>Ga0210403_10000653_pt1 | contig 35268 bp, 27 predicted proteins | sample IncBWC19MmetaG_FD_150863 | JGI IMG/M metagenome (GOLD analysis project Ga0210403, IMG submission 150863) | Forest soil microbial communities from Barre Woods Harvard Forest LTER site, Petersham, Massachusetts, United States - Inc-BW-C-19-M | ecosystem: Environmental > Terrestrial > Soil >...
TTGGAGTGCGGCGGCTCTGCCGCCGATTTGAAACGTAACGTTTGGGCTTCCAGGCTGATTTGGGAGATTGTGATTACGCCGTAAAGCGGGAGCGTTGCTCCCGCACTCCAAAGTAAGAGCGGCCCGCCGAAGGGCGCGGCCTCAAGATTGGGCGGCGCGGAGGAAGTCGGCGAGGAGGCCGTAGCCGGTGGCTTCGATGCCGGGGTTGTGTTCGACGAGAGAGATGCTCATCACGTCGAGATCGAAGCGGATGGCGGAACTGGTGCCCTCGAGGCCAGCCATAGGATCGGTCATGAGCAAGAGTTCGGGGCCGACGCGGCACTCAACGCCGTCGCCGCGGCGCTCGGCGCGGCAGATCAGCTTGTAGCGCATGCCGGCCGCGCGCACGGAGCGAATTTTTTCCTCGCTGAGTTCGCGGATGCCGGTGCGCTGCACCTGTTCGATGCGCAACGGCACACCCATCAAAACGTTGACGATTGCCGCGACCTTGACCGTGGCGTCCCAGCCATCCAGATCATGGGTCGGATCGGTTTCGGCGATGCCTATGGCTTGCGCGCGCTTGACGGCTTCGTCAAGGGAGCGGCCTTTTTCCATTTCGGTGAGCACGACGTTGGTGGTGGAGTTCAAAACGCCGGCGAAACCGCGCAAGTCCGTGGCGGGGAGGCCGAGCGGAAAGAGCGAGAAAATCGGTGCGCCATCCATGACCGTGGACTCAAACAAGAATTGCTTGCTCTTGGCTTTGGCAAGCGCGGCGATGCGCTGGTAATCGTGGACGAGCGGCCCTTTGTTGGCGCTGATGGCGTGAGCGCCGGCTTCGAGCGCCGCGACGAGATGATCGATGGCGGGCTGTCCGGATTGAGTGTTGAGCGAGCTGGCTTCGAAGAGCACATCTGCTTTGGAGCGTTCGAGCCATTCGCGGACGTTGCGCAGAGAATTGGCGGGTTGAGGAAAATGGCCGCTCAGTGCCGCGATCGGGTTGAAGCCTTCGGGCTCGGCGATCCAGCCGAAGCGGCGGGTGGCGATGCCGGTGAGGCGCCAGCGAACGTCGTATTTGCGGCGCAGCTCGCTTTCCTTGGAGATGAGCAGGCGCAAGAGGGCGCGCCCCACGTGCCCGAAGCCGACGATGGCGAGGTTGTAGGAAGGAATGAGAGGTCTCCTTAGGAACCAATCGCGCGGAAATTATAGCGGATTTTTGGACGGCGTTTTTGGAGTGCGGGAGCTCTGCTCCCGCTTTTACGGTGTAAGCGCAGCCTCTCAAGTTAATTTTGGAGGCTGACCTTAACCCTCAAAAGCGGCGGCTCTGCCGCCGCACTCCAAAAACAGCTCAGTGGAGCGCGGATAATTTTGCAGCGGCTTCGTTGATGAGCGCAACTTCCTGCTGCAGGGTTTTCGCGGCGACGCCGACTTGTTCTTCGGCTTCTTTCCAGCGCTTGAGTTCCAGGGCTTCGCGCACGCCGGGAATGGTTTTCGCTTCGTAACCAGTGTATTGGCCGGGGGCGTAGATTTCGTGCTTGAACCAGGAGCGCCCGGGGAGGCCGTCGGGATTGGTCAGGCGGCGCTCGCTATCCATCAGCAAATGGTTCAGCTCCTGCACCGAGGCGGAGGCCTTTGCCAGATCGCCGCGCGTGCCGGCTTCGTCGTAGGCTTTCTTATACGCCTCGGCGGACTTCGCAAGCTCAGTGATCACGTTGTCGAGCGGGGCGAAATTGATGAACGGGGCGACCTCTTCGTGTTTTGGAGCGACGGTGGGATGCCGGGGATCGTTGGTGGCCTGGAAGACGCCTTCTTCAATTTGCTTGTTGCGCTCGCGAATTTCGTCCTGCTTTTGCTGGAGCAGGGTTTTGAGTTCTTTTACGTAGGTCTGCATCGTGTCCGCGAAATCGGTGAATTCGAACGGCAAGATGTCGGCGTCGGCGAGACGGATGACGGCGGTGCCGGAGGTCTGCGCGAGAGCGCGGCCGTAGACGAAGTCGGTGTCGCTGAAGTGAGTGAACCAGTAGAAATCGTCGTAGATGGAATGGTAGATGCCGCCGCCGTCCTCGCCGCTATAGCCGAGATTGAGCGAGGCGATGCCGTCGTGCTGGACGAACGCGCCGTAGTCGGAACCGGAGCCGAGCGCGCCGATGCGCAGGTCAGCGCGGTTGCGGGCTTCCGCGCGGTCGTCGGCGTTGGCGGCTGTGGAGATGGTCTGAAGCTGCGCGCGCTTCCAGACGGAAAGCTTGGTTTCGGGGTCCTGCACGTCGCGGACGACATCGTTGATGAATTTTTCGAGCGTGTGCGAACCCTCTGCGTCGAAATAACCGCGGCCGTTGGTGTCGGAATTGATGTAGACGACCGCGTGTTTCGTCAACTCGTCGCCGTGGTCTTCCACCCATTCGGTGGAGCCGATCAGGCCGGGTTCCTCGCCATCCCACGCGCAATAGATGATGGTGCGCTTGGGCTTCCAGCCGGTTTTCAGGAGTTCGCCGAAGGCGCGCGCTTCTTCGAGTTCGGCGACCAGGCCGGAAATCGGATCTTCCGCGCCGTTGACCCACGCGTCGTGATGATTGCCGCGGATGATCCACTGGTCGGGATTCGTGCTGCCGGGAATTCTGGCGATGACGTCGTAGATGGGTTTGAGATCCCAATTCGATTTCATTTTCAAGTGAACTTTGAGCGTGCTGGGACCAACGTGATAGGTGAGCGGAAGATTTCCGCGCCACTCGGTGGGCGCGACCGGGCCGATGAGCGAGGCGAGCAGCGGTTGCGCGTCGCCGTAGGAAATGGGCAACACGGGAATTTTGGTGATGACGGGAGAATCTTCGACCTTCAGGCGCGTGGCATCTTTTTTTGCGGCCACGCCGGGAGTGAGCGGGTCACCGGGGAAAATGGGATCGTCGGCAACGCTGCCGCGCTGCACGCCGTCGCTCGGACGGAACCCGCCTTTGGGAAACGTTTCGCCGGGAGAGTAGCCGTCGCCCTCGGGATCGGAATAGATGATGCAGCCGACGGCGCCGTGTTCGGCGGCAACCTTGGGCTTGATGCCGCGCCAGGAGTGGCCGTAACGCGCGATCGCGATGGCGCCTTTGACGGAAACGCCGAGACGCTCGAGGCGCTCGTAATCTTCGGGGATGCCGTAGTTGACGTAGACGAGCGGGGCGACGACATCGCCGTCTTTTGAGAAAGCGTTGTAGGTGGGTAGTTGCTCGGACTTTTGGCCAGAGGTGGGATCGACGGCGAGCGTGGGCTCTTCGAGCTTCGCGGTGAATTTCACGGAGCAGTCGGTGGAGGAGGCGCTTTTACAATCGAGCAACTCGAGCTGGCGTTCCTTGGGCGTAGGAAAGAGTACGTCGTAGGATTCGATCTGCACGTCGAAACCGAACTCCTTGAATTTTGCGGCGAGCCAGTCGGCGTTGTCCTTGTCGTAAGGCGAACCGACGTTGTGCGGGCGCGCGGAGAGGCGCCGCATGTACTCGCGCATATTATCGGGGCTTGGAATGGCGCGAAGTTTTTCTTCCCACTGGCGCTCGGCGCGGGAGGATTCGGCGGAGTAGCCATAGAGCGGGGATTCATCCGCCGCGACGCGCGAATGAAGGCCGAGAGTGCCGATTGCGATGAGGCAGGCGACGAACAGAATGAGGCGAGTTGAACTGGTCAAGAAAAGCTCCTGAAATGCAAGAGAACGATTATTCCGTGATTGAAAAGAAGCTGCAAGGAGCCAATTTGAGCGGATGATGCTGAGGAGCAGATTGCCGGCTTCAATTTGAGCGCCGCGGACCGCGATCCAGGAACAGGACGATGAGGCCGGCGAGGGTGAGCAAGGCGGCAACGCTCAACAAACCGGCACGAAACGAGCCAGTCGTGTCGCGAAGATGGCCGATCCAGTAGGGGCCGAAGCCGCCGCCGAGATTGCCGATGGCGTTGACAAGAGCGATGGAGCGCGCCGCGGCGGCCGCCGTGAACGAGCCGGAGGCCATGGCCCAGAACGGCCCGGCCATCGAGGAAGACGCCGACAGAGCGATGGCAAAGCAAAAAACGCTGATGGCGATGCCCGGCGAAAAGCCGCTGACGGCGAGGGCAAGGCCTCCCGCAAATGCGGAAAACGCGATGTGCCAGCGGCGCTCCCCGGTGCGGTCCGAGTGCGCGCCGATCAGGACCATGAGGATTGCCGCCGCAAGATAGGGGACTGTAGATAAGAGTCCAAGGAGAAAATTGGAAAGGCCGGTGAGCGAGTGCAGGGCGGTTGGCAGCCATAGGCTGATTCCGTAGGTACAAGTGTTCAAGCCGAAATAGACGAGCGCAAATCCCCAGAGGGGGGCACTCGCGAACCAGGGACCCGGATGCTCTGTTGAAGTTACCGATGCGGGGCTTGCTTCGCCGTCGAGCGTCTGGAGCAGCCATGATTTTTCTGCTGGAGAAAGCCAGGGCGCGCGGCCGGGATTGTCCGCAAGGATAAACCAGGCTGCGAAACCGAGCAGAATTGCGGGAATGGCTTCGAAAAGAAACATCCACTGCCAGCCGGCGAGGCCTCCGCGGTGATTCCAATCCAGGAGCAAGCCGGAAATCGGGCCGCCAATCACGCCGGAGACGGGGCCGGCGGTCATGAACAGCGCGACACCTCCAGCCCGGGCGCTGGCGGGGAACCAGGAGCGCAGGTAAAAAATTACGCCTGGGAAAAATCCCGCTTCGGCGGCGCCGAGAAGAAATCGCAGCGAATAAAAAGAAGCGACGGAGTGAACGGTGAACATGCAGCCGGAGATGATGCCCCAGCAGATCATCAGGGCGGAGATCCAACGGCGGGCGCCGACGCGCTCCAACGCCAGGTTTGCGGGAACCTGAAACAGAAAATAGCCGAGAAAGAAAATTCCCGCGCCGAGGCCGTAGACCGCGTCGCTGAAACCCAGTTGTCCCTTCATTTGCAGGGCGGCAAAGCCGACGTTGATGCGGTCGAGATAGGCGACCACGTACAAGAGGAAGAGAAACGGAAGCAGGCGCCAGCGAAGTTTTTCGAGGAGCGAAGGTACATCGATGGAGGTTTTTGGCGCGAGGGAAAAATGTTGGAGAATTTTGCGCACTAACTCTTCGGGAGGCAGTTCCACGGAAAATGTCAAGGCTTCGCGCGGCTCCTCGAGGTCGGCAAACTGTCCCGCGAGAATGGGCGTTCCCGCGAAGTGGCCGCGGCGTTCGCGCAGACGCTTGGCGATGAAAACCGGCGAGCCTTTCAAGTAGACGATTTCCGTGGACAGATTTTTCGCAAGCCGCTGCCGGTAGCTTTCCTTGAGCGCCGAGCAAGCGAGGACTACGTCTTTCCCTTCCGCGTGCAGCGCCACGAGTCTGGCGTGGATCGCATCGAGCCACGGCAGGCGATCGGCGTCTGTCAATGGAATGCCGTTGTGCATCTTGGCGATATTTTCGGGTGAATGAAACTCATCGGCTTCCAGAAACACCCAGGTCAGCCGCTCGGCCAGGAATTTGCCGACGGTGCTTTTTCCAGAGCCGGTGACGCCCATGATGAGAAGTATCATTCGTCAGGCCCGAAAATCGGGCCCGCCGAGTGTCGCGCACTCCGCGGGGCAAGTCCAGCAATCGTTCGTGAAGTGGAGTACACTGCGTGCGCCTGCGGCGGGCCGCAAGATGGACCTGCGCAGGGACGCTTCCGGCAAACCCTTGAGCACAGCCAAAACGGCAGTAAAAAAAGCGGGACTGCTCTATTTCGTGTTCGTGATGTTCGCCTACACGACGGGCGGCCCGTTCGGCATGGAAGAGATGGTCACGACGAGCGGGCCGGGCGTGACGCTTCTGTATTTGCTGGTGATTCCGCTGTTCTGGTGCATTCCGGTTTCCCTGGTGGCGGCGGAATTGACGACGGCGATTCCCGTTGAGGGCGGCTTTTACCGCTGGGTGCGCGCGGGCTACGGAAATTTCTGGGGATTCCTAGCGGGCTGGTGGAACTGGAGCGCTTCGTGGCTGCTGGGCGGGAGCTACGCCGTGCTGTTCAGTGATTATCTGGGGGGATTTTTTCCTTCGCTGGTGGGCTGGAAGCATTATCTGGTTTCGGTGGCGCTGATCGCGTTGCTGGCGTATGTGAACATTCGTGGCATCCAGATGGTGGGGATCGTGTCCACAGCGCTGGAGATTTCGGTGCTTGTGCCGGTGGTGGTGCTTTGCGTGATGGCGGCCACGAAATGGCATTTCAATCCGTTTCATCCGTTTGTTCCGCCGCACGTGCCGCCTTTTCAGGTATTCGGCGTGGGGCTGGCGCTGGGATTGTGGCTGTATTCGGGCTACGAGCAGTGTTCGAGTGTGGCGGAGGAGATTGAAAATCCACAGCGAAATTTTCCGATTGCGCTGGCGATTGTGGTGCCGCTTTCGATCACGACGTATTTTTTGCCGGCACTGTTATCGCTGGCGGCGCTCGGAAACTGGGACAAATGGAACACGGCGTATTTGCCGACGGCGGGGCTACTCATCGGAGGAAGTTTGCTGGGATTCGCGCTGACGGTTGCCGCGATGCTGGGGAACGTTTCGCTGCTGAATGCCACGGTGCTGACGAGCACGCGGATGCCGTCTTCGATGGCTGAGGATGGCTACTTGCCGCCGGTGTTTGCCGCGAAGCATCCGAAATACGGCACGCCGTGGATCGCGATTCTGATCTCTTCGGGGATTTACGCGCTGCTGGCGTTTCATACGCTGGCGCAGCTGCTGACTGTATACATCTGGCTGCGGAGCCTGGTGACCGTATTGACGGTGCTGGCCGCATGGAAACTGCGGAAGACGCAGCCGGAGAAGCCGCGGCCGTTCCGGATTCCGTGGGGCAATGTGGGGTTGGCTTACGTGGTGATCGCGCCGATTCTGATGACGATTGTGGCGCTGGTGTTCAGTGACAAGTTTGCGTTGAAATGGGGGCCGGTGCCGGTGGCGCTGGGGGTGGTGGCGCACTTCGTGTTTCCGCAGATCAAGAAGATGGTGGAGGGACAAGATGAGATGTGAGCTTGCCAAAGCTCTGCCGCCCCTCCGGGGCTGGCATCGCGAGGGGAAGGGCCCCAGGGCTGACGCCCTGGGCTAACGTCTTTCGCGCCTCCGGCGCTGGCCTTCTGGCTTGCGGAAGAAGAATGATTGAAGAATGGTTCGCGGGCGCTGTCGTTCTCTCACGCATTGAAATTATTCTTCGTGGCTCGGGTGCACAGGCCCTTCGGCTTCGCTCAGGGCAGGCAGGAGTGCCTGTGCCACACGCGGATCAGGTGAACCAGTCGAGGACTTTGTAGTAGGCGCCGGCGAGGGGCAGGGCCCAGGTGTTGCCGCTGCGGAGGCCGAGGGGCGCGCCGGGAAAGGCGATACGGGAGAAGGGATTGTCGTCGGGGTCGCCGCAGATTACGCCGGCTAATTTTGCGCCCATCCACGTTGCGGCCGCCACGCCGTGGCCTGCGAAGCCGAGCGCGAAATACATGCCGTCGATTTTTCCCGAATGCGGCATCACATCCATCGCGAAATCGAGTGTGCCGCCCCAGACGTATTCAACTTTTGTGTTGCGCAACTGGGGATAGACGTCGATCATGCCCTGGCGCAGGAGTTCGGCGCTTTCGCGCACCGTGCTTTCGGATTCCGGGAAGAAGGCGGCGCGGCCGCCGAAAAGCATGCGATTGTCGGGCGTCAGCCGGTAGTAATAGAGGAAATGCTTGGAGTCGTAGATCATGCGGTGGCGTGGGCTAACTTCCGTGGCCAGGGCGTCGGGGAGAATTTCCGTAGCAATGATGTAGGAGCCGATGGGAATTACTTTTTTGCGCAGGGACGGCGTTGCTGCGGTGGTGTAAGCTCCGCTGGCGACTAGGACTTCTTTCGCCGAGAGCGAGCCACGCGTGGTCTCCACTCGGAAGCTGCCGCTGGCGCCGTTCGGCTGCGAAGAAACGTGTATGACTCGTGTATGGTCGAAAAGGCAGGCACCGTGGCGTTGTGCGGCCTTCGCCAGGCCATGCACGTAGCGGGCAGGGTTTACGCAGGCGCTGGTTTCGTCCACCATGCCGCCAAAATAGATTTGCGAGCCGATTTCACTTTGCAGCGCGTTCTTCGGGATGATGCGCAACTCGTGATGGAACTCGCTCTTGATGCGTGCAGCGGCCGCAGCGTAATCATCGAAGTGGGATTGCTTGCAGGCGACCTCCAAGTGCCCGCAGCGGGAAAAATCGCAGGCGATTCCCTCTTCCTTGACGATCCGCTCGACAAGGTCGATGGATTCTAGCGAGGCGGCGTACATGCGCTGCACAAGTTCGCGGCCATACCGCTTGATCAACGTGGGCACGGGCAGCTTCATCCCGGTCAGCACCATGCCGCCGTTGCGGCAGCTTGCGCCCCAACCAAGCGATTCGGCTTCGAGCAGCGCCACGCGCACGCCACGCTGGGCCATCACCCGCGCCGCCGAGAGGCCGCAAAATCCTCCGCCGACGATGGCGATGTCCACCTTATCCGGCAAAGCTCCGGCAGAGCCTGTGGCAGGCTCCGCCACCGTCTCCAGCCAGAAATTCTGTTCTTTTATGGTCATGGAAGCACCACGCAGATTCTAGCATCCGCGGTGAAATCAGGAAAACGCGCGGGAAAAGCCGTTGGTACACCAGTTTCCGATCAAAGCGTTATTCAACCCGTGGCGAGGCCGTTCCAGACAACCTTATTTAACTTCGTCGCAGAATGTTCATCGTCCATTCACAAGGTCGTTTTCTCCACGGCTTAACCTCAATAGGCCAAGTGTCCCCAGAAGACCCGCAGCTACAGGAGAAAGCAAAACTATGATCAGACTAACTTCACCGGCCTCTGCCGTCGCGACTCTCATGCTCTCCGGCTTCCTCGCCGGTCCCGTTTTTGCACAAACCGCTACGGCTCCGTACCAATTGAGTGTCTTCTCCAGTGCCCCCAGCAACGGTTCCACTGCGCCCGATTCCATCGCCGTGCTTGGCGATCACGTTTTCGTCGGATACGGCGATGGCCATGACCCTGCTGGCATCGACGGTAAGAACAGCGAAATCATTGAATACCGGATGGACGGGACCATTGTTCACATCTACTCGGTGCCCGGCCACAGTGACGGGCTCAAGGTCGATCCCTCAACACACCTTCTCTGGGCGCTCCAGAACGAAGATGCCAACGCCAACCTCGTCATCATCGATCCCGAAACTCATCATCAGAAACTCTACACCTTCAGCACGGCGGCTCATGGCGGCGGTTACGATGACATCGTTTTCCGCGGGTGCAAGGCGTACATCAGCGCCTCGAACCCAGCCAACAACCCGAACGCCGGCCCGGCAATCGTCAGCGCCACACTCGAAGGAAGCACGGTTGAGGTAAAGCCGGTGCTCTTTGGCAATGCCAGCGCCATCGATGTTCCCACGGACACGGCCGTGCAACTCAACCTGCAAGATCCGGACTCCATGACCCTCGATCCCCAGGGCAACATCGTCCTCGACAGCCAAGGCGATCAGGAATTAATTATCGTCAGCCATCCCGGCACTTCCAATCAGGCCGTGCTGCGTCTGCCTTTGAGCTTTCTCTCCTCGACCGGCGTAACACCCGTGGAAGTTGATGACACCGCTTTTGTCACCTCCAGCGAAGGCTTCATCCTCTTCGCCGACAAGAAGCTGAACACGGTGTTCTCGCTGAAGAAGAATGCTTTCGTGCCCGGTGCTGCGTACACCGCGGCCGACGGCGGGCCTTTTGTCGGCACCATTGATATGACCACGGGCATCATCACCCCGATCGTGACGGGCTTGGGCAATCCCGGCGGCCTCGTCTTCGTTAATACCTCGAAGCACGACGGAGACGACTCCCACAATGAGGATCGCGATTCTTGCCATGATCGCGAGCGGGATTCCCACTAATTCAGGCCTCCCAGTCACCCCGAAAAATCACCATTTCGCGTGCGGCTCCGAGTCGTCAGGATCGGAGCCGCATCACGGTTGATAGGCCTTCAGGCGTGTGCTGTATGGAACATCAATCCACCATAGCTAGCGGCACACTAATGAGAGCCGCGTTTCACCGAGCGGATATCCGGAATTTGGAGGACTACAATATGCATGTTTCACATCGTTACCTCGCTCCGTTTTTCCTGGCCGCTGCTCTCGTGGCGCCAGTGGGAATTGTGGCTGGCCCAGTGCCGCAAGATGCCAGGGTTCAGGTCCGGGTTTACGATAAGGACCACAAGGACTATCACGATTGGAATGACAACGAAAATCACGCCTGGGGGCAGTACCAAACGGAAAACCACCAAAAATCCCACGAGTTTTCCAGGGCGAACAAGAAACAACAGTCGCAATACTGGAATTGGCGCCATAGCCATCCAGACAAGGACTAACCCAGTCGGCACATCCGACGAGGCAACACCGTATCCAGCCGGTAGTTCTTTTCTTTAATGTTCATGGAATTTGTTGGCCAGATTCTAGCACCCGCAAGGAAAAACGAGAAACGCGGAGGCAGCCGAGGAAACTACTGCAGCCTCGCGAACTCTGCCCTCGCGTGCTTCAGGACGAGGATCTCCTGGTCCGCGTCTTTCCACGACGAGAAGAAACCTTGATAAGCCGCGTGGGCTTTGGCACTGTCGCCTTGAATTGCATAGGCGCGGCCGAGCCAGAGGTACGTCAGAGCGCCGAGCGGGCAATTCACCACCGCGGCGCGATGATCAATAAATTTCTGGAATTCCCCGGCAGCTTCTTTCCCTCGGTGCAACAGTAAATAAGCCTGACCGCGCAAATAGGCCGGGTAAAGCAACGAGCCACCTTCCAACTGAGGCTGCGGGTACCCTAACTCAACGGCTGTGGCCGGCTCCAGGATTTTGATGGCTTCGGCCGGATGCCCACGGCCAATTTCGAGGGCAGCGCGAATGGAGGGCAGCCAGTAGAGGTTGAGGAGCGTATTCGCCGGAAAGCGCTTCGCAAGATCGTTGGCGATGGATTGCGCCTCCGGCGCATCACCAGCGCGCGCGCGCACCAGCGCCGCAAGGATTTGCGCATCACGGGATTGCGCCAGCGCCAGGCCTTCTTTCACCTCCCGGCGGGCTTCCGGGAGATTGCCGAATTCGGCGTCGCGCAACGCCGCATTCATTTGCCAGTTGGCAGCGACTTCGTTCAGACCGGTGCGCCGTGCGGATTGTACCGCCTGTCGCGAGAATTCTCGAGCTTTTGCGAGCTGGCCCGTGAATGCGGCGGTATCGGATTGCATGCTGAAAAGCCAGTCTTCCCCGCCGGGCATGCCCTTTGCCAGAGTGATTTGACGCTGCATCTCAGCGGCATCGTTCTCCAGAAACGCAACGACATACAGATCGGCGTGCAGGTAAGGGCTTTCAAGCTTTCGGTCGACGGCCTGGCGATAGGTAGCCTTGGCATCTTCAAACCGATTCAAGGGGGTGTAATCCTCCATCAGGTTGGAGTAAACAACGGCAACGTCTGGATTCAACCGGATTGCATCAAGGTTTTCGGTAATCGCCTGTTCATATCTTCCGAGACATTCGTAACTGAAGCCCAGTAACTGATGTGGCAGCGCGTCTCGTGGATAAACGCGAGCCCAGAGTTCGGCGGTTTCATTGGCCTTTTCCAACTCGCCGGTCGCCCCTGCATAGAAAATCGCTGTGATTTGAAATTTTTCGTCATCGGTCACTCGGTCCCGGAGGCCGTAGGCCTTCTGAAGGTTCTCGGCGGTCAGGCTCGGCTCGCCAAGGTCAAGATAGGCGCGGCCAAGGCTTGAATAAGCAAGGGCGAAACTGGGGTCCAGTTCGATGGCGCGCTTGTAAAATGGAATCGCGGGGAGTTCTCCCTGTTCCGTTAGAGTCTTGACCCCAAGGCTGTAGGCCTTCAGCGCATCAAGCGAGCGAGTGGTGGCCTGTTCGATGGGCGTATCGAATTGTTGAATGGTGCCGCGCGATTCCCCGAGTTTCTGCCGCAACTCCCGGGCGGCGTTTCCGAGCGCCGGTAGGACATGCGATTTGTCCGGCGAAGTCATTTGTTCCTGCGCGAGCGTGTCGCCCGACTGGCAGCTAATGGCATTGAGACCCACTACATATTGGTTTTCCAGCGCCGCAATCGAGCCGTCGATCTCGATTGTCCCATTCGAACGCTGGCAAACCTCACGCGCGATTTCCGGCGTCAAGCGTACCTCGTCTGGCTTGGCCATGAGCCGGAGAGTTTGATGGATGCGCGCATCGGATACCAAGGCGAGAAAGGGAGACTGTTGTAGTTGGACGGCAAGTCCCTGCCTGAGCGTGCTATCGAAGACGGAATCCCCGGTCGTGTTGTTGAAATCGGCGAGAACGATGGTGTCTTTCTCAGTCAGGTGCGGCTTACGAGAAAAGTAGAAAAATGCGGCTGTTCCGAGGGCGGCCACCAGCAGCGTAAGCATGGCAAAGATTCGCCATTGGATCGCGCTTTGTGAGGCTTTGCCAGAAACGGCGGCCGAATCTGTAGCGGGTTGGACAAGAGCCGATCCATTCGTTTCTGCGGTGCGTGCTTTTGCTTGTGGCGTGGAGGGCACAGCCTCCACAGCGTGGCCCACGAATCGATATCCCTTCCGCGGAATCGTTTCGACGTAATGGGGGGCCTCTGCGTTGTCCACGAGGGTCTCCCGGATCTTGTTAATGGCCGTGTTCAGGCTGTGGTCAAAATCAACAAAGGTATCCGCCGGCCAGAGACGCTGCTGCATGTCCTCCCGGGTGATTAACTCGCCGGGCCGTTCCAGCAGCATCGCTAATACCTTGAATGATTGTGGAGGAAGTTTAAGTTTCAAACCCTGCTTGCGCAGTTCGCCCGTTTCCAGGTTCGCCTCGAACACCCCGAAGCGGAAGACCTTTGGGACAAATGGATTCTGGGCCACGTGGGTTCACCTTCTGCAACAAACCCAGGTTCGAACGCATGGAGTCTATCATTGGTTTCCGATTCAACGAAGTTTTGCGGCATTGAGGACTGACTCTAGCCTGTTTGAATTCAATCATTTAGACACCGATTCTTAATTGCGCGTTTGCCGAGCCCCTGTGCATTGCACTTTCCGGCCAGGGGCCACAATTTAGCTCCCATTGAGCGGGCAGTTCCAGGATATCCCGCTAGCGGACGATCGTCCGATCGCAAAAGGAGACTAACGATGAATTCCTATAGTCACTACGGGCTTAAAATCGCTGGCGTTTTGATGTTCGTTGCGTGCGCGTGCGTTCCCCAAGGGCGCGCGCAAAGAAGTTCTGCATTTGATGGGAAGTTCAGCTTGTCCGAACCGGTAATCTGGCAGGGCAAAATGTTGCCCGCGGGCGACTATACCTTTTCCGTGACATCCAAGGATTCCACGGCCAAGCTCGTTCTGCACGGGCCGAAGGTGACGGTGGTCATTGTGCCATCGGGGCGGTCAGACGGCGCTGCAAACCATCATAGCGCTATAATCATCGAACTGCGCGGGAAGACGCGCTTCGTCCGCGAACTGTCCCTGAACAATCCCTCGGTAGGTTTCCGCTATCAGGTTCCTTCCCTGCCAAAGAACGAGTCGGCGCAGCAAGCTCCGAGCACGGAACTCGTGGCGATCACACGTGCGCCAAGGTGAGTGGGAAATTGACTTGTATGTTTGTGGAGACCGCGGTCAGACGCAGCGGAGGACGATGTGGGTGATTTCGGGAGGTGCGCCGAGGCGGACTGGGGCGCCGACGGTGCCGAGGCCGCGATTTACGTAGAGAGCGGCGAGGCCGTTGGGGGCGTTGGGCATGAGCTTGATGGTTTCGCCCATGCGCTTGGGCTGGTCGGGCATGAGCAGCGGCCGGTGATAGAGGCCGGCGATATAATCTGTGATGAAGCGCGCGGGGCTGAGGCTGACGTCCAGAATTTCGACCTGCACTTGGCCGCCGTGGGTGTGCCCGGCGAGCGAGAGTTCGATGCCCAATTCCGCGGCACGGTTAAAGGTATTCGGGTTGTGCGACAACAGAATGTTGGGCATGTCGCGGCGCACCAGCGGCTCGAAATTCGGGAGCATCTGCTGCTTGCGCCCGCTGGGCGAGCGTTCACGCTGGTAATCCACTCCAATTAAATTCAATTGCCCGCGCTTATAGTTGATGATGGCGTTTTCGCTGCGGAGCAGCTTCATGCCGGCCTGCAGGTAAAGGCGCTCGGCGAGGTCTTCCGCTCGGGCGTAAATTTCGTGATTGCCGTTGCAGCCATAAACGCCCAACGGCGCGCGCAACCGACGCACTTCCTCGATGCAATCCCACATGGAATCGTGCATGCCGGTGATCAGGTCGCCGGTGACCACGGCCAGGTCGGCGCCGACCTCATTGGCCATATCCACGGCGCGGCGGACTGACTCGCGGGTCATGTAGGCGCTCAGGTGGATGTCGCTGAGCTGCACGATCTGCATGCCGTCAAGCTCCGCCGGCAGGTTGTTCAGGGGAATTTCGATGCGGTGAAGCTCGTAGCGCAGCCGCTCTGCGCCAAAACCGTACATCACGCCGAGAAACGGGGCGGCCCCGGCCACAACGCTGGCGGTGCGGAAAAAGGTGCGGCGCGAGGGATCGGGAACGATATCTTCCAGATCGATGCGGTGCGCTGGAAGCTTGGAAGGGTCTTGCGGCGCGGGCTTATGCAAACGATGCCACACCCACTCAATGCCGTGAACAAACTTGATGGCCAGATATCCGAACAGCGCGCTGACAAACCACAGACCTGCGAAAACGGTAACCGGAGAATGGTTCGCCAGGAACCGCCCGCGATCCTGGCGGACACTATCGGCAATGGATGCGATGATCAGCAGCCAACCGGAGAGATAGAGCAGGCGGACGCCCACGCGCAGGGTGGTGCGGCCCCAGTGTCCGGTGACGCGCCACAAGGCCCGGTACCAGAACCGCTGGGACAAAAACAGGACCGTCACGATCGACAGCCCAACCAGAAGGCGCAGTAAAAACCAGCTCCACATCAATGTTTGACTCCCTCGACTGTGTACTATCAGAGTAGCACGCGGGGGCGTATGCCCTTCCTACGGTCTTCTGGCCCCGTAGCGAGAAGTAAACCTCCCCTTTTCTGCACCTTCGCGCGACTTCCGCGGGCCTATTCAGTATGATGGCTGGCGGTCAGGGCCGGTTGGCTTGCCATTTACCCACCAAAGTGAAACATCCGGAGAGGCGATACGTCTGAAGGGGGATAGAAAGCCCTTCGCCTCAATGCTCAAAGGAGAAAAGTGATGAAACGTTTTTCAAGGTTTGTCTTGGTATGGTTTGCGGTGTGTTTTGTGTTGGCTCCCCTGCGGGCGCAGGAAGCCCCGAAGAAAGCGCCGGGGCCGGCCCCTAGCCCGTCGGAAGCGGTGCTGGAGCAGTGGAACGACGTCGGACGGAAGCTGATCGCGATGGCGCAGGATTTTCCGGAGGACAAGTTCTCGTTTAAGCCGCAGGCGGAGTCGCGGACGTTTGTGGCGAACCTGGTGCACGCTTCGGCGTCCATGTACTTCTTCACGGATCCCGCCGCGGGGAAGAAGCCGCGCTACGCCGATGATCCAAAAGACGTGAACGTGAAGACTCGGGCGGAGCTGGTGGCGTTTGTGAAGAAGTGCGTGGAAGACGGTGCGGCCACGATCAAGGCCAAGGGCGACAAAGGCCTGATGGAAGCGGTCAACGATGGCGGGCCGCATCTGGACCGGCTGTATGACCTGGCGTACGGGCTGATTGAGCATTCGGGGGAGCATTACGGGCAACTGGTGGTCTACTACAGGGCCAACGGCCTGGTGCCCCCGGAATCAAGGCCGAAGAAGTAAGGAAGTAAGGGAAGTAGATGAGGTAAATGAGGTATAGGATTCGGGGCCTCCTAGCTAGTGAGGGCACGGTGCGACGGCATCGTGCCTTTTTTTTGGGAGAGCGCCCTTTATTGAGTGTGGAGGCGGGCCTCCGCTTTTGAGGGGTACAGTCCGCCTCCAAAATTAAATTGGGAGACAGTGCTTACACCGTAAAAGCGGGAGCTTCGCTCCCGCACTCAAAAATCAGCCGGCGGCGGTGCCGGCGATTCCCTTTTGCAGGAGGCGCTTCAGTTCTTCGGGGTCGCTGGTAGGCGGCAGGCAGGTGTTGCCGGAGCAGACCAGGGCGCTGGCTTTGTCTTTGGGGAGATGCGGCAGGGTCTGGCGCAGGGCTACGGGAAGATATTCGAGCGAAGTTTTTGGCGTTATCCGTAGAACGGCTTTGCCGAAGCGGAATACGTCGTTGGCGGCGCGTTCGAGTTTGTCTGCTGCGGCGTCACCTTCCGCGCCAGTAATGACCACCTGCGTGGGGTGTTCCGCGAAGAGGATTGCCGCGAGGCCATAGGTTGCGGCGAAGAGGCCGTACTGCGGGGCGATGCCCGCGAAGGCTTCCAGCGTTTTCTTCGCCCAGTTGAAATACTTGGCATCGTCCGTATATGCGTGCATTCGCGTGAGGGCTATTGCGGCGACGGAATTCGCGCTGGGCGTGGGGGAATCCTGGAAGGGCTTGCGGCGGACTTCGAGGCCGCCCATCGCGGGAGCGTCGGAAGCGCGATCGAAGAAGCCGCCGTTTTCCGCGTCGCCATATTTTTCGATGGTGAGGTCCATGGTGCGCTGCGCCGCGCGGAAATATTTTGCGTTGAGCGTGGCTTCATATGCGTCGAGCAGCGCCAGCACGCCGAAAACCTGGTCGTCGAGCGAGCCGCGCAACGCCGGGCCGCCGATGCGATGCGCAAAACCGTTTTCCTCGCTCCAAGCGTCCTGCAACATGCGATCCAGCGTTTTCAGGGCAAAGGAGCCGGAATTTGAGGCGAGTTCGCCATCCAGCACGCGGCTTGCGTTGAAGTAGGTGGAGACGAACATCGCGTTCCAGCTCGCGTACATGGTCTTGTCGATGAAGGGCGTGGGGCGGGGTTTGCGCGTAGCGAGCAGCTTGCGTTTGGAACCGGCGATGGTCAGACGGACGGTGGATTCGTCTAGCCCGAGCGACTTGGCGATTTCCGCGGGGCCGCGAGCGATCCACAACACATTTTTGTCAGGATTGTGGTGCATCTCGCCGTGGGCTTCGACGTCGTAGTGCAACTCCATGATGCGTGCTTCATCAGGAGACAACGCCGCGCGCAGCTCCGCGAGCGTCCAGGTGAAGTAGTCGCCGTCGTCATCGAGAGATACGTCGGCGTCCTGGCTGGCGTAAAATCCACCGTTTGCCTGATCGGAGAGTTCCTGGTTCACCCAGCCAATGATGCTCTCGGCGGTTTCTTTCAGAAACGGATTGCGGGTCACCTGCCAGCCGTGGAGATAGTTCCGCAGCAATTCGGAGTTGTCGTAAGACATTTTTTCGAAGTGGGGGACGAGCCAGTGTTCGTCGACGGAGTAGCGGTGGAAGCCGCCGGCGAGCTGGTCGTAGACGCCACCCTTGGCCATTTTTTCGAGCGTGGTTTCGGCCATTGCCAGGAGATGCTTTTCGCCGGTCTGGCGAAAACGCTCGAACAACAGATCGACGGCCGAGGCGTGGGGAAATTTCGGGGCTTTGCCGAAGCCGCCATTTCGCAGATCGAAAAGTTGCGTCAGTGAGCTGATTTGCGAATCGATCACGCCGGGATCGAATTCGCCTTTCGCGCCGGCGAAGGCTTCCGCCTTGGCCACTGCTTCGGCGAGCGCTACTGAAGTTTTCAGCAACTCTTCGCGCTTGTTCTGGTACGCATCGGCAACGGCGAGAAGGATGCGGCGAAAGCCGGGGCGCCCGCCCTGGTCCTCCGGTGGAAAATACGTTCCGCCAAAAAACGGCTTGCCATCGGGCATCAGGAAGCCGGTGAGCGGCCAGCCGCCCTGCCCGCTGATAGCGCTGATGGCGGACTGGTAGCGGGAATCGACGTCGGGGCGCTCGTCGCGGTCCACTTTTACGGGGACGAAATGTTCGTTGATGATTTTGGCGATGGCGGGATTTTCGTAGCTCTCGCGGTCAATGACGTGGCACCAGTGGCACCAGACCGCGCCGATGTCGAGCAGGATGGGCTTGTCCTGGCTCTTAGCCAGGCCGAAGGCGTCTTCGCCCCATTCATACCAGTTGATGGGCTGGTGCGCCGCCGAACGCAGGTAGGGGCTGGCGGAATTTTTTAGTCGGTTTTCGGTCATGGTGAGTTGCTCGTCGAGAAGGTCCAATCTCGTGCTGATGAGAGGCGCCTGCCTCAGAAGGCGGCCGCTACAAAAGATTATGAACTTTTCTTACTGCAAGTGCGTGCCGGGGCCGAGATCGCGCGGGTCCAGCGGCTTGCGGCCGGAATAACCTTCATCCTGCCGGTGGTAATAGCGGATGCGGTCTTCGCCGAGTTTCCAGCACAAGTACACTTCCTGGTTGTCCACGATGGCGGGGAAATCCAGCAAGCCGACGTCGAGATCCTTGATGAGGCAGCCGGTGGAAAGAATTTTCTCCAGGTTGCTCTTCATCACTTCGGCGAGGTTCTGGTGCTCCATGCGCTTTTCCGCCAGCTTCGCGTAGGGCACCAGGATGCCGCCCATCATCATGATGCGCGTGGAGACGGCAGTTAAATCCTGCTCGAGCACGGAGAGTTTCTTGCGCGCGCCGATGGCTTCAATCAGGAAAGGCTCCAGTTCCTGGCGGGTGCGCTCCGCCTCGGTGAGGGTAAACAATCGCTGGGGTTGCTCTGGCTGCTCTTCGCGCTCGTCGTCGTGGTCTTCCGGCATACTTTTCCGTCCATTCCCGGGACAACTAAAGGCCTATGGCAAGGATAACACGCGATTGAGCGGGAGTCTGGAGAAGCGCCGCGCGGGGAATGGCCTAGCCGCCGATGAAGACCATGGTGCGCGATGGCGGCACGAAGCCTGGTTCGTTGATGCGATGGCCGGCTTCTTTTTCGGTGACCATGGCTCGAATGCGTTCCTCGATAACGTGGTCGGTCGCGCCGTTGCGCAACAATGCGCGGAGGTCGTGGTCGTCCTTGCTGAAGAGGCAGGTGCGGACCTTGCCGTCGGCGGTGAGGCGGATGCGCGAGCAGTGGCCGCAGAAGGGCTGCGTGACCGGCGCTATCAGGCCGATTTCACCGGGCGCGCCGTCGGCAAATTTGTACTTGCGCGCGGTCTCGCTTTTCGCGTGAGGGATCTGCACCAACGGCCACTGCGTATGGATGCGGCGGTAGACTTCCTCGGCGGGGACCATCAATTCGCGCGACCAGTGACGGTCGGCGTCCAGCGGCATGAATTCGATGAAGCGCATGATCACGCCGCGATCACGGGCGAAGGCGGCGAAGGCTTCGACTTCGTCTTCGTTGAAGCCGCGGACGAGGACGGCGTTGATTTTCGCGGGGCCGAGAGGCGAGTTCTGCGCGGCGTCAATGCCGCGCATCACGGAGTCATACGTGCGCGTACGGGTGATTTTTTCGAACTTGATGGGGTCGAGCGAATCGAGGCTGATGTTGATGCGGTGCAAGCCGGCCGCAATCAGCGAAGGTACGCGTTGGGCGAGCAGGTGGCCGTTCGTGGTCATGGAAATGTCCGGAACGCCCAGTTCGTGCAGTTTGCGGATGTAGCCTTCCGCGCCATCGCGCACCAGCGGCTCGCCGCCGGTGATGCGCATCTTCTGGATGCCCAGGTCGACAAAAATGCGCGCGAGTCGTTCGAGTTCGGGCCAGGAAAGAATCTGCTCGTGCTCGCGATAGTTTTCCGGGTCGGCGGAGCGGCAATAGACGCAGCGGAAGTTGCAGCGGTCGGTGACGGAGATCCGCAGGTCGGTGATCTGGCGTCCGAACTTGTCGTGAAGGGTCATGAGACTCGCCCCAAAAAGAAAAACCCGATTCGCGTATGGAATCGGGCTCAAGCCGAAAATCCGCAGATTTCCGGTGAATGGGCTCCTTTCCAAACACGGGAGGCACGGGCGTTTCCACCCGAACCCTCGGCAAGCCGACCTCGGCCGCCTCGCCCCGCCGCCATGGGATGTCTCTCCCGCAGGCCGGCGGAGTCGGAGTTACAGCTACAATCCTACGCCGGTCCGAAAAACCATGCAATCGTAGAGAACCCTGTGGAGCCATTAGTTTCCGATCACACGTGCCCCAGTTGGATGCAACAAAATCAGACGCGGTTCCAAGACTTAAGGTATGCTCAGTCGGTTTAAACGCCCCGCCCAGGGTATGATCGGCTGAAAATTTGCCCCAAGGTGGTTTATCCATGAACCAGCATGACACGCCAGCGAAATTGAGATTACTAAATGTTGCGCAGCCAGTAAGTAAGCCTTCACAGCCGAATTTCGCCCGCACCCTCAGATGGGTCAGCATCGTCGCGCTTCTATTCGCGGGCCAAAGCACACCCGGCCAAACGAAGGCCGCGAAAGCGGACTACGTTAAGGTATCAGCGCCGAAACCGCTGACATTTGATGATCTGGTGGAATTAGAAAAAGTCGACAATCCGAATCCACAACTTGCTGCTCGCCTGGATAAACTGCTTCACACCCCATTTCTGAGCAATGAAGCGTTTTACGATGGCGCAAAACCGCACCGTCCTTCTTCGGAAGCTCTTGGGCCTTACCTGCGCGCGACGATGTGGAACATCGAGCGGGGAATCCAGCTTGACGGGATCCGCATCAGCCTGACCCAGCCGGAAAAATTCGGGAAATACATCGAGGAAAAGAAGGATGCCAAGTCGAAACCGCTCACCGCGGAAGAGCTCAAGGAAGTCAAAAATCAACTCGAAATCCTTAATCCCACCGACCTGTTCATCCTGAATGAAGTCGATTACGGAGTCAGCCGCACCGATTACCACAATGTTGCCCGCGAACTTGCGCAAGCGCTGAAGATGAATTATGCATACGCCGTTGAGTTTCTCGAAATCGATCCGCTCAGCCTCGGCATCGAAAAAGTGGTGATGGACGACAAAGCGGCCCAGGCGGACATCCAGAAGTCCTTCGAGCCGGACAAGAGCCGTTATCTCGGGATGCATGGAACCGCCGTTCTCAGCCGGTATCCCATCCGCAAGGCAACGATCAAGTCTCTGCCGGTTTGCTACGACTGGTTCCTGGGCGAGAAGAAAGAAATCTCCAAACTCGAAGCGGGAAAACGCAAGGGTGCCAATCTTGCGTTCATGGAAAGAATCGCGCGAGAGGTTCGCCGCGGCGGCCGGACGACGCTCATCGTGGAACTCGCGGTGCCGGAATCTCCCACCGGGGCAGTGACGGTGGTTGCGCCACACCTGGAAACGAAGTGCAAACCGGAATGCCGCAGAAAACAAATGGCGGAAATTCTCGGCTGGATCCGCGCCGAAAAAAATCCCGTGATTCTTGCCGGGGACTTCAACACCTCCGCCTCCGACACATCACCTACTTCCGTATCCAAGGTGGTCACGGAGCGCCTGAAAGATCCCGACAAGTGGGCCGTTACCGCGATTAAATGGTCAACCGGCGCTCCGACCATTCTGCTCATGCCTGTAAACATGATGCGCAACAAGAATGACCCTACTGGTTTTGATGTTCCTCTGGTCTCCCGCAAGAAAGAGGCGAAGCTTTTTGGCGACCTCGAGGACTTCCGCTTTGAAGACGGATATGCGTTTGACTTTCGAGGCGAGGATGCTCGCAGCGCTGATAACAAGGGCGGAACGCTGAGCGATTCAAATCAGCGGGCCACCAAGGGCTTTCGGTACACGTTTGCTCTTGCCCGCACCTACGGCGGACTCGTCGGCGAATACAAACTCGACTGGTTTTTTGTCAAAGGATATGCCCCGGACAACTCCAAGCCGGGGGGCAGCTACAAGTTCGCCCCGCATTTTGCCCGGACTCTGCAGGAAGTGAATAATGCTCCGGACGTGGCGCTTTCCGATCATTTTCCAATCACGGTGGATATTCCTCTTACCGAGCCTCCACTGAAAACGGCCCAACCCTGAGGCACTTCTGCCGCTGCGGCCCAGGGTGTAACTACACTTCCACCACTCCTCCTGCGGTTTGCGCCGAGTGTGGTAAAGTCTGCTAACGCCATGCGAATCTTTATCTTGGGTGCGGGCGCGACTGGTTCGCTGCTCGCGCAACTCCTGGAACGTCAGGGACATGTGGTCTGGTGCGGGGATCGCGATCCCGCGCGGGCGCGGCGCTTTCTGGGCAAGAAATCGGCCATTCCCATTACCACTGTGAATGCACGGAATCTGCGCGCCATTGTGAAGGCAGCGAAGGGCTGCCAGCTGATCGTCAACGCGTCGGCTTCGGTGTTCAACGAAATAGTGCTGCGCGCGGCGCTGCGTCTTCGCGCGAACTATCTCGACCTTAGCTCCCACTTGAGAAGGAACCCCTTCAAGCCGGAGCAGGTGCGGTATAAAAAGAAATTCGAAGAGAAGCACCGGGCGGCGCTCATCAACACCGGCGCGGCTCCTGGGCTGACCAACCTGCTGGTGAGGCGCGCGGCGGATTTGCTCGATGAAGTCCGCTCCGTGCACATCCGCCTGTACGAAAGCACGGAAAGCGACGACCCGATTTCCCAGTGGTCGCCGGAAGTTTCGTTCGATGAGGCCATTTCGCATCCTCGCATTTACCGCGACAAGAAATACCAGCTGGCGAAACGCTTTTCCGAACTCGAAAAATTCCGCTTCCCCGACCCCATCGGCGCGGCGAACGTGGTGCTGGCGGCGCAGGATGAAGTAGCCACGTTGCCGCACTACATTCCCATGCGCGATCTGGACGTGAAAATCGGCGGCAACGAATTTGACCGCTTGCGGCGCTGGCACAAGCAGGGGAAACTTTCGAAATCCCGGGGCATTCCACGGCAGCGTTTTCCGGAAACCTCATCGCCGCGGAAGATTGCCGCGCTGATCCGCCAGGGCGTTCTGCAGAACGCGCGGTTTGCGGCGTCGGTGATCGTCATCGGCGTGAAGCATTCCCCTAAAGAGGACCAGCGGTTGTCCATCCGCAGCGACGTGATGTTCCCGACGTTGTATCAGATTCGGAGGCAGGGAAAATTCAACACGCCAGTAGCATACGCAACCGCGCATGTGGCGTCGCAGTTCATCAAATTTTTCCCGCGCGATAGCGAAGGCGTGTTCCCGCCGGAAGCGCTGCCCGTGGAGGTGCGCCGCGCCATCCTGGCCGGGGTTAAAAAAAGCGGCGTGAAGATCACGCACAAAGTTACGCAACTGAAGCCAGCCGAGGACGAAAGCGATTTGTAGCGTCCACCTCAAGGTGGACGCTACGTGGGATGGGCTCAACAGCAGCGGTTGGGGCGGGAGTATTTGCGGTTTAGCTGTTCGACGTAGAATTCAGCGGCGGACATCGGCTTCTGCGCTGGCTGCCGCATCGCGCAGGCGAGATACGTTTCGTAGGCGGAATCGCCGCTCCACTGGCGCAGGCCGCGCCACAAATTTCGCAACGCTCCGGAAAATTGAAACCAAATTGATTGCATCAATCGCCCTCCGCCCATTGCGTAGCAACATACGGCGTTTCCTGCAACACGGGTTCCTTGCCACGGCTGAGAATGGCGTACCACTGCGCCAGCGCCTCCACAAGCAGCACCAGGATCATCGCGGCCAGCACTGCCGTAACCGCCGCATCCAGCCGAAGATTGAAAATGTTTCGATGGGTGTCGGCAATCTTCGCCGCCGCGACTTTTCCGGCAGAGAGTTGAGCGGCCAGGGCATTGGCTTGGGACAAAAACCCGATACGGGCGTTAACGCTGAAGATTTTCTGATAACTGGCCGTCATCGTGATGATCACGAGCCACGCCATCGGCAGCAGCGTTACCCAGATCCACTTCAGCCTGCCCATTTTCAACAGAATCGTGGTTGCCACCACCAGCGCGACCGCGGCCAGCAACTGGTTCGAAATGCCAAAGAGCGGCCACAGCGAATTGATGCCGCCGAGCGGGTCGATCACTCCCTGATACAGAAAATATCCCCACGCGCCGACGATCAGCGCGCTGGAAAGGAGAATCCCCGGCATCCAGTTCAGGCGGGCCATCGGCTTCCAGACGCGGCCGCCTAGTTCCTGGATCATGAAGCGGCCGACGCGGGTCCCTGCATCCAGCACGGTAAGAATAAACAGCGCTTCGAACATGATCGCGAAGTGATACCAGATGCTGAGCAGGCGATCGCCGCCGATGGTGCTGGAAAAAATCTGCGCCATCCCGACAGCGAGCGACGGAGCACCGCCGGCGCGATTGAGCAGGGTTTGCTCGCCGACGGCGTGTGCCAGGTCGGTCATCGTTCCGCCGGAGAGCGGATAGCCCCAACCAGAAATCGTGGCGGCCGCGGCTTCCGGCGTGGCGCCCACGATGGAAGCGGGGCTGTTGATCGCGAAGTAGACGCCCGGCGTCATCGCGCAGGCCGCGACTATGGCCATCACGCCGACAAAGGATTCGAGCAGCATGGCGCCATAGCCGATGAAGCGGGCGTGCCCTTCACGCTGAATCATTTTTGGCGTGGTGCCGCTGGAGATCAGCGAGTGGAATCCGCTGATCGCACCACAGGCGATGGTGATGAAACAAAAGGGAAAGATTTTTCCGGCGAAGACCGGGCCGCTGCCGTCCACGAAGCGCGTAAGCGGGGGCATCAGCACTTGCGGGCGCACCAGCAAAATTCCGGCGGCCAGCGAAAAAACTGCGCCGGCCTTGATGAACGCGCTCAGATAATCGCGCGGCGCCAGCAACAGCCAGACCGGCAACGCGGAAGCTGCAAAGCCGTACGCGATGATTGCGAAGGCCAGCGTGACGCCGCCAAGCGTGAACACTTTTGCCATATACGGCGAATCGGCCACCCACTGCCCCGCCACGACAACGAAGAGCACCAGCGCGACGCCGATCAACGACGCTTCGAGCACGCGTCCCGGCCGGAAATAACGGAGATAGACGCCAAGAAGCAGCGCGATAGGAATCGTCATGGCCAGAGTGAACGTGGCCCACGGCGAACTTTTCAGCGCGTTCACCACAACCAGCGCAACCACGGCCAGCAGAATAATCATGATCGTGAGCACGGCAAGCTGCGCGATCAGGCCGCCACGCTTGCTAACTTCGTCACGGGCCATTTCGCCGAGCGTTTTTCCGTCGCGGCGGATGGAGCAGAACAAAATCACGAAATCCTGCACGCAGCCGGCAAACGCGGCGCCGGCAATCAGCCACAGGGTTCCTGGAAGATAGCCGAACTGCGCGGCGAGCGTGGGCCCGACCAGCGGTCCCGGCCCTGCAATCGCCGCGAAGTGGTGGCCAAAAAGGACCCATTTGTTGGTGGGCACGAAATCGCGGCCATCGTCACGCCGTTCGGCGGGGGTGGCGCGTGTGTTATCGAGCGCCAGAAGCTTTGCCGCAATGAAGGCCGAATAGAGGCGATATGCCACCAGGTAAGAGCACACCGCGGCGAGGACAAACCACGTCGCGTTGATGGGCTCGCCGCGGTGAAAGGCGATGGTGCCGAGCGCCACGGCGCCGAGCGCGGCAACGGCGGTCCAGATCAGGATCTGCAAGAGTCGTTTCACGGTTTCTCTCTTTTACGATTCGAAGTTACGGGATGCTCGTGAATTTCAGAAGCGGGTAGACCTCGCGAAATATTTTGGACAGCTCTTTCGGGAAACCGGGCTTTGTCGCTTCACCCGGCTTCATTTTCCTGCGCACGATCCAGCCCTGGATCTTCTTCCAGTCCTCCGCTCGGACCGGCCAGCCGTCGTGCTTCGTCCAATTCCCTTTTTCAGTAGTGTACCAATAGCTGTCGAATTTCCTGCCGAGGCGCCGCTTCTGGCCGGCGACCCACTTTGGTTTTGCGGCGACGCGCAGCTCCGCGACCAGCGCCAGCGTGGATTCCCGGCGCTTTGGACCCGCATAGACGCGGAAGCCGGCCGTGACCACGTCCGCGGAAAGCCCTGCGTAGAGCTGGCCGCTTTCGCGGTCGCCCGGCAGCGGCTGCTGGAATTTCAGGTACATCTGCGTTTTGTACAGCGTTTTGTCTTTCGCGAAACGGATGTCGCGATTGATGCGCGAGAAATTCGCGCCGGTGCGGCCGGTAGTATCAAAGCGGTCGTCCAGCGCCAGCACCGTGGGCGCAAGCTCTTCCAGCAAGCGGCGAAACGGTTGCACCACCGCTGCCTGATACCGGTCACGGTGCGCGTCCATCCACACTTTCTTGTTGTTCCTGCCGAGGTCGCGAAAGAAGCGAAACGTCTCCTGGGTAAAGACAGGTTGAGCTGAAGCCATGAGTATTCCCCTTTTTGGTGGCGGGCATCAGACTACACCATTCCCAATTTGCGTCAATTCCACTATTCTCGTTGCGCGTCTAATTGGATGTGAACCGCACGCCGAAACGCACATCAATCACAGGGGATGTCCATGAATTTCCGCCAGTTTCGCTTTTTTGTGCTCGCCACCCTTTGCTGCGGTCTCGCGAATATGCCGCAGGCCGCCGAAGAGAGCAAAACCCCTGCCAAGACTTCGCCCTGGAAGCCGGAGGATGTAGTCTTCGCGGAAATCGTGCGGCAATTCCGGATCTCGCCCGACGGGCAGTGGGTGGCCTGGATCAAGGCACAAGGCGACAAAGAGAAAGATGCCGTGGTCTCGAATTTGGTTCTCTCGAGTCTCACGGGCGACGTAGAAATTCCGCTCACCCGCGGCACCGACACAGTTTCTTCGTTCAACTGGTCGCCGGACGGCAAATGGATCGCCTTTGTCAGTTCCAAGGCGCGGCCGCAAGCGAAACCCGATACCGCGCCCACGCAAATCTGGCTGATCAATCCACATGGCGGCGAGCCGTATGCTTTGACGGAGCTTGCACGCGGGCCGCAGCGGGTGGACTGGATGGACAAAGACACTGTGATTTTCAGCGCGGAAGAGGATCCGAGCGCCTACGAGCAGGCGGAAAAGAAACGGAAGGACGATTCTGAAGTAGCCGACGATGCAGACCACAAGCCACCGGTGCGCCTGTTCAAAATTAACGTGAAGGACAAAAAGATTACCCGCCTGTCCACCAACACCGACTGGATTGGCAGCTGGAGCGTATCCAAGGATGGCAAGTTCGCCGTTGCGGTCCACGAGAAGAGCCTGCACTACACGTTTGACCAGAAAGTTCCTCCGGTGACGATTCTGCACCATCTGGCGGACGGCACGGAAAAGCAGATTTTCACCGAGGGCCGCGTTTACCCCCGCGCCTTTTCCTGGGTACCTGACAACGGTGGTTTTTATGCGATTGCGCCATTCTCGACGGACCCCAAGTTCATCACCGCTTCCATCGAGCTGCTCTATTTCTACGACGTCGCCTCGGGGAAGAGTGCGGCGGTGCCGCTCGATTGGGAAAATGGCATCGGCTCTGGAGTGTCTGCAACAACCGACGGCTTCGTGGCGGGGCTGGCCGCGGGCCATCGGTTCGAGTTGGCGCGGTACGCACGCGGAAAATCCGGCGATTCCTGGACGTGGAAGCGAGCATCGTTCGAAGGCGACCCGGTGAAGAACATAGAAAATTACGAAGTGACGCCGGACGGCAAGACGCTCGTGTACGTATATTCGACCTCCAGCGTGATGCCGCAGCTCTACCGGGCGCAACTCGACGGCAATAGGGTGGTTTCACCGGCGCAACTGACGCATCTGAACGACGGGCTGGTGAAATCGCGCGCGATTGCGAAGGCGGACGTGATTCGCTGGAAGGGCTCGAACAGCGACGAAGTGGAAGGCATCCTGCACTACCCGGTGAAGTACGAGGCCGGGAAAAGGTATCCGCTGATCACGGCGATTCACGGAGGGCCGGCGGGCTCCGACAAGGATTTCTGGGACAACAACTGGGCGTACCCGCTGCAACTGCTGACGCAGCGCGGCGCGTTTGTGCTGCAGGTGAACTATCACGGCAGCAACAATTACGGATTGAAGTGGGTGGAATCGATCTGCTGCGGGAAGTATTACGACCTGGAAACGCCGGACATCAACGCTGGCGTGGACTTCCTGATCGAAAAAGGATTCGTGGACGCGGACAAGGTGGCGACGCTCGGCTGGTCGAACGGCTCGATTCTTTCGACGAGCCTGCTGGTGACTTATCCGGATCGCTACAAGGTCGCGAGCGTCGGCGCGGGCGACGTGGAATGGATCAGCGATTGGGGCAACGTGATCTTCGGCGATTCATTCGATTCCTACTATTTCGGCAAATCGCCGATGGAAGATCCCGATTTGTATATCCGCAAATCGCCGTTCTTCAAGATGGACAAGATCAAGGCGCCGGTGCTGATTTTCCATGGCACCGCGGACACCAACGTGCCGACAGCACAAAGCTGGTCGTACTTCCGCGCGCTGCAATACTACGGAAAAGTGCCGGTGAAATTCGTAATCTTCCCCGGCGAACCGCATGGGCCGCGCAAGCTGACGCACCAGATGCGCAAGGTCGAGGAAGAGATGGCGTGGTTCGATAAATATTTTTTCAAGACCACGCCCGGGGAGAACGAGGCGCTGAAGGCTGGCTCGCCGCTGGATGCCGCCCTGAAAACGAAAAATGTTGCTCGTAACGGCGCCGACTTTGGCAGCAGTTTCGCCAGCAAGGGCAAAGCGGTGGTGATTCCCGAAGTGGTAAAGCGCAGCGAGGTGGAGATTGGCCGCTTCGAAGTGACCCGCGCGCAGTTCGCGGCTTTCGATAAGAATTACAAAGTGGATCCGGGCACGGGAAATTATCCCGCGAACGGCGTGACGTTTGATCAGGCCAAGTCTTATACGGAATGGCTTTCCAAGCTCACCGGGCAAACCTGGCGGCTGCCAACGGAAAAAGAAGCGGCCGGTTGGTACGACAAAAAGGATGGCGAAAACACCCTGGATTATTGGGCGGGTTATGCGCCGAATCCGGATGACACGAATCGCCTCCGGCAAAAGGTGAAAGAACTTGGCGACAACGCGTCGCTGCTTAAACCCGCGGGGAGTTTCCCCGGACAAGGACAGGAGGATCAGGAACTGGTGTTTGACCTGGGAGGAAATGTGGCGGAGTGGGTCGCGCTGGCCGATGGAAAAGGCAAAGCGGAAGGCGGGAGCGCGGATTGCCCCGCGGACACGCGTTCGAGCTGCGCGGCAGCCGCGGAATACATCGGCTTCCGCGTGGTGCGGGGCGCAGCGAAGCCGGTTGTGGGAAACTAGAGATCCGTTGTCATTCCGAGCAACGCGAGAAATCTGCTTTTCGCAGGAGTTAAAGAAAAAGCAGGTTCCTCACCCCATTCAAAAGGCGAACGAGGTTCGGAATGACAAGTTTTTTAGTTTTCCGCCGGGTTGCAGGGGAGCGGCTGAACCGCGATGGACAACAGAGAAACGTGGTGAGGATGCGGACAAAGATGCCGATATTGACGATGTTGCTTTTATTTCTTGCGCCCTCTGTGTTTGGCGGCCAACTGACGAAAGACGACATCGAGTTCCGCAAAAAGGTTTACACCAACAAAAAGGGCGAGCAATTACCGTATCGCCTGTACGTGCCACTCGGGTACGACGCCAACCGGAAATACCCTCTGCTGCTCTGGCTACACGGCGGCGACGGCCGCGGCAGCGACAATACGAAACAACTGAACGGCGGCAACCAGTTGGGTGCGCATTTCTGGGCTGGCAAAGAAGTGCAACTCAAATTCCCCATGTTTGAGCTGGTGCCGCAGTGCCCTTCCGGCGACAACTGGTCCGACCCGGAGCTGAACCAGCCGACCAAATGGTTTGAATTGACGATGAGTGCGCTCGCGGAAGTGGAAAAAGAATTTTCCATCGATCCGGATCGCATCTATCTGGCGGGGCAATCCATGGGCGGCCTGGGGGTGTGGTCGGCGCTGCAGGCGTATCCCGGGAAGTGGGCCGCGGCGGTGATAATGTCCGCATACGACAATTTCACGAACGTGAGCGCGCTGGCGCACACGCCGCTATGGGTCTTTCAAGGCGAGGCCGACGAGACCGTGCCGGTTACCCTGGTGCGCGACATGATGAAGCAACTCCAGAAAGCCCACGCGAATCTCCGCTACACCGAATATCGCAAGACCGACCACGAAGTCTGGAAAAAGGCGTTTGCCGAGCCGGACCTGCTGCCGTGGCTCTCCGCGCAGGGGCGTGGGCAGGCCGCGGGAGGCCAACTTGGCTCTGGCGCAGGAGCCGCAACGCACTAAACTGGAGGGCATGAGCGACTTCACACCCACCGAACGCACCCAGGTCAAGCGGCTGCCAAAACGGGGCAAATACGAGCGCGAGACTTTGTTTGCGATTCTAGACGCGGGCTTCGTTTGCCACGTTGGATTCATTGTGGACGGGCAGCCCTACGTGATCCCCACGAATTACGGCCGCTCGGGAGACACGGTGTACCTGCACGGCAGCGCGGCCAGCCGGATGCTGCGCACGCTGAGCGAAGGCGTCCCGATGAGCGTTACCGTAACGCACGTGGACGGCCTGGTGCTGGCGCGCTCGGCGTTCCATCACTCGGTGAATTACCGCTCGGTGGTGATTCTGGGCACCGCGCGGCTGGTGACGGATGCCGCGGAAAAAATGGAGGCGTTGCGCGTCTTCACCGAGCACGTGATGAAAGGCCGCTGGGACGACGTGCGCCAGCCAACCGAGCAGGAATTGAAAGCCACTACGGTGCTGGCGCTGCCGCTGGAGGAAGTCAGCGCCAAGGTCCGCACCGGCGGCCCGATTGACGACGAAGCCGACTACACCTTGCCCGTTTGGGCGGGCGTTCTGCCGCTCGAGACATCGGTAAAGGAACCCGTCCCCGATCCGCAACGCAAGAGGGATCAGCCCATCCCGCCGTATCTCAAAAACTATTCCCGCTAGAAAACGCTGGAGTGCCGAAGCCTGGGGTCAGGATCGGAATGAGAAGCGTGCAAAAGCTTCCGGCAGGCGACGCGACTACGGCAATTTGCTGGCGATCTGTGTTACGGCAGGCATCGAGGTCGGCCCCTGATGCAATTCTAGCAAAAGCATGCGGCTGTCGGAGTAGTAGGGTTGCCCTGTGGCCGTCTGCGCACCGGAGACCGGCTCCGGGCAGTTCACGTATTCTTCGTGTGTGAGCCGCTTTGTTTCCAAAAGGTTCCCGGCGATGAAGTCGCGCTCGGCATCCACATTGGGGTCAATCCTGTGAAAGAGCCGGAACTTGTGCTTCACAAGATGAATCGAGACATCGTGCGTTGCCGCCGCCACCCACAGGGGGACGCCGTCCACCTCGCGACCCGTTTTCCAGATGCGCAGATGATGGCGCCGCGCGACGATCGAAAGCGGATCCGGCAACGCATAGGAGTAATCCTGGGCCCTTCCAAAGACGTACAGCCGGTCCATCGGCAATTTCGTGTAGTGCTTGCGCTGCCACAGCAGATGCCAGAAGATTAAACGCTTGGACTTTTCCACCTTCACCCAACCGGCGTGCGCAAAGGCTTCTTGCAAGTCCTCTTCCTTGGCCTGGAAAATCAGGTTGAGCATGTCGCCTTCGCGACCCTCTGCGTTGGTCACACGCGACGGCAACATCTTGAGCATCTCGCTGAGCTCGGAAACATTTTCCTGCGCGGGCGGCAAGCCTGCGATTTCGATCGGGGAATCAGTCCGCGTGTAGGCCGTGAGTTCCGTCCCCTTGAGCACGGTGCTGTCCCGGCCACGCGCCAATATAAAAGCCGGCGCGGCGGGGAGATAAATCGCCGCTGCGATGGCCATCGCCACGCCCATTCGGATGGTGTGCGATTTTCCTTTGAATTCTTTGCGCGCAACCAGGGCCACGCTGTCACCGGTCGCGAGCTCCACAGAATCGAGTTTGATGATCACATCGCCGCCCATTCCCAAGGGCCGCTTCCCTTTTACTCCTATGATCGAACCCTGGGCCCGGGCGCCTGCACCGATGATCGTGAAACCCGCGGCTTGGACATCCTTGGCGACGACAAAGTCGACACGGTCGCCCTTGTGGGCGCGGGCTGAAGAGATCGTTTGTATCGATTGCAGTTCTACAGGCGTGCCGCTTGGCAGGACGAGTTCGGCAGGCGCGGCGGGCAATCCCTGGCTGAAAAGAGCACGTGGCAGCAGCAGGAATAGTGTGCACACCGGCAGGGCAAAGCGTTTCGTCCAGGACATCCAGCACGGCCTTTCTCTCGCGGGCAAAGCGCCCTCAGCCCTTCCAGACGAATTTTCCGCAGGAACACGGAACGGTTTCCGTGGGAAGTTTCTTTTCCAAGGGTTGCCTGCAAACTGGACAATTTCTGCGCCACATATTCATACCTGTCATCTCTCTTGCGAATCGAATTTCTGACAAAGTAAGTCTGCGCGGCCGCCGGCCACGTGTCTGTTGCAATACGCACACGAGCCATACTGTCCGTTAGTGAACAGGGCGCTGCTCCGCATGGCGGGGAACGGTACTGTTTGGTAGAGTAACGACCGCGGAACCCGGTCGTTCCCGTGGAGGGCAAAATGTCGGAAGAAAACGTGGCTTTGGGGAAGCGGTGGTTTGAGGAAGTGTGGAATCAGAAAAAGGGTGAATCCGTGCCGGAGCTCCTGGCGGCTGACTGCGTGATGCACGGAATTAGCGAGACCGGAGAGGACGTTCGCGGGACCGAAGGATTCCTGGCCCTGCGCGCGAAGCTGTTGAGCGCGTTTCCCGACATGCAGTTCGCGCTGCACGACTGCTTTGGCGACGGCGACAAAATTGTGGTGCGCTGGACGGCAACGATGCGGCATACCGGGCCGGGCCTGGGTATCGACGCGACCGGGGCCGAAATCAAGCTGCGAGGGATGGGAATCGCGCGGATTGCTGGCGGCAAAGTGCAGGAAACCTGGGATAACTGGGACCGCATGGCGATGTTCGAACAGATTGACGCGGCGATGAAGGCGAAGAGCGCAGCTGTCTAACGCGGTGGCTTGGAGCGCAGCCCGGTGCGGCTACTTGGCTTTTGCACCGGAAAATGCGGATGCCAGTCCCAAGGCAATGAGGGCGCCGCCGGAAATTTTGCGTTGCGTGCTGCGCAGGCGCACGTTGCCGCGAAGGCGCGTTCCAAAAGTTCCAGCGATCGTTGCCCAAACCGAGTCGCTTATCCAGCCCATCAGTGCGAACAGCAGACCCAACTCGAAGATCTGCAGGGTCGCATGACCACGCGCCGGGTCGACGAACTGCGGCAGAAACGCGAGGAAGAAGAGAGCGGTCTTTGGATTGAGCAGGTTGACCAGAACGCCCTGGCCAAAAATGTTGCGCAAACTGCGGCGTTCGCCGGTGGGATCCAGCGCCGGCGCGTCACCGCCGCGCAACGTGCGGATGCCCAGATAAATCAGGTAGGCCGCACCCGCATACTTCACCAACTGGAAAGCGGAGGCGGAAGAGACCAGCAGGGCGGAGAGGCCAAGAGTGGCAGCGGCGACATGGAGCAGCGTGCCAACTGCGATGCCCATGGCCGAGACAAGCCCGGCGGCCCGCCCCAGCCCGATGCTTCGGCTGGTGATGTAAAGCACAGCGGGACCCGGAACCAGGAGCAGGAGCATGGCCCCGGTCATAAAGAGAACCAGAGAAGAAGGAGCGATGAGCATCAGGTAAGGAACCCTGTTGGGCTAGTGGCAGCCGCAGCCGCCACCGCAGCAGCCGCCTCCGCCGCCGGAGAAGCCCCCGGAAGGAGCGGAGGAGCCACCCGAGCCGGCCGTGGCAAAGACCGAAAGCTGGATCGTGGCTTTCTTGCTGGAGCACTTGGGGCAGGCGATCTCCTGCTGCTTGTTGATCACAATCTTCTCAAAGTGCTCTTTGCAGTCTTCGCAGATGTATTCGTAGATGGGCATTGGGTTCCTCGGTCGTAGTTATCGCATTAATTATAGCAATTTGCGGTGGAAAAGCGGGGAAGGTTGGCGGCTCGATCCCAAAGCCGCCCGCCTCCGAAGGCGGCCGCTACAAAGGCAAAAAAACAGCCCCGGGAATCAGGCGCCAAATCTTTCGGCGGCGCGAGCCTTTGCTTTTGCTGCTTCTTCTTCGCGATTTTTCGGAGTGGCCGTGGTTTCGAGGGATTGTAGAAGCTGGATGGAGATATTCGCAATTTCATCGATGGCATTGAGAAACGCGGCTTCGTTGGCCTTAGAGGGTTTGTTGAAGCCGGTGATTTTCCGCACAAATTGCAGGGAGGCGGCCCGGACTTCTTCCGGAGTGACCGGAGGATCGAAATTATAGAGCGTCTTTATGTTTCTGCACATGAACCAAACTCCTCATAAAGATTGTAGAAAAGTCTTCGTCACAAAAGCAAAAGGCTCCTCAAAGAGAGGAGCCCTTTGCCATGTTAAAAGTGAAACCCGGGTTTAGTCGCCCGCTACGGCTTCGGCGGCGGCTTCCTTGGACTTGGGAGCGGCGTTACCGTTGCCATTGGCCGGTGCAATGCCGATTGGCTTGTTGGCGTTGGTGAAGTTTGCCGGAACGGCCTTGGCGATGTCGGAGACCGTGCCGATCTGCACCACCGCCGTCTGGGGCTTCTTCAGAACGAGTTCTTCGTAGATGGCGCGAACCCTGGCCTGCTCCTCGAGAGCCATCTTGCGGCGAATGCGGTTCTCTTCGGCAGCGGTCAGAGGAATATCGTGCTCCAGGTGGCGGACGCGCGCGGCGTCATCGGCGTCGATGACCAGCGAGTGCTCGTAGGAGCCGAGGTTAACGCTCTTGCCCTTGGCGTAAATCTCGTGCTTCCCGTGGTTCTTGTACCACTCGGCCACGGTCGCGTTCTTGTGCATGTTTTCGATGATGTTGCGCCAGCCCACACCGGTGTTGTACGCGCAGAAGCTGATTTCACCCTGCTGCGTGCCGTAGGGGATGATGCACATTTCGGTGCGGCGGAAATCGTAGTTGAACAGATCCTGGAACCACATTCCGGCGATGAAGAGGAAGTTCCACGGGTCTTGCGCGCGGCGCTTCATGGCGTCTTCGTAAGTGCGTTCCGGGGAAGTCTTGCCGTACTTGCTGGTAGCGCCCTTCGTAAGCGCCCAGGTCTTGTCGAATTTCTTGAAGAGGTCCCAAAGCTTCAGACCCTTCGGCCCCTGGAACGGGTGATAGTTCTTCAAGAGGGCCATGGCCATCATGAAGTTGGAGAAATTCTTGCCGCGAGCGGCGTCGGTGATGGCAGTGATGTCCGTGGTCAACTGCTGCGCATCCAGGAAGCGCGGAACGGGAGCCCATTCCTTGGTTTCCTTGTTGATCATGAGCGCGGTGCCCACGCCGCAGTTCGGGTGGCAACCGCAGGAGAGCGAACCCCACTGGGATTCGTTGCCCTTGACCATGTCGGCAAAGCCGGCAAAGGTGCTGATAAAGGAGATGGGGAACCAGTCGCGGGTCGGCTGAATTTTGCCAACCTGATTGCTGACGTCCTTCGCAAGATGCGAAAGGGTGTAGCGCTGGCGGAGGCGGCGCTCCGGGGTGATGTCCTCGTCGCGGCCGGTGAAGGAAACCGGCTGGAAGCTGACGAACGAA
>Ga0210403_10000654_pt1 | contig 35266 bp, 55 predicted proteins | sample IncBWC19MmetaG_FD_150863 | JGI IMG/M metagenome (GOLD analysis project Ga0210403, IMG submission 150863) | Forest soil microbial communities from Barre Woods Harvard Forest LTER site, Petersham, Massachusetts, United States - Inc-BW-C-19-M | ecosystem: Environmental > Terrestrial > Soil >...
GCCGACAACATCCGATCGCGTGCCGACGGCCGGTGCCGCCGCCGCGGCCGGCGCAGGCGCAGCAGAGGCCGCAGGGGCGCCCGTAGAGGCTCCCGCAGCGGTTTGGGTGGCCGGAACCGCGCCAGGCACGGCAAACGACACGCTGAGCGCATCCGGAGCGGGCGGAGGTGGCGGTGGAGGAGGCGGCGCGGCCCCGACATCGAAGCTGCCAGTCCCCACCAGGTTGAATTGTTCATCCGTCACCGTAACGGTGACGGTGCCTGTCTTGCCGCTCCCGTTCAGATGGAACGCCGTCGGCGTTTTCTGATCGGGAGTCCCGTCGGTGACCGTGACTGTCCCGCCGGGATCGTCCACCTTAACGAGGAATGGCCCTGCGCCCAGTGGAAACGCTTGTCCGGCCTTCGTTTCCGCCAGGACCAAAATCAAACCTACTGTGTCTCCGATAATCAGTTTCATGGTCAGTCTCTCCTTTGCGAGAAAAAATACAAAAAGATCGCGCCGTCGCCTGCGCCGGTGTTCGTCGAAGCAGCCGACGTGGAAATACGCCGTGCCGCCCGTCTCCGTGCTGTGCGCCAGCCAGTCGTCATCCAGAGTGAGCAGTTGTGCGCACTCCTGGCAGATCACGCCGCCAAACCTCACTGCGTGATCGTGCCGCCGCCGCTCGGAGGCGGAGGCAATTCCGGCAGCCCGATCCGCTTCAGTTCCGCGTTGACGGCCGTGAGCTCGTCTTCGGAGAGCTGCTGGATGGCATCCAGCTCGGCCGTGTCCGCCGCGATCAGGTCGGAAAACGTGATCGTCACGGCGCCCTGGCCGATGCTTTCGATTTTCTGCACCAGCGCCTTGCCGAGCGGGATCAGCACGCCGGCAACCTGGATTCCCAGCGTCACATATTCGTTGCTGGCCGCCAGGATGTTCAGGACCGTAGATGCCTCGCGGCCCGCGGGTTTGTTCGGTGTGCTGCTCATGTTTCCCTCCAAGATTTTTTCACGGACAAAGGTGGCCATCCCGAAGTTCCGCACTTTCCCTTCACCAGCCCCATGGTTGAGAAGGTCCGCAACGTAGCTACCTGTTGCTTCGCGCCCAACAATCAATGGACTACAACCGGCTACTGCGTTTTTCGAGAACTGCTGGCCACCTCCATCCGTTCCTTGCTTTCGCGTGTGTGTGGGATCTCGAACGGGGAGGTTACGAGTTGGTTGCTCGTTTTACCATCCTCCCCGCCCCCGAGCCATCATCCCCGAGTGAACTGCCCGTTCACTCACCGGAACTGCAGATGGCCCAGCTAGGAAGCCTCTGCGTTTAACCAACCGTGCTCAGGATCAGCGCCGCGAGATCGCCGATTTCGGTGATCAGCGCGCCGACCTGCTTTTGGGCGCCGGCGCTCTTGATGCCCACCATCTGCTGCTGCGTCAGATTCTGCAGCTCGGCCTGGATGAGCGAGAGATCGTTGTTCACCTTGGCCTGCGTCGACGCGCCCCAATTCTTCGGCTGGGACTTCAGGAATTGCACCGCATCGATCTGCAGCTGGTCGATCTTGCCGAACGTAGTAAGAATCTTGCCGTAATACTCCCCGGCAACCAGGCCCTGCTGATTCAGGTCCATCACGGCCTTGCGGGCGGTGCTGGTGGTCTGCGCGATCTTGTCCAGGTTGGCGACCGCGGAATCCCAGTGCTGCACTTCGGCCAGCGTGACGCCGGCGGGCAGATTGGTGACGTTCTTCTGCCGTGCCGCGCAGCCGCAGAAATAAATCGATGAAACGCACAGCGCCAGCAGCAGCACAAAGCCCGACCGCCACAACAGAACCTTTCGAATGTTGCCCATCACATGCCTCCTAAGATTTCCCCGCGGGCGGGGAGAAGCTGACACCAAGGTTGTCCGGAGCTCCGCCCGGCGGAGTGCCGTTGCCGGCGCTGGTGTTGCGCGCGCCGATCGCGCCCAGGAAAGCTCCGTTGACTCCGGAGATCAGACCGGTCATAAAATTCTGCAGCGTGGCGCTGAATCCCTCCCAGTAGTGAACCAGGACGGCGAGCACCACCATATCCGTCACCCAGAGCAGCACCAACTGGCCGCCTTTGCTTTCGAAACTGTCCAAGAAGGTTTGCCAGCTCGCAATGCCCGGAAACTTGTTGAACGCCACCAGGTAGAACGTGAAGAGCACCAGCAGGATGTATAGCGCGTTGTGCTGCAGCCATTGAGGCCAGGTCATGGACGTAACGCCTTTCGTTCGAGACAAACTACCGCCCGATTCCAGGTCTTCCTCACCACTGCCAACCAAAGTCTCCGCGTAGCCAGGAGGACCAAAAAAAACGCGCAGATCGGCATCAGGCAGAGCATGAGCATGATGAAGTAGAACGCAATCCACGCTGCAGCGTTGTCGATCGCCTGGCAAAGTGCGTCGAGCTGGCCCGGATCGAGCATTGTTCGAGCGCCTTCTGCAGCTGGGCGTGTGCCATAATTTCTCTGAACTTTTCCAAAGGCATGAATACGTTCCCGCGTCCCCGCTGAATTTCCGGCGTGAACGGGCAAGTCAGATTGTAGTTACTGGCGATCTCCACCCACTTCTTCCCGTTCTCCTCATAAAACACAATCAGCAGTCCAGGGCCGAATTCTATCTGTTGCATCACCCCTTCACCGCCCTGCGCAGCCAGCCCATCAGGTCGCCGGCTTCGCCCGGGTTGGCTGCCCCGTCGTCGCAATACATTTTCGCGAGCCGAGCTTTGAATTCGTCCATGAATTTGGCTTCGTCGACCGCGTTCAGGTGCTGTTCGGTGATGGCGCCGTACTTCCCATCCGCGATGATTGGGCCGGCCTGCAGGTAGCCCAGCGCGAGCTGCGCCTGGCGGATCGAATGATGGCCGGAGTTGACATACTCGTCGAAAACTTTGGTGGCGATGCGCTGGCTGGTGAGTCCGCCGAAGATCCAGTAATCGCGCTCGTAAATCGTGATCGCGTCCTCTCGCGTGAGAGTCTTGATGTCCAGATGCGGATAAGAGCGCTTGGAGATCCCGAAGTTGGTTTCGCCTCCCGGGTCGTGCGGATCGTTGGAGTAGCCGCCTTCGTTCCCCAGCACGTAGTCGATCGCTTGTGCGAATTCCGCCATCAGCTGTCCCCCAAAGCCCAGGTCAGGCCGAGAAAAATAGCGGCGGCCAGCGCCAGCGCTCCCCAGGTGGATCCGGAGGGCGCCGGCGCCGCCGCGGGCGGAATCGTCAACACTCCGCTGGGCGCCGCGGGGGGAATCGTTAGCGTGGCGGCCGGATTGAACGAGGGCGTGTACTGCGTTTGTATAGCGCCCAGGATCTTGTTGATGTAGTTCTGCGTGGACGCGGGAATGTGGGAGAACCAGTTTGCGCCGTAGGCCAACGCTTTACTCAGGTTGCCCGAGCCCCAGTTGTAGGCAGCGAGCGCTTTTGCGGTGTCGCCGTATTGGCCGAGGAGTTGGCGCAGCAGCGCGATCCCGCCCTGGATGTTTTGCGCCAGGTCGGTGGGATCGATGCCGAGCGCGGCCGCGGTGGCGGGCAGGATCTGGAAGACGCCGATTTCGCCGGCCGAGCCGATCGCGGACTGGTCCAGCGAGGATTCGGTGACGGCTACCTCGACCGCCAGCGCGGGATCCAATCCCTGCGCTTGAGCCTCCGCCGCGATTTGGTCCGCAATTGCCACTAGACTACCCTTACCTCCACGGCTTTTTCGCCGCGGCCGCGTTCGTCGTCGATCACCTGGAACTCCACGCGCTCGCCTTCGCGCAGCGATTTGTGGCCGTTGGACTGGATCGCGCTGAAGTGCACGAAGATGTCCTTGCGGTTGCTGTCGCGCGTGATGAAGCCGTAGCCCTTTTTATCGTTGAACCACTTCACCGAGCCTTGCTCTTTCATGGCTGGATCGCCCCCGTCTCCATAAGAAGTTCTCGTTCGATGTCCTCGAGTGGAATCTGAGCGAGGCACTTTGGATTGCTGCACAGCGTCTTCTTCGCGTCGATCCACCAGCAGGCCTTCACCGTCTCCAGCGATTCGCCTGGTCCCCACTGGATGATGCACGCCCGCTCTTCCGTGCATCCGCACACTCTGCACACACCGGATGGGAGGGCCTGGTCCATCACGCGGCCGCTCCCTCGTCGTCTTCGTCCTCGGCTTCCTCGTTCTCCGCCAGCTCCGGGATCTCGCTTACTGGGATTTCTTCCCACCTGTCGTCGTAGCGGCCTTCGGCGACCGCGGGACCAAAGCTGCCGCAGACCGATTGGTGTTCGGCAAAGTAGACCTTGCATTCGTCTTTGGTGAGGCCGTAGAAGGTGTGGCGGACGCGGACGCGGGTTTGCCCAGGAGTTTTGAGGTAGACGTGGTAAGCGTAAGCCATGGTGCGTTAAGTCCCCGCGATAGGAATTTAGAGTTTTCGAAGTGTCAAGAACTTTCGTACAGGCCCTGTCGAAAACCCACGACGCGTGGGGGCGAAATATGGCCGCCCCGCCACGGGGCTCACTGGCGGAATCCTCTCCGCTCGGTGATGTTTTCGAGCTTGGTCAGACGCCGCTCGGCCACGTCGGCCAGCGTCGTCAATTTCGCCGTGGCAATCTCCAGCTTTTTATCCACCTCGTCGCGATCCCTCGATTCGTTCGAGTGGGCTGAGCGCCAATCGGAAAAGTCGTCCATGCGCTGGCTGAGCAATTTGATGGTGACGTACTGCGCGCCAAAGAAGCCGAGCAGCAGCACCAGCCAGGTGATGATGTTTGCGAGTGTGACATTCCAGAATCCATGGTCCATGGCGCCCCTTGTCCCGTGCCCCCGACCGAACCGGTCACTTTCTTTTTCTGTGCATCGCGATCCCTGCGAACTGCATCTGGAGATCGCGCCTGGATCTGACTCCCACCTTTGCCAGCAAGCTCGTGACGTGGAATTTCACGGTTCGTTCCGCCGCGTTGATGCGGCTACCGATCTCCTTGTTCGATAGGCTCTCGCAAATCCCATCGAGGACCTCTTGCTCTCTCCGCGTGAAATCCTGAAGAGCGGCGAACTGGATCCTCGGCTGCAGGATGACCGTAATCAGTTCGATCGGGATCCTGACTATTACGCAGCCGCGATCCAATCCGATCTCGATCTTTTTCCGCTTCATCTACTCCTCTTGCGCTTCAGCCTGCATCCGATGCACAGATAGAATCTCTCCGAGCGTTTCGGGCACAACACACATAGGCCCAAAGCCCGTCGAGTCCAATAACGCTTGCTGACACGCTCCGATGCAGTGGCTGCATATTCCTTTCTGTTCATGGCCCCACTACGATGCACCCCGGACTTCCCGCGGAGTGGCTGCAGTCCAGCACCTGGTCCAGAGCCGGCGGCTGAGGCGCGACGGGCTTTTGCGCCGCACAGCCGGCGAGCAAGAGACTCAGAATTGCCAACATCCTCACCCTGCTATTGCACCGTCACGCTAAAGCTGGCAGGTGAACCTGGCGCGACCGGAGCAGTAGCAGTAGATGCGTTTGGGCTTGACTCCGTGCCGTCCGACATCTGCGCGGTGGCCGCGAAGGTGTGGACGCCGGATTTCAGCGTCACCGCGGCGCTGGTGCCGGTGATGCCAGTGACGGCCGTATTCGCTCCGCTGGGCGCGGTGATGGAAAAAAGTTTAACCGGCGTGCCGCCGCCGGTGGTGTCGTAGATGTTGAACTGTTTTAGACACCCCGTGGTCACAGTGGAGCTGCAGCCGTTGTCCACCGTGAAGTCATAATTCATCGTGACCTTCACCGTGTGCGTGGTCTGCGCCGCGGCGGATCCCGCGAACATCGCCAGCGCCAGAATCAGAATCGGAAGACCGAGTTTGCCCTTCATATTTCCTCCTATTGAATACTTGCTGTCCAGGTAACACCGCCCGTCGCCACCGGTCCGCGAATCGCATCCAGACGAACGATCGGATTATTCGTTGCCGAGGCCACGGGAGTCGTGAACGTCGCGCCGCCGTTGATGGTTTCCGAGGTCTGCCACGGGGTGATTGTCCATGGGCTTGTGCTCGTAATCTTTATGAACTTCGGTTGGCCGAGGTGCCATGCGGCGGGTTCAAGCGTGTGCGTGCAGGTGGTGCACTGGCCGAGAATCGAAAATTTCGCATCCGCGTCCTTTTCCTGTGGGGCGCTTATCGTGCCGGCCACCGTCAAAGCCGTGAGGCCGGTGACATTGTTCCATCCCGCAGCAGATGAGCCATTGGCTACGTCAGTCTTCGTCGTGCACATGTTCGCTGGCGTGTTGTATCCGGCTGGCGTGACTCCCGCAACCGTGAGGCAATTACCGGGGGCGAATGTGTTCGCCCCGATGGTGAAGGTCATGGTGTTGCCGGTTTCCGTCGCCGCCGTGACCGCCAGCGGAGCAGGAGCAGTGGTGGTGTAGGTGTTGGCGGTCGAAAAAGAGGCGTTGGCATTTACGACGTTCCACGCATGGGCGACCCAGGGAACCTCGATGTTATAGACGCCGCTCTGATTCGGATGAATACCGTCTACCTGAAAAACGCCGTTGGTCCCCGACTGGTTTCCGAATGCTCCATCCGCGCCGAACAGGGGGTTCGCGGCAAAATCAAGCAGCACATCGAAGCCCTCCGGCGCCCAGCTATTCAGGATTACCGGATCGTAAATGTCCTTTTGCGTATCTCCGCCGCCGGTACGGGAAATCTGCGTGGCGATGACGCACTTGTCCCCGCCGTGCAACTTCCAATCCCGGCACATCTGGCTCTGTTTGTCCATGCAGCTTTGAGCTGTTCCTGCCGGGTTGCAAACATCGTTCGTTCCCGCCCAGATTTGAAGCAGGTTGACCGCGTTGGAAGCGGACCCGCTGAAAACCGTATTCGCGCTGCCGAGATAAGGGAACAGCAGCTGCTTGTAGGGAGGAAAGATGTTCACGCTTAGGGAGTAGCCCGAGACGGCCACATTGCTGACATTGGGATTTGCCCGGATGGTTATGTTGGAAGTGAGCGCGATGAAATTCCACGCCGTCTGCGTAACTCCATTCCCGGCCGAGATAGAATCCCCAACGACCACCATCTGGTCGGCGTTCACGTTGCTGGTCATGCTGACGTTCACACCGCGATTAGCCAGTGCACTGACGATGAAATTGCGAGCGAGTGCTTCGTCAGCCGCTGTCGGCTCCGTGGCCCAGACAACGTACCAATAGATCTGCCCGAGGAAATAACTCTGCGTAGAGTAGCAAGACCCAGCGGCAGTTCCACCAATCTGGTATTGGCCCGTGCTCTGGTTCGTTCGAAGACTGCTTGCATTGGTGGCGATAAACGGTGGCTGGACACCGTTTATATAGAATTTGTCGTCGTCCGCGCCGCCGCCCTGCGTCGTTCCATAAGTTTGCGTGATTACGCCGGTTCCGTTCCAAGTGGACATCGTGCTATCGAATAGCTGGTTGTTCGCCCCGGTGCGGATTTTTGCACCATTCACTGTATTGTCTAGGCCGTTCGAAATAGGGGACGTATCGAAAGAAAGCGCGTTACAGTGAAGTAGAGTCCCGCCGCTGTTCCCGCCGATTGGGACGTTGTGAACTTGTCCCCCAAATGGAGGAGATTGAAAACTTAGAAATAGCGTATGCCCCTGCGCAGAGTTGAGCCCGGCGGGAATCAGCAGCGCTCCATTTCCCCCAAAGTTGCAGCCACCCGTTACAGGGATGATCGTGGGAGCCGTCCCCACCGTGCCCGTGACACCGTTTCCATTCCCCGAGTAATCCACCGCCGCCGCGCAGGTTTCCGTTGGCTTGAACTGATATTCAGCAAGGATTTTGCCCGCGGGGAAAAGAGATGTGACCGTTGTGGGCACGCTCCCGCTGCTGGAATTGCCGAGCGCCGGGCAGGAGGCAAAGCTGCTGGTGATGTTTTGCGACGCTCCGGTGATCGTGACCGTGGCGCTGCAGGTTTGCGGGCCGGTGCCGAGCGGCGGCGGCGTGCCGTTTTCGTTGACCGTGAACTGCCAATGCGTGCCGCTGGGCGAGATGACGCTGCAGCCGCCGCCTGCGGTGTTGCAGAAGAGATTCATCGAGAAGTTGCCGTTGGCGTCGGCGTTGGCGTTTTGCTGGCCGCCGATCGGAGTGGGGATGCCGTTGACGATGATGGTGGCATTCACGTTTGGCGGGATCCCGGTGAGCGATGCAGCCACCTGGGCGAAAGAGTACGGTACGCCGTTGACGTCCTTCACCTGGCCGGTGACGAGCGTCGGCGTCTGGCCCAAGGCAAAAGACGCAACAAGGGCGAGCCAGGCAGTGGCTATCAGGATTCGCAGGGCCGATCGCACGATATTTCTCCTTAGTTGCTGGCAACGACGGCTAGCTGCAGGTTGCTCGGCGCTCCCAGCGAGTTCGTTGTGTTCACGGTGGCGGTGGAGCCGTCTTGAAACTTCACGGTGAAGGTGACAATCGCTCCGTTGGCGTAGGTCACCGGAGACCATGCCGCGCCGGAAAACAGGCTGTTGGCCACGTTGCTGTTGTACTGGCCGAAAAGCTGGGTGCCGTCGGTGACGAAAGAAGCGAAGGCTGATCCGCCGTTCGCAAAGGAATACGTGTAACTGACGAATACGCGGCACGGGCAGCCGCTCGAAGGCATCGTCACGCTTTGGCTATCGATTATGGTGAGTGTCGAGGCCGTAACCGCGACGCTGCCGGCGAGATTCTTGTTGCTGAACACCTGCACGGGGATGGCTGGCGGCGTGGTTAGATTTTGCGCGTGAGTGTGAGGATGCCAGGTGGCAGCAAGGCCCAGGATCCCCGCGAAAGCCAAAAGGGTGGACAGCCTAATCAAAGTTTTCATAGTTGGCTCGCCTGCACATCCAGAGTGCTCGTGAGGGCGCCGCCGCAGGCGCTAACCACGATGTCCATACCGTTCCCCGAGCTGCTGGCAAGGGGAATCGTCCAGGTGGCGCTGCGCGTCGAACTCGAAACAAAATTCGCGTCGCTGGACCAGATCACCGTTCCGCCTACGCCATCTTTCACGGTGACGCCGCAGACGGCGCCGGCGGCGCTGGCGCGGACCGCGAAGGAAACGAGGTGGACGCGCTGGCTGGCCACCGCCGCGATCGAAACGGTCAGCGCCGCGTTCGCGCCGGAAGTTGTTTCGGTGTTTTTCGTTACCGCGGGCTGCAGGCCTCCGGTGACCGTGATGTTGGGAGCGGTCGAGCCGGCGGCCGTGAAGACATATTCCAGATTGTAGGTGACAGCGCTGGCGCCGCCGGATGTGTACGACAAGGTGACGAAGGGGCAGGAGCTGGGCGACACGTTGAACAGTTGCGGCAATGCCGAAGTGGTGAGGGCGAACGTGTACAGAGACAGATTGATGTTCGTGTTGGTGAGGCACTGCGCGGAAATCGAGGATCCGGACGGACCCGCGCCGCTGTACTGAAAAATAATCGTGCCGGAAGAATTGCCGCTGGGCGTCTGGAACGTGGTGGAGCTGCTGGCGTTCGCGGCGGCCGTCTGGAACGGAAGTTTTTCCACGGAGCTGAGCAATGCGCCGGCGATGTTTGGCGGTTGCGGAGAAAAACTTCCCGAATAGCTGACCGAGAACGTGGAGCCGACACTGCACGTCACGCTGATCTGAATATTCGGCATGTATCCGGAAGCGCTGACAACCAGTCCCCCGTTGGCGCTGGTAGGGGTACCGAGCTGCAGATCCGAAAGACGGAAGGCGTTGCCCAGGTTGTCGATGCCGTCGATCTCCATCTGGAACTGCGAAGCAGTCGACGTGGCCGTGGCCAGGTGGCTGGTCTGGCCGAGGTTTTTGAAGTTGGGAATGTTTTGATTGGTGATGAACTTTTGCGCGGCGCCGGTGCAGCTTGCGCCGTTCGCCACGGTCGCCGCGACCGTTTGCAATCCGACGAAGCCATTGAACTGCGCGCGGAGCTCCGCCGGCGAGAGCAGGCCGAGGATCGAGAGCGCGCAAGAAAGCAGGAATGGGCCGAGGCGGGGGCGCGTGTTAAGATGCGCCATCCCCCGAGGAGGAATGCTGCCATGTACGAGCCCTGGGTTTTTGGCGCGCTGGTGTTCGCCGGCATCGTCGGAATTGGCCACATCCTGTTGCTGGCTAAAATCGCGGAACAACTGGACAAGATTCTTGAACATTTGACGAAGCCGTAGGTGCATCACGGATTCCCTCCGCGCGAGGGATCGTCGTATTCCTTCGGATAGTAGTAGCCCATGAAGCGGCCGCCGATGAGCTGGCCGGCCAGCACCACGCTGACATTCGTTACCTGAAGGATCAGCGTCTGCGCTTCCATGATCCGGAAGCCGCTGGGATGGTAGACGGGATTTGCCGGCGAGCCGAGCGACGCGGGAATCAGGTCGTAGCCTGGCACGGCCGCGGAATCGAGCAGGATCGACCAGGTGACCGAGCCGCTGCCTTCCGTCCATCCGCCGCCGACGAAATTGTTGGCGTACGCGCGGATGATGCCGTTGAAGCCGGGCTCCACCAGGCGCGTGATGACGGCGGCCGACGCGCCGATCGCCGGCAGCGGGATGTAGTTGATGTCGTCGATCGGCTCGCGTTCCGGCGGCGGATAGATCGTCGGATCGGCCCAGTAGGTGCCTCCCGCATCAAGGCGTCCGCCGTCCGGCGGGATCTGATTGTTCAGAGAGAGAAAGAGTGCTCGGCTACTCATTCCATTTCCTCATTGGATCTGCAAGCGCACAGCTCACAGCCTCTTCCCAGCTCTCGAATGACTGCGCAACGTGCGCCGCGTATCCGCTGCGCGAAAACGCCCACCACGTCCCCTCGAGCTTGAACACTTTCCCTTTCATGGCTGCTGATACCCCGGAGAAATAATTCCGTAGAAACCAAACTGGATGCCGTTGGCGACGGATTCGAGATTCACGATCATGATTTTTGCTTGCGGCGGTTGCGACATTCCGCCCGCGGCAATCGTTCGGCCGAAGGGATACGGCCGGCGCAGAAACAGCGGTGCATTGCCCGGGCCGGCGACGACGTTGAAATTCGCGGGACGAATCGTAATCGGCCGGCGGCGGTTGACGTCGTAGACCATCACGCGGAATCCGCCCTGCAGGTTGGACGTCGCGCTGGCCCACATGTTCAGCAGCACGAAATCTTCCGGCAACAGGATCCGGCTGCGGCCGGTTTTCAGCGCGCCCAGCTTCGGATTGAAAAACTCCACCATCGGCCACTGCGGCGGAATCGTGGAGCCGAGGCCGTGATCCAGAATCGTGCCGGTGCCCCAGTCGTAGACCGCGCCCTGCGGATTGGACTGGCCGGCCGCCATCGCGCGCGCAAACGGATTCACCAGCAGGTTCATCCAGCGAGGCAGCACCAACTGCTTCGTCGGAGGTGCCGGTGGATTGAAAAATCCTCCCCAAACGCCCACGGGATCTCCTTATTGAGTCGCGACCTTCAGCAAAGCGAAGCCGTGGTATGCGAACTGCACGGTGTTATTCGCGCCGCTGGTCTGGTCCTGGAACTGGTGCGTGTAGATGCGGCCCGCCGGCATCACGTAGGGCACCGCGATCGGCAGCGCGCCATTGTTGGCGACGAGGCCCGCCAGGTTGTCGACGAGAATCCCCTGGAAGTTCTGAGCCTGCGGATTGCCGCTATAGACAAACTGGCGGTTGCCGCTGCCCGCTTCCGCGATCAGCGCCTTCAGCAGCGCGTTGGTGCGGAAGATGGAGAGCCACCACCATTCGAAGTCCGCATCCGCCTGGATCGTCATGCTGGGGTTTTGCACCCCGGCGTTCGGTACGACCGCGTCCACGATGTGGATGCGGGGAACTTTCAGGATGCCGCTGGCCGCGACCGCGGCATTTGGAGAGCTGCTCATTGCGTTTCTCCTCTAACCCGTTTCAAAGGCGGATTTTTTTCTAAAGACATTCGGAAGAGCACTGACTGTGACAGTGCAAGCCACCCTTGCGGGCAGATTTTTTCTTTACTACGCCAATCAAACGATCGCGACGAGAGTGATCCCCTCGAGGTACGCCCAGGCGATGATGCCGTTCGCCGGAACGCCTGCGATCGCGGTGGCCGTGGTGTACACGGTCGCGCCAGTCAGCGTGGGATCCACGATGACTTGGAAGGGCTGCCCCTGCTCGAGCAATACGCCGGTAATCGGAGTGATCGGTGGATAGCCCGGGATGTCAGGTACCGCATCGGTAATCGGTGCGGTGTTCTGTCCGGAGGGCCAACCGTTCGCCGCAGCAAACGCAGTGGCCGAAGCCGCCGCGGTCTGCGAGAACGATCCCCCTACCCATGCGCCCGCCCCGCCGGGAGCTTTCTGGGCATGACCGACCCAGAACTGCTTGCCCAACGTGGTGAACTGCACGACGTACTGGCCGGCAAGAGCGATCAGATCGAGTGGCGCCACGTCCGGCCGGTTCATGATGGAGATATTCTTCACCAGGAGTTTCTTCGGAGCGTCCAAAGAGCCGCTGTTCAGCAAATTGGTGTGATACAGCGACTTCGTGGTGGCCGCGCCGCCGGTCGGCGTGAACTGCTGGCCGAACGGAATGGTGAAGAGCGTCTGCTGGACGACAGCGGTGGTGGCAGCAACCTGGAAAATGTCGTAGAGAGGCTGGACGCGAGCGTCCATTTGCCCCTGCACGATGTTTTTCAAAGGCCGCCGGCCGTGCGGACGTCCGACTTCGCGCTCTTCCATCACGCGCAGATGGGGCGTGAAGCGAGAGCTGAGGCCCGAGGCTGCGTGTTGAAGTGTTGACATTTGAAATCATCTCCCTTCCGAGATGAATTTTTTTGCCTCACACGCGCTCAAGCGTGGAGGGAGAATTGTTCACCGCTCGGCTTTAACCGAAACGGCCGGCCGTGAAGCGGCCCGTCGACGTGGCCCGTGCTCCGGCCGCGCCCGCATACCCGCTCATCCCGCCCGGAGCTGCCGGGGGAAGAGCGGGCTGCGGATATGGGGAAGACGCAACGCGTCCGTAGGGATCGCTGACCGTCGGAACTGCAAAATAGGACTGCCAGTACGCGCCCATCGTGAACGAGGGATCGCCGGAGAGGCCCTGGATTTTCGTCCCGAGCTGGTCCGAGACCACGCGAGTCACCGTGGCCACTGCGCCGCCGACGAACATGCTGTCGCCCATGTCGCCCTTCAAAACGAATTTCAGGGCGAAGGCGGTGGCGAGGTTCATGGCGTAGCCAATCAGGCCGGTGTTTTTGCCTGGAAGGACCATCGCCGGAACCGCGCGAGCCGCGACGTACCCCACGCTGCCCCACAGGATTTTGGATCCGTCTCCGCCGGTTAGGCCGAACGGATTCCGCCTGTGATGATGCTTGATGTGGTATTTCTTATGTGCCAATGTGCTCACCCCCTCCCTGGTTATAGGATTCCAAATTCGTATCTGCGCCATCAGAGTGCCCTCCCCGCGAAAAACGCGAAGGCCAGCACCGCCGCGATCGGCAGCCAGTTCGGCGTCGACGAAGCCCGGACGCCGGCACTCGCTGGTGATGCCGCGGGAATCTGCAATGTGCTACCGCTCGAAACCGCTGCGGGCGCCTGCGCCGGTCCGGAGCTCGTCGTTGCGGGAGACGACGTTGGAGCTGCGGCCGCGGCGTTGGCCATGTCGTCATAGACGCTGGATTTGTACGCCACAATCGCTGTGAGTTCTTTCAGCTCTACGCACGCGGCGTTGCATTTGCTGGAACTGTTTTTAATGATCGGATGAACTGTCGACGTGTAGTCGGCCAGCAGCGATTGCAGCGCCTGCTTTGCTTGCGCCGGAGTGGCTCTGCCGGACTGGACCGCCTGATCGATGATCTGCAAATAATTGTTCGCGGCGGGGCCGGAGGCGCAGAGGATCCTGTTTTCCGTGGCCACGGCCTGCGCGTGGTGGCTGAAAATCGTTCCGAAGAGCGCGGTGATGCCGGCAATGGCGATCGTGATTCCGAAAGTCGCGGGACCGGTGGCAATCAAGCCGGCCTGGACCGCGCCCTGCAGCGCCAGGCCGCCGCCGCTCGAAACCAGCGAAAGCGTACGCGCGCCGGTACTTGAGGGAGAAGTGAGGCAGCTTTTTGCCGAGGCATTGTAATCCGTGAATTGCCCGGTCTGCGCCGCGTTCACGATTTCCTGATAAACGGCCTGCGTAAATCCGGGAGTGTTGCGGATGGTGTTTTTGGGCATCGCCTGCGCGGCCGCCTGGTCTGCCGTAATGGCGCCCAGCGATCGCCATGCGCAATCTCCGCAACCGCAGCCATCGTGGCAGTGCCCCAGGCCCCACGCGGGATCTCCGCTGTAGCCACCGAGCACCATGTAGTCGCCGACGACTCTACGCGGCGCGCTTCGTGTTGGACGTCCTGCGATCATTCAGCTCCGCTTCCCTTCCCTGCCTCACCAACTGCGCAAAAATCCGTTTCTCGCGTTCCCTCTGGCGCTTGGTTCGCTTCATCCGCCGCGGCATCAGAGAAACCGCAACGAACCGTGCACCAAAAATGCCGTATGCATTCCGTGGCTCTTTTTCTTCGAAAACAGCAACGCCACTTTTTTCCCGCGGTCCGCGTGACCGTTTACGATCGCGAATGTCGTCGGGATGCGGACGGCGAGCTGCTCCACGGGTTGCAAAACGTAAAATTCCGTTCCATCGCGGCCGATCAGTAACCCGCTGGCGAAATAGTCCAACTCTTGGCGAATCTTCGGCGCCACCGGATCCGTCGGCGAAAGCCGGCGCGTGCGAGGATCCGTGATTTTTGGCAATTCGCGGACGCCATCCGGAAACAGAAAAACCCCGCTGCCCCTCGAGTGCATTTCCGTCACGTGCGGATAGCACAGTTGATCCCATTCGAAAGTCAGCCCCTGAATGCGCGTGAGCGGAGCGATCTGCGCATTGACCGGATCCTGGAAATAGGCGCTGTCGTCACACCCGCCGAGCTGGATCCGCATCAAATAGCCGACCGGCACATACAAGCGGTCGCGGATCGCGCGCGTCTGCTCCTGGATAATCTCCGTGACGTTATCGAGCCTCGGCCGCTGATAGGCTGGTGCCAAAGCTGGGATCGCTGCGCTCATGCCGCCGTCCTTTTCGATTCGAGTTCGCGCTCGAGCTTCCGCGTTTCTTCCACCTGCAGCGCCAGCTGCTTTTCGAGATCGAGCACACGCTGCCGAAGCTGGAATTCGGACATCGCCATCGTGGAAAGAATGTGACCGGAGAGGCGGCACTTCTCGCCCTTCTTATTTCCGCCGCAGCCGGCCACTTGGCACTGCGCGCAGATTCCCGGATTGTGGTACACGTGGCAGCACGTGCATTCCTGCTGCGTCACGGCGTTCGCGTTTGCTCTCAGATTCCTCATCAGTTCACAATCCCCGGAGCTTCCACGCGGTAATCTCCGCCGCGCAGCAGCAGCCGCTTCATTTGCCGGCTGTAAAACACTTGCGGCTTTGCGCCGCCCTGGTCGCCGAAATGGTGCTCGTACATCGCCGGATAGCCACGCGCCGCGCCGGCCTCCGGATGCCACTTCTCATCGATGTAGGAAAATCCCCGAGCTTCGCCAAGCAGACAAGGCTCTTCCGGGCCGGCGCCGAAGATGGCGAGCTCGTCTTCGCCGAGCTCTTGATCGTTCGACAAATAAATCGGATGGCCACTCGCGGCGCAGAACGCCATGACGTCGCTGGCCGGCGCCTGGACTACCATGCCGCTGTTGTCCATCGCGTCCGTCGTTTCGCCGTTGGGGAAGGAGATCTCCTTCACCGCGCGGTGCGGATCTGGAGCGTTTGCCGTCGGCTTGATGGCAATGCCCAGGAACATGCCCATCGCGGAGTATTCGCCGGCCGGCGCGTGCGGCTCTTCCCGCATTTCGTAATATTTCCATTCGCGCTGCGTGAAGGCCTCGCGCAACTCGCGCGCCTGCGTCGCTTGCGCGCTGTTCACATCGCCCACAGCGGGATTGGGAAACGCATTGCGAAAGCGGGCCACGTCGGCCGCTTTCCTCCGTGCCTTGGCGATGTCAGCCGCCGTGCGAAGCTGTTTTTTGCCCAGGCCGAGACGTCCGAAAGCCAGCTTCTCGTCGACGCTGAGCTGGTCGTAAGGCCCGGGATTGCCCAGGCGTGCGCCGCGGATCCGCTCGGCGCGTTCGCGAGTGGCTTTCTTCCCGGGATATTTTCCATCGGAGCCGACGGGATTCGCGCCCATCATGATCAGCTCGGCCGGATTCTTGATGCAGTGCGGATTTTCGTTGCGCGGATGCAGCACTTCCACCGGGATCCCGGAGCCGTTGTTCCGGCGTCCAGGAGGAAACGCCACGCGCACACGATGAGCTCCGGCTTTCACCGTGCGGACATGCCAGCCGGCGGGAGTGGAAGCTACGTGCTGAATGGAAAATCCTTTCGGCATCTCATCGTTCCAACTTGGCGAGCCGCTTACGCATGCTCGGCAAAAACTGTTTCGGCGTCCGCCGGTTCGCGAGCGCCTTGCGGAGGCCTTTGATTTGGTCTGTCTTCGAGAGCTTTTTCCGCATCGAGAAAATTCCAGTGACCGCCGATTTCTAACGCGCCGACGGTCGAAGCGCCTGGTGGCCAGTGCGCTAGTCACCCCATCACGGGAGTCCCTATCCAGCGACCCGTGACTCGCTGCTCTCCCCAGAGGCCTTTTACTCGGCGTCGACGTAAATCTTGTTGCCGTGCGCGTCGGTCTTTCCGGTGTCCACGCGCGCGCGGCCCTGGGCATCCGTAGCCTTGGCGTGCGCCGGACCTTTGCCGAGATCCGGATGGAAGTAGACCGTGTTGCCGTGCGCATCTTTGCCCGGCACCCAACCTTCCGGAACTGGATTGCCGTAGTGATCTTTGAGTTCAGCCATTTCTCCTCCTCCTACGTGTCACGCTGGTAGCGTGTTAAGATTCAAAACAGATCGATCTGATCTCCCCCCAGAGGAGGGAACAAAAACATGGAGACGTGGGCATTCCTCACGGTTCTTTTTGCCGGAATTACCGTTGGGATAGTTGGCCTTGGCAGCCTGCACTACCTCAGTCAAATCGCTAAAGACATCCAAGCGATTCGAAAAAATGGCGGCGAAATGAAATAGATTCGTCATCGTCGGCTCAGTAAGCTCTTCACCACAACGGCCGCGATCAAGCCGCCAACCAGCAAGCCGGAATTCTGCTGAAACCATAGAGACCAATTCTGCGGTCCCGATGGGGGCGGCGGAGCTCCGGTCGCTTGAATCGTGGACAGCAGCGCACGCGCGGTCGTTGTGTCGCCCTTAGCAACGGCCGCGTTGTATTGCGCGAGCAACGCACTCTGGTTTTGCGCGGTTTGCGTGGCTGCCGCCGCCTGCTCTTTTTGTGCGAGCTTTCCGGTGATGAATCCGTAGAGCGCCGCGATAAGTGCCCCGACTCCTACAACAATTCCCACGACGATGATGGGGAGGATTCCCAATGCGCCGAGAGTTACTTGCGCGCTGGGCGATGGCGCGTTGCCAACCGCTTGCTGGTAATAGTTCGCCCACTGCGCGACGTAACCATTGAATTCACCCACCATGGCGCGGACATCGGGATCGCCGGGCAGTTTCGCGGCCAGTGCCTGCAGCCGTTGCTGCGCGGCAACGAAAAGAGAGTTGATGGCGTCCCAACTCGATTGCTGCAGCAGATCGTAAACTCCGAATGCTGTGCTGATCGTTGTTGGCACCGGAGCCTGCGCGCCTGGCGAAACGGTTCCGCCGGCGCGGCCGCTGAGCTGCACCTGCAGCTGGTTCGCGGCTTGCGCGAATTCCGCAGTGCCGGCGCCGTAATTGTCGTAGAGATATTGGAGCTGCGCGTCGGTCGCGCCCAGGTCCGCAAGCGTGGTGATGACGGAGATGTCGTATCCGTCCTGAATCATCTGCAGTGCCAGGCTGGAGGGAGCTCCGTCGAGCAGCGCCCATTCGCCAAGCGTACGCAGCCGGCGAACGCCGGTGGTGTTGGCCGTCGAAATGATCGTGTTGCTCATCGTCCACTACGTCCCGCGGCGAATCCTCCGCCACCCAAAACCAGCAGCGCAACGACAGCGACAGCGGCCACCATTCCATTCGAGCCGACCGCCGGCGCAATCGTCTTCTGCGAAAACCACGAAGGCGCGGACGAAGCGGGAGGGCCGCCATACCCAGGCAACGCTGCATAGCCAGGAGTCACGGGCTTGGTTGTGCCAAAGATTTTCTGGAAAAACGAAATGCCCTGCTGCGCCACGTTCAGCGCCTGCGTTCCGGGAATTCCCGTCCCTGTGGGACCAGCTCCTGCCGACGGAGCGGGTGGGCCTGAAGAAATTGGAATCGGCGCATACGTTCCAGGACTGAACGAAGGCAATCCGAGATCCGGACCTGGCGGCGTGTAGGTGGAGATCGGAATATTCGGCGATGCCGAGGCGCCGGAAAAAAAATCGGGGGGCGGCGGAATATCCGGCGATGCCGAGGCGCCGGAAAAAAAATCCGAAGGCAGAGATCCATCGTCCTGGCCTAGACCGTTTGGAACGAATTCCCCCATCGTCCCGCCGGACAAAATCCACGGTTGCCGGCGAGTGTCCACGCGGCGGCCGCGGCTGACTCCTCCGGATGGTCCCGCTTTGCCGAGCACGCTGCCTCCCGCGGGAATGCCGAGCATCGTGGCGCCGGGATGTCCGCCGATGGTGCGGTGCGAGGAAAAAGCGCCGCCGCCAATCACCACCACCGGAGTTGGGCGATACAGAAAACTCATGCGAGCTCCGCTTCCTTTCCAATTTGCCGCTGCGGGCGATCGTAGGTGTGCAGCACGAACATTTGCCGCGAAGCGCACCAGCCGCCATTCATTTCGAGAAGTGCGAAAGCGTCGCGGCGTTTCTCCATCGAGCTGAGCGCGAAGAAAATCTCTTTGCGCAGTTGCACGTCGCGATCGGCCGGAGTGGAAACGATTCCCTTCACCGCTTTTTCCCCGACGAAAGAAACGCAAAACCCAAAACCACCGCGCCGGCCAGCAAACCATTCGGCACGTTGTAGTTGAAAATCGGTGTGGTGCCGCCCAGCCAGGTGGCGATGCCGGAAACGAAATCGCTGCTGGGCGCCGCGGCCACAATCGTGGACGTCGACGGAGTCTGCGTTCCACCGCCGCTTGAAATCAGCACAGCACCCGTCGGCGCCGGCGGAGGAACACTGACGGTCGGCGTCGGACCTGGTTGCGCGCTTACCGGCGGAGGTTGCACCTGTCCTCCGCCGCCGCTGGAGGAAATAATCGGGAGCGGCGTGACGGGATACGCCGGGCCGGAAGGCGGCGCTGCCGGCGGGATACGAACGGGAACCGGGAGGACGGGAGGACGTGCTCCCCAGTAGGTCGTGCCGCCGTTGGCGTAGCGAACATAAGTCGGCAGCGCGCCAAGAATCGGCGGCGTAGGATTCTGCGCCGCGCGCGGATTCGGCTCCGCGGGAAATCTCTCGATCGCGGCGCCGAGTGTTGCCTGCTGGTCCGTCTCGCGAGCGCCCCAGCGATTCAGCGAATAAGTTGGGAAAAATACGCGGCCCATCAGTAGTAGCGCCTCCCGCCGCGTGCACCGGAAAGCGCATAGCCGACAGCGGCGATGCCGAGGATCCACCAGATCGCGTTGCTTCCGCCGAGGCTCAGAGTTGCGCCTGGAGGTCCACCGGGAAGGCCCGGAACTCCGTAGCCGGCGCCAGGCACAACTGCCGACGGCGTGTAAGGAGTGGCAAAACTTCCCCAGGGAGATCCCTTCGCCGCGGCGATGATGTTGGCGGTGGATTGCCCGATCGCGGAAATGTCCTGCGCGGCAAGATCCGCCGGCATGTTGGAATCGTCGCCAACGGCGCCGAGCATCGCGTAGCCGTTCAGCGAGCTGAGATTTTGCGAGCTGCGGCCGAGATCCGCGCCCTTCAGGTCCACGAACGAAAGATCTTCAAGCGCCCAGACGCGCTTTCTAAAATATCGCGGCGGTGCAACGCCGAACTGCGCGCCTGGACGGGCGGCGTCCATCGGGACCCAATAGCCGGGCGCGAGCTCGGCCTCAGGATAGATGTGCGAAAAATCATTTGGCGAAGATGGATCCGCGGCAATGGTAACGAGTCTCGTGCGGATTCCCACCGTACCGAGCAACGAAGCCAGAGCGGCCGAGAAATCATCGCAGTCTCCCGCGTGCACTTCGAAAAGCGTCCGCGCCGGCCGAAGCGTTTCTTTCGGTCCGAACGGACCGATGGGATCTGGAACGTAGAGAAAATTTGCGGGCTGAGAGATCCAGTCGTAAAAAGCGGCCAGGCGATCGGCGACGCCGAAATTTTTCACGCCGGCATTTTGCAGGATGCGGATCGCGGTGACATTCACCTGCGGATCTTTGACCGCGTCGTCCACCAGGCAGCGGATCAGGTTGATGGTTTGTTCGACACCGCGATCGCCGCGCGCCAGGGGTGTGCCCATCGTTCCGGAGAAGTTCCGAAGAGTGGCCGAATCGAGCATCTGGCGTGACGATGCCCTTTTGCCACACTTTGTGTCTATAGTGTTGGTAGTCTACCGAAGTAGTCTACTGTGGTAGTTTCGACACTACTCCTCACCTACAGTTGACTACCAAAGTTCATAAATGTACCGTTCCAGACACACAAGGAGGCCATCCATGGCCAAGGTTGCCGCCCCAGCAGGCTCAGTGATTGAAGAGACGAAGCGTACTCGAGTTCTTCCCGGAAACTCTCCGGATGCCGACGGCGACAAACCGTGGAGGCTACTGGACACCTGGGAATATCTGGCCAGCCTTGCGCCGGACCAATGGACCAGGGAAGACATCACGGTCTATCTCTATCGCTACGACGAGAAGGGCAGCCGCTGGGGAATCGGAAAATATACGAGCGCGATCGACGAGTTCAAGGTGATGGAGATGTTTGGTGGCGGGCGTTTCAACCTGGTGGTGAAGCGCCGGCAGCAGATCATCAAGAACGAAGATTTTCAGTTGGAAGGTCCGCAAAAAACGCCCGGAGTGAACGGAGCTCCTCTCGCGCCAGGGACGGCAGCGCCGAACAGCGAAAGCGCACTATTGACCACGATCAATGCGTTGGTAGAAGAGTTAAAAGCGGCGCGCGGCGGAACCGTGTTGCAGGATTCCATCAAAAATGCGATTGCGTTGAACCAGAGCGTTTTCAGCGCGGCGATGCCGGCCGTCACTCAGACCTTGCAGCGAGTTGGGGGGGGAGATCAGCCCCACGCGCCCGGCCCGATGGACGAAATAGTGAAGCAGTTCATGCAGGCGGCGATCACCAAAATGATTAATCCGCCGGCCGCAAACTCACTCGAGGAAACCTTGAAGCTCATCCAGCTCTTCAAAGGTTCCGGACTTTTGCAATCGAACGATTCGAAAACCAGCATGGCGCTCGAACTAGTTCGCCAGGTTCCGAACGTCGCGCAGACGCTGGTGGCGGGCGTGGAGCATTGGCGTTTCGCGGAAGAGGCGCGCGCGCGCCAGGCGGCGATCATGCGGACCGGCCCACAGCCCATCAATGTTCCGCCGGCAGCTCCGGCGCAACCGGCAAACGTAATTTCGATGCCGCCGCCGGTTCCCCAGCAGGACGCCGCTCCTGCGCCAACGGGTCCAACGAACACGCAAGCCGACGCCGCGGCCGTTGCCGCGCAGGAACAAGTGCCGGCAACGGCGATGCCGATCGAAGCTCTCGAGCAACTCATCTGCAACATCATCGTGGACCCGAATCTCTCGCTCGAACAGGCAGCAACGGAGGCCTGCGCTCTGATCGAGCGGGTCCTGCCCGGGAAGACAGATTCAATGGCGATGAATGGGAAAGAAAATCTACTCTTGTTTTTCCGCAGCCGGCCGATCCTCGCGCAGGTGGCCAATCATCCCAGGCTCTCCGATTTCCTGGACAAGTTCATCGAAACAGTCAAGGCCGCGCCTGTGATGCAGGCGCCCAATCCCACCGCTCCGGTGGCGTGAGCAAACACCCACTAGGGGTTGTGTGTCCAAAAGATACTCACAGCACCAGTGGCGAAACGGTTGACAATTTCTTCCACAGCTGGGTATCGTTCACGCGCTGACACTCCGTCGAAAAGTTGGGGCGGCTTTAGAGCATGGCAGCTTGGAGCCGCCCTTTCGATTCGCACGCGAAGTCCAAGCTGCCAAACATGTCAACCGTCCCCTTTACGCGCCAACGCCAAATTCCTCTCCCGTCCGACCTAGCTAAAAAACTTCCCTCTAATCTAGAGGCCGAGCGCTCTATCCTCGGCGCGATCTTGATGGATAACGCATCGATCACAGTTGCGCTCAAGGAATTGAAGGCCGAAGACTTTTTTATCCCTCAGAACCGAATCATTTTTCAGATGATGAAGTCGATCGCGGAAGAGCAGACGGCGAGCGAAGAGAAGTTGGCGATCGACACGGTAATCCTGAACGAACGCCTGGAGGCAATTTCCCAGTTAGAGGCCGCCGGTGGGGCGCCTTATATCGCATCGCTGATCGACGCCATGCCGCGCGTCACCAACGTCGCGCACTACGCGAAGATCGTTCGTGACAAAGCAACGCTTCGCAACGTAATCCACGCCACGCACAATATTCAGATGCGCGCCTTTGAAGGTGAGGATGGCGCCGAAGCTATTCTGCAAAATGCGGAAGCGGCGCTTAAGTCGCTGGTCGTGGTGCCCAACGACAACCCGTCCGTAGTGGTGGGTTTTAAATCGCTGCTGGACCGCGAATGCGCACCGCAGGATTTTGCGATCGAGCCGCTGCTGACCAACCGCGGCACCGGAGAAATCTTCGCGCCGCGCGGCATGGGCAAAAGCATGATCGCCACCTGGATGGCAATGGAGATCGCGACCGGCGCGGAAATACTTTGGGGAGGTCATCGCGGCGCCGGCGGACACTGGCCGGTCTCTCGATCGTTCCGGCAGCTTTATGTCTACGGAGAAATGGACGAATCCGAAGTGCAGGCGCGCGCGCGGACGTTCGCGCGAATGAAGGGCCTCGACAAAGTTCCCAGCGACGAGCAGCTCGGGACGATGTGTATGGATTACCAGAAGGGGTGGCGTCCGAAAATCTCCAGTGCCCGCGATCGGCGGTTCATCGAAGATCGATTGTTCGGCGGAGGATACGAAGGCCTGTGGCTGGACAATCTTTCCACTTTGTGGCCCTCGTCGGCCGAAGCGGAGGGCGAACGCGACGCCATCCTGGCCGATTGGTACGCGGATCTAAACCAGCGCGGTATCTGGGTGATCTGGTTGCACCATGCGGGCAAGAGCGGACAGCAACGCGGAGGATCCGCGAAAGAAGACATGCTCAGCTTCGTGTTGAAACTCGCGACGCCGGGAAATTATAAACAGTGCGAGCAACTCCGCGTCGAATGTCACGTGGATAAACACCGCCACAAATCGATCATGCCCACCAGCCTCTCTCCGTTTGAAATTCAGTTGACCAGAGATGCACACGGATCGCCACTGTGGGTGACGCGCCCAGCGAAAGAGGCGCAGCGCAAAGCAGCGTTTGAAATGTTCAAAAACGAAATGCCGACGATGTTGGTTGCCCAAGATCTCTCGATCAGCCGCGCCACCGCCTACCGCTGGAAAAAAGACTTCGAAGAAAATCCCAATCCGGACTTCCACCTGGCTGCCGAAGCTGAAAACGACTAGGCGTGAGACACTTTTCGTAAAACCGTGAGACGCTGTAAACTCCTCTAGTTATTCCACTTGTAAACTCTATGTCTCACACCCCTAAAACGTGAGACTCCGCGTATTCCTATACCCTCCAGCACGTTACAAGGGATTTCCACAGAGGAGTCTCATTTTACGCCCCTCCCCCTCTCCAAGATGAGCGAGACACGCTCATATGCCGAACTCACTGGGGGGTCTCTCTGAGACAAGAAAGAAAGAAGTACTATTTCCTTCTAAGAGATAGCAAGGACCGGCCTTGTTTTTGTGAGACTGTTAAATATATAAGTCTTTTGTTTGTAATAGATATTTACCGGAGTGTGAGACTGAATCGTGAGACACCGTGAGACACCCTGTGTTCATGAGGGGATTTCGAATTTAGACGGTGGAAAAAGTTGTCTCAGGTACTAAATTCCTATTGACAGAGTATGTAGGCGCTTGTAGTGTGATGTCCGTGAGCGCGAATACCAAGAGGAAGAACGGAGCCGCCGAAAGCCGAATGGTTGCGGTGGTTCACGTGCCTTTTAATGCGGCCCAGAAAGAAAAGCTCGAAACGATGGCGGCTGCCGATCGGCGGCGGTTCACCGAGTTCCTGCGCATTTTAGTTGATGACGAATGGGATCGCCGGCAAAAACAGGCGGCCGGAGAGGAGGTGCATGCTTGATTTTTTTTAGGTTAACATTCGCTATATTATGTAAACTAAGAAATCAGTCCCGGCGGGCACTCGCTGGTGGTCTACCTCTTAACGCTGTTCCTTCCTCCCTGATCCAGGGCGGCAATCCCCTCTTCCGCATCGGCAATCGTTTCCGCTCGATCGGCGCCGGCAACGGCTTCGGCCGCTCCGGTGCATGTTCCATCAACATCGCCGCGGCGAGATCCTCCGCGCGCTCCTCCACTATTTGGTTTATCAGATCTATCAACGCCTTCCGAAAGTTGGCGATGCGGTTCATCCGCCGTAGGCGGACCTCCGCGAGTTGGCCTTTGTTGAGCGTCGAAACGTACTGTACGAATCTCCTTTCTCTTTCATCGGCAGTCTTTGGGTTTCCCATGGGTGTGGCCGTCTCCTCAGCCGCGCCGATGGTACTGGTGCTTTCAGGTAGTCGCATATAGGTAACTCGTACTAGTGGTGAACAGATAGGGACATGGGCCACGGGATCCTTCGAACCCCCGCACGGAGGACGACTTGGGACTGGAAATGACCATGGTGAGTTCGAAGCTGTCGCCGGAAAACGTGGAGTTCGTCGACGAAATGGAACGCAGCCTCAAACCGTATAAGGTCACGCAAAGTTCGCTGGTGGATTTGTGTGTTCGCATCGTTCGGCAGCTTCATCGTCAAGGCAAGGTAAACCTGCAGCCGGCGGCATTGCAAGAGTTGTTGGGTACTGATGGTAGACCCGGTACGGCCGACGCCGCGACCAACAAAGGGCGGAAGGCGTGATGGGCGCGATCTATTCACATCGGGCGCTCAGCCGGGACCAGATTCGCCGGCTGGACTCATACCGTGTCGCTCGGCGGTTGGACGTCCCGCAACTAAATCTGGCGATGAGCGCGCCGTTTGTGTGGCACACCCTGTTTCGGGCTCTCCACGGAAAGCCGGTCCGGCAGAGGAATCACCAATTCATCGTGCAGTGGATCGAGCGGTTTCTGCCGGAGAAGCCGGTTGTCGATGGTAAAGCGGCCGCGGCGGGCAACGGAGAAGTGAATGCCGAACGATAGAGTCACGGTCCGCTTTTGCACCTGGTGCAAGGAGCTCTGTATCCGCGGCCACAAGCGCCCGACGGATTCCGTGATCCTCTACGTCTACGGCGAAGAGCGCAAGGCGTTTTGGAACGGCACGGAGCTGGTCGTCGCGGATGGAATCTGCGAGCAATGCCGCGCCGAAAAATTTCCCGAGACCACTAAAAGGAGCGATCTATGACCCGCCATCCCCTCTTTAACTTTATCTTCGGCAGCCTGCTCGGCTTGATGCTCGGCGCCGGCATTGTCGTGAAATGGTCGCAACCAGCGATCGCGCACGCCCAAGAAGCGCTACAGGACCAGGCGGAGACAATTCGAACATTGCAGGCGCAGGTGGAAGGTCAGAAGCAGAACATCGGCGAGTTGCTCGACCAGATCAGCGCCGCGCGCGGGAATCCCGGCGCGCAACTCCTGGCAAAGTCCGGCCACGTCATGGACGAAGCGCAATGCCGCGCATGGATGGGCGTGACGTCTCCCGCAAAGCCGGCGGACCAGGTCAACATCGCCACCGTGCTTTACGAATCGCAAAAGGCCTCCGTGAATCTTTCGCTGTTGCCGCTGCCCGGCGCCCCGCGCGTGGCGATCGGCCCGCACTCGCAGATGGCGCCGCGGTGGATTATTCCCGGCCGGATCCAGCCGCAGATGGTGGGCGAAACGCGGCAAGCCGCCTTCTACTACTTCGATGCGAATTCCGCGAACTGGCAGGGGCCGTTCTCTCCGGAGAGAGTACGGTGATCATCGCACCCCTCATCCTCATCGCGGTATACGCGCAGGCGGTCTATTGGCTCTGTCTGCGCGAGCGAACAGAAGAGCAGACACAGGCGACGTGGGATGCCTGCTTGCTTCACGGAGAAAAGTAAATGAAGCCTGAAACGAAATTGAAACTGCGGAAGTGGGCGCTGATGACCCTCCGCGCGATCGTGTGGAACGTCGACGAATGGCTGCACGCCCAGGAGCTCCGGCTCCGTAAAGATCTTGAGCAGCTCGGAACCGCTCGGGGAGTAGTGACTTCCCTGCCCCCGAAGCCGCGGCCGCAGTTTGGCTCAGGCGATGGCGCAGCATCCGTAAAACGGGCCGGGGAGCTGCGCGCCTCCGCGCCCACTGATCTCCTGGCGATAGAGTCGCCCTGCTGTGAGGAGCCGCTTACGTTCACCCGTAAGGCTCAATCTCCGGTGACCAGGGCGACTCCTAGCCGGGGGTTGGAAACTTTCGATCAATGGGAGATGCGCAAGAGCGGCGTCGCAGTGATCTCTAAGAAAGAAGCTCGCCGCCGCGGGATGCCGGCGAGCGCCTTCGATCTGAGGTTTTCGTCGCATGGGACTCTATAACTTCCAACCACGGTTCGTGCCGTTCATCATCGACGGTCGAAAAACGCACACGATCCGTGCGAAGCGTTCTAATCCGAGCAAACCGGGGGATATGTTGCATTTGTACACCGGCTTGCGCACTAAGAAAGCAAAGCTGGTGATGCGTGTATTGTGCGTGAAGGTTGAGGAGATCTCTATCTATGAGGACCATCTGGGCGTTAGGTGCGTAAAGCTTGGCAGCGACTTCCTGCGCAGCGACGAAAAGGAGTTCCTTGCCCAGCGTGATGGCTTCAAGGATTTCAACGACATGATGGGCTTTTGGGACGGACGTCTGCCGTTCGTAGGCCACATCATCCACTGGAAGTTTGTCCAATGAGCATCCCCCTCGGCTACGAAATCGGCAGCGGCGCGCGGGTAAACATCCCCGTCAATCACACCGTTGTGCTGGGCCAGACGCAACTCAGCGGCAAAACCACTACGCTGGAGGCGATGGTGATGCGCTCCGGCCTGCGCGCGATCAGCTTCATCACCAAGCCCGGCGAAAAAGGTTTCCGCCAGCAGGCGCAGATCCCGCCGTTTTTCAGCGAATCCACCAGCAGCGAATATTGGAAATACGTGGTGGCCATCGTAGAAAACCTGATGGGCGATGGCCGCGAAAGTTTCCGCCTGGGCTGGCAAGAGCGTGGCTGGATCGTGAAGCTCTGCCAGGACTACGAACGCGAGAAAACCAAAAGCCTGGCGGCATACAAGTGGAAGAAGCCTAAAACGCTGTCCGACTTGCTGGCCAACGTCGAGAAGGCCTTGCCCCAGCTCCGCGGCACATCGGAGATGGTGTGTTTCCAGTTGCGCGAATATCTGCGGCCGGCGATCGAGGAGATCGAGGACATCGAGTTTTCGGACAAACTGAACCTGCAGCCGGGCATCAACGTGATGAACATCACGAAGCTCAGCGACGGCCTGAAAGCTCTGGTGATCCGCAGCGTGATCGAGCAGGTCCACAAACACGGCCGGAAAACCGTGGTGATCATCCCGGAAGCCTGGAAGTTCATTCCAGAGGGCCGCAGCACGCCGGTAAAGCTGGCGCTCGAGGGCCTGATCCGCGAAGGCGCCGGCGTCGGCAATTTCGTGTGGATGGATTCCCAGGATCTTCGCGGCGTGGACAAAAAACTCCTGCGCAGCGTGATCGTATGGCTCTTCGGCGTGCAGCGCCAGCGCAACGAAGTGGCCAACACGCTGGACAGCATCCCGGACCATCCGAAGCCCAGCGCCACGGAAATCATGCAGCTCGGCAAGGGCGAATTTTACGTGTGTTACGGCAGCACGCTGCTGCGCACTTATGTGCAGCCGGCGGGAATGGAGGATGCCCATGCGGCAGCCATCGCGCTCGGCCAGGAGCGCCCCGAAAGCTGGAAAGCCATCGCCGAAAGCCTCGACAGCGAAACCGCTGAATCTGGCGATGGAAGTGTACCTGAACGGGATGATCGTGAGCTGGACGGCGATCGACGAGCTGGGCAGCCAGGGGATTCAAATAAAGATCTTCAAGCGGCGCCCGCGGCCGGCGATGGACCGTCTGATGCGGTTCGTGAAGAAGCAGCTCAGGAGACAGAAGCGATGGAAGCAACCTACAAAGAAAAATACGAAGCGCTCAAAGTAGAGTTCGACCAACTCCGCGAAGCTCACGATGCGATGGCGGCCATTGTGGGACGGCTCACGAAGACAAAAGATTCTCCGGCAACGCTTCCTGGGCAGGTAGAGCGCACCGGAGAAAAGGCGGCGGTGGAGGGGGCTCCTCCCGCCGCCTCTTCCAACGGGCAACTGTTGCACCGCCCGGCGATGGAGGAGATCTATCGCTACTTCATTCAACGGGCTCATCAGACGAAGGATCCCGTTATCCTCGCCATCCTAAGCGAAACGCCAGAGCTCCGCGTCACGCGCGAGATCCGCACCGTGCAAGCCCACGCCAGCACGCTGAAAGGCGCGCTCGGGATCTTGATCAGCGAAAAATTCTTCGATTCCGCACGGCCGTTCGACGACGTCCGCAAGGAATTCATCCGCCGCGGCTTCATCGCCGTGAAAACCCCCAGCCGGCAGATCGAGGGCGCGATCGACAGCCTGGTCGAAATGGGTTTCCTCACCAAGGAAGAAACCGGCTTGCTCGCCGTGCCGGGAATGAAAGTGAACATCGTGGAGGCCCGCGGATGAGCGAGCAAAACCCAACACAAAAAGCGCCGCCGGCGCCGGAAATAATCGAATTGCCTGTGCCGCACGCGATTTGCCCGCATTGCGGGCGCGTGTTGCCAGGGATGAATGTGCTCACCATGGAGCTCCCCACTCCCAAGGGAGGCATGATCTGGATGCTTCCGTCCTGCCCCTTCATTGCCGATCCGGACGGCAATGTGCCTGGGGGAGGAGAACCGTGCGGGAAGATCATCGGCACCCACTTCGTCGGCTATAACACGCCGCAAATTGCACGGCCTGGTGCTGCTGGTTGGTCGTGAAAAAGTCACAGCTTCTCGGCCGCGGCTGTTTGTCGCTGCCGGACAAATCGAAACGATGGAGGAAACAGATGGAACAAGGAACCGCAAGCAATCCAATCACGGCACGCGAAGCGCTCGAGGCCTGGGACGCCGGCCAATCCGTTCAGGCCTTCCAGGTGGAGGGCAGTCCGGAGCGGCAGCACCATCTTTACGCCGCGGCGTTCGAAATGATCCGCACCTGGGGGTCGCTCGATCGCTCCGGCATCCAGGCGAAGTTCGAGCTTTCCGGCCGCGAGCTGGACGTGGCGCATTCCATCGCTCACGTCGCCCAGGAATCCGGCTGGGCCAAGATGGTCAGCCAGCACATCCACCGCGACAGCCCGGCGATCCTCGTCGTCAAGCCGAAAGAGTGACCGATGCCGAGGCAAGGCTGGGCAGTGGACATGAAGTTAAATCGAACTGAATGCGTCGCCCTAGCTGAACTCTTGAGGCGATCCGATGATGATGGCGCTCAGATCAGCGCGCTCGCCTATGCGGATGGCGATCGTGCGATTGAAGTAGTAGTTGGAGAAATCGCTTCGACGATAAGGCTTCAACAAAAAGGAACCACATGACACGACGAGAATGGCTGAAACAGTATCCGCCGCCGAAAGCGGCCGCCGCGGTCCGCGAGCTGATCGCTTCGCTGAATACGCAGCAGCAGCAGCGCCAGCAACTGGAGGCCGCAAAAAAACAGTGGGAGCCGCACATCCCCTACTGGAATCAGGCGGTGACCAACGCGCGCGCCGGCGGCGACACCGCCACCATGAACTACGCCAACGGCGAGCTGCAAAAGGCCCAGGCCGCGATCGCGGACATCGATCGCCAGCTCGCCGGCAGCGCCGACGTTCCCACACGGATCGCCGAGCTGCAGTCGGAGCTGAACCGCGCGGCGAAATGCCCCCAGCACAGCAAGGATCTTTTACGCCATAAAAACAGGCCCGACGATCTCTTTCTCTGCGAATTCGGTCCGCACTTCTTTCTGTGGACCAAAATCGGCCAAACGCCAGGCCTCAGTCCGGTGGACATTAAAAATCCTCTGCCGGACCTGGACAAGGAGATGGAGTGGTGGTGACCACCCGCCGGCAATGGCTGTTCAAAAATCCGCCGCCGCACACGGCGGAAGTCTACGAATTCGCGCTGCGCGAAGCCCAGGCGGATCTCCGCGCCTCGATGGCCGAAACCGGCTCCGTGGTGATGGAGATGTTCGCGGCATCCACCATCCGCGAACGCAAACCATCCGACGGCGAGAAGCAAACCCTCAGGCAGAAATTGAAAGCCTTCTTCGCCGACCAGGACAAAAGCAAAAAGCTGCTGGACGTCGCCAAGGACGTCGCGCTGGCGGTCCGCAAAGGCACCAACGCGGAAGAGTTCGAAGCCCGCGGCGCGGAGCTGCTCGAGCGCCTGGATAAATTCCAGGTGGAGCAAAGCCGCGAGCTGATTCACCACGTCCGCGAAACCAGGCTCTGGCGGGAAAAGATCGCCAGCCTGAAAGACAAAATGGCCAACGCGGCCGTCTGCCCGATCGACGGCGCGCCGCTGATGCGCACCCGCAACCGCAAGGAAGATCTCTTCGTCTGCACCGCGCCGATCGTGGAGGACCGCACGCAGCACTATTTCCTGTGGACGCTCGTCTCCGATTCGCAGGGCGGCGAGCCCGCCGCCGGCTTCAAGGCGATCGACCTGGCGAAAGACACGCTGCCCGACATAGATGGCCCTATGGATTCCGAAATCATCGAAGCGGAAAAATGACGAAAAAACTTCCACCCGTAGTCGAACAACGCTTGCGAGCCGATCGTCGCGAGCAATGGCGGAAATGCGGCAAGGTGATCGCAGAGCAGGCGCAGACTCACCGCCGCGAAACCACTGCCTTAGCCGTGGAGCATCAGCGTATGCAAGAGGCTCTGCGCGGAGCGGTGAAGCTGCTCACGTGGCTGAGAGTCGCTGGGCACAAAATATGGACGCCGGCCTATACGAAGCAACTAAAAGTCTGGGAGAAGATGAGCGAGTGACCGATGGCCGATCGCGAAGCGATGAACAAATACATGGCGAAGCGGCGGGCCAGGTTGAAGGAAGAAGGGATCTGCGTGGATTGCCAGACAGCGAAGGTTTCGCCCCCCCCAGCAGGTCAGCGGCCACACGTCTGCTGCGATGCCTGCTTGGAAGCGCGCAGGAGCCGCTGGAGGGCCAACCGCGCGGCCGTGCCACTTCCCTTCCCGGGATCGTTCCTAGTGTGAAGGACGGCTAAATGTATCGCATCGCAAAATGGCTGCGGGATCGGTTGGATGCGTATCTTGAAAACTTCTGCAGTGTTTGTGGGAAGCGATTGGTGCTGTACCGCGATGGAATGATGGATTGTCCAGACCTGAATGCTAGCGAAAGGGAGCGGCGGGGCGGTCGTGCCGGTTATGCCTGAGCACTACACCAAGAACACGCTGGAATGCACAGCCTGGTGCGCGCGCTGCCAGCGCATGACGCAGCACCGCGTGGACGGCGGCCGCCGCGGCCCCTGCATCGATACGGCGCATCCGGTCGCCGGGGCGAAGAAAGACGAAGCCCGCCGGCGACGGGAAGAAAAAGAATCCGCGAAGGGCGGGAGGTTATTCGATAAATGAACCACCCCAAAATCAAGCACGCGATTGCCGGCGAAAACGTGGGCAGCAACATTCCCTGGAGTCCCGCGGCGGAGCTCCACCTGCGGCGGAGGATTACCGGTCACTGGACGGTGATGTGGATCTTCCTGATTTTTGCGGCCGTCGAGGTAATCAGGCTTCTGATTCAAAGCCGAACCGACTGGCTCAGTTTCCTGCCCTTCTGCGTTTTGCTCGGCGGCGCGATCGCAAACCTGTTTTTGCTCGGCCAGTGCCGCGACCGTCTGGGCGAAGAGATGCGCCGGCTGCCGAACGGCGATTGGTTCCCCGGATCCGGGATGCTGGCCAACAAGCCGCGGTCGACGGCGAATCTCACCGGGTATTTCGAGCACCGCGAAAAAGACGATTGGTTTATCTGTGCAGGATGGAGAGACGGCAAGTTGTGCCGGATTAGATATTTTTGGAAAGACGCCGAGTGGATCCCGAACCACGATCCGGACCAGCGCGCCGACGGCACGTTCCCGGACATCGATCCCGGCGGGGGCCGCTGGGTGATTCTCTGCCCCTGCGGCGTCGGCCACTACAAGCTGCGAGGCTGAGCGATGAAACCTTACCCTACAAAAGTTCCGGCCGGCTCGAGGTCGACGCGAGGCGCAAAAAACGGCCGTTTGCGATCGCAAAGCCAAAGTAGGGCAATCCCTCCGCAAATCTTTGTGAAATGTGTAGATCCAGATCATTCCTGGCGCGATCCTTATGCACGCGCTCACCTGCGGAATCGCAACGGATATGTGTATTTGACCTGGCGCGATGGCCAGCGCGTACGTAGCTTCTACCTGGGCAAAGCACCCCGCAAATGCCCTACAGCTGCAGCTGCACCTGGTCCGCCGGCGCCGGCGAGCTCGAGGATCCCGCCGCGTAGGGCAAAGAAGGGCCTATGAAGGACCCAACACTCTGGCTGCTGATCGGGTTGGCGGTGGGGATGTTTCTCGCGTGGCTGCACCGGGGGGATCGCGAAAGCCGCGAGTTGATGCAGGAGATCGAGCTGCGCGAGAGGCTGCAGCGAGCGGCGATCTTGCTGGCCGTTGCGGTTGCCCTCCACGCATTGATGCGGAATCGGCCGGAGCTCTTTCGGCGTCGACCGCAAGAGCCGAAAGACAAATGGCCGCCATCCTGAAAACGTGGCCGGCGTTCATGCCGCCGAAGCATGTCCTGGAAGTCTTCACGACCGGGTGGGGGAATTTCTACTTCACGCTGGGCCGCGGAAAGCCCCAGCGCGACGACGTCACCGAGATCTTCCACACCCACCGCGGGCGCATCCTGGGACATTTTGATATCAAAGCCATCGTGCGGAACATGGGAGACAACCTGCCGAAGCTGACCGCGATCGACGGCACGGAAAGCGAATGGCAAATCAAGCTGATGAACTGGGTGGCCGTCTGCCCGCCGCCGTTCCATCCCCTCGAGGAGAAGATCTATCACGAAGGTTTCCGTGGCTGGCGCTATTTCGACCTGGAGAAGTACCGCGGCTCGATCGGCGCGAAGGTGAGGATCTGATGAAACGCGAACTAGTCCGCGCGGAGCTCGATTCGGAAAATCGCCCGGTGTTGTGGATCGGCGATGTCGCCGTGCGCCGCTGGCCGCGCGGCACAGGCATCGATCTTGCCGAGAAGCTGGCTGCCGGGATCCAGAAAGAGCTGGACAAGGAGTTTGCGGTGAGGGCGCAGTGGGCCTCCAAAGAAGCCCGCTACCGGGAAGTAAAGCACTACTAGCAAGATGCGCCCACAGACTCTCCGGCCGGCCTCCGTGCTCGCAGTTGGCAAGCCTCACGGGACACGGATCCGCTATATGGCCGGCTGTCGCTGCGTTCCCTGCCGCGCGGCCAATTCCAATTACGAAGTGATGCGAGACGCGCGCCGGAGGCAAGGATTATGGAACGGCCTCGTTCCGGCGGATCGCGCGCGGGCGCACATACTGAAACTTTCAAAACAAGGCGTCGGGTACAAGACGATCGGCCAGCTCGCCCGCATTTCGAAAACCGTGATGTGGAAGATCCGCAGCGGGCAGCGCAGGCAAATTCGCGCGTTGAACGAAAAGGCAATCCTGATGGTGACGCGCTTCGACGTACGGGGATCGACCAACGTGGAAGCGGGAGGCACCTGGCAGCGAATCAACTGGCTGCTCGAGGAAGGCTTCACACGCGCGCGGATCGCGAGAGAGTTGGGCTGCAAAACCCCTGCCCTGCAGTTGCGAAAAGATTTTGTGACCGCGACCTCCGCCAGGAAAATCCTCGCCCTGTGGCGGCGATACCAATAAAAAGCGGGATGCCGCTTGCGCGACATCCCGCTTCCCCTCCCTGAAAGACTCCTCGACTAGGCCGGTTGGTCCGAACGTCCGCTGGCGGGGATTGCCGCCGCAGTTGGGGCTTGTGTGGTGGTGGCAGCCGGCGCAGAAGATGCCGCAGGAGCGGCCGTTGAGGCCTGTACGGGCGCCCCAGGCACCGCAAACGACACGCTGAGCGCATCCGGGCCGGCCGGCGGCGGCGGTGGAGGAGGCGGAGGAGGAGCGGCAACGACATCGAAGCTGCCGGTTCCCACCAGGTTGAACTGCTCGTCTGTGACCGTGACCGTGACCGTGCCGACGTTGCCGCTTCCGTTCAGCTTGAACGCCGTCGGCGTTTTCTGATCGGGAGTTCCATCCGTGACGGCAACGGTGCCCCCGGGATCGTCGACTTTAACGAGGAATGGGCCAACGCCGAGCGCGAAGGGCGCCCCGGCCTTCGTTTCCGCCAGGACCAAAATCAAACCTACTGTGTCTCCCAGAATCAGTTTCATGGTGAGTCTCTCCTTTGCGAGAAAAAATACTAAAAGTTCGTGTCTCTGCCTGCGCCGATGGCGATCGAAGCAAGCGACGTGGAAATACGCCGTGCCTCCGCTCTCCGTGCTGTGCGCCAGCCAATCATCGTCGAAAGTGAGCAGCTCTGCGCACTCCCGGCAAATCACTCCGCTGAACCTCACTGGGTGATGCCGCCGCCTCCCGAGCTGGGCGGAGCCGGCAGCGCCGGCAGGCCGATCCGCGTCAGTTCGGCGTTGACGGCCGCCAGATCGTCCTCGGAAAGCTTCTGGATGGCGTCCAGCTCGGCCGTGTCCGCGGCGACCAGGTCGGAGAAGGTGATCGTGACGGCGCCCGCTCCGATGCCTTCGATTTTCTGCACCAGCGCCTTGCCGAGCGGGATGAGCACGCCGGCAACCTGGATTCCCAGCGTCACATATTCGTTACTCGCCGCCAGGATGTTTAGCACTGTGGATGCCGCGCCGCCCGCGGGTTTATTGGGTGTGCTGCTCATTGCTGCCTCCGTGAATTTTTTACGGACAAAGGTGGCCATCCCGAAGTTCCGCACTTTCCCTTCACCGATCCCTAGCGATGTGCCAAACGTCGCGTGCCGTCTACACGGCTTGCCCTTCACGCTGAATGGGGTCCCGCATCGGACTACAATCGGTTACTGCGTTTTTCGAGAACCGCTGGCCACCTCCATCCGTTCCTTGCTTTCGCGTGTGTGTGGGATCTCGAACG
>Ga0210403_10000655_pt1 | contig 35264 bp, 26 predicted proteins | sample IncBWC19MmetaG_FD_150863 | JGI IMG/M metagenome (GOLD analysis project Ga0210403, IMG submission 150863) | Forest soil microbial communities from Barre Woods Harvard Forest LTER site, Petersham, Massachusetts, United States - Inc-BW-C-19-M | ecosystem: Environmental > Terrestrial > Soil >...
CTACCACGCCGATGTCGACCCCACCAAAGTCGGGCTTCCGATTACGGCGTTCATACGCATCTCGGTGGTCGGCGATGTCTTCGCCAAAATCACCACGGTGGTGGGCAACTCGCCGGAAGTGGTGGAGTGCCACCGCGGCACCGGCGCCGATTCGTTCATCATGAAGGTACACGTCCACTCGGTGGAGCATCTGGAATCGCTCATCGACCGGCTGACCCCCTACGGGACCACATCGACTTCCATCGTGCTCTCCTCGCCCGTTGACCAGCGCGAGATCCGCCAGTTGGAAGAGATGCGTCCGGCAGTCGCTCTGGTGTCGAACCACAAATAACCGCGCACACAGCCTGTAATCTTTGCCGGAGTGTGGGGTCTGGCGGCGCGCGGCACGGGTGTGCCGCGAGAGGGTCACTTCAGCTTGGCCCGCTCATATTGCGCTGGCCAGTGAACGTCATGGCCTAGGACGCGTGCCGCCCGCAACGGCCAGTAAGGATCACGCAGTAGCTCCCGCGCCAGCATCACCGCATCCGCATTTCCGCTGCGAATGATTTGGTCCGCCTGTTCCGGGCTGGTGATCATGCCGACCGCTACGGTGGCAATCTGTGCTTGCTCCCGCACCTGCTGGGCAAAGCCCGTCTGGAAGCCTGGACCAACCGGAATCCGCACCCCGGGAACGGCCCCGCCGGAAGAGCAATCGATGGCGTCCACTCCGAGCGGTTTCAGTATCCTGGCCAGGGCCACGGTCTCTTCAAGGGTCCAGCCGCCTTCGGCCCAGTCGGTTGCGGAGATTCTCACAAACAGAGGCAGCCTTTCCGGCCACACCCGGCGCACCGCGGTCACCGTTTCGCGCACCATCCGCGTACGATTGTCGAAACTGCCGCCGTATTCATCCGTTCTCCGGTTGCTGAGCGGTGAAAGAAATGAATGCAGCAGGTATCCATGGGCGGCGTGCAGCTCAATGACTTTGGCCCTGCATTCCAGCGCCCTTTTGGCCGCCGCCGCGAATGCCTGAAGAATGCTTCCGATTTCCGCGGCCGTCAATGCCTTGGGAACCTGTGATGTCGGCGCAAATGGAAGCGCGCTGGGCGCATAGATCGGGGTCCAGCCGCCATCGGCCGGCGCCACCGGATGTCCGCCTTTCCAGGGCTCGGCTGTGCTTGCCTTGCGTCCGGCGTGGCCAAGCTGTATGCCGGTCACTGTGCCCTGCTGCTCCAAAAAATTGAAGATCCGGCGCAGCGGTTCCACCTGGTCGTCGTTCCACAACCCATGGTCGGCGGCGCTGATGCGTCCATCGGGCGTTACCCCCGTGGCTTCCACCATGACCAGCGCCGCCCCGCCCACCGCCCGGCCGCCCAAATGCACCAGATGCCAGTCATTCGCCAGTCCGTCTTTGCATGAATACTGGCACATGGGAGAAACCATGATGCGGTTACGGAAGCTGATCTCCCTCAGTTGAAAAGGTTCAAATAAATGGGCCATAAGAGAAAATCATTGTAATGGCCGGCGCGGAGGTTTAGCATCCGGCTTGGTTCATTCGCCTCAACGATTTTGGTTTTTCTGCGTATTATTACTTTCTCCTGGTTTCGTCTTTTTTTAAACATGCCGCCAGTTTTGGCTTCTCTGCGCCCCCTGCCATTCAGTCTTTTGATTTTCCTTTGCGTCCTTCGCGTACTTTGCGGTGAAATCGTTTTTTGGCTGCGTCTACGTCGCGCCATGCCTTCGTGGCGCGGTGCGTGTTCCTCGGTCGCGGGGCGCCATTGTGCTATGGGTCTGGATTGCGGTTGCACCCTTGGGTCGCCACTGCGGTTTTTCCGGTTGAATTTCATGCGGAAATAAGACAAAGTAGATACATGCCAGCGCCCCCCAAAAAGGTATATCGCGATGATTGGGATACCGGTTCCCATGAAGCCTACGAGGAAAAACCTCTGTATCAGCCCCGGGTCAAAGCCAAGAGCGGCGCCGTCAGCGGACTACTCCGCTCCTTGGGCGGTCTGCTGATCGTCGGCGGAATCTTTTGGGGAACGTACATCCTGAGTTCCGGCGGGGACATGGCTGCCTTGACCAAGGCCCCCGGCCCCGTGCATGTCTGCATCGCCGGCGTTGTGCTCTCGGTGCTGGCGAAATTCCTCGAGTAGGCGTTCAGCCCATTGCCTAAGCAGTCCGTCTGGCAGCCTTCCCTCCCGCATTTCTTGAACGCGTTCATTATTTCCTTGACATCCTTTACGGGGGCGCGCTATTCTCTTGTTGAACGTGTTCAACATATCATTCCGGAGGCCCTTATGCACATTGTTGTCAGCTATCTGGTCTATTTGGCGATCAGCATCAATCTCACCATCTGGGTGGCCCGTACCCTGCACAAACGCGGCGCCATCTTTCTCGTGGACGCCTTCCAGGGCAATGCCGAACTGGCGGCCTCGGTCAACCATCTGCTGGTCGTGGGCTTTTATCTCATCAACATCGGCTTTGTGGCCCTGGCGTTAAAAAGCGACGCGGCCATCAATACCGCCCGCGGCGCCATCGAGATGCTCAGCGACAAGCTCGGCTGGGTGTTGCTGATTCTCGGAATGATGCATTTCTTCAACCTGTTGATCTTCTCGCGCATCCGTCATCGCGGCATGTCGCCCGACCGGCCACCGGTTGCCCCGGACGCGGTACTGCGGGTCGCGCCGCCCTATCCACAGGTTTCGTGAGGACCGCCATGGACCGTCTCTACCTTCTCTACGACGAACGCTGCGAACTTTGCCGCCGGCTGAAGAACTGGGTGCTCCGCCAAGACGCATGGCTGGAGCTCAAAGTACTTCCGGCCGGCTCCGAAGCGGCACAACGGTTATTCCCCGGACTGCAACAGATCGCCACCGGAGACGACCTGGTGGTCATCGGCGATGACGGCGAAGTCTATCTGAACAACCATGCCTGGATCATGTGCCTGTACGCTCTGCGCGAGTACCGCGACTGGGCCCGGCGTCTGTCTCATCCGCTGCTCTTGCCGCTGGCCCGCCAGGCGTTCGATACTCTATCGAAGAACCGCCAGGGGATTTCGCAATGGCTCGCAGGCGACCCGCAGCGCATCGCCGATCGGCTCAGCCGCGTGACCCTTGAGCCGTGCTCCATACCAAAGGGAACTCTTTCGGACTACTTACGATGACAGCCACAACCAAGACCCGCAGCACCATAACTCGCAACACCATAACTCGCAGCACCGTAACCGGCAGCGCCCCGGCCCGCAACACTGCCCGCGCCGAAGATACCCGGCGGCGCATCTACGAATCGGCCTTGGAACTTTTCCGCGAAAAGGGCTTCGAACAGACCACCATGCGCGACATTGCCTCGAAGACCGGTGTCGCGCTGGGTGGCGCGTACTATTACTTCGCTTCCAAGGAAGCCATCGTGCTCGCCTTCTACGAAGACCTGCAGGAGAGCACCCACGAAGCCATCCTCGAGGCCCTGCAAGGCCACAAGAAGCTCAAGGACCGTCTGCGCTGTGTGCTACAGAAACGCTTTGAGCTGCTGGAGCCCAACCGCAAGTTCTGTGACGCGCTCTTCCGCCACGCCCCGGACGCCCAGGACCCGCTTTCGCCCTTCAGTGAAGCCACTCGCACGATCCGCGACCGCTCCATCGAACATCTGCGCGTAGCCGCCGAAGGGGGAGACATTAAGGTCCCCGCCGACCTTGCTCCCAGGCTGCCGCACCTACTCTGGCTGTACCAGTTGGCGTTGATTCTCTTCTGGCTCTACGATCGTTCACCCCGCCAGGAACGCACCCAGCAACTCATGGAAAAAAGCCTGGGCTTCCTGGTAAACCTGCTGCGCATCTCGGCCCTGCCCCTGATGAAACCTCTGCGCAGAAATGTGCTGGAGCTGCTGGAAACGGTCGCAAGTGCTTAGCACTCAGCACTTAGCACTCAGCATTCAACATCAGCCAAACAACGTCTTCAGCGAATGATCGAAGCCGCTGAAACCACGGTGAAACACAAGGGGAAACGAAATGTTACGGGGCTGAATGCTAAGTGCTAAGTGCTAAGTGCTAAGTGCTAAGTGCTAAGTGCTAAGTGCTAAGTGCTAAGTGCTAAGTGCTAAGTGCTATCTGTTCTGCCGATTATACCGCACCGAGAACCACACCAGGGTCGCCACCAGTCCACACCACGAAATAATCCGTACTGTATTGCCGATTTGAATTGCATGGGGCAGCACTCCCAGGCTGTTGAAGATGCGTACCCAGTCGTGCTGGGCTTCATCGGCGGGAGCGCCTACGGTCACCAGCGGAAGTTCACGCCGCAAGGCATCAATCATGTAGGTCGCCACTCCGGTAAGGCTGTGGAAGAACGCCACGGCGCAGAAGACCGTTCCAGGCAGTTCACGCCGCACGGTGAACGTCACCGCCAGCAGGGCCGGCGCCAGCAATTGCAGGATAGTGCCACCCCACAATTCAGGCGTTTCTCCCAACCAACTGAAGAGTAGGTGCCCGGCTTCATGGGTCACCAGATGAACGTTGTCGAGCAGCGTGAGTCCGGAAAAATGCGCGGCCAGATAGAGCAGCAGCAGGGCATAGAAGGCCATCCAGGCGATGAACTGCCAGCGGGCCACCGGCTGCCATTCTATGACGGGAAGTTGCATGGGTTGCTGGTGAATATCATATTCCTCCTCAAGCGTCCGCACGAGAACAGCATTATTTTCGGCCCAAGCCCAAAATTCTATGGCGGTGGGCTGCCGGCGATGCCATTGCAGAATTACCAATTTATATGTCCAAGATGCAATCTGCCGATTAGCGTATTAGCGTAGTGTGGAGCGCCCCGGCAGACAAGAGGGAGAATCTAACCTTTGATCGCGAGTGCATGCGGCCGCATTGTGGATGGCGAGGCAGACTTCCCGCTTCTGCCGGTTACCCCATCTAATGCCTGACACCCGTCATGCATAAAAGTTTGCCTGCATCCCCTCTTCTTGTGCCGTTTGATAATCGGCGAAGGACACACTGGTTCTCGGTCATCGGCGGATACGCTAACCGAGATAATATCATCCGATGCCCTGTTCGCGCGTTCTCTGCGCGAACAGGACCTGGAGCATCACTTTCCTTTTACTTCCAACTGCACCGGCCGCGCCACCGACTGCACCTCGGGATCGTAGTACTCATAGACCCGCGACTTGAACGTCCGCGCCCGGATGGGATACTTGGCCCGCAAGCGGAAGCTCAGTTTCACCGTATCGTGCGCGGCGAACGAATCGAAGTACAGGATCGCCTGGGTGGCCGTCTGGCTGAATTTCTCCAGGCGTCCGCTCTTCAGGCCGGCGCTCTTTTCCTGGTAGGTTTGCAGGTCTTCGCTCAACAGATCGAAGCCCGGAGGAATACCCAGGTCCACCATCACCATGTTTGCCGATTTAGTCAGGTTGTTGCGGAGGGTTGCGGTGGCCGTAACCACATCATCCTGCGCCAGCCGTATGCGGTCGTAGGCAACATCGATCGACAGGGGTTCGTTTTCCGGCTTCTGGTCCCAGGGAACGAAGTAACGCCCCACCACCTGGTAGGCCAGTCCGCCTTTTCCGTCAAAGCGGACTTCCACGGTATTCGGGCCTTTGGAATCGACGCCGCTGAAGACGAACTGATGCAGCAGGTCGTTGTTCTCAGGCGTGAGGACGAGCTTCTCCATGGTCTTGCCGTTGATCAACACTTCCACAGTGCCCCGCACATCGCCTGATCCCTTTTCTGTGGCCAGCAGCAGGGCGCGCAGCGCCATGATGGTCGCCTGCGTGGTTCCCCATGTTCCGGAGGCGTCCTTCTTCGACGCGATGTAGATCATGGCCTTGCGCGCCGTGCCCGAGGCTTGTCCCCATTTCAGCAGGGCCTGCACTGCCAGACCCGTGGTCTCGATGCTCGCGCTCGTGCCGGTGGCATAGACGCTGGTCTCATCGGCGCTCCACCACGCCTGCTCGTCTTTCTCTGTACGCGCATCGAGCAGCATCTGCACCGCCCGCCGCGCAAACTCACGCTCCTTGGGATAATCGACCGCGAAGTTGGCCAGCACTGCCAGGGTGTAGGCATCGGGCTTCGATTTATCGCCCATGTGGCTCTCAATGAATTGTTTGGCTTTCTCCACCGCCGGCCCGTGGTAGCCGGTATTTTCGAGCGACCACGCGATGTAGGCGGTAATGCGCAGCACGTCGGTGTTGTAACGGTTGGTCGCGCCTTCGTTAATGAAGGAAGTATCCGGCTTCCAGCTTCCCTCGGATTGCTGCTGACCGGCAAGCCACTGCTGCGTCCGCTCGATAAGCTTGGGGTCCACATCGTAGACCTTCGCCATGTCGTAGAACTCCATCAGGCCGTACGAAGTCAGTATCTTGTTGGCCGGTGGATTTCCAAACCATGAAAAGCCGCCGCCGGGAACTTCAAACGTGAGTAGCCGCTGGTATCCGTTGGCGATGTAACCTTCCGCCTTCGCGTGGACTTCCGGCGTGAGCTTCTTCGTCCGCTTCATGTAATCGAGCGCCAGTACGTTGGGATATGTGCTCGAAGAGGTCTGCTCGAAACAGCCGCCCGGCATGCGCAGGATGCTATCCATGCCTTCGATCACCTGGCTCAACGGCCCAGGATATAGGCGGACGAAAATCTTGCTGGCGTCGGGTATCGCTGCTGCCGGAAGGGTCACCTCATGCCGCACTTCTGTCTCCAGGCGGCCGTTGAACACCACATTCAGTTCTCGCCCATTGGGAATGACTTCGATTTCCCTAACTACGACATCGGCGCGGCCTGCCCCGCCCTTCATGGCCGCGGAGAGCGTCAGCTTGAACCGTCCGATGCGCCGGGCTTCGAGCGTAAATTGTGCCCCGCCTACCTTGCCGGATTCCGACACTACGCTCTTCTCTCCGGTATCATCGACCAGGGCAAACCAGTTGTCGGGCTGCAGTTGCAGCTTCACGTCGCCCTGGCTGCCGGAATAGTTGTACACGGCCACCGGAATCGACACGCGGTCACCTTGAGTCAGAGTGACCGGCAGGTCAAGGTCAACAAAGAAATCCTGGAAGACCTTGAGGCTCGACGTGCCGCTGCCCAGCGCTCCATGGGTCGTGGAAGCCACCATCGCCATGCGCCATGTGGTGATGGAATCGGCCATGGGAATGGTGATGCTGGCGCGGCCTTCCCCATCGGTGATGATCTCAGGATTGATATAGAGCGCTTCAGGAAAATAGGAGCGCACCCGCGGGGTCGAGGAACCGGACTCCTTCTTGGCATTGGTGGCGGTGTTGGTGATGGGCTGGGCCGCCGCTTCGACCGCCACGATCTGGCTCATCACCATGGCGGGCGCGGCCATTGGGCGGTCTTTGAGCGCAAAGTCATTTCCCCCAGCGCCGTTCAAGGCAATGCCATGCTCTTCCCGGAGCGCGCCTCCTGCCATTCCGGCTCTCCCCACCATGCGGTTCTCAAGAAGATCGCTGACGGCAACGTCGTCAACCTCCATCTCTTTCACCGAAACGGCGAGCACCGCCCGGTCGCGAGGCTCGAGCTTGATCTTCCTGGAGACCGTTTCATTGCCGTTCGAGACTGCGGCATCATATTCACCAGCTTCGAGTCCCGCCAGACTGAATCTTCCGTCAGCGCCGCTGCGCGCAATCCGGATGTTTCCCGTGGAAACATTGCGGACCCTGACCACCGCGCCTTCCAGGGCCTTGCCGCTCTGGTCGGCGGTAATGCCGGTAATGGCCGCGCGTCCGTTGAACGGACCACGGTCATGTTCGATATTGACGGTCATCGTGGTCGCTCCGGTACCAGGCTGCGCCACGACCTTCCGTATACGGACTTCCAAGTAGGTCACCAGATCGTCGCCGGTGTTGAGCTGTTTATCGGGCCCAGCGCTGTGTACCATGTAGTACCTCGAATCCCAGCGGATGGGTTCAAGCTGCAGAGGGTTGCCCCAGGCATCGCGCATCGTCGCGACCAGGGCCATGGCCTTCGAGAGATCGGCGTTCTTCCGGCCGCCATGCATCGCGTCTGTGCGGCTGAGACTGGCGGCCAGCTTGCGCGCCTGCCCCAGGAACTGCTCATGGTAGCGCTGCGCATAGTCATTGAATTTGGCGGTCGGCACGGTGCGGCCAAACTCGGTCTCAAATTTATTGTTATTCACTATCTCGGTAGCCGAGAACAGCGCGCGGGCCGCCTGGTCGCGCTGGTCGGCCTGCGTCTTTTCCACGGGCTCGACGATCTCGGGCATGCCGATCGAGTGGATCTCGTAGCGCGGCTTCAGGACTTCCTGCTCAAGATAAAAGAAGACCTTGGCAAAACCGGGCTGCTTTTCCGCCAGGGCAAAGACGGCTTCATCCACCACTTGCAGGCCGAGGGCAGCCTGCACACCCTCGCCGCGCGAGTTGGTTACCCGGAAACGAATGCGGGCTTCCCCACCCGGTTTATATATGGGGGCATCGGCGACCGCCTCGATCTTAAGGTCGTCGGCCGGCTGCACGAACACCAGGCGGTGATCGCCCACCGGGCGCGCATCGCTGCCAAACAGATAGGCGCTGAAATCCACGGTGCCGGCCATTTCCGGCGTGGCCGTAAGCGAAAGCTCTGCCTGGCCGTTTTCTAGATCGAGGTCGCGCGTAAGAATGGTCTGGCCTTCCTTCACGATATCCACGTAGGCAGCGCCGCGTTTCTTCGTGGAAAAGACTTTGAGCTGGATGCGATCGCCGGCGCGATAAACGGCATGCTCGGTGCGCAGAAGAATCTGGTCTTGCCCGCCACGGGATTGCAACTGTAGTTTGCTGGAAGCATGGTTGCCTTCTTTGTCGGTGGCATCGATCTCCAGCGTCTGGCTTCCGTTGCCAGCCGCATTCACGCGGACCACGGCCACGCCTCCGGCGTCAGAGGTAACCCTCTGCTCCGCCGTGCCGCTGGTGCGCACCTGCAAGTCGGCGCTGACCGGCGTTCCATCGGCGTAGGAAGTAAGAATGAATACCTGGTTTTCGAGATTGGCAGCCAGCGTGCCGCCTTCGGGGACTGCGGTGATAATCAACGGCGACTCGCTGACGGTAATTGGTTCACCCCGCGACTCCGAGTGCCCGGCTGTATCTTTGACGGTCGCTTCGATCAGCACACGGGCCAAGCCGTGCTCCAGCGGACGCCCGGCAAAATAATTAGGCAGCCGCAAGTCAAAGTGATAGCTACCATCGTGATCGGTCTTGCCCTGGGCCGAAGCCACTTCAAACACCGCGACATCCATGCCCGAGGCTTTCACGGTAATTTCGCCGCCTTCCACCGGCTGGCCGAAGAAATAGTTGGCGCGCACCGTGCCGGTAACGTGGTCGCCCGGACGGTAGCCACGCTTGGCTTTGCTGTCTCCATTGCCCAGATCTTTACCGCTAAGATCGATCGCCACCTTGAATTTCGGCAGAACATACTTCTCGACGTTGAGCGCGATCTCGGCGGTGTTCGACGGCGCGGAATCGGCCTCGGCTCCACTCATCAGCGCCCGCAGGTGATAGGTTCCCAGGTTGACTTCATCGGCCAGCTCGAATTCCGCGGATGCGACGCCGAACTTGCTGGTCTGTGTGGTCTTCTTGAAGACCTTGTTGCCGCGCGGGTCTTCAAGCTCAAAGGTCAGCCGGCGTCCGGCGGCGGCTTCATGGTTGGCCCGGTCGAGCGCCAGCGCGCGCACATGAATGGATTGTCCCGGCTGATACAGAGGCTTCTCCGTGGTCAGCAGGATGGAGACTTTGTCTTCCAGCCGCACGCTCTGTGTGAACTCCGTTGAACCTATCGGGGTATCGGCCACATAGCGCAACTGAAAGTTGCCCACCAAGTCGGCGGGAAAACGGAACTGCGCTTCGGTGCTGCCCCGGCGGTCGAGCCTGCCGGTATAGAGCACCGTGGATTTCTTTTCCCCGGTCAGCAATTCGATGCGCACCGAGCCGCGCCCAGGGATGATCTCGTTTTTTGAATCGGCCACAATCAGCCGCACCGCCGCCGGACTGCCGGCCAGATACGACTGCTGGCCCAGAATATGGACAACCGGCGTACGCAGGATCTGCGAGATGGAATCCGTGCCTTCGATGGCGTCACCTTCGCGGTTGTCGCTGTACTCCATCCGGTAATGCAGGCGGTGCCATACCAGGTCTTCGAGCGGCAGCGGTTTGTCCAGTTTGATTTCCTGCTGCCAGCGTCCCCGGCCCTGGGCCACATCCACATTCGGCTCGGCCCGCCCCAATACGTGGTCTTCCGGATCAAGCACTTCCATCACCAGCTTGCCTGTGCCGAAATGCGCGCCATGATAAGGAATGGTCACGTGCAGCACACCATGCGCATAGGTAGCAGCGCTGGTGTCCCCGCTGGCGGTGGCATCGGGCTGCACAATCAGCAACGCCACGATGGCGATCGCCGCGATGGCAGCCAGGGAAAACAACCAAGACCTGAACGAATTCTTTTGAAAAGTCATCAGAGCATCTCCGTGAAATGTGCGCCGGGGGAAAAGGACTCTTACGCACTTGCAAGGAGAACGAGTGGCAGAAGATTTCTTGCGCGTCAGAATGGCTGGAAACTGTTGATTTTAAGGAATATATTTTTGCCGGCGCGGGAACTTTTTGGCGAGTTGGGGTATGCGGCCCGGCGGATTGCACGCACAAGAAGGTGTGGCCCTCGTCATGGCCACACGCTCAAAGCCGTTCGGAATAATGAATCGCCCGACATCCAGCGCCAATCACTCAGGGTGATCGAATCACCCCAATAGCACGATGAACAGCGCCGGAGGCGCGTCAAGAGGTTAGCCCAACGCGCCAGCGTTGGGTTAGGGGAGAAGAACAATCAGAGCGCCAGCGGCGCGACACCACTAGCGCCGGAGGCGCGGCACTCTCTTGGTAGAATGTCTTCCCCGGAGGACGTTACACTTTGTCCCACACCTACACGCAGAACGTACTGCACATCGTCTTCAGCACCAAAGAACGTCAGCGCAGCATTCCGGAAGCCAGGCAATCGCGTTTGTGGGCTTATGTAGCCGGTATCTGCCAGCATGAAGGAATGTTCGTCCTTGAGATTGGAGGCATGGAAGATCACATCCATCTTCTTCTCCAGATACCGCCGACGCTTGCCCTGTCGAAAGCTGTTTCTACCATAAAAGCCAATTCCTCCCGCTGGATGGGCGACAAATTCTCATGGCAACAGGGATATGCCGCCTTCAGTGTAAGCGCGTCGAATATTCCCACGGTGGTCAAGTACATCAAGGACCAGAAAGCACATCACAGAAAAATGGGTTTCGACGATGAATTTCTCGCCTTGTTGAAGAAACACGGCGTGGAGTTCGACAGGAAATATGTTTTCGGGTGAGAGAGTGCCGCGCCTCCGGCGCTGATGGTGTCGCGCCGCTGGCGCTCTAGATCATTCTTCTTCTCAACCCAACGCTGACGCGTTGGGCTAACCTCTCGACGCGCCTCCGGCGCTGAGCGTCAGTTATTTTGCAGTCTCTTGTCCCTTGGCTCCTCGCGTGTTGTTGCCCTGGCGCTCGGCGGTGGCCAGAATGCTGGAATCGAGGATTACCCCATGCTGAAGAGTCGAGCGGTTCGCGACGACTCTCGATTGCAGCCTGGCGCAGGACTTAGGTAGCGCAGGACTTTAGGTAGTAGATTTCAGCGGGAGTCCGTGCTACACTCTATTTCGTAATGACGACACAGATCAAACCCGTGATGAGTCGGCGCGGCAATCGCGCTCGGCCTTCGGGATTGGTCTGTTCATAGCTCTACCAAGTTCAGACTCAAGTTTCTCGAAGGCTCCGGCAAAAGTCGGGGCCTTTTGCTTTTTGCGGATGTTTATTGGCCGGTAGCCAAGCTGGGAAGGCACGTGATTGTTAATCACGCTATGCGCAGGTTCGAATCCTGCCCGGCCAGCCAAATTCAAGGGTGACTGGCAGAGATAGCTGATGCACTCGCCTCTTAAGCGAGACCAGGCTGGTTCGATTCCAGCGTCACCCGCCAAATTTGCGGGATTGGCAGATGTGGCTATGCACTCGCCTTTTAAGCGAGACGAAGCAGGTTCGATTCCTGCATCCCGCACCATACTTTCGTCAGAAGGTGCCTGGCGTGGTCTAACGCTTGATGACGCTTCGGTCCCATCAACGCTCCAGCGCCGGAGGCGCGAAATAGGTTAGCCCAGGCCGCAAGGCCTGGGTGGGCGCAGCAAGATTTACTCCTCACTGCCGTAGGCAAGCGCGCATGCCGCAAAGCGGCAGGAGCGCCCTTGAAAAATGCCCTTTGCTTGCCGCGAAAGGAACTTGCCCTTCTCACATGCCACTTTTTGCTATTGACGGGGTTAGAGAACAATGTCAAAGTAATAGTTGAGATTCAGCCATGATACATAAGCCCTATACCGATTGTTTCCCGACGCCGGCCGCGCAAACGCGGCAAGGTGCGGGGAAAGGTACGTTCATGTAGCGGGGGCAATCATTTGCGAGTAGTTTTGAGGCCTCCGATGCAAAATCGAGGGCCTTTTTAGTTTTGGCCGGGGAGTGGTGAAGGCTACGGTTACTTCTCATTTAAAGAAAATACCGTAACTGATTGTTCCCTCCTCGGAAGGATCTACATGTGGTCGCAGGGTCTGGCGGCAGGATACCTGACTGTCTATCAGGAGGGACGGGTTCAACTCCCGTTGCGACCGCCAAGTTTTCAGAAAGCGAGCATGGTATAGCGGCTGGTGCCTCAACTGAGGAAAATACGATGACTGATTCAACCTACAACGTAATGACGCCGGAGAAGGGCGTTCCCATCAAGGCCTGGACCAAAGGTGTCCCGGTTGAGGACGCCGCACAGCAGCAGTTGATAAATGTCGCGCAGATGCCGTTCATCTACAAGTGGGTAGCGGCCATGCCTGACGTCCACTGGGGCGTTGGCGCCACCGTGGGCAGCGTGATTCCGACCAAGGGCGCGATCATTCCGGCGGCCGTCGGCGTGGATATCGGCTGCGGCATGATGGCGGTAAAGACCAGCCTGAAGGCTTCGCACCTGCCCGACAATCTGTTCGGCATTCGCGCGGCCATTGAAAAGGCCGTCCCGCATGGACGCACCGATAACGGCGGCAAGAACGACCGGGGCGCGTGGGCGAATGCGCCGGCATCGACCGCAACCGCATGGAGTACGCTGCACGAGCGCTTTGAGCGTATCGTGCAGAAGTATCCCAAGCTGAACCACCCGCAGCGCACCAATCACCTGGGCACGCTGGGCACCGGCAACCACTTCATTGAAGTGTGTCTGGATGAAGCCCAGAACGTCTGGTTCATGTTGCATAGCGGCTCGCGTGGAGTAGGCAATCGCTTCGGCACGTTCTTCATCGAGCTGGCCAAGCAAGACATGCGCAAGTGGATGATCAACCTGCCGGATGCCGACTTGGCCTACCTGCCCCAGGGCACCGACCACTTCGACGACTATGTTGAAGCGGTGCACTGGGCGCAGGACTATGCCCTGTTGAACCGCCAGTTGATGATGCAGAACATCATCGCTGCGGTGAGCAGTTGCGGTCTGGTGCCGCCATTCGACGCCACGGTGGAAGCCGTGAACTGCCATCACAATTACGTCACATGGGAGCACCACTACGGCGAGAACGTGCTCATCACCCGCAAGGGTGCGGTGCGTGCCCGTGAAGGAGATATGGGAATCATCCCCGGCAGCATGGGAGCGCGTTCCTACATCGTGCGCGGCAAAGGAAACCCGGAAAGCTTCAGTAGCTGCAGCCACGGCGCCGGACGCGCGATGTCCCGTGCCGAGGCCAAGCGCCGCTACACCGTGGCCGACCACATCGCCGCCACCGCCGGCGTCGAGTGCCGCAAGGATGAGGATGTGATTGACGAGACCCCGATGGCCTACAAATCCATTGATGCTGTTATGGAGGCCCAGAAGGATCTGGTTGAGATCGTCCACACTCTGCGCCAGGTGGTGTGCGTAAAGGGGTAACACCATGAGGGCAGGGACAGCAGTACCCTGCCCCGTGGCCCAAAAAAGAGGATCTTTTTGCCAAGCATATCGCTTGGTGCGGCTTCAAGAAGACAGAAGACGCGTTATAGCTGACGGATCGTCCGGCATCCAGCGCCGGAGGCGCGTCGAGAGGTTAGCCCAACGCGCAAGCGTTGGGTAAGCGTGCGTAAATGATCCAGCAGCGCCGGAGGCGCGGCACACCTTTGCGGGCGTTGGCTTGTCCGCGTAATCACGTTCTAGAATAGGATTGTTTCAGTATCTCGAAATCATGATCTGTTTTTGGTGCCATGCCGAGGCTAATAGCCTTACAGATGACCACATCATTCCTTACTCCCTGGGAGGAACAGATGACTGGACCGTAAAGTCCTGTGCATATTGTCAGAACCTCTTATCTAAGGCTGAACACGAAGTTGCACGCAAATCGATGCTTGCAATCCATGCATTGACTGCACCTGTTGCCCCCCGTCATCCGGAGCGGCCCACTAGCGGACATCTAAAACCGGAATACTTCATGGTGAAGCACCCTGAGGGAGGCTACGGAGAGACACTCTTTTCCGCCTGTGACCGGGCATCGTTGCTGCCATATTTCGAATTCAAAGTGGTGCCGGGCGAACCGCTAGAAGGACGCGTTCGAGGAACTACCGAAGGAGCACGTCGGCTACTCGATGTCTTCCGCAGCGGACTGAAGAACACGCCAGTGCCAGGTCGATTCCTATTTGAGATTAATGTTAGCTGCGCTCTCGATCCGTCGATTTCAGACGACAAAGATTTTTGGCCACGCATCGTGTTACTTCCCGGGGATCGTTTGCTTCTCCGTGGACGAAATCCAGAAGAGATCACGCGCTTTATTCATGTGCTTATGTGGCTGGCGACCAGCGATTATGCGGTTCCGGAGGTGTGGAGCACAAAGGGAGGCGAGATCAATGGCGGAACCCCTCACCTATTGGCTTTGAAGTTCGACCCTCAGGCTGTTCGGAGGGTTGCGGCGAAAGTGGCCTACGGCCTTTTCGCGGCAGTTACGAATGGGGCACTTGAGAGTGATCATGACGCGTACTTGCGTCGCTACATCTTGGGCTTACTAGATTCCACGGACGAGCCGGTTTGCGAAGGACCGATGCCATTGACAACCACGACTTCAAATGAACCCCACCATGTCGTCTTTTCGCCAGATTATGACCCCCAGTCGGCAATTGTTAGCCTTTACGGATATGCTTTCCGAATCGAGCTTGGCCCACGAAGCAAGCTGTCAAACCCAGTTGCCGTGATCTGCCAGATCGATGGTTCAGGAATACGCCTAGCGAGCGCCGATGAAACCAGAGAAGTCATCGAGAGTATCTCCAGCATTATGTTCAATCAGCCGTGGAAACACCCGCCGGGAATTGCCGACCAGTGACCCCATCCACACCTGGATAATGAGCAGGATGACCCAAGGAATCCATAAGGAATGGTGTCAATGGAAAGATTTGAGCTCTCAAACACCTATTTCTAAGACACGCTGCTACGCCAATCCACACGCGCGGCACCTCGTCTGTTAGACAGCTCCGCAGCCAACCCCGAACTTCTGCGCCCTCTCCAGTTACTTGCGCTGTTTCGATACTTGCTTTGGCTCACCTTGCTTGGGAGGAATTAAAGATGCGCATTCTACTTCCAAAAACTGCGTCCCAGTTGGATTACTTTCAGGGGAATGCAAAGGGCATTTTTTAAGGGCGATCCTGCCGCTTTGCGGCATGCGCGCCGGCCCTTCGGCTCAACCTCAGGGCAGGCTCTGCGGCGCCAAGGAAGGAGCATATGTTCCACTCACTACCCACCACTTAGCCGCGACGCCACGCAAAGAGCGCGTGGCATCGCGGCACGTGGTGGGCTACTTTCTGCCGTCCCGCTGAAGCGGGACTGATGCCTATGCCGGCTTCGGCATCGCCGCGATGGCGGCGCGCAGCTTGGCATTAGGCGCAGGCGGATTTTCGAGCAGGTTCATCACCAGAAGGCTGTCTCGCTCGGTTAAGACGGTCCGTTCTGCCTCCTCGATGATCGCCTTGGCCTCGCGCAAGGCGCTCTGGATCACGAAATCCGTCAGGCCTATATTCTTCAGCGCTGCGGCTCTCATCAGTGCCGCCTTCTGCTGCGGCCGCACCCGCAGGTGCATTCGCTGGTTGTCATCGACGGCAATTCTCGGCATGGAAGCCTCCTGCATTGCGTACCGATTTAAAGCGTACATCAACCTTACACGTGCGCCAATATCAAGCCCTTTGTAAAGACGCAAACCCCTTTCTCGGCAGTCACATCGGCAGCATTAGGACAGCATTATTTCATGGCGGCGCCACCGTCGGTAATAATCCAGGCAGGCGCTCAGGCGTCAAGTGGGAACGGTTCTTTGACATTCCGAAATGACTTGCGGCCTTTATCCTTGGGGTGCCGGCAGAAATGTGTCCAGACAGAGGGGTGGGGCAGGCAGGCCACCCCCCCTTCGTATCCAAAAAGCTACCGAAAAGTCACCCGTGGAGGCATTCACCACCCGAAACTGTCTCAGAGTGAGAATCCAAAGGCAGTCATTGGATCCATGCGCGCCAAAAGCAGGCGTGAAACCGGTACCCGAAGAAAGCGCGCGCTCCTGGCGGCACTCCGGGATGACATTTTTTATGGCAGTCAAAACTGCTTCTCCGAATCCAGCAATATCGTTACCGGCCCGGAGTTCACCAACTCCACTTCCATCGTCGCCTGAAACTGGCCGGTTTCGCAGCGCAGGCCGGCGGCCCGGATTTTCTCGACGAAATATTCATAGAGGCGCCGGGCCTCTTCGGGACGCGCGGCAGAGTCAAATGATGGGCGCCGTCCCTTGCGTGCATCTCCATAGAGTGTGAACTGCGAGACTACGAGGACCTCGGCATGTTGGTCCTGCACCGACAGGTTCATTTTTTCGGCGGCATCTTCGAAGATGCGTAAGCCCAGAATCTTTTCTGCCAGATAATCGGCATCTGATTCAGTGTCTCCCTTGCCTACGCCCAGCAGAACGAGGAGTCCAGGGCCGATTTCACCGGCGACTCTGCTATCAATCTGGACACAGCAACGTCTAACGCGCTGGACGACGGCTCGCATGGGGCAATTCTAGCAATTGGCAAATAGCAATTGGCAATTAGCCTTTAGCAGTCAGCAGTCAGGATTCAGCCCTGAAACATTTCCGAAAGGGCCATGGCGGGCGAGGCGACGAAAGGCTTCTTGGCTGAATGCTAATTGCTAATTGCTAATTGCTAATTGCTAATTGCTAATTGCCAACTGCTAATTGCCAACTGCCATTCGCCCCCTTGCTATAATCGCGTTCAAATTCCACCAACAAGGAGACTTCCATGATGCGCCGCTCTACTCTGTTCCGGGTGATGCCGCTGGTGCTGCTGGGCCTGCTCGCGAGTTCTGTCCGGATGCGGGCGCAACCGCCGGCTTTGCCCGGATCTGCTGCATCGTCTGCACCTGCTGCATCATCTGCACTTGGTGAGATCCACAATGATGTGGTGATCCGCGGGGGCACGCTGCTGACTGTTACCCATGGGCGCATCGAGAACGGCAGCGTCTATATCCATAACGGAAAGATCGCGGCCATCGGCAAAACGGTGCAGGCGCCCGCCAACGCTACCGTGATCGACGCTACCGGCAGGTGGGTGATGCCGGGCATCATCGACTCTCATTCTCACATTGCCCTTGATGGGGACGTGAACGAGGCCACCAGCCCCATCACGCCGCACATGATGATGCGCGATGCCTTCGATTACAACGACAAGGGCATCTACCGGGCGCTGGCCGGGGGCGTGACGACTTCGCTGCTGCTGCACGGCTCGGCCAACATGATCGGCGGACAAGCGATTGTGATCAAACACAAATACGGCTTGGGCAAAGACGAACTGCTGTTTCCAGGAGCGCCGCAATCCATCAAGTTTGCCAGCGGCGAAAACCCTAAGCGCGTCTATGGCGGGCGGAACCAGGTGCCTTCCACGCGCATGGGTAACTTCGAGATCATGCGCCAGTCGTTTGTCGAGGCGCGCGAGTACATGCGCGAATGGGATGACTACAACGCCAAGGTGGCCAAGGGCGACAAAGACCCCAAGGCCCCCAAGAGGGACCTGAAGCTCGAGGCCCTGGCCGACATCCTGCGGGGCAAGTTGCTGGTGCAGATACATTGCTACCGCGCCGATGAGTTCCTCACCGAGATGGCGCTGGCCAAGGAGTTTGGCTACAAGATACGCGCCTTCCATCACGCCGTCGAAGCCTACAAAGTCGCCGATAAGATTGCGGCCAACGGCGTAGCCGTCGCCACATGGCCCGACTGGTGGGGCTTCAAGCAGGAGGCATGGGACGGCATTCCATGGAACGCGGCCATCTCGCTACGCAAAGGCGTGCGCGTGGCCATCAAGAGCGATTCCGAAGACATCACCCGCCGCCTCAACACCGAGGCGGGCAAGGTGATGCACTACGGCAACGTGAGCGAAGAGGACGCGCTCAAGATGATCACATTGAATGCCGCATGGATCGTCGGCGTCGACGACCGGGTGGGGTCGCTCGATGTCGGCAAAGACGCCGATATCGGTATCTGGAACAACTATCCGCTGGGGTCGAACGCCTTGGCCGACCAGGTGCTGATCGATGGTGAAGTGTTTTTCGATCGTTCGTTGCCGGGGCTGGGACTGACTCACTCCAAGGAGGCGCAGTAATCATGAAGAGACATATTCTTGTAATCGTCTTAATACTCGTCCTTGGCCTTGTCGTTGGGGCGTCGGCACTGCCGGGGTTTGCGCAGCCAGCCAAAAAGGATGCAGCGACACCAGCCGCGCCGGCCGGCGGCTCGATTGCGCTGCGGGGCGGCAAGCTGCTGACCATCACGCACGGCGTGATTGAAAACGGCGTGTTGGTGATGCAGAACGGCAAGATCACCGCCGTCGGCGGGCCTTCAACTGCGGTTCCGCGTGATGCCAAGGTGATCGACGTGACCGGCATGACGGTTTACCCGGGTTTGATCGACTCCGAAACCCATCTGGGCCTGACAGAAATCTCCGCCGATCAAAGCACCAATGACCTGCTGGAAGCGAGCGACGAGATCATGCCGCACATGCACGTCTATGACGCTTTTCATGCGGAAACGGCTTTGGTCCCCGTGGCCCGCATCAACGGCATCACCAACGCTATTGTGGCGCCGGCCATCGGCGACACTTTGCCCGGCCAGGATTCGTTTATCCAGCTCGCTGGGCGATCTTCGGAAGAGATGCTGCTGGTGCGCGACATCGCCCTGCCGCTGAACTTTACCGGAAGGCAGCGCCGCAATGAGAGCTTCCAGGGCAGCAAGTTCCCTTCCACGCGCATGGGCATGGCCGCCCAGCTACGCCAGGCTTTCCTCGATGCCCAGGATTACGAGCGGAAAATGGCCGCCTACGAAAAGAAAAAATCGAGCAGTGACGAGAAAGACAAGAACGCCATGCCGCCCAAGCGCGACCTGAAGCTCGAAGCTCTGCTGCCATATCTGCGCGGCCAGAGGCCGGTGGTTCTGGCCGCCGAAGAGGCCAACGATCTGCTCACGGCGCTCAGCCTGGCCAATGAGTTCCATCTCAAGATAGTACTGAACCATCTGGCCCATGCAGGCAGCCTGGTGGATAAGATCGCCGCCACCGGACTTCCGGTGATCGTGGGCCCCATCTACGAGCAGCCGAAGGAATTCGAACGATACGACGCGGTCTTCAAGCTGCCGGCGGAGCTGGCCAAGCGCGGAGTCAAGATCGCTTTCGCCTCCTATGATGCCCACTATGTGCGCAACCTGCCTTATGCGGCTGGCTACGCCACGGCCTTCGGCTTGCCTCATGACGAAGCGATGAAGGCCATTACCTTGAATCCCGCTGAGATCTGGGGTGTGGCCGACAAGCTTGGCTCGCTCGATGCAGGGAAACAGGCCAACGTGGTAGTCGCCAACGGCGATCCGCTGGACGTCAGGACCGACGTGAAGCACGTCTTCATCGGCGGGGAAGAGATTCCGCTGGTGAATAAGCAGACACAGTTGCGGGACCAGTACTGGTAAAAGTCAAAACCACACCACGGAGGCACAGCGTGACGTAGCCACAACCAAAACCTTTGAAACACAGAGGAACAGAGGAAGCAGAGGATTTGGGGGTTGTGGTGCGGGCACAGAAATCGTCGACGAACCGCCGAAGATTTTGATGAATAGTAATACGGAGTCACGGAGGAAAAGAAGATTTTAAATTTTCAATTTGAAATTTCTAAATTTAAAATCTGTTTCACATGTCCTTCGATGACCAGCTCGGGTTCGGCTTCACTGAAGCGCCGGCGGCGCGCCGTATCTGGCGGGTGGGTGATCTGGTGAGCGCGGTGCGCGCCACCGTGGAGCGTGGCCATACCGATATTTGGGTCGAAGGCGAGATTTCGAACTTGCGCGTGGCCGATTCCGGCCACATGTATTTCGTCCTGAAAGACGGGAACGCGCTGCTGCGGGTGGTCATGTTCCGGATGCAGGCGCGCTTGCTGCGCTTCAAGCCCGGCGACGGCATGCAGGTGATCGCTCGGGGCCGGGTCACGATCTACGAGCAGCGCGGCGAACTGCAACTGTCGGCCGAATTCCTGGAACCGCTGGGCGCCGGGGCGCTGCAACTGGCGTTTGAGCAACTCAAGGACCGCCTGGCGCAGGAAGGCCTGTTCGAAGCCGCGCGCAAGCGGGCCCTTCCGCAACTGCCGCGCAGAATCGGCATCGTGACTTCAACCCGGGGCGCGGCCCTGCAAGACATGTTGAACGTCCTGGGCCGGCGGCATGAGAGCATTGGCATTCTTATTTATCCGGCACAGGTGCAAGGCGATGCCGCGGCCGCTGAGGTGGCTGCCGGTGTGAACTGGTTTAGTCAGGCAAAGTCCAGTAAGGCGGGCAATGTTGACGTTGTGATCATTGCCCGGGGCGGGGGCTCCATCGAAGATCTGGCGGCCTTCAACGACGAAGGCCTGGCGCGCGCCATTGCCGCCTCGGAGATTCCAGTGATTTCGGCGGTGGGCCACGAGACCGACTTCACCATCGCCGACTTCGTCGCCGACCTGCGCGCGGCCACACCTTCGGCCGCTGCGGAGATGGTGGTTGAGTCCAAGCACCAACTGGCCGAACATCTAGCGCATCTGCACCAGCGGCTGGCGCGGGCAGCGCGCTTCCATGTGCTCAGCGCCAAGCAGCAACTGTCGGAGTTGTCGCAACACGGCGCGTTTGCCCGCATTCAAGATGTAATCTCGCGCCGCGCCCAACGGCTTGACGACCTTGTTTACCGTTTGGCCGCGAGTTACCGGGAACAGCTCACGAGCTGCCATCGGCGGCTGGATGTGGCCTCCACCCGCATTCTTCATTTTGATTTCCGCCAATCACTGGTGCAGAACCGCAGCCGCCTGGAAGCCGCAGGCGAAGCGCTGTTGCGGGCCTTGCGGGCCCTGACGGCCAAGCGTTACGGGCGTCTCGATCAACTGGCAGTCCAGCTTGACGCGCTTTCGCCGGTGAAGATACTGGAACGCGGCTACGCGCTGGTGTTTGATGGACGAGGGGAACTGCTGAAGGACGTATCGCAGGTAGCGCCGGGAGAAACAATTGCAGTGCGGGCGGCCCGCGGGAGTCTCAGTGCTCAAGTGGTGAGAACCGATAAAGATCAAAAGTAAGAGCTCACCGCGGAGGCACGGAGAAGAGCAAGACAAGATCAGCCACGAATGAACACGAATGACACGAATTAAAAACCAAAACAAGAAAATCAGGATTTTAAGGCAGAATTTTCCTGAGGTGGATTTTTAAAACAGATTTTTTGGTGTTTTGTTTTTTTCTTGTCTTGGGTTTTAATTCGTGTTCATTCGTGGCCAATTCCGTTTTGCTTTTGGCGTATTTTCCCGACCCAGCCGGACATGTACCGCCGGATTATTCTTTCCCCCGTATCCCTCATCAATTACACAAGTATTACAAACGGTTTCCCTCGCTGCTGGTAGGTTAGAAGTACAGCAGGATGCAAGCAATCAGGGAGACAAGATGAGTTTGAAAAATGACCGGACATTTCAGGAACCGATCGCCAAGACGACCGTGTTCATCATGGTGGCATTCCATCTTGGCGCGCTGGCCGCGCTGTTTATGTTTAGTTGGAAGGCGCTGGCGGTCTCGATCGTGTTGTGGTGGGTGGCCGGCGGTCTGGGCATCGGCGTGGGCTACCACCGGTTGCTGACACACCGGGGATTCAAGACCTATAAATGGGTGGAGTATTTTCTCACGGTGTGCGCCACGTTGACGTTGGAAGGCGGTCCATTTTTCTGGGTGGCCACGCATCGAGTCCATCACCAGAACACCGATAAAGAGGGCGACCCGCATTCACCCCGCGACGGCGGTTTGTGGGCCCACATGGGCTGGATCATGACCGGCCGCACACTGCACAATCATTCCACTGCGCTCTTACCCTACGTTCCTGATCTGCGCAAAGACAAATTCCACACCCTCATCAGCCGCTGGCACTGGGTGCCAATCACCGTCCTGGGCCTGGTCCTGCTGGTCGTGGGCGGATGGTCTTGCCTGATGTGGGGCATCTTCCTGCGTACCGTTGTGGGCCTGCATTCCACATGGCTGGTCAATTCAGCTACGCACATGTGGGGAAGCCGGCGTTTTCTGACCAGTGACACATCGAAGAACAGTTTATGGGTGGCCATGCTGACCTTTGGTGAAGGCTGGCACAACAATCATCACGCGCATCCACAGGCAGCCCGCCATGGCCTGGTGTGGCACGAGATTGACCTGAACTGGTATGGAATTTTATGCCTGCGAATGCTGGGCCTGGCTTGGGACATTAAACTCGCTAAATTCAATCACGATGCAGGGGCAGGGGCGCCGGTAGAAGCGCTGGAACACATGGCGACCGCCGTAGCCGGTGACGACTAGTACCCGTGCCGGAATCAATACGTAGAGACGTAACTTGTTACGTCTGGCCGGCGGATTTGAATACCCATGCGGGAACGCCCATTCCCCCGGCATCATCTTTAAGGTTCCTGATAATGTGTTCACGACCGACATTCCCCGGCATCGTCTTTGGTGTTCCTGAAAGCGCGTTCACGTCCGCCGTCGGAGACGTAACAAGTTACGTGACTACGTTGGGGTGTGTTTTTCCGCAAGCTCTCTCTTCCAGGGTATGATCCAATACAATCTGTCCGTGGCCTTCGCTGTTTCCCTAGGGGCGAGGCCGGACCAATTGCCATGCGCGTTACCAGCCGGACCAAGACCGTGGCCTTCGTGATCATCCTGGGCGTCTGCCTGGTGGGGATTTCAGTGGTGCTCAATGTCGGCTGGATACTGAACTGGCGCGCGGTGGTGTTGCGGGTGCTGGGAATCATCTTCTTCGGCGTAATCATCGCCGGGGTGGCGCTGAACACCATCTTTCTTATCCGCGAGATACGCCGCAATGAACAGCAGGACAGCTTTCTCAACGCCGTGACCCATGAATTGAAGACGCCTATCACCTCCATCCGGCTCTACCTGGAGACCTTGGAGAAGCGTCCAGTGGAGGAGAAACAGCGCCACGATTTCTACCGCGTCATGCTTCAGGATACCGACCGGCTGCTGGGCACCGTTGAACAGGTATTGAAGGCCGGCGAGGTACGCCACGGACGAGGGCCGAAGAGCTGGCAGGAACTCGATTTTTCCGCCATGGTGCAAGAGGCGGTGGAGCTGGCGCGCATCCGCCACGCTTTACCCGAGGAAGCCCTGAGTTTCGGCGCTGAGCCTCCCAGGGGAATCACGGTGCTGGGCGATGCGGTGGAATTGCGGACTGTGGCTGCCAACCTGCTGGAAAATGCGCTCAAATACTCCGGCAGCGACCGCAGGATTGTGGTGGATGTAGCGGCCCTGGACCTCGATAAAGTGTCTCTCAGTATTCGCGACAACGGCATCGGCATTCCCCGTTCGGAACTCAAGCGCATCTTCAACCGATTCTACCGGGTGCGCAGCCGGGCCACCGACAACGTCAAAGGCACCGGTCTGGGCCTGTTCATTGTGCGATCGATCGTACGCCGCCACGGCGGAGACATCTCCGCGGAGAGTTATGGCGAAGGCAAGGGCAGCACGTTCAGGATCCGCCTGCCCAGGGTCTATCACGTATGAGCCGCCTGCTGGTGGTAGAGGATGAATCGCACATCGCCCAGGGACTGCGCTTCAACCTGGAAGCAGAAGGCCATGTGGTCACAGTGACCGAAACGGGCGAGGAGGCACTGGAACGCATTCTAGCGAAGCGTGAGCCTTTCGACGTGATCGTGCTCGATGTCATGCTGCCGGGCAAAGACGGATTCATTGTGACCCATGAATTGCGCGCGGCGGGCGACTATACACCGCTGCTGATGCTGACGGCGCGCGGCCGTCCGGAGGACGTGCTCAAGGGATTCGAGTCGGGCGCGGATGACTACCTGCCCAAACCCTTCAATCTCGAAATTCTGATCGCCCGCATTGCCAGCTTGCTGCGCAGGAAGATGTGGGCACGGGGCGCCGCTGCCGCCCCCGCGCCGCCGCCCGCCGACATCTTCGAGTTTGACGGACGGGTGGTTGACTTCCAGAAGTTTGAGCTGCGTAATGGGGAGCAGGTGTTTCAGTTGACGCTCATGGAGTGTGAGCTGTTGCGTTATCTGATCCGCCACCAGGGGCACCCGGTATCGCGCAGGGCCATCCTCGAAGATGTCTGGAGCCTGCACGAAGACACTGATACACGGGCCATCGACAACTTTATCGTCCGTCTGCGGCGCTATATTGAGCCCCAGCCTTCTAAACCATGCTATTTGATTACGGTCCGCGGATTGGGGTATGAGTTTCGGCCGAATCCGAAAGATCGGCGAGGGTAGAAGAGTTGGCCCTCTGGAAGTAGCGCAGCCGGTTCCTCCCGCTTCGCGGTTCGGAATGACAGCGCTTTTTTTAGAGGATAAGCTTTTCGCCCGTAGACAAAAAGCTGCAAGGTTCTTCCCGCATTGCGGTTCGGAATGACAATGCTTTTGTAGACAAGAGCGCGCAGAAAATCGAAAGGGCCGACGCTCGGGCCGGCCCTTTCGATTTCAATGCTGGATGAACGTGCTAGTTTGTTCCTGCGGGCTTCATTCCCTGATAGTTGGGAAGGGGCAGGCGGCCATCCGCGCCGCTGGTGAGCGCCACGAATGAAGGATCGTGGTTGATGGAGGCAAATACTATATCCACACGGGCTTCCATCATTTCCTTGGCCCGGACTGCCTGATAGCGCTCGTACTGGAAGAAATGCCGCTTGAGCAGGGCCACGGCCTTTTCCTTCTGGCCGAGCTGCGCGTAAACGGCAGCCAGGTTGTAGGAAGCGGGCATGAGGTTTTCGTTTTCGCGGGCAATCTTCAGGGCCTCGTCACCGTGTCCAGTGCCGGCCATGAAGGCCGCGGCGAAGACCAGATTGAAGGGGTCCTTAGGATCGAGAGCGAGAGCCAGCTTGGTATACTCTCCGGCTTTGTGCTGGTCGCCTTCCGAATTCCAATACACTGCCAGATTGCGGTAGGCCAGGGCGATGGGATACACCTGCACTGAACTCTCCATCAGTCCCAGGCCCTTCTTGAAATCACCCTCATGGATGGTGATCTTACCCAGTCCATGCAGCGCAACAGCGCGCGAGAGAGGATCAGCGGGCATCTTCAGGATCGTGTCAAAGGTCTCGCGAGCTTTCTCCCAGTCGCCGAGGTGGTGGCGATAAGCTTCCCCGAGGTAACGCAGCGGGACTGGATCGGCTGGGTCCATACGATGGGCGGCGGAATACAGCCGCGCCGCTTCCGGATAGTTGTCTTTCATTTCAGCGGCCAGACCACGTCTCATAGCGCTCTCAATGCGGGCGCTGGCGGCCCGGTCGAAGACAGGAGCAAAGATGGGCGCGTCGATCAGATCGGCAGCTTCACTTACGCCCAGCTTCTTGAGTTCCTTGGCGGCGTCTTTGGCCTTCTTGGGGAACAGGCATTTCTGCTCCAGCACCGCTCGGTAGAGCTCAATGGCCACCTGGTTCTCCCCGGACTTGGCTTTGCCTTTGGCGGACTTCATCTTCTCTTCCACCGCGCCTTCGCGGCGTTTCATTTCACTCTCCACCAATTTTTCGAGATCGTCGACCTTCAGCTTTCCCTCTTTATTAGGGACGATCTTGCTGACTACCGTGCCTTCCGGTGTGGCCAGCACGGCAACCGGCAGTTTCTCGCCTGCCGCCAGCTTCTGGCCGATGGGGGTGCGAGCGTCCACCAGCCCCATGGTCACGCACTGGGAGGCATAAAGAGAAAGGATGCGCGAATTCCGCAGACTCGACTTGATCACTTCTTCCGCAGAGGAAGGGAACCAGTAAACCACCAAGCCTTCTTTGACCTTCTCTTCCGGCTTGAGTAGCTTCCAGGGCACCTGGTAAGTCTCTTGTTGCGATCCGACGGAGCCGCCACCGCCTGCACCGCCGACACCACCGCCGCCGCCGCCACCACAGGTGGCCCAGCTCTGCGGGATTGCAAAAGCGAAAATCAGAAGAAAACTCAGCAAACGATAGAGGGGTGAAGGTTTCATAACGGTTCATTATAGCAGGCAAAACCGGGGACAAAAAAGCAAAAGCAAAGCATCGCGACCCACAGTGTGCCGCAGCCACGCCCAAAGCTTCCGAACCTTAAAGACGGTTTGGATGGGTCAGCGCGCGGGTGACTTGTAGACTTCGCCGCCTTTCATTACGAAATCTATTTTCTGCAGCAGGCTGATATCGGCCAGGGGATCGCCTTTCACGGCCACCAGATCGGCATACTTTCCTGGGGCGATCGAGCCGATTTCTTTTTCCATTCCCAACAACTCAGCGGCGGAGGTGGTTGCCGAGCGAAGGGCCTGTGCGGGCGTCATGCCATACCTCACCATGAAGGGGAACTCAACGGCCGGATTGATACCCCAGTCGAATCCGCCGGCATCGGTGCCGAAGGCAATCTTTACCCCGGCATTCAAAGCGCGCTTGAAGGTATCGGCGTGGATCTTGGTCATCTCCATCCAGACTTTGGCGCCGGCGGCCGCGCGGCCTTCCGCGACATATTCACCCACGTAGATCGTCGGAACGTAGAAGATGCCTTTTTGCACCATGGTCTTCAGATCGGCGTCGGCGATGTAGTTGCCGTGTTCGATGGAATCCACGCCGGCTTCCACCGAGTTGTGGACGCCATTGAGCGCCATGGCGTGAGAAGCGATCTTATGCCGCTGGCGGTGGGTCTCATCGACGATGGCGCGCAGCTCGTCGAGAGTAAAGGTCGGTATGTCATCGAGCACGCCATCCGGCCTTACGAAGTAGCTGCGGTCGGAATAGACTTTGATCCAGTCGGCGCCGAAGCTCAGTTGCTCGCGCACGGCCCGGCGTCCGTCATCGGCACCATCGACCACCTGTACACCGTGGGGCACCGAAACTTCCGGAGAATAGTCCAGTAGCGGATAGGCGCCGGTCACGTCCATGGCGCGGCTGGCAACGCGCATTCTCGGCCCCGGCACTACGCCCCGCTCAATCGCCCGCTTCAGATCGACATCGGCGTACCCTGCGCCCTCGGTTTCCAGGTCGCGGATGGTGGTAAACCCATACTCAAGGGCCCGCTTCACCGATCTTGTTCCAAGAATGGCGCGGTAGGCGGTCGATTGTTTGAGCAACTGCTGGTCATAATCTTCGGCGGTGATGTCCCCTTGCAGCAGAACGTGGGTGTGGGTATCAACCAGGCCGGGCAGGCATGTGCGGTCGGAAAGATCAATGACCTGTGCGCCCGCCGGGGCGGCGCCTCCCTCGCGGACTTCTTTGACGCGGTCGCCTTCGACGATCACCAGCACATTGCGCCGCGCGTCTCCGGTCGCGGGCTGAATCAACGCGCCGCAACGCACCACACGCGTGACGGGCGCACTCTGTGTCTGGCCTTGCGCCAGCACGGTTGCTGCGAACATTAAGATGGCCAAACGGTTCTTCATCGGTACCTCACAGGAACCGTAATCGTAACAGAAGAGAGAGGACCAAAAGATTGAATCCGCCGCTGATTTACGCAGATCAGCGCCGATAAACTCGCTACAATGAATATCGCACACAGGGAAGGACCATGCGAAAAACACTTACGATACTTTTGACCGCCATTTTCCTCACTCTATTGGCCGGCGCCCAGGAAAAAGAGAAACGCGGGCCTTCCACGCCGGACGAACGCAAGCGCTTCGTTGACCTGACCGGCAAGCTCATCAAGTCGCCTCTGGACGAAAGCCTGAAAGACGAGGCCAAGTGGGCGCTACAGTGGCTATCGGACGTCCCCGACGTCAACGTTAACCCCTGCCCCTTACCCCTGGGCGACATGGTTCCCTCCGACTATAAGCACGCTGCGCGGATATTCAGTATTTATGTGTTGGCCATGGGTGTGTATGCGATTGAACATCCAAAGAAATCAGAAGATGAAACCCCTCAGTATCTCGCCGGAGTTGAAGCAGCGCTGAGCGCCTACAAATCGATCCTGAAAAGCAAACCGGGGGCCAACTCGGAAGACCTGGACAATCTACTGGCGAAGCAGCAGAGCGGCAAGCTCGAAGCCTTTGTGAAGACTGCGGGCCAGGAATGCTCACAGTGACAATACGGGCGGCCTTCCCGGCCGCCGTGCGGGGTTTGCGGTACAGTATCAGCAATGAAAAAAATCAGAGTTGGCGTTCTTTTCGGGGGCCGGAGCGGCGAGCACGAAATCTCACTGCTCTCTGCGGCCACCGTCCTCAAGGCGATCAACCGGGAAAAGTACGATGTCGTTCCCATCGGCATCACTAAAGAAGGCCGGTGGCTGAGCCCAGCGCATTCAGGATTGTTGCTGCGCGGCGAGACGCTGCCGCAAGAAACCGGCCGCCATCCGGATGGTCACACCGATGCGGACCCGGCCGCGGCCCTGGCCAAAGGCGAGTCGGTGATAGCGCCACCGATGCCTGCGGCCAGCTCGCTCACACCTTTCGAAACCGCCGCACCGGCGGGAAACCAGGCGATTCAAATCGACGTAATCTTCCCGGTGCTGCACGGCACGTTTGGTGAAGACGGGACGATTCAAGGTCTGCTGGAGCTTGCGGACATTCCTTATGTAGGCGCGGGTGTGCTGGGTTCGGCGGCCGGCATGGACAAGGACATCATGAAACGGCTCTTCGCCGCCTGCGGCCTGCCCATCGTGAAGCATGTCGCGGTCCTCCGCGCCGAGTGGGAGAAGGCGCCGAAGAAGGTCGTCCGCGAAATTGAGGACCGCCTGAAGTATCCGCTATTCGTGAAGCCCGCCAACCTCGGTTCTTCCGTAGGCATCTCGAAAGCGCATGATCGCAAGGAGCTGGGGCCAGCCATCGAAACGGCCGCCCGATACGACCGCAAGCTGGTCATCGAAGAAAGCGTAGGAGGGAAGAAGCGTAAGGCGCGCGAACTGGAATGCGCGGTGCTGGGGAATGACCATCCTCGTTCTTCCATTGCCGGGGAGATCGTGCCGTCCGCCGAGTTCTATGACTATGCCGCGAAGTATAGCGATGAAAACTCAAAGCTTGTGATTCCGGCCAAGATCACAAGAAAACAGATGAAAGAGCTGCAAGAAATGGCTGTCCGGGCGTTCCATGCAGTAGATTGCGCAGGTCTGGCGCGGGTGGACTTCCTGATGGACCCGAAGAACGGCAAGATCTATTTGAATGAAATTAACACCATGCCGGGCTTTACCGCGATTAGCATGTATCCAAAGTTGTGGGTGGCCTCGGGGCTGGAGTACCAGGAGCTGATTGGCCGGCTGATCGAGTTGGGCGTGGAGAGGCATGGGGAGAAGAGGAAGAACCAGTATCAGAAGAGCTAAAACCAAGGGCTTCACCACGGAGAAAAGCAAAAGCAGGTAGTTGGTATTCGGTACTTGGTATGTGTTTCCTGGTGTTTGATTCCTCGGGAAGGCGCTGTCTTTCCCCGATTCTTGGAATCAGACAAATACCAAGTACCGAATACCAACTACCCGCTTTTGCTTTTCTCCGTGACTCCGTGCCTCTCCGTGGTGAAATTTGTTTTTCCCGGAAGCTAGCAGAGAAACTTTCCCACCGCCGGCATGTTCTCAATTCCCCCAGCGCCCAGGATCCACTGCAGATCAGCCGCAAATGAGATGGCAACGCCGCCCAGCTTCCAAAGCATGCCCGGAAATCTCGAACTGGGGGTGCGAAAGAAAGACGCCGGCCCGGTTGAATACAGCAAGCTCGGTCCCAGAAGAAACGACATGGCCGATTGCTGCATCAGGTAGCCGATGATCGCCCATTCGAGCCAGCGCACCGGGAGGTAGATCCGGAAGTAGATTTCACGGTGGCTGAGGCCGGAAATTTCCGCATTGAGCGATCCCGATGTCACCAGGTATGAAAGCCCAATGCCCATCGCCGCTCCCACAATTACGGTAGTCAAGCCGAAGCCAAACGCCTGCCGCAGCTTCGCCGGGCTATCAGGCCGGAAGAGTCCAACACCAATCCCGCACCACACAATGTAGGCGGCCAGCTTCAGCGCGACATAAGGAACCAGTTCCATTACAGACGGCTCTCCGTGCTTGCATTCGGAAACGATTGTATCCAGAATGACTGCTGCAAGCCATAGCCAGTGGTCGGATGGGCATCCCCTACCAGACGTTGATCGGGAGTCTTCTGCACCGTTATGTGGGCGGAGAGCTGATCGACAGGAAAACAGCCGAGGCTGCCAAGCCTTTTAAACCAGGCGTTTTAAACCAGTAGATTTCCCTCACCTTGCAGTGCTATGATGCCGCTGTTTTGAACGATGGGTCTGGCGTTGGTCTACGTCATTGCTAGATCCTAAGTTGCCCGTTCTTCCCCCGCACGTTCCAAGCAAGCCATATTTTCAGCAGTGTATATCTCTAAGGGGATTTCCATGCGCGTTTTCCTTCCGGCAAGACGGTACTCCACGGTCCCGCTCCATACATCCGAGAACTTTTTCAAACAAGCCGTGAGCCTGGTCCTCGTATGGGCCATGGTGATGACTTGCATGCCCGTCTATGCGTCCGACCAGAGGTCCGCACAGTGGGTCACCGGACTGGGGCCGTTCGGATTGCAGCCCCCTGTGGAGTCGCCATCTGCCCAGACGCCTTTGCCGGCAGGTGTGGAACTGCCGCAGAAGCCGGCCTTTGTGGCGGCCAGGCCCTTGACGCTGATGGCGGCCGCTGGTTCGCCGGCGTTCTCTGGCCGGTCGTTACCGGCTGTGGCCGTGGTCCCCGCTACGCCTGTATCGCCTTCGCAGTCGGGAAATACGCCGCTGCAGATATCGGTGGGTTTTGCCGACAGCAGTTCGCCCTCGGCCAGCTTTCCTGAACCGTGGAATGAAAGCAATCCCCTGGTGCGTTTTGCCGGCGCCGGTTCGATGTACCGCGCGGGCGCGATTCGTCTGGATAATCCGACCGGAGCGGACGTCATCGTCGATAGCGTAACGGTAGACCTTGGGCGTCCCGGCCCGGTGTTTCAGTTGTGGAACAGCGTGACCGTTCCCGCGTTCGGCGCTGCGATTCTCACCCAGACGCAGGATGGAAACTTCAACACCAGCGGCTCGCCGATTGTGGGTTGCGGCGTTGCGCTGGCGGCGGGTGAAGCGCGGATCCCAAAAATTACGGTGACCACCGGCGGGGCTTCGACCGCCTATATGGATACGGCCCATGTCCTCGATACCGGCGGTTTCGATTCGAGCTGCCGGGGCAATCAGTCTCTGGGCTGGCGTCCGGTCGGCACGGTGGGCATGGAATCGCCGTCCGCTGCCGTGCAGTTGGTCACCGACCATGCGCCGCATGCGGTCAGCACCCAGGACGTAGTGAACGTTCAGGTGAACGATGCTGCCGGCCAGGGGCTGGCCAATGTTCCGGTCAGCCTGCAGGTGGTCAACGGGCCGAATAGCGGGAAAAACTTCGCTGGGGTAACCGATGCGAGCGGAAACGCCGCAGTGCAATATTCGAGTGTCGCGCAGGGCACCGATCTTCTCCAGGCAGTCGTTCCGAATCTAAGCGGAACCGGCCTGGCATCGCAACAGGTATCAGCCTTATGGACTTCAGCGGACGCCTGCTCGGCCCCGGCCACGCCGGACGCCGCAGCCACGCGCATGATCTACGTGGGGCAGACGGCAACGACGTTCGGTAACCCATTGCGGCTGGCAGCCTTGCTCACGGATGGGACTGGAACGCCTCTGGCCAACCGCAACCTGGCCTTCGTTTTCGGCACACAGACGCTGGCGGCGGCCACCGACAACAACGGGGTTGCCACCGGGCTAGCTTCGTTGAATGTGGGTCAAACGCCGGTCACGATCAGTTTTGGCGGGAGCCCTGGCTTTCAGCCGGTGCAACTGAGCACCAGCGTAAGCGTGACCCGGGCCGCGACCCTGCTGCGGTATACGGGCGCGAACTTGGTTAGCTCCCTGGGTACACAGGGAGTTTCTGCGGTGTTGACCGATGCTCAGGGACGAACGGCGGTAGCCGGACGCACCATCAGCTTCTCGCTCAACGGCGTCACAGCGACGGGTGTCATCGATGTGAATGGCGTGGCCACGGCGGCGCTGAACTTTACCACCGAGCAATCGAGCGGACCGGCGCAGTTGCAGATCAGCTTTGCCGGCGACACGAATTACCAGGCCAGCACGCGCACCGTTCCGGTACAGGTCTATGCGGTGAAGCAGTTCGTGATCTGGGGCGGTAACAGCGGAGGATTGAAGGTCGGCCAGCGCGTAAATTTCTGGGGTGCGCAGTGGGCGAGCCAGGTAACGGGCGGGCAGTTTGACGCCAATGAGTCATTCAAAGGTTTTGCCGCGGCGGTGCAGACGGCAGGAATCCAGCAATGCCAGCCGAATGCAACCACCGGCACGCTCGCAAATTCCTGCTGGACCACCAAGCCGGGCAACAGCTTCCCGCCGGCCACACTGCCCAGCCTGATTGAGGTGATCGTCTCTACGGCCATCGTGAAATCCGGCCCTGATATCTTCGGCAACATCGCCTGCGGAGCGATCGTGCGGGTCGATCATACGCCGCCCTATGGAGATGTACCCGGCCAACCGGGCTTCGGCGACATCGTCGCCGTGAATGGCGATTGCGCCGGTGTGTTTCCACTTCCGGCCAAGCTGGTGGCCTCGCAGCAGCAGCCTACGCCAGTGCTGCCGTCTCAGCAGCTCACGGTGGATTACAGCATCGCCAACCAAGGCGCAACGGACGCGACCGGCGTCGTGCTGAACGAGAACTTCGACCAGCTTACTCCGGCCACGGGCTCGGCCGCACTGGGAACGATCATTGCCGGTGGCAACACCAGCGGCAACTTCCCCGTGACGATTCCGGGAATCGCTGCGCGCCAGAGCCCGGAAAGCAGCGTCGATTACCAATCGCGTCTGGCGGCCTCTGACGGAAGGCTGTTTACCTCGGAAGGTGAGATCACCTTCACCGATCCCTTTAGCCAACTCTATGCGCCCGTGGAGATATCTTCCTTCAGCCAGTTGAATCTGCCCCGTCTGGAGATCGGCCTCTCAGGGCCGACCTGCATTGCGCCGGGAACCACTGTGCCCTATCAGACGCGGATCGAGAACCTAGGCAGCGCCACGGCGGAAAAGATCGCCGCCAGCGTTTCGCTGCCGGATAATACCGTGAAGCCCCTAGTGACGCCGGACCTGCCGGCCGGAATGAGCTTCGCCGGTACGGTGAACTGGCAATCGCCGGTCATAGCCGCCAAAGGCGCCAACGAAAGCACTCAGGACTACCTTGCGCGCTTGCAGTCGTTCGATGCGGTCGTGTTGCCGGCGGCCATGGCCAGCGCAACCTGGCAGGACCATCAGACGAACGCCTACGGTCCGGTGGAGCAACCTTTCGCCAGCCTGACGCAGCGCGTGCCGATTGTTTCGCTGGTGACGCCGGGAACGCAGTCGCTGCTGCCGGGCCAGAAGACCCAGTTCAGCTTCCCCACCAGCAACATCGGCACCGGGAATGCGGTGCAGATCACGTTGTCGTTGAAGAAGCCGGATGGCAGCCTGCTAGCGCTTCCGAGCTTCAGCCTGCCGGGCGGGCAGAGCGCCACGCTGAGTGCGAATTTCACCGCACCGGCGATCGCGCCCAAAGGCGCCGCCGAGAGCGACAGCGATTATCTGGCGCGCCTGCTGGCGGCGAATGGAGCGATCCGGCCGCTGGATGCGATTCTGATCTGGACCGATTCTGCCGCGAACCACTACGGCCCGACCGATAATCCGTTCTCCATCGCCACGCAGTTGCCGGTCGTGAACATGGCGCTCTCCGCGCCGGCGACCGCCAACTCCGGCGATACCATCGCCTACACGGTCACGCTGACGAACAGTGGTTCTGTGCCAGCGGCAGCCGTCAACCTTTCGTTGACGTTACCCGATGGCTCGGTGCAGCATCCGATCGCAGCCGGGACCAGTCTGGCGCCCGGAGCGAGCGCGTCCTTCAAGCAGACGTATGCGATCCCTGCGACCCAGCCAAACGGCACGATCACGGCCGGCGCCTCGCTGACATGGAACGATGCCGTGCCCAATACTTATGGTCCGGTCAGTGCCTCAGCTTCTACCGTGGTCACCCAGCCGAACCTGCCGCCCGTGGTCAGCGCCGGAACCAACCAGACCGTGCCCTTCCCCAATAACTTCCCGCTGCAAGGCAGCGTGACCGACGACGGCAAGCCGGTGGGTGGAACGCTGACCTCTACCTGGACGCAGATCAGCGGACCTGCTCCGGCAGTCTTTGCCGATCCTCATTCCCCCACCAGCACCGTCGCATTGAACGCCGAAGGCGCGTATGTACTCAAGCTGACCGGCGACGACTCTCAGCTTCAGACCAGCGCGCAGGTCACGATCACCACCATCCGGGGCAACATGGCTCCGGTTGTCACCGTGGGGCCGGGCCAGACCATCGAGCTACCCGTGAATTCGGTCAGCCTCGCAGGCAGCGCCACCGACGACGGCCTGCCGGTGGGCAGTTCTCTGACCTACGCGTGGTCGGTGGTGGCAGGCACGGGAAACGTCAGCTTCGGCAGCGCCGGCGCACCCAACACCAGCGCCACCTTCAGTTCGGCGGGCACGTATCTTCTGCGCCTGACGGTGAGCGACTCTCAGCTTTCCGGAAGCGCAACGGTGCGGGTGAATGTGCTCCTGCATAACAATCCGCCTGTGGTGAATGCGGGGCCGAACCAGACCATCATTCTGCCTGTGACCACGGCGGCCTTGCAGGGAACCGTCACAGATGACGGTCTGCCTGCAGGTGGCCAGCTCACATCTCTGTGGTCGGTGGTCAGCGGCCCTGGTCTGGTGATTTTCGGAAATTCAAACTCACCGGCGACC
>Ga0210403_10000656_pt1 | contig 35244 bp, 27 predicted proteins | sample IncBWC19MmetaG_FD_150863 | JGI IMG/M metagenome (GOLD analysis project Ga0210403, IMG submission 150863) | Forest soil microbial communities from Barre Woods Harvard Forest LTER site, Petersham, Massachusetts, United States - Inc-BW-C-19-M | ecosystem: Environmental > Terrestrial > Soil >...
CGGGCCATCTTCCGGGGGACCCGGTGAACTAGCCCGCCGCTCGGAGAGAGTTAGTAGCAGGCCTATTTTGCTGGATGATGAGTGGCACATTAATGCTGGAACATCGCGAGCGGCGGATCCAAATACCGAAGGGACTCAAATAGCAGAAATCGCCGGCATACCCTGGTTTCTTCGATCCCTGGCAATCCATGTTAACATTCGACCCGCTGTGATCCGCCTCTTCAAAAATCGCACCGCTCCCGGCGCCAACCTGAGCCAGTCCTTGGCGCTCGGCACCCTCGAATTCGAATGGATGGAAATTCTCTGGTCTTCTGGTGAATCCACCGTTCGTGACGTCGTCCAGAAGCTCAGCCGGCCGCTCGCCTACACCACCGTAATGACCACGCTTGATCGCCTCTTCAAAAAAGGGCTTCTCAACCGCCACAAGCCCGACCGCGCCTTCGTCTATTCGCCCCAACTTTCTCGCCAGGAATGGGAACGCCACCGCGCTGGCAGTCTCGTCGCCGGTTTCCTCTCCGGCCCGCATCCCTCTCGCGAACTTCTTCTCTCTTGCTTCCTCGACGCCGTCGGCCATCCTCGCCGACCAGTGGTAGTATTTCCCGCCCTCGATTAGCCTATTGAGGGCCATGAAAATCCTTTTCCGAGCAAAGCACTTAGCGTTTCTTTGCGGCATCGCATTCCTATCTCTGCTCCTTCTCCCTCTGCAATCTTTCGCGCAAAATCCCCGCGGCACGTTACGCGGCACTATCGAAGATCCCTCCGGCGCTGCTATTCCTTCGGCGAAGATCGTCGTTCATGCCGCTGATTCTTCCTTCCAGCGAGAAACCACCTCCGATAATCGCGGGGAATTCAGCGTCGAAGATCTCCTGCCCGGCACCTATCACGTTGTTGTAAATGCCAACGGATTTGCCGAGGCGACTTCTGACGTAAAAGTAGTCGTCAGTTCAGTTCGGGAGGTCCTCGTCCGGCTCAAGCTCCAGCCTCTCGAGCAGCAGACCATTACCCTCGACGGTTCCGAACCCGCCACGTTCACTACCCAGCCCATCGATACATCCAGCGCGGTGCACCAAACCATCATCTCCTCACAGGATCTCGACACCATTCCTCTCGCCGCGCGTAGCTTCGCGAACATCGCCTACTTGGCCCCCGGCACAGAGCCCGTCGAGCCTTCCGATCCCACCAAGGCTCGCATCACCGCCGTCTCCACCGGCGGCAGTTCCGGCCTAAACAACGAAGTGTCCGTCGACGGCGTGGACAATTCCGATGATTGGATCGGCGGATTCCTGCAAAATTTTTCTCCCGAATCCATTCAGGAATTCGCGATCCGAACCGCACAGCAAGACGCGGACACCGGACGCACCACCGCTGGATCGGTAGTCATCACGACCAAGGCCGGCACCAACGATTGGCACGGCGACGAAGCTTTCTACGAGCGCGCCGCTTCCCTCAACGCCCGTTTTCCAATTGAAAATCCCGCACCCAATCCCAAGCAGCCATTCTCTCGCCAGAACTACGTGGGCACACTCGGCGGTCCCATCATCAAAAGTAAACTCTGGTTTTTCTCCTCATTCGAATACGTCCACGAAAACGCCAGCATCGCTTACAGTCCTGAAAGTCAGGCTCAATTCAACGCACTGGCGGCCCTCGCTTCGCAAGGTCTCGTCAGCGTCGGCGGCACAATGGTCACTTCCATTTCAGTTCCTTCGAGCGTCGTCATTCCGTTCCGCGATTACCTCGGCTTGCTTCGCTTCGACTGGGCTCAATCGAACTCTTTGCATTGGTTTCTTCGCACCGCCGCCGATAGTTACATAACGCGCAACGCGCTCGTTCAGCAGGCTACGCTTCCCTCTACTGGCGCCACCGCGCACAACAATTATTTGAATATTGCCCTCAGCAATCAGTATTCCTTCGGCTCAACCTGGGAGGGCTCTTTTGTTTTCGGTGCAAGCCTTCTGCATCTTACGCAGTCACGCAATTCCGATCTTGGTTTTGCCCTTGCCTTTCCCTTCAGCTCCACATCCGCCACCGTTTCGGGATTCGAAACCTTCGGCGACAATCAATTCGTCACCGCCGTCACCGCATTTCCCGTTCTCCGCAACCAGGAAAAATATCAGCTGCGTTACGACGTGGACCATTTGGCAGGCACGCACGACTTGCGCTTCGGAATCAATTTCATCCACGAGCCGGTTATGAGCGGCGCGCTCACGGCAAATGCGGAGAAGCTCGTGAGCCTTGTCCTTAATCCCACCGACTACACGACTAATGCTGCCAGTGAGCAGCAATTTGCCAACGATCTGTCGGTGTGCTCGGCAACTCCTTCTCCGAATATCACTCCCGGCACAACTTGCACGGCAACTCCTTTGGGCGACGGCAGCTTCTCGCAAAATGTGCAGCGCCTCGGCCTCTACGCCCAGGATTCCTGGCGCGTCACGCGGAATCTCACCGTGAATTACGGCTTGCGCTACGACACAACGTTTGGATTGTTCATCGCCTCCGGCCACGACCAGAGCTTCAATCCTGCGCTCGCCGGCAACGGCATCATCACTGGAATTCCGCACGACTATCGCAAAGCGTTCGCTCCGCGGCTTGGAGTCGCGTACGGCCTTGGCTCATCGGGAAAGACTGTGCTTCGCGGCGGCGTTGGACTTTATTACAACGACCTTGCACAAAGCGGTTGGGTGCAAGCTTTTAACGCGGTGAACAAATTCAATATTGCAAACGCATCGGGGCCGCCATCCCTGATCGATCCGAATTACCACACGCCGTACGCGCTGCACGCCACTGCGGGTGTCGAGCATGCGTTCAACGCCAACTGGATTTTGGGCGCGGACTTCACTCTGGAAACCGGAATGCACGGCTACCGTCGATATGATTACGCGAGCGGGATTTCTGTATTTCGCAGCGACAACCGCTCGAGCTACAAAGCGCTCTCGCTGCATCTGCAAGGGAATGTGGCGAAGCGGCTGAGTCTCGTCGCGAATTACACGCTGTCTTCCGCAAAGACGTGGGGCTGCGTGCTTGGCGAACTTTTCGATTATGTCAACGGCGTTTGCAACACTTCCAATCCGTTTGGCCCTGGCGATTACGGACCATCCGGAGAAGATGTCCGAAATCGCGGCGTGGTCGCGGGAACATTTCACGCGCCAGGTGGCTTCGAGGTTACGACTTTGATTCAGGCAGAAAGCGCGCGGCCTTTTGTGATCACGACTGCGGATAATAGCGCGCGCATTTCGGTGAACGGAGTGCCGACTTCGCTCGATGCATTTCGCGGAACGCCTTATATTCAGGCCGATCTGCGCGTCAGCCGGCCGTTCCGGTTTCATGAAAACTGGAACGTTGTGCCGTTCATCGAATTTTTCAACCTCTTCAACCGCAACAATCCCGGCGCGAACTTTGTAACGAACGTCGCGGCGTTACCTGTGCCGGCGGCGCAAGCGGCGTCTGGCAATGTGACGGACATTTGTGCGAATGCTGCCTGCACGAGCACCACGCCGGTGACTCGGCTGAGTCAGCTGGCAATTCCGGCTGGCGGGCTTGGCGATTTCTTTGGTCCCGGCACCACCGTCGGTATTCCGTTTGCCGCCCAGGTCGGCGTGCGTTTCACCTTCTAGCGACCGCAACAAGCTAACAGCTCACAGCCAACAGCTAAGACATAGCTTGGGCGCGCCGCAATTAGGAACGACTCCAAGGATCAGCGCACTACAAAAAACCTACAACCACAAAAACCAACAACTGCAAAACCATTCCTCGACCGCGAAGATGATTAGAGCGTTTCGCGGTGGCGCAAGCCATGGATGCGCAGCTCGATGAGGTCATCAATCGACGGATCCTTGTAGCCATGGGCGCGAACTTCTTTTACGAATTCGGCGTCAACGCCGTGAATGCGCATTTCCACCAGCTTATCTGGTGAAATTTTCGCGTAACCGGCGTCCTTCATGCTGCGCACAAATTCGGGGCTTACGCCGTGGATGCGGAAGGCTACGAGATCGTCTGACGAAATATTCTTCTCCACGAGCTTTTGAATGTCTTCCGTGAACTCGGGACTCACTCCATGAATGCGAAAAGCAACCAGCTGTTCGACGCCAAGTTTGCGGCCGAGTAGTGCGCTCATGGACTTAACGAATTCGGGGCTGGCGCCGTGGATGCGCATGGCGACGAGATCGTCGGCGGAAACGTCTTTCGAGACGGTTTCGCGGACTTCGCGAACGAATTCGGGAGAAACACCGTGGATGCGGAAGGCGACGAGTTCATCGACGGAAAAGCGTTTGCCAAGGAGCGCGTTGATTTCCTTGGTGAATTCGGGGCTGACGCCGTGAATGCGCATCGCGACGAGATTGTCAGGATCCGGTTTTTCGGGAAGCAGGTCGATCATGGCGCGCGCGAATTCCGGCGAGACACCGTGAATACGGAAAGCCATGAGATCGTCGGTGCTGAGATTCTTGTAGCCGACGTCGGCCATGTCCTTGACGAACTGGCGCGAAACATCATGAATCGCGAAGGCAAAAAGCTGTTCCTGATCCAGGCCGGAGTAGCCGAGCTGTTTCATGCCCGAGACGTAATCGGCGCTGGAGGCAAAGGAGAATTTGCCGCTGCCGTGGCCGTCGCGGAAGCGTCCGTCAAAGCTCATAGTGCCGGCGTCGCGGCGCAGCTCGAAGTGGACGGGCGTGTCTTTCGCGGTGGCGATGTTGGCGTCGAGGCCGACGAAGTCACTGATTTTGTGGGTGTTACCCCAGGTGTTATGGTGGCCCCAACCGGAGGATCGCTCGACCTCAAGATTGAAACAGCCGCAGGCAGAACCTTCGTTGAATTTGGCCGACCAGTCGCCGTGAATAGAGTCGTCGGCAGCGGTCCGCGGCACGCGCGCCGTCAGAGCCGCTGTCATGAGGATTGCCGCTGCAAGCCACAGGATGAATTTATGCATGGAATTTACCTCCGCACCTGTGAAGACGTGCGAGAAGGGAGTTTGTTCCATGGGTTCTGAATAGTCGTGACCCGTGTTCCGTGGCCGGTGACCCGTGGTGGGGAGGAAGGGGCGAAATTCGAAAATGGAAACTCGAAATTCGGATTTGAGAGATGTGACCCCGGGCGTTTTGCGAAAGAGTGCGGAAACTGATGATGGGAAAGGAGTTGCGCGAACAGTCTTTTTGGAAGAGTGCGGAAGAGCCTGAAAAGGAAGGATTTAACTTGTCGTCATTTTTGGGAAAGAGTGAAAAGAGTGCGTGAGGCAGGGGCTTCTGCTGGAGCGGCGGGACGGCGGTGGTTTTGAATTGGGATTCCAACGCCTCGACCCGGTCGGGGCAAACGCCGGGCACGGCGAGCGCAGAGTTCACCGAGAAGATTGAAGAGCAGGACTGAGGAAAAATGTGACGGGATACACCCACCCCCGGGTGTTTTTTGTAAGAGTGGCAAACAAAGGGGTTAGGCTTGACGCGGCGCCTAAGAGCGGCAGCGAAAGGACTTAAAGTGGCTGGATTTTCAGTGAGTTGCGAGGCGGCTGCAAGAGTAGCAAGGAAAGGAGTTAGGGGAGCAAGGGCGAGGGGCGAGCGACGTGGCGCGACAAGGGAGAGAAAAGCAGATCCTTCGCTACGCTCAGGATGACAGTGATTGGAGTGGAGCGGATAAAGGCGGCGGGGGCGGTTCGATGGGGAGGTAAGGTGTGAGGCAAACATGGAGGATTTTACCATGAGATTGGCGAGGGTGTTAAGTAGTTTACAGGGAATCGTCTAAATTAGGGGTTGAACGGCGGTTTGCGGGGGTCGAACGGCGGGGCGGTTGAGGCGACGTATGCCTTAGTCATCGACGCAACGGACGGGTGCTTGCATAGGGGTGGAGGTGTGGATAGAGTACAGGAAATCGCGATGGGGCTGGCTCGGCGGGGGAAGGTATGGACTCCGCAACATCTACATTTGGATTGGTGGAGAGGTTTAAGAGGGGGGAGACTGAGGCGTTCAGCCTGATCTTCCGCAAGTACCGCCGTAGGCTGGCGGTGTTGATCTACTACAAGATGAGTGCGGAGCTGCGCGGGATGGTAGAGGCGGACGACATCCTGCAAGAAGTGTTCCTTGCGGCGGCTCAGGATATGGGCAATTTCAAGTATGAGTCACCGGGAAGCCTGATGGCTTGGCTTTCGCGGATCGCAAACCACGTGCTCGTGGATAGGGCGCGTTACGAGAAGCGTGGAAAACGGCACGCGGAAGAGATGTTGAGATTCCGGTCCGAGAGTAACCCGGCGGGGCCCGAGCCGGTGGATAGAGAAACACCCAGCCAGATTTTTGCAAAGGCAGAAGACGTGCAGATTCTGCTCAAAAAGCTGGATGCCCTTCCCGCGGAATACCGCGAAATGATCCTGTTGGCGAAATTCGAGGGGATGACCACAAAAGAGATTTCCGAACGCGTAAAGAGATCGCGAGAGAGCGTGGCCCTCACGCTGCACCGCGCGCTGAAGCGCTTCCGCGAGCTGGAAGCGCGGGCGCAATGACGAAGGGCGCTGAAGACCCCGAAGCAAATCCGGAATTTCCTCCGTCACAAGGGGCAGACTCCTCGAAGCGGGAGTCTGATGTAGCCGACGCGTTGGCGAGGTATGTCGATCGGATCTCGCGCGAGGAGACGGTGGACATTGATGCCTTCTGCAAAACCTGTCCAGAACTGGAAAATGAGCTGCGGCCGCTCCTGGAATCGCTGAATGAAATGGATGGGGCACCCGATTCCGAGGATTCTCTTGCGGAAGCAGAAGTAAGGGAGGAGCCCGAGAGGCTCTCCGGCCATAAGATTCTGGGCGAGATCGGCGCGGGGGGAATGGGGCGGGTTCTGCTCGGTTATGACGAGCGCTTGAAACGAAAAGTCGCCGTCAAAATACTCGGGCAGCGGCACCGCGCGGAAGAGCAGGTAAGAATGCGCTTCATGCATGAGGCGCGCGCACTGGCGCAAATCAGCCATCCAAATATTGTGCACATCTTCAGCCTGGGCCCACCGGACGAGCTTCCCCACTTCGTGATGGAATTGGTAGAGGGGAAATCGCTCGTGGAAGCAGGGCGGGCGCTGACGCCGCGGCAAAAAGCGGAACTGATGCGTAAAGTAGCGCTGGCGGCGGATTTTCTACACGAGCACGGGATCATACATCGGGACTTAAAGCCGACGAACATACTGGTTAGCGCCGATCTAGAGCCAAAGATTTTGGATTTCGGCCTAGCGCAACATCTGGAAAACGACGTAAGACGAGTGACGAGACCCGGAGAAATCATGGGGACGCCGGATTATTTTTCTCCGGAACACACCCTGCCAGGGGCGCGATTTGATGCGCGAAGCGATGTTTTTTCACTGGGGGCAATACTCTACGAATTGTTGACGGGAAGCCCGCCGTTTCACGGAGAAACATTCGGGGAGCAGGTGCGGCTGATCCGCGAACAGGAACCGACGCTTCCCCGGCGGCGGAATCCGGAAATACCGGGAGACCTGCAGGACGTATGCCTGAAAGCGTTGGAAAAGAAGCCGGAGAACCGTTATGCGACGGCGCGAGAGATGGCAGATGACCTGGAGCGATTCCTGGCGGGAGAAAAAGTGCATGCGGTGCCGACGGCGTATTCGAATCTGATGTCAGGAAAAATTGAGCAGCACCTGCGCGAGCTGGAGGGCTGGTGCGCCGAGGAGATCGTCTCGGAACAGGAATTTGAGGCGCTGCGCAAGGACTACGGGCGGCTGGTGGAGAGAGAAGACACGTGGATTTTGAATGCGCGGAGACTGTCGCTGCCGCAGGTCAGTTTGTACCTCGGAGCATGGATTCTTACGGTGGGAGCAGCGTTGTTGTTTCTGTTCCAGTTTGTAGATCTTTCGGGAACGCTCGGGGTTCTCGTGGTGGCTGGAGTCGCGGCATTGATGGTGGACCGGGGGCTGCGGCTTTGGAAATCGGGCCAGTTGCGTATAGGGATCGCGTACCTTTTGGCGTTTTGCTTGTTGCTACCGATTGCGTTGCTGGTTGCATTTGGGGCGTATCACCTCTTCGCGAAGGTGGCGACGAATCCGAAATGGGAGTTGCTTGGACACATTTCCGAGACGTTCAAGCAAACGACGAACGCGCAGATATGGTGGGCGGTGATGCTGTCGTTGCCGGCGTATGTATGGCTGAGGCGGTACACGAAATCGTCGGTGTTTTCATTGGTGTTTGCAGTGATGGCGGCGTGGCTGTGGATGGTCACGCTGATGCGAATGGGGCTGTTGGAATGGTGGGATGCGGACCCAGGGAAACTGTATATCCGGTTGATCCCCGCGGCCTTGCTGTTTTTCGCGATAGCGCTGGCGGTGGAGTGGCGCCGTTTGGCGAACGACTCGCGATATTTTTACCCGATCGCGGTGATTTTCACATTCGCAGCAATGAGCGGTTTGGCGAGCGATCACAAACCGTATCAGCAATGGCTGGAGTCGCTGCTGCCCTGGACGCGTGGACAGATCGAGTATCTCTTCATCATTAACGCCGGGATTTACTTGGTTCTAGAGGTCATTTGCGAGCGTTTCTCGGGGTCGCAAATGCGCGCGGTTGGGAAGGCGTTCCGATTTGCGATACCTGGACATGTTCTGACATCCCTGTTTTTTCTGGGGCTGGAAGCCACCGACAGATGGAAAGACAAACTTGACGATCTCTCGATGAAGAGGGAGGCGCGCGCATTGGAATTGCTGCTACCGGCCGCAGCGCTGGTATTTGTCTATGGAAGCATTCGGAAACAGATGAAGAACTATTTTGTGGTTGGGATGATATTTCTAGCGATTGGGCTGGTGCGGCTGCAAGAAGATATCTTCCAGCAGAAGTCGCGCTGGCCGATCTTGCTGCTGATTCTGGGGTCGTTGCTTATGGTAAGCGCAACGCGGTATTCAACCATCAAAATGGCCGTGGCGCGGATGGTCCGGCGCGGAGGCTGAAGGAGCGAGATAAGTACAGCTTGGACTGCAATTCCCACCTTTTTTTGTCGCTATATCTCAATGAGGGGAAGTGATGACTCGCAGGTCTGAGGCAAAGTTTGCCGGGACCCCCGGGCGGCCCTCGGAGGAGTGCGACCATGATCAAAGAAACGGGCAAGCCGTGTCGGTGGTGGAAGTGTGCGCTAGGGGCGGCGCTGGCGACGGGAAGTATAGTTGCGAGCGGGTGCGAAGGCGATGGGCCGCTGTTTGTCATGTCGCTTCAGCCGGTCTACACCCGGCTTGATTTGGAGACAGACTCCAGATTGATTGGGCAGTGGAGAGACGAAGAAGGAGAGGTGACATTCACCTTTGAACCAGGAACCGAGAAGGGGAAGGAGAACGAGTACAAGCTGGTGGTGAAGGAAAAGAGCGGAGAGCAGGAAGTCTCGGGAGAATTCGAGGCGCACATCGTGCGGCTGGGAAGGACTTGTTTTCTGGACATTTATCCGCAGAGCAGCGAGGGAGGGAGCGAATTTTATCGAATGCATTTTGCCAGAGCGCATACCATGGCGCGGATCGAGGTTGACGAAGACTCAATCCAACTGGAGTTCTTGAACGCGGGAAGTCTGAAGGCGAAAATAGAGGAAAAGAGCGTTGATACCCCTTGCGTGGAAGTGGATGGTGCCCTGCTGCTGACTGGAAACACGGAGGAAGTGCAGGAGTTTTTATTTTCGGAGGAGAACGACGATAAGGGATTCGCCGAGCCGTTGAGACTGGAGAAGGTGAAAGTTGGGGAGGTAGCGCGATGAACGACTGCGAAGAGGGGGTTATGCGGAGAAAGGCAGATCCGTCGGCAGAAGGCTTTGGTGGCGGGAGGGGTCTATAGTAGGCTCACGGCGTTGGGTGGGGGAGCGAAATCAGATGAAGATGCGAAGAGTGGGTGTGGTGGCGTGCGCGGCGGTTTTTTTGTTGGCGTTGGGCGTGGGTGCGAAGGCAGTGCCTTTGCCGCAAGGCGGCGGGGGAAAGTTTGAGGTGTCGTTTCCGGCGGCGGCGCATGCGGGGGCGATTACGGGGCGCGTGTTTGTAATGGTGAGCACGTCGCAACAACCGGAGCCGCGTTTGCAGGCGGGAAGTTGGGGGGACGCGGGACCGTTTTTTGGCGCGGATGTGAATGCACTGGCGGCGGAGCAGAGCGCTGTGATTGATGCGAGCACGCTGGGTTCACCGGTGAAGAGTTTGCGCGATATTCCCGCGGGCGATTATTACGTGCAGGCGATCATGAACATTTATACGGAGTTTCACCGAGCGGACGGGCATACGGTGTGGCTGCACATGGATCAGTGGGAGGGGCAGCACTTCAATCGGTCGCCGGGGAATTTGTATAGCGAAGTGCAGAAAGTACATTTGGATCCAGCGGCGGGATATGACGTGAAGCTGAGTTTGACGAAAGAGATTCCGCCGGTGCATGTGCCGGAGGATACGGCGTGGGTGAAACACATCAAGATACAGAGCGAGATGCTGACGAAGTTTTGGGGACACCCGATGTATATCGGGGCGATTGTGCTTTTGCCGAAGGGATATGACGAGCATCCGAACGCGCATTATCCGGTGATTTATGAGCACAACCACTTCAGTTTGCGGCCGCCGCTTGGATTCAATCCGGAGAATGTGGGGATCAGTGCGGAGATGCGGGCGAGGATGTCCGATTTGAATCGCGAAACGGGGCACGAGGTTTATGAAGCTTGGAATTCGGACAATTTTCCGAGGGTGATCGCGGTGACGTTCCAGCATCCGACGCCGTACTACGACGATTCGTATGCGGTGAATTCGGTGAACAACGGGCCGTATGGCGATGCGCTTGTGAAGGAGATGATTCCGTATCTGGAGGGGCATTTCCGGATGATTGCGAAGCCGAACGCGCGGGTGTTGACAGGCGGATCGACGGGCGGATGGGAATCGCTGGGCGTGCAGGTGTTTTATCCGGATTTTTTTGGAGGGACGTGGACGCTGTATCCGGACTCGATTGATTTTCGGCGGTATGGGACGGTGAACGCATATGAAGACGACAATGCATTTTTCGAGCCGTCGCATACGTGGATACAAGTGCCGAGGTACATCATGAGGACGGCGGAGGGGCAAGACGAAATTACGGTTCAGCAGTTCAGCCAGATGGAAGATGTTTTGGGGAGTCATAACCGGTCGGGCGAGCAGATTGAAATTTGGGACGCGGCGTATGGGCCGATTGGAGACGATGGGTACCCGAAGCCGCTTTGGGATAAGAAGACGGGGAAAATCGATCACAGCGTGGCGCTATATATGCGGGATCATGGGTACGACTTGAGTTACAACATTCGAACGAATTGGGCGACGCTGGGGCCGAAGCTGAAGGGGAAGATTCATGTTTACGTTGGAGACATGGACAACTTCTTCCTGAACCTGGCGGTGTACAAGCTGGAAGAGGAGATGAAGAAGCTCTCGAATCCGGCGTGCGAATGCGATTTCCAGTATGGAAGGCCGATGAAGGGGCACGGTTGGCAGCCGACGACGACGGCGAATCTGGTGAAGTGGATGGCGGAGCATGTGGAGAAAAATGCGAGGGGAGAAGATACGAAGCAGTGGCATTACTGAAGAGATGAGATAGAGGAAGTAGAGGAGGTAAAGGAAGTAGAGGAGGTAAAGGAAGTAGAGGAACGGAACGATGCGCAACCGTGCATACGCGTGGATTGCGCGCTATGCTGGAAGCGTGAGAATTCCGACTGGGGATTTGGGATAGGCCATGTTTGAAAATCTGACAGAGAAGCTGCAACGGACGTTTAAGAATTTGCGCGGGCAGGGGAAGCTCACGGATGAGCACCTGGACGTGGCGCTGGGAGAGATTCGCGAGGCCCTGCTCGAAGGCGACGTGAATGTTGGCGTAGCGGACGAGCTGTTGGCAAATATTCGGAAGCAGGCGCTGGGCAGCGAAGTGATGCTGCAACTTTCGCCGGACCAGCAAGTGGTGAAAGTGGTGCGCGACGAGTTGTCGGCGATGCTGGGGAAGCATGCGAAACCGTTGTTTGCGTCGCGGCCGCCTTCGGTGTGGATGATTGTGGGGCTACAGGGTTCTGGTAAGACCACGACTACGGGAAAATTGGCGAAATGGCTGGTGCTGCATGGGCACCGGCCGCTGGTGGTTTCGACGGACGTGTACCGGCCTGCGGCGCGCGAGCAGTTGGCGCAAGTGGCGAAGGCAGTGGGAACGGCGCTGTGGCCGGGTTCGGGAACGGATAAGCCGCTGGAGATTGTGAAGGGCGCGATTCGGGAAGCCAAGCTTTCGGCGAGCGACGTGATTCTGGTCGATACGGCCGGGCGTTTGCACATCGACGACGATTTGATGAACGAATTGAGCATGCTGAAGAAAGAGCTGCAGCCAAGCGAGATTCTGTTTATCGCGGACGCGATGATTGGGCAGGATGCGGTGCGGTCGGCGGGAGAGTTTCACAAGCGGCTTGGGCTTACAGGCGTGATTCTGACGAAGCTGGACGGCGATGCACGCGGCGGAGCGGCGCTTTCGATTGGGAAGGTGACGGGAGCGCCGGTGAAGTTTGTGGGGTTGGGAGAAAAGTACGACGCGCTCGAGGGATTTTATCCGGAGCGGATTGTATCGCGCGTGCTGGGGATGGGCGACATCATGTCGCTGATCGAGCGGGCGGAGCAGACGGTTGACCGGAAAGCGGCGGCGGAACTCGAGCGCAAGCTGCGCAAAGATGGATTCACGCTTGAAGATTTTCGCGACCAGTTGAAGCAGATTCGCAAGATGGGGCCGCTGGAGCAGCTTGTGGACATGCTGCCGAAGATGGGGCCGCTGCAGAATTTGCCGAAGGACGCCAAGGTAGATGAAGGGAAGCTGAAGCAGGTCGAGGCGATCATCAACTCGATGACAAATCAGGAGCGGCAGGATCACAACATTATTGATGGCAAGCGGCGGAAAAGGATTGCAAAGGGCAGCGGGACAACGGTGCAGGACGTGAATCAGGTCTTGAAGCAGTACCTGCAGATGCGGACGATGATGAAGCAGTATGGCGCGCTGGCGGCGCGGACGAAGTTGAAGGGGCTCGGCAAACTTGCAGGTCTGAACTGACGATTAAGCTTATTCTTTCGGCTTCGAATTCAAATAAAGGTCGGCGGTTTTCACGGCGAGCGCTTCTGGATCGAGATCGGTGCGATTGCAGAGGATGATGATCGTCAAATTGTCGGCGGTGAAGCGTTCGATGACCGTGCGGAAACCCATGGTGCTTCCAGTGTGCCACATGCGCGGGTGTCCCCAGTAAGGATCGAGAAACCAACCAAAACCGTAAGAGACAGGCTTGCCGGGATGGAGGTTGTCGTCGTTGGGGGCGGTGGGCCAAAGGGTAAGCGAGCCATTGGCTAGCTTCGCGGGGACCAACGCGGGGGCCATTTCTTCGGCTCTAAGCAAACTGTGATTTGTCAGAGCGTCATCCCATTTGGCGAGATCTTCGAGATTGGAATAGATGCCGCCGTCACCGAGCGTGGCAGAGGTTGTACTTTGGTCGGTTTCGTCGAAGAAGGGCGTTTGAGGTCCGTGATCGAAGACGAATTGTGAATGTCCAAAGGCGCGATTCCCGACTTTATTTTTCCCTTTTTGATAGACGACGGTGTGATCCATGTGGAGTGGCGCGAAGATGCGTGCGTGGAGGAAATCGCCGTAGGATTGGCCTGAGGATTTGGCGACGATGATACCCAGAACAACGTAACCGGAATTGCTGTATGACCAGCTTGTGCCTGGGGCAAATTTTGGTCTGGGTTCTTTTTTCAAAAGGGCAAGGACTTCGTCATCCTGGATTTGGTGTTCGGGGGACCAGAGTGGCCCTTTCGCCTTTTCGGCCGCATCCATTAAGTCCTCGTAGTCGGGCAAGCCGCCGGTGTGATTGAGGAGATTGCGGATAGTGATGCCTTTGTCGTAGGTGGGGAAATCAGGGAAAATGTCAGTGAGAGTCTCGTCGTAACGCAGCTTTCCGTCGTGGACGAGCAGCATCACTGCCATGGCGGTGAACTGTTTGGTGAAGGAGGCGAGCCGGAAGTTGGTGCGCTGGTCGATTTTGCTTTTCGTGCGAAGATCGCGGAGGCCGTAGCCTTTTTCATAGACGGTCCGTCCAGCCCTTCGCACTACAACTGCTAGGCCCGGGTCGCTTTCCTGGGTAACGGGAGTAAAAATGGCATCGATTTGTTGCTCCTGGGGCATGACTGGTGATTGGGCTCGGGCTCCGATGGCGATTAAAGGAAATGTTGCGATAAGAAGGACGAGTACTGATCTCATCAGGCCTCCAAAATACGCCCCGCAGAATAACATCCCCATGAGGCGTTCATCTGCCCGTAACACAGCTGCGCTATTTATCTTAATTCCCTGAGAAAGCTTATGACACGCACTGCGCTGGACGATCCGCGTTTCTATCTCAACCGGCACCTGGAGTGGCTGGAGTTTAACCGGCGCGTGCTGGAAGAGGCGCGAGATATCGGGAATCCGCTATTGGAGCGGGTGAAGTTCCTGGCAATTACAGCGAACAATCTCGACGAATTCGTCGAGGTGCGCGTGGCCAGTTTTCTGCAGCGGATTGAGCATGGGTCACGGGAGATAGGGCCGGACGGATTGACCGCGGCGCAGGAACTGGAAAAGGTGTCGGCGGCCATGCACGTGATGGTGCGCGACCAGTACAAATGCTGGAACGAGGAGCTGCTTCCGGCGCTGGCAAAGGAGGGTATCCGCGTCTTTCCATCGAGCCAGCTTGAAGGAAAAGCGGCGCAGGCGGCGAAGACTTTTTTCGAGCGCCGTGTGTCTCCCATGTTGACTCCGGTTACGGTAGACCCTTCGCATCCGTTTCCTCATGTCCAGAACAAAGCGTTGTGCATCGCCTTTCTTCTGCGGCGGAGGCGGAGCGGGAACGGTAAGCCGTATTTCGGAGTGCTGACCGTGCCGCGGGCGCTGCCAAGGCTGCTGCGCTTGCCCGCGCCGGACGGCGGCGTTCACTACGTGGCGCTGCAAGAAATTATCTCAGCGCACGCGGCGAAACTATATCGCGGGTACGAAATTCTGGCATCAGCGCCGTTTCGAATCACGCGGAACAGCAATCTTTACCTGGAAGAAGAGGAAACCCGGAGCCTGCTCGACGCCGTCGATTCGCAGGTCTCGCAACGGCGCAAAGGGGATGCGGTGCGTCTGGAAATCGCGGCAGACGCGCATCCGGACATCATCAACCGGCTTGTATCGACCTTCGAATTGGACGAAGCGCTCGTCTTTCGCGCCCAGGGGCCTGTCAATTTGCAAAGGCTCTTTCATCTTTATGAGGAGACGCCGCGGACGGATTTGAAATTTCCACCGTTTGCGCCGCGCCAGGTTCGCGTGGGGCACGACGCCGATTCGATGTTCGAAGCCATCCGGCGGCAGGGCTATTTACTGCATCATCCGTACGACTGCTACGACGCGGTGGTGAATTTTCTGCACACCGCGGCGCACGATCCACGAGTGCTCTCGATAAAGCAGACGCTGTACAGGACGAATTCAGATTCGCCGATCGCGCGCTCGCTGCTGGAAGCCGCAGGAAAAAAAGAAGTGACGGTGGTAGTGGAGCTGAAGGCCAGCTTCGATGAAGCGACGAACATTCGCTGGGCACGAAGCTTTGAGGATGCCGGTGTGCAAGTATTTCACGGGCTTGTAGGGCTGAAGACCCACGCGAAGTTGATGCTGATCGTGCGGCAGGATCCGGACGGAAAAATTCGGCGGTACGCGCACCTGGGCACGGGAAACTACAATCCGTCGACGGCAAGGTTTTATAGCGATTTGAGCCTGCTGACGAATGACGAGGCTATCACTTCCGCGGTTCATGACGTTTTCAATTACCTTACGGCCTATGCGGAACAGCCGAATTACAAGCCACTGCTGCTGGCGCCGCGAGATATGGCCAAGACGTGTATCGGGCTGATCGACCGGGAAGCGCGGCACGCCCGTCGCGGACGGCCCGCGCGGATTATAGCCAAGGTGAATGCGGTGATCGATCCGCCGATCATTCAGGCGCTTTACCGTGCATCGCGCGCGGGCGTGGAGATCGATCTGATTGTGCGGGGCCAGTGCGCGCTTGTGCCTGGCCTGCGGGGGATCAGCAGCCGCATTCGCGTGCGGAGTATTGTCGGAAGGTTTCTGGAACATAGCCGGATTTTCTATTTCGAAAACGGAGGGAAGCCGGACATTTACCTGGGAAGCGCGGACTGGATGCCGAGGAATTTGTACGAACGGGTCGAGGTGTTGTTCCCCCTGAAAGATCCGCAACATTGCGAGAGGGTGTGCAACGAGATTCTATCGTCTTATCTGGCCGACACGCGAAAGGCGCGAATTCTAGGATCGGACGGAATGTATTCGCGGCCTCGGGCCGTGCGCAATGGCCACGGATTCTCCGCGCAGGAACATTTTATGCGGCTGGCTGGCGGCAATAGTGACTCTAAGCACATTGCCGCACTGCAAGGCCACAGCGTCGTCTATACTCCTGCTACGATGAATACCCCGCCTGCTGGCGCCCCCGACGAGGAAAACTCACTGGACTCATCGAATGCAACCGTATGATCTGATTGTCATTGGCTCCGGACCGGGCGGCCAACGAGCCGCCATCCAGGGAGCAAAGGCCGGAAAGCGCGTCGCGGTGGTCGAAAAACAGGCCGCCATCGGCGGCGTGTGCATCAACACCGGCACTATTCCAAGCAAAACAATGCGCGAAGCGGTGCTGCATCTCTCGGGTTTCTACTCGAAGAGCTTTTACGGATCGAATTACAACGTCAAAGAGAACGTGACGATGGCGGACCTGAATTTCCGCGTGCAGCGCGTGATTGAGAATGAAGTGGCGGTCACGCAAGACCAACTCAAACGAAATGGCGTGGATGTGATCCACGGGTTCGGCAAATTCACGGATGCGCATCATCTTCGGGTGGAAAACGGCAGCGGATACACCGAGCTGGAGGGCCAGTACTTCGTTATTGCGACGGGAACGAAACCGGCGATCAACTCGAAAGTCCCTATAAACGGGCGAAACATCATCAACAGCGACCAAATTTTGACGATGCCCCAGATTCCGCGGACGCTGATTGTGGTGGGCGGCGGCGTGATCGGTGTTGAGTATGCGTGCATGTTTGCGACCCTGGGCGTGCGCGTGATTATCGTGGAGAAGCGGCCGCGGCTCTTGGAATTTGCAGATACGGAGATGGTAGAAGCGCTGACGTATCACATGCGCGATCAGAGAGCTACGCTCCGGCAGAACGAAGAAGTGGCCAGCGTAGAGGAAACGCCTGAAGGAAAAGTGGCGGCGAATCTGGTGAGCAACAAGAGAATCAACGCCGATGCGCTGCTGTACGCGGTCGGGCGGCAGGGCAATGTGGACAAGCTTGATCTTGCGTTGGCCGGCATTGAAGCGGACGACCGTGGACGCATCAAGGTGGACGAGGATTACCGCACGACGCAAGCGCACATTTTTGCCGTGGGCGACGTGATTGGTTTTCCGAGCCTGGCGTCGGTTTCGATGGAGCAGGGACGGATAGCGGCGGCGCGAGCGTTTGGGCTGCAGGTGCAGACCGATCCCGCGAGTTATCCGTATGGGATTTATACTATTCCGCAGATTTCGTTTATCGGGAAGACCGAAGAGCAGCTCACGGACGCCGACGTCCCCTATGAAGTTGGCGTGGCATATTACCGCGAGATCGCACGCGGGCAAATTTCCGGGCACACCGATGGACGCTTAAAGCTGCTATTTCACCGGGAGACGCTTGAACTACTCGGCGTGCACATTTTCGGCGAAGATGCGGCAGAGTTGCTGCACATCGGGCAAGCGGTCTTCAAGTTGAAGGGCAAGATCACGTACTTCATCAATACGGTCTTCAATTATCCGACGCTGGCGGAATGTTACAAGACAGCGGCGTTTAACGGCCTCAATCGCTTGGGTTGAGCGGCCTTGCCCTGCGCGATAATCCTCAGATGGCTCCCAACCATCTAACGGGGAAATAGCTGGACAGCGCGTTCACCAGCTTTTCATCAGCAGTGATCAATTCTGAGTTCAATGTAACGGCCAGCGCCACATATAAGCTGTCGTAAACCGTTCGGCCATGCCCTAACGCAATCTTGAGTGCAAGGTCAATGAACTGCTCCGCCGGCACGGTCGGAAGATCTTGGGCATGGAGAGTTGCAAGTGATGTTTGCGCGTCGGAGCTAGTACAGCGGTTCTGGCGCACCGCCTTCCAGTGAGCCTTAGCGATTTCCAGCCAAATCAGGTCCGGGGCAATCAATTCGATGGCGCCTTGCTGCCAACGATCAAGTAATCCGCGGGATTGAGGCGCCAGAGCCTCCAGACGAAACGGGGAGAGCCATTTGATTGCCACGCTGGCATCTACAACAAAGCCGATCACCGCGATCGGTCCTCACGAATCATTTCGTCGGATGTAGGGGAATCGCCGGACAAGGGCGGTATGATAGCGTCAAGCTTCCTCAACTTATCAACAAAGTCGCGCCGACGCCGGAGTTCCTTCTCTGTAGGGAAATTGCGTTCGAGAAGTTCGAGCACTTCGGCGGCGATGGAGCGGCGCTGGCTTTTGGCGCGCTTGCGCAGGGCTTCGTAGAGGTCGCGGGGCACGTTTTCAACGTAAAGTGTTGGCATAGGGCACCCCTAGGGAAAGCATAGGGTTTCCCTAGGGATTTTGCAAGACATCAAGTGTCGAAGAGCAATCCGTATTTAGAGGTTTTGCAGACTAGGTTTATTAAGCCCAGCCCTGGCGGTAGTCGCGTCGGAGGAAGTCGTTGGCGGCGGCGACGTTGGTGACGCGCATGTTGGCGCCGTCATAGTTGATCTTTTTTCCGGCGCGGAGGGCGACGACGCCGAGGAGCATGACTTCCGTCAGTCGTGAGGCGTATTCGAACGGGCAGGAGGTCTCCGTTTTGTTTTTGGCGGCGTTGACCCAGTTCATTTCGTGATCTTCGTTTTCGATGCGTGGCAGTTTTTGCGTCGGTTTGCCGTAGGAATCGTGGAGCGACTTGGGCAGTAGACGTGGTTTTAGGCCGTAGGTGTCGTGAAGAAGTTTGCCTTTGCTGCCGATGAGGAGCGCGCCGCCGCCTTTGTTCAAATCTTCATCGCCGAGTTCTTCGGGTTTATTTGGCATGAGGCCGCCGTCGTACCAGGTCAACTTGACTGGTGGCATAGAGCCGCGTGCGGGGAATTCGTAAAAAGTCTGTGTCGCGTGCGGGTAAGAGACGCCGTTGAACGGCGTGGAAACTGTCTCGACCATCGAGGGCAAGCCGAGGTTGAGGGCCCACATGGAGTGGTCGATCAAATGGGCGCCCATGTCGCCAATGGCGCCAACGCCCCAATCCGCCCAACCACGCCAGTTGAAGGGATGGTAGATGGGGTGATAGTCGACGCGTGGGCCGACCCCGAGAAAGAGATCCCACGACAATTTGTCTGGCACGGGGAAATCGCCAGCCATAGCCGCAGCGAGACGAGCGTTGACGCCAGGACCGTTCCAGCGGAGTGTGTCGGCCGGTTCCTTGAGAGCTTCAGGGCGCGGGACGCCTTGCGGCCAGAAGCCGAGCGGCCGGTTCGTCCAGATGTGGACTTCGCGGACTTCTCCGATCGCGCCGGCCTGGATGTATTCAACGGTGGTGCGAGCGTCGTTTAGAGAATGGCCCTGATTGCCCATCTGCGTGGCAACTTTCGTTTCCTTGGCGCGCTTCGACATCTGCCGGGCTTCCTCAATCGACCACGTAAGCGGCTTCTGTACATAAACGTGTTTGCCGAGAGACATGGCCGCCAGGGCGATAGGTGCGTGCATGTGATCGGAGGTGGCGACGAGGACGGCGTCGATGTCCTTCTGCTTTTCGAGCATCTCGCGATAGTCCTGATAGCGCTTGGTTTTCGGCCAATGCTCGTTTCTCAGGCGAATCATTCCGTCGAGGCGGGCTTTGGATTTAACACGATCGAACTCGACGGGGGGCTGGCCTGCTACAGGAGCAGGATCAGGCTGGTCGAGTTTTTTTTTCAGATTCGGTATTTCCGTATCGAGGCGGTCGAAGGACTTGGCGGCGTAGCCCCAGTCAACGTCGCAGAGCGCAACGATGTTCTGGCTAGCAAGATTGATTAGGTTGGAGCGGCCCATGCCGCCGATTCCGACGCCGGCAATGTTGAGCATGTCGCTCGGCGGAATGAATCCGCGGCCGAGGACGTGCCGGGGAACGATGGCAATGGCAGCTCCGCCTGTAGCGACGCTAGTCAAGAATTTGCGGCGAGACACTTCGTTGTTCTTTTTAGTCATAACTTCTCCAGGGCGCTGGGGGCATTATCGCGCCGACAGGAGCACTTTGCGATTGCTAAGTTGAAGGGCATCCGGCGCGCGGCTGCTTGATTCCGCGGAGCTCAAAAAGCGGCCTGGGCAGGTTACTATGACGGAAGCGGAGCGCCCAGCGGGTATCGGGTGACGTACCTAATACCCATGACTCTGCGATTGCCGGAGGCTGCCCAGACAGGCTAAGATATCTGGTGGAGGCATCAGTTAGTGCTAACTATTCGTTTATCCAGGATTGGCAAGAAGAAGAAACCGTTCTACCGCGTGGTGGTGATCGAAAGCAGCAAGCCGCGCAATGGCCGAGTTGTGGAATTGGTGGGAACGTACGATCCGCTGAAGAAGCCCGCGGAAGTCAAGCTCAACGCCGAACGCATCAAGCATTGGCTTGGAGTCGGTGCGCAACCCAGCGACACCGTGCGCAGCTTTATCGACCAACAGAAGATCGCGTAATCCCAGCGAAATCCACATCTTATGCGCGTCCCCGGTGAACCGGGGACGCCTTTTCCACGGCCAAGGAACGGTCGAGCACGTGGAGGTGAAGGGTGAAAGAGCTGGTCGAATCCATCGCTAAGGCACTGGTGGACCATCCGGAAGAGGTACAGGTCAAGGCCGTCGACGGCTCGCAAGTCACCGTTCTGGAGCTACGGGTGCATCCAGAGGACTTGGGCAAGGTCATTGGGAGGCAGGGCCGCACGGCTAAGGCAGTTCGCACGCTTCTCGGCGCCGCAGGCATGAAAGTGAAGAAGCGTTACACACTCGAGATATTGGAAGATTGAGCCCCGAAACGCAGCGTTGGGTGGTTGTCGCGCGGATTCTCCGGCCCCGCGGCAACAAGGGCGAAGTAGCTGCGGAACTCCTCACGGATTATCCCGAACGATTGACAGGAATGACGGAAGTTTTCATTGGGGCGAGCGATCGCGCTCAAGCAGAAGAGCCGCGCCTGATAGCGCTGAAATCCTGCTGGCTCAGCCAAAACCACAAAGGCCAGGCCGTCTTTCATTTCGAGGGATCCAATTCTATTTCGGAAGCGGAGAAGTTTCGCAGCCACGATGTTTTCCTGCCGATCGAAAAGCGCGTGACGCTCGGTCCTGGCCAGTATTTTGTGGATGATTTAATTGGTTGCAGCGTTTTTGAAACTCCCGAGAGAGCTTCCGTCGTTTCCTCCTCACCTTGTTCGCTGGCAACGGCTCCGGCTCTGCTCGGGATCGTCCGAGACGTTCAATTTACAGGCGAAGGTATTTCGGGCACGCCGATTCTTGCCGTCGACACTTCTTCCGGCGAGCTCCTCGTGCCTCTCGCGGAGGACATCTGCGCGAACATAAACACTCTGGCGCGACGCATTGACGTAGTGCTGCCTGAAGGCCTTCGCAACCTCAATCTGAAATAGCCAAACAGGTGTACGCTCCTTTCGATGTCCCCTCTTGCGTCGACATCAGAATCTAGTGAATGTCGATAGTGGTGACGCTTAGAGCGGGCAACGTAATGGTCATCGAGGAACCGCTGACCGCCATTGTTCCTATCGAGACTGGCGCGATGGGGCTTTGCCCCTGAGTCGAAGCGGCGGTCATTTGGTACAAGTGAGCCGTGCCGGAGAGGGCCGCGCCATTGATGGCGGTCACCTGCGCGGTGTTTGAGCGATTAATAGCTACGAAAACCGTTCGGCCCGGTGTGGTACTGTCCGTGCTCGCATAAACAACGACATTTTGCACGTTGCTGGAAGTGGCCTGAAGCGAAGTGTCGCCAAAGCACGCGTTGGCGCCATCGAACCCACGGAATGCGCGGAAGCCCGCGAGGACGTAGGAATACGTTCCGTTGGGTGGCCAGAAGCTCGCGGCGAAGAGGTCCTGGTTGCCAAAGATACCGAGATTGTCGGCCTGCGCGATGGTGCCGGCGATATGGTTCGTCCCGCCGTTCTCGTACTCGGTGATGGAGATTTTCATGCCAGGATTTTCGGCGTTGATCTTGGCTTGCAGGCGGCCCAGGAGATTGATAGGTGTGTTGCCGAGTTCCTGGTAGATCCAGGGATTGCTGTTGGTTGAGTCGGTAAACGTGGGGTCCCACAAAGCGCGCGGGCTTTGAACAATTAGCTGGACTTGGGCGTCGGTGAGGGTGGCGCTGGTTAAATCGAGTGCGCGCGTTCCGTTGGAGTCATACTCTTCGACGTACCAGTGAAAATCGTAAACGTCCACTAAAGGCTTGCCGTATGTTGTTGAAGCAGCCTTAACTGCTGCCAAATACTTATCTGGGAACCAATTTGCGCCGCCAGGTGTGGCGCTCAGCTCGCCTTGCCAATTGTAGATACCCTGAAATCCGTAGTGGACGGGGCCAAAAATCACAACGTTGGGAAATTGATCCTTCAAAGCTTTGGAGAGCGTAATAGTTTTTGCGATGTAGTTGTCCGAGGTTACGGCTGTGGACCCTTGCACCTCGAGATGCGTCGAGTTCCAAGGTTCCGGCTCGCTATCCAGGCTGATAAAGGTTGGGTCGGTGGGGTTGGTGCCGAAAATACCCATGCCAGTGAATTTCTGGTCCAATGCCCAGATGAATTCGTCCATGTAAACGTTGGCGTCGGTCGTGGGAGGAGTGAGGGTGAAAGGAGTTGCGGAGACCGTGCTCTTTTTGTCGACAACCGTTTTGAACCGCGTCAAATCGGGAGGGTTGGCCACGCTCACAGGGCCGCTTTCGTCCGCCGAGACCAAACCCTGAAGCTGGAATGTGACCAGACTTGCCAACCCGTTGGCCTGGTCGCCAGCAATGAAACTTCGCACAGCTTCCGCAGGGACGTTGCTGGAGCTGAGATAATTGTCGTTTTCGTAGAGATAGTCGCTGCCGGCGTTGGAAGCGTTGCTCTCCCAGTTGTAGGCGGTCCAACGATTGCCGCCCGCGCGGTCGAAGGTTAAGAGCGAGGGCGCTCCGGTGATGCCGGAATAAAAATTTATGCCGTAGATGTAAGGGGAGATAGGTTTGGTTATTGCGGGATTGACAGTAATCGTCACATCGGCCGCAGCGTTCACCGGCGTAGCGGAGGCTTGTGAGGAGTTGGCGCTTTCGCCCGCGGCGTTCAACGCCGACACAACGTAATAATAAGTCGTGCCATTTGTAAGGCCCATGTCGGTGAAGCTTGCCGCGGTCGGTGCTGAAACTTGCGTATAAGGACCGCCGTTCGTCGTGCTGCGCTTGACGTGATAGCTCGTCGCGCCGGTGCTGGCTGTCCAACTGAGGCTCACTTGCGTGTTTCCAGATGTTGCTTGTAGACCGGCTGGTGCGCCAGGAGGTGGCGGTGCTATGGGCGTTGCGCTGGCTTCGGCAGAATTCGCGCTTTGGCCATAAGAGTTGTAAGCCGAAACGACATAGTAGTATTTGGTCCCGTTCGAGACGTTGTTGTCGGCGTAGCTCGTTGCCGTGGGGGTCGCAATTTGTGTGTAGTGCCCGCCCGTGGTTGTCGAGCGCTTTACGTAGTAAGCCGTCGCACCAGAGCTGGCGTTCCAGGTCAGATTGACCTGGGCGTTGGAGGCTGACGCCGTTAACCCAGACGGAGTGGATGGTGCATTGGATCCACCACCTCCCCCGTTTCCACCGCCACCCGAGTAGCCACCGCATCCTGACTGGAGCAACGCTGGAAGGAGGGAAACGAAACCGACGATGATCGTCTTTGTTGAGTTCCAACGGGCCATCGTGGAAACCTCCGCGCACGGAATCGGAGCAAGGCGTGTCAAGAGAAGCGCCGAAAAAAACGGGCTGCTGCGGGCTGGAGTGCTTCCTGCCTGGAAACAAGAGTATGGCTGAAAGTGGGCTGCTGGCAACCTGTTCAGAAGGACAGAATTGGGGCAAGGAACCGCGGTTGGGAAGGCCGGAGATGTCCGCATAACGCACAGGTACGCTAGACTGGCAGGAACCATGCGCTTCGACATTGTAACCATTTTTCCGGAATTTTTTGTGGGGCCGCTGGATCATGGCATCCTGCGACGCGCGCGAGAAACGGAGCTTGTCGACGTCCGCATACAAGATTTGCGCGTGTTTACCAAGGATCGCCATCGCAGTGTGGATGACCGGCCGTTTGGCGGGGGCGAGGGAATGGTGCTGAAGCCGGAGCCACTGTTCGAAGCTACGGAATCGCTGCTCGGGCAGAACATGGGCAGTGCACAGGAGCCGGCCTCGCTCGACTCTAAGACCGCCATTGTGTTGATGTCAGCGGCGGGGAATCTCTTCCGGCAAGAAACGGCGCGGCGATACGCAAAGCTCGAGCGCATTATTTTTCTTTGCGGGCGCTATGAAGGTGTCGACGAACGCGTGGCGGAACATTTGGCGACCGAGGAAATCTCCGTCGGAGACTATGTGCTGAGCGGCGGGGAGCTTCCGGCGATGTTGGTCATCGATGCGGTGACGCGGCTGATTCCCGGGGCACTCGGGAATGAAGCCTCTTCGCAGAATGAATCATTTAGTGGGAACCTTGCCGCGCGAGATTCCTCATCGGTAGGGGCGCAGCATGCTGCGCCCCTACAAGCTAGCTCACAATTTCCGAACTACCTTCTCTTGGATTTTCCGCACTATACGCGGCCGGCGGATTTCCGCGGGTGGAAAGTGCCCGAGGTCTTGATCGGCGGCAATCACGCGGAAGTCGCGAATTGGCGGCGCGCCGCCGCATTGGAGAAAACGCAGCGGAACCGTCCAGATTTATTGTTGCGCTGAAAATGGCTGAGGGTATACTGAGGGTTCTGTGAAAGCAGCAATCCAGACCGAGTTTTCGCGCACCACGCGGGCCTTTCGCGCCTGGGGGCAGGCCTGCGCGTGTCCATGCTGCGCTTGTATGTGTACCGCTGCAAGCGGCATGGGAAGTCCTTCGGTCTAGCGCAAGACTAAACCTAAAAGGAATCCAGGGCCGCTCGGAATAAGCGGCCCTTTTTTATTGTTAAGGGAATGAGGAGCACAGCGCCATGAACAACGCGGCAAGCGGAAACGGCAAGGAGCACGGCCTGGCGAAATCCATCGCCATCTATTACGAGCAGCAGCACTGGTTCAAGCCGCTGTTCGACCAACTCGACGCGCGCGGGGTGAACTGGGTGAAGGTGGACGCGCGGAATCATCAATACGATGTCGCGGCGAAGGAACGCGAGTATTCGCTGTTGTTCAATCGCATGAGCCCTTCGGCTTGGCAACGCGGCATAGGCCACGGAATCTTTTACACGCTAAACTATCTTTCGCATCTGGAAGAGAAGGGCGTTCGTGTAGTGAACGGTTCGCGCGCTTTCACTCACGAGATTTCCAAAGCTTTGCAGTGCAGCGTGCTTGAAGCGTTGGGATTGCAATATCCCAAAGCCCGAGTGATCAACCATCCCTCGCAAGCGTTGACCGCCGCCGAGGGCATCGGCTATCCGCTGATTATCAAGCCGAATATCGGCGGCAGCGGTGCGGGGATAAAGAAGTTCAATTCAGCGGCTGAACTACGCGGGGCGGTGGAAGAGAACAGCTTGTCGTTTGGAATCGACAACGTGGCGCTCGTGCAGGAATTCTTTACGGCGCGCGACGGGGTGATTACGCGAGTGGAAGTTCTTGGCGGCGAATACCTCTATGCAATTCAAATTCATATTACTGGCGACACGTTTGATTTGTGCCCTGCGGACATTTGCAAGAACACGAAGGGTGAGGAATTGACGTGCCTGGCGTGTCCTGTGGACGCGCCAAAATCGGGGCTTACGGTCGAGGCCTACGACCCGCCGCGGCAAGTGATTGACGACGTCGAGCGCATCATGGAAGTTGCCGGCATCGAAGTCGGCGGCATCGAGTATGTCATCGACGACCGCAGCGGACGGCTGCTCTATTACGACGTCAACGCGCTATCGAATTTTGTTTCTGACCCAGAACGCATGATTGGTTTCAACCCGTACGCACGGCTGGCGGACTATCTGATCAGCGAAGCGCGCATTCACGAGACCAGCCGCGGCGAACGGCTCATCTCCACCGGGAGCATTCGATGAGATACGGCTACTGGCTCCCCGTTTTTGGCGGATGGCTGCGCAACGTTGCGAACGAAAACATGGAGGCAAGTTGGCCTTATGTAAAGACGCTAGCCCAACGAAGCGAACAGATCGGCTTCGACCTCACGCTCATCGCGGAATTGAATTTGAACGATATCAAGGGTGTCGAGGCGCCTTCGCTCGACGCTTGGTCGACCGCGGCTGCGCTGGCCGCAGTCACTGAGCGAATCGAGTTGATGGTCGCGGTGCGGCCAACGTTCCATCTGCCTGCGCTGCTTGCAAAGCAGGCGGCGAATATTGACCACATCAGCGGCGGGCGGCTTACGCTCAACGTGGTTTCTTCGTGGTGGTCGGATGAAGCGAAGAAGTACGGCGTGGGCTTCGAGCAGCATGACGACCGCTACGCGCGCACCAACGAATGGCTCGACGTCTTGCACGGTGTCTGGACGCGCGATCATTTTTCTTATTCCGGCAAGTATTACCGCGTCGAAGACAATGTTTTAGAACCAAAGCCGGTGGCACAACCTCATCCAATTCTCTATGCAGGAGGCGAATCGCCCGCCGCGAAGGACCTCATCGCGGAGAAATGCGACGCATACCTGATGCACGGCGATCCCCCGGAACGTGTCGGGGAAAAAATTGCAGACTTGCGCGAACGCCGTGCGAAGCACAATCTGCCGCCGCTGAAGTTCGGCGTCGCAGGCTATGCCATCGTCCGCGAGACCGAGCGGGAAGCCCAGGACGAACTGAAGCGCATTACCGACGTCCAGCAGTCCGCCGCAGGTTATGCCAATTACCAGCAGTGGCTTGCCGGAACGCAGCTCGAGCAGCGCGTTTCTCTCGAAGACTATTCCGTTTCGAATCGCGGGTTGCGCTCAGGCTTGGTAGGCACGCCGGAACAGGTGTCCGAACGGCTCGCACAATTCGAATCCGCTGGCGTCGATTTGGTCTTGCTCCAATTCAGCCCGCAGCTCGAGGAAATGGAACGATTCGCGGACAGTGTGATTCGCCGGAGCGTTTCCGCGGGCACTCCCGCCTAACGCCGTCATTTCATTTCCGGGGAGTACTCCGTCTCTTCGGGAACATTTGTCGGGCTTTCAAATTCGATTTGATAGCCGTCCGGGTCCGAGAAAGGAACAACCCATAGTCGGTTGCCCACGAAAGGGTTTCTCCGGGCCGCGATTCCGCGCGATTTGGCTTCGTGATAGATCGCCAGGGCGTCCTCACACATGAAGCAGATGTGTACGCCTTCTCCCAATTTGCCGCCGGGCCTCCAGGAATCGTGCCCTTCCGTCCGGAACTCTTGCAGCATCAGGGCCGCTTCGCCGATTTCCAGCCAGCACCAGCGCAGTTTCCCCCCGTCGATCCATTGGTTGGTCATCCGAAAACCAAGGCCATCCACATAAAAGCGGAGCGACACTTCCATGCTGGAAACGCCGAAAAAAGGCACCGCTTGTTTGACGTTTGTTTGGGTCTTTGTTTCGGAATGCATTTTCAATCCTTCCGGGCACGTATAGGCGGCCCGCGACCGAGCCAGACGGAAGCGCGCGTTTATTCTTAACTTTGCGGCATAAGAGATGTCAAGGACTCAGAGTCTCACAGCACGATTGCGCTAGGTAAATTGTGAATATTCCGCTATAATTAGCGTTTGCCTTTGAAGAGCTGGCCCCGCCTGAGTGGGTCTGCAGGGAATACGAACATGAATCTGGTTATAGCTAAACTCCATGAAGCGCAACTGCGCAAAGACCTCCCCGAATTTCGCCCGGGCGACACCGTGCGCGTCAACGTCCGCCTGAAGGAAGGCGAAGGCGAGAAGGAAAAGGAACGCCTCCAGGCGTTCGAAGGGGTCGTAATCTCCAAGAAGGGCCGTGCTTCCGGTGCCACGTTTACCGTGCGTCGCGTGAGCTTTGGCGTTGGCATCGAGCGTATTTTCCCGCTCCATTCGCCTTCGATCAGCTCGATTGAAGTGGTCGGCAAGGGCAAAGTCCGTCGCGCCCGCCTCTACTACCTGCGCGACCTGCGTGGAAAGGCTGCCCGCATCAAACGCGCCGCCCGCGAAGAAGTGGCTGCCGTGGCGACTGCTGGCGCCGAAACCAAAGCGTAAGCGCCGCCGCACCATTCGAATATTCTCCGAGGAGTCCCAGAGTTTCTGGGACTCTTCTTGTTTTAGGGCTGCACGTTCGTCACGCCTTCCGCTCCGGCCTTTGGAAAGTGCTTTTCGTACCAGGCAATCGAGCGGTCGGTCCAGTCAATCACGTGCTTTGTTTCGCGGATTCCATGTCCTTCGCGCGGGTAGCGCACGAAAACCGCCTCCGTCCCCACGTCTTTCAGCGCAATAAAAAACTGTTCCGCTTCGGCGATCGGCACATCGTTGTCGTTTTCCCCGTGAATGAGCATCGTCGGCGTGTGCGCCCCAGCCACATGTTTCAGCGCCGAGCGCTCCCACGCCACGTCCATCAAGTTACCCTGATGCAAGAATTGCCCAAACTCCATTTCTTCGTATTGGTTGTAGTACGTCATGTAGTTGTAGCTCACCAGGTTGGCGATCCCGGCCGTGGGAATCGCGGCTTTGAACTCATTCGTCTGCGTGATGAGCCAATCCGTTAGTTGCCCGCCATAGCTGACTCCCTCAATTCCCATGCGCTCGCGATCAATCCACAAGTAACGGCGCACCGCCGCGCTCACGCCGTACAAAACATCCTGACCTTCGTTGCCGTTCTGATCGCCGAAGACCGCATCGGCGAACTTTTGTCCGTAGCCGGTCGATCCGCGAAAATTCACGTTGAGCGTCGCCCAGCCACGCGCCGCATACACTTGATTCCGGAAGTTGAAGCTGGGGCCATTTTGTCCATGCGGGCCGCCATGAATATTCACGATAAGCGGATGCTTCGAAGTCCCGGTCATTCCCACCGGCTTTGTGAGAAACGCTTCCACTTCGAATTTGTTGTCGTTGCTGACGAAGGTAAACGACTCCACTTCCCCGATTTGCTTTCCTGCGAGTAGTTCGGCGTTCAAGTCGGTCAGCTTGCGTGGCGCACCGCTTCCGCTCTTTACGTAAAGTTGCGACATGTCGTGTGGTGACGTGAATGTGTAAACCACAGTTCCATCCTTGCCGACAGAAAAGCCGCCGACGCTGCCCCTATCCTTCACCACATATTCCGGTGTCCCGCCCGAAACCGGCAACCGCACCAAATGATTGCTCCCGCGCTCTTGCACCGTGAAATACACCGCGCTGCCATCCGGCGCCCACTGCGGCGCACTCTGGCGGTTGTCGATCACCGCTCCGATTTCGCGGCGATTGCTGCCGTCGGCATTCATCATCCAGACGTGCGTGTCTTCCATCGTCGTTTCGCGATCGGTCAAGCCACGCTTCGTGCCGCGATAGGCGATGTGCTTGCCGTCGGGCGACCACTGCGGTTCATACTCGTTGTATTCCGTGGCGGTCAGGCGGCGAATGCTTCCGTCCGCGACATTCAACGCGAAAATGTCGTAGTTGAAAAATTCGTCCTGATTCGGTTCGCGGTTCGATGCAAAAAGAATTTCCTTGCCGTCCGGCGACCAGTCAATCGAATGCTCGTCGTAGATTCCTTGTGTCAGTTGGCGGATCTGCTTGCCGGCCACATCAACGGCAAAAATATGCAAACGCTCGTTGTCATTGAACCGAGTCATGCCTTCGCCCGCGTCCGGTTTGTACAGGTAGCGCGTGATGACCATGGGATCGCCGCTGGCTTCCGCAGCTCGCTCATCCGGCGCCGACGAAATAAACGCGACCTGTTTCCCGTCCGGCGACCACGTTACGTCCTCCCCTTCGCCCGGTAAGGGGCTGTTGGTGCCCTCGATCTTTTCAACGAGCGTCGTAATTTCAGAGCCATCCGGGCGCGTTAGTAGCAATCCGTGCTTCTCGCCGACGCGTCCTGTGAACGCTAGCCATTTTCCATCGGGCGCCCAGCGCGGATTGCCTGTCACGTCCTTTTCCCCGCCGATACGAATTGATTTCTGTGTGCCCAGTTCCATGATCCACAGTTGCGGTGCGGGCCGCCCCGGGCGATCGAACGAAATCACCGTGTAGGCAACGCGATGACCGTCCGGCGATAGAACAGCTCCGCCGGCGGAATGGAAGCGGGAAAGATCGCTGCTCGTTAAACCTTGCGCTTCGCCGATCGGAGCAAGCGCGAAAACCGCCGCGAAACTCAAAATGAAGAAACCAGCGCGAATCCAGGCGGAACGCGTGCGTGAATCCATGGAACTCTCCCTCAATGCCTTCGTACTTCTAAATTTGCCCGGTCATGGTAGGTCGCCCGGCGCGCCAGGTCAACGAATCTTGTCAGCGATCCCTCATCAGGAGATTTTGCAGAGCGACAGTCCTCCGGCCTCCGCTGCAAGAGGAATCCCGCGGGGTTTCGAAAATAGTTCTCTCTGGCCCACGTTTACACCTGCAGACGACCTGTTGACAATCAACAGGAGTAAGCGTAGCCTCCTGTAGAACACCAAAAGGAGTGTAGCAATGGCGCAAACGCGCGGTGAAGTGTTGCAAGGCACGCTCGACCTGATCGTGCTCAAAACTCTAGAAGCCCTCGGCCCTTTGCATGGCTACGGCATCGCCGTGCGCATTCAACAAGTCTCCGCCGACCTGCTCAAGCTCAACCAGGGCACGCTTTACCCGGGGCTGTTGCGCCTCGAACAGCGTGGCTGGATCTCCTCCAAATGGGGCGTCTCCGACAACAACCGAAAGGCCAAGTACTACTCGCTTACGCGCAGCGGCCGCAAACAGCTTCTTGCCGAAACGGAAAGCTGGGAGCGCATGGCCGCCCTCATGACGCGCCTCCTTGGCGGCGCCGAAGGAGCTTGAGATGGAATGGCTGCGCATTTTCGCATCGCGCGTCCTGGGGATTTTGCGCAAACGCAGGCTCGAAAATGAACTCGATGCGGAATTGCGCGCACACATGGACGCGCTCACCGAAGAAAACGTCCGGCGCGGAATGAGCTGGGAGGAAGCCGGTCGAGCCGCGCGTCGCGACTTCGGAGGAGTCGAGCAAACCAAAGAATCCGTCCGCGACCAGCGCTCCCTCCCGTTCCTCGAATCCCTCCTCCAAGACTTCCGCTATGCTCTACGCAACCTCCGTAAAGATCGCAGCTTCGCTTTCGTCTCTATCTTCACTTTGGCTCTCGGCATCGGCTCCGCAACAGCCATCTTCAGCGTCATTGATGGAGCTCTCCTCAACCCCTATCCCTACAAAAGCGCAGATCGCCTTGCCACCCCCACTGTTTTTGCCGCCGATCAATTCCGCGCTTGGCGCTTTCCCGCTGCCGCTTTCGTCGATTTCCAACAGCGGAACCACACCTTTGATGACATGTTTGGCCTCGTGTACCACCAATTCCGCTTCACAGGTAATCATGGTGCCGAGGAATTTCCCGGTGGCTGGGTTACTCCCGAGACCTTTGAATCTCTCGGAATCGCGCCACTCCTTGGTCGACCCCTCATCACCGAAGACGCAAAGCCCGGCGCCTCTCCGGTTTTCGTAATCAGCTATAACCTTTGGACCGAACTCTTCCATCGCGACCCAAGAATCCTCGGCACCATCCACACTATCGACGCCACTCGTATGACTCTCATCGGCGTCATGCCTCCGCGCTTTCAAATCGGCGGTGTCGATCTCTGGCTGCCACTCAACATAACCAGAGATACCTTTGTGCCCGGTGCTGGCCTCGTATCGAACGAAATCTGGACCGTCGGTCACCTTAAAACGGGCGTCTCCCCAGAAACTGCAGCCGCCGATCTGCAACTCATCGCGGCTCCATTTCAAATCAACGACCCGATCTACTTTCCCCCTCACTTCAGAATCGCCGTCAACACCCTCAACAGCCAACCGGTCGGCCGCGACTTCAAGCTCGGCCTCTTTGCCCTAATGGTCGCAGTAACCATGTTGCTCCTCATCGCCTGCACCAATGTCTCCAATCTCCTCCTCGCTCGCGCCACAACGCGGGAAAAAGAATTTGGCATCCGCTCCGCTCTGGGCGCAAGTCGTCTCCGCCTGACGCGCCAATTGCTGGTCGAGAGTCTCTCGCTCACGCTCGCCAGTTGCGCTCTCGGTTGTCTGTTTGCCTATCTCGGATTGAAAGGAGTAGTAGCTGTCATCCCGGCGGACACCATCCCGCCGGAAGCGGTCATCACTATTAGTCCTATCGTTTTGCTTTTTTCTTTGGGAGCGACAATCCTCACCACACTGGTCTGCGGACTGGCCCCCGCTCTTCATGCCCTTCGCCACGACACTCAGATCGCGCTGACCAGCACAGGAAAGGGAATGTGCGCTGGCTTCCGTTACAGCCGACTTCGTTCCACCCTTGTCATTGCGGAGGTCGCTCTTTCCATCGTTCTGTCAATCGCTTCCGGCCTGACCCTGCGCACACTCTTTGCTCTTCGAAGCGTGAATCTCGGGTTCAATCCTTCGAAAGTCGTCTATGCGGACATTGCTTGGCCCGAAGGTCAGTACGATCGCGCGCAGCAAAAGTATTTTCTTTTCCGCAAAGTCCTCGATCGGCTCACCCAATTTCCTGGCGTCCTGGCCTCCACGGAAACTACCTTTTTCCCACCCTACACATTTGGTTGGACCACTGTCGTTATCACCGGAAAAACTCCACCACTGAACAGGAACACCGCGTCCATCTTCTGCACTGAGGGCTACTTCCAAACTTTGGACCTGCCCCTGCTTCGCGGAACTCTCTTCTCTCAAAATGACGTCGACTCCGTCCGCCACGTCGCGATCGTAAATCAATCTTTCGTCCGCGATCGTTTCGGCCAGGAAAACCCCATCGGTCAAAAGGTCAGGTTCAGCGACTATGAGACTTGGCCCGATTGGCCGCGCGAACCCTACTTCGAAATCATTGGCGTAGTCGGCGACGCCAAAAACTCGGGCTTGCAGGACCCACCCAGGCCGGAAATCTATCTCCCCGCCACGCTCACAGGCGCTGCCGGCGGCGGTCTCATGGTGAGCACCACCACCTACCCGTCCGCTGTTCTCCAACAAATTCGCACTGAAGTCTCAGCGGCGGACCCCAATGTTGCCATCGGCGAATCAGGAACCATTGCCACTCGTCTCGAACACGATTACTTCGCTCGTCCGCGCTTCCTCTTCATCACTCTCTGCACCTTCGCAGCAATCGCCATCCTTCTTGTCGCCGTAGGCGTTTTCAGCGTGATTTCCTACACCGTCGCCCTGCAAACCCACGAAATTGGTATTCGCATGGCCCTCGGCGCCCAGCAAACTGAAATCCTCAGCCTGGTTCTAAAAAAAGGCATGCGCCTCATCCTCGTAGGTGTCCTGATTGGCCTCTTCAGCAGCTATTTCCTAACACGCCTAATAGCCAGCCAAATTTGGGGAGTCTCGACGACTGATCCTTCCACCTTTGTCGCCGTGGCCGCACTTGCCCTGTTCGTCGGCTTGCTCGCCTGCTGTATCCCTTCCTATCGCGCCGCGCGTGTCGATCCGGTGATAGCATTGCGCTACGAATGACGCCGTTCGCGCATTCGCCGTGCTAAAATCTCCGCTCAATGAGCCGTCTCTGCTCTTCCCGTTTCGAGCGAGCGGCGCGACAGCTTGGCTGGATGCGCATCGCTGGTCTTGATGAAGCCGGCCGCGGCGCGCTCTTCGGCCCGGTCGTTGCCGCCGCGGTTATTCTGAATCCAAAACGCCGCATTGTTGGTCTCGACGATTCGAAAAAACTTCCCGCCGAACGCCGAACCGAACTCGCCGCGCGCATTCACGAACACGCCATCTCCTGGGCTGTCGCCGAAATCGATGCCCAGCGCATCGACGCTTGGAACATCTACCAAGCCAGCCGCCAGGCGATGACTGCTGCTTTGCAACAACTCTCTATTCAGCCTGATTATTTGCTCATTGACGCTATGGAACTCGACGTCCTTGTCGAGCAGAAATCGCTCATCAAAGGCGACGCACGCAGTGTTTCCATAGCGGCCGCCTCTATCCTTGCCAAAACGCATCGCGACGCGTGCATGGAAAAGTGGGACGTGGTCTACCCGCAATACGGCCTCGCCCGCCACAAAGGTTACGCCACTCCCGACCACCTCGACGCGCTGCGCCTTCACGGCCCCTCGCCGCTCCATCGCTACTCCTTCGCGCCCGTTCGCGACGCCAATTGCTGGGCAGCCGGAGCCACGCAAACTCCACTACCGCTTTTCTAGCGCGTCACATAAAATCTGCGCCGGACATACAAGAGGTCAGCACGATGCCTTCGAAACGGATCATGCGCCGCGCGGTAATTCTGCTTTCCGCAGCTTGCGCGTTCTTTTGCATCTGCAATCTCGCGGCCCAGGTCGCCGCGAATCCCCCGAAGAATGAAGAGAAGATTTCGCTCGCGCCCACGCCGCCCATGGGCTGGAACAGTTGGGATTCCTACGGCGAAACCGTCACCGAATCAGACATCCGCGCCAATGCCGAATGGATGGCCGAACACTTGAAATCCTACGGCTGGGAATACATCGTCGTCGACGAAGGTTGGTACGTCCCGAACCAGGCCGCCCGCCCCTCAGGCGCCGCTCCCGAGTTCACCCTCGACGCCTACGGCCGCTACATTCCCGCCGTAAACACGATTCCCTCCGCCGAAAACGGAGCCGGCTTCAAGCCCCTCGCCGACTACATCCATTCCCTCGGCCTGAAATTCGGCATCCACATTCTGCGCGGCATCCCTAAAGAAGCCGTAACTAGAAACCTGCCCATCGCAGGCACTCGTTATCGCGCCAAAGCCGCCGCTGACGTCACCGACTCTTGCCCCTGGAACACCTACAACTATGGCCTGAAAGTTGGCTCGCCCGCCTCGCAGGCCTATTACGATTCCATTGCCAAACTCTACGCCGACTGGGGCGTCGACTTCCTCAAAGTCGATTGCATCTCCAGCCATCCCTACAAAGGCGACGAGATTCGCATGCTCAGCACTGCACTCCATAAGATCCACCACCCCATCGTTCTCACCCTTTCCCCCGGCCCCGCCCCCCTCGAAA
>Ga0210403_10000657_pt1 | contig 35188 bp, 31 predicted proteins | sample IncBWC19MmetaG_FD_150863 | JGI IMG/M metagenome (GOLD analysis project Ga0210403, IMG submission 150863) | Forest soil microbial communities from Barre Woods Harvard Forest LTER site, Petersham, Massachusetts, United States - Inc-BW-C-19-M | ecosystem: Environmental > Terrestrial > Soil >...
CCGCCCAGCCTCTCGCCACCGCCGCCACCCCTCGCGCAACTGGCACTGCCCGCCAACCACCGCATCCAAAAGAATAAACCGGTAAACGCAGTCGCTGTAAATCCACAAGAGCAGCAGAGCCAGAACCAACGCCACACCTACGACGATCCACCCTGTATAAGGTTGAATCTCCTCCCATCTCGGTATGCTGACGAGCTGCGCCGCCCCCGCCCAGCGGTAAGAGCAGTAATTGGCCCAGTGATTATCGCCGCCCCGATTGGTATTTAAGTTCGGCAGACTTCCCCCACCACCCCCTAGGCCTCCGGCCTCCCCTGTAACCAGAGCCACCACCGCCAGCCGCGCCCAAAACCCAAAGTGAAACGGCCGGAAAAGGAGCTGCTTTGTCCGGGCAAAAGCTGGCGAAATGGATTCCACTGCTGAAGCGCGGTTCGGCACGCTACACCTTCCAAGTGCAGTCACTCTATTTCTATCTTCCGAGTATTAGCAACAGGTGTCTAGCAAATGTCGTTCCGTGGCGAAGTCCCCGCAACAATCCCCTCGCACCAGATCTCCGGCAAGGAATCCCTCTCGCGGAGCAGCGCACGCTCTTCCGGGCATCCCCTAAGAATTGTCTGCCCCTCCCGACCTGCTTCTGAAGTGTGATCCGCGTCGCATGTGCCCCGGCATCGCTCGCGTTTGCCGGTACTGCCCAAGTCGGATCCCCAGTGTCGCCAACCCAAGAGCCGTAAAGGTTGCCCCCAACAAAACATATTCGTCGGCATACGGCCCGGCATGACGAATCGAATCGAGCAACAAGTGTATGCCGAGCGAACAAATCAGGACCGACAGAGCGCCCCACAAATAACGATTCGTCTTCATGATAACCATCCAGGTTCGGACTCCTCGCAATCGGCGCCCTCTCCCTCACCAGTGTGCCCTTCTTTCCAGCCTCAAATGCCCTGGTGTCGTTAACTGGGTAATAATAGGTAGGCGCACTCCATTGTGGCGGGCTACCCTAGCGTGCGCGTACCTTGGCGCGCAGGCGCCCGCGTGCTTGTCGATCGTGTCCTAGCGCGAAGCCGTCTCCGTGTAATATCCGCGTTGGATTTCGAGGCCCGGATCGATTCGAGTCCATTCGCCAGGCACGTAAGTCTTGTATTGGTTTTGTATTACACACCATCCCGGTTTCGAACATGGCGGGCTACTTTGCGGATACCTAATCCGACGAGGCGAGTTGCCGATCGCACGGAACAGGGAAATATTGACTGGAGACCGCCGCGATAAGCGGGTTGGCCCGATGGCAACAACTGGCTTCCGGGGATACTGAGCGAGAAACTAGGTAGAGACGCGCGGCCTTCATCTTGCGAGTCGAAGAACCTATTCCCGCCTGTGCCGCGGTTGTTCACTCCTCCCGTAGCAGGATCACGGGATCGATCGACAACGCACGTCGCGCTGGAATCCAGGTAGCCAGCAGCCCCAGCAACAACATTGCTAGAACCACACCAGCCAATACCAGCGGATCGCGGGGAGTGGCCTGATACACGATCGATGCCAGCACCCGACTCGCCAGTATTCCCAGCAGCAATCCTGCTGCTGAACCAAAAGCCAGCAATTTGAATGCTCGGCCCAACGCTGCCTGTAACACTTCCTTACGCTGCGCGCCGAGGGCCATGCGAATCCCCAGCTCCCGCAGCCGTTTGCTGACCGAGTACGCAGCCATTCCAAAGACGCCGGTGGCAGACAGCATCGCGCCCATCACCCCCAAAACTCCCAGCGACAGTGTCGCCATTCGGGAAGGAAACAGAGCGCTCTCCAGTTCTTGGTTCCACGTCCGCAGGGTAAAGGGCAGCCCGGCATCCAGCTCCTGCACGGTACTCTTGACGGCTGGCGCCAGTTGCAGTGGATCGCCATCCGAGCGCACCACCAGGCTTACCTGAGTCGAAGGCCATTGCAGGATGGGGAGAAACATCGCCGGCTGTGGATCTTCGGCGAGGCTCGCATATTTCCCGTCTTCTACAACGCCTACTACTTGTAGGCGCGTTCCATCTTGCCTCTTGAAATATTTGCCTATTGCGTCGGTTGCGGAGCCCAAGATTTTGCTTGCAAACTCCCGATTGACTACCGCTACGCGTGGCGCGTTTTTGTCGTCATGCCATGACAGCGTCCTGCCGGCCAATAAGCTTGTCCGGGCCGCATCGAAGTATTCCGGAGATATGTTGTACAACATGGCTTCCGCAGCGGCATTCGCTGGCCGCAGATCCGTCGTTTGGTCGGTAAAGACATTCGAGCCGTTGGCGCCGTAATACAACGGTAGCCGATCCACCAGTCCCACCGACGTTACGCCGGGAATGGTCTGCAAAGCGTCGATCATGCGCTTTTGCATCGCGGGCGCTCGGTCGGCGCTGTAACCGGCCATGCTCAGAGCGGTCTCAACCAGCAGTGCCTTCTTCGGCTCAAAACCGAAATTGCTGTGGAGCGAACGCACCAGCCCGCGCACGGCGACCAGCGAAGAAGTGACCAGCACCGCGCAGATGGCAATTTGCACGACGAGCAACAGGTCTCGGACTGTGATCCGCCGTCCCACCGTGCCCGTTGATCCCGACTTGATGACCTGATATGGGTCGGTGTGAAGCACCTGCCTTACCGGGACCGCGCCAAAGAGGAATCCGCTCGCTAAACTCAACAGCAAGGCTACCGCATAGACGTTTGCGTCTGGGTTGACAGGCACTTGGAGGGGGGCTGTTGGAAGCGGTTGCCATACGCTCAGCCCGCGCAACAACGCCACGCTGCCCCACAGACCGACAGCGCCTCCGATGAGGGAGATCAGCACGGCTTCGGTAAAGAGTTGCCGCAGAATGCGCAGGCGGCCCGCTCCGAGGGCGAGGCGCAGAGCAACTTCCCGGGAACGGTCGGCGGCGCGGGCGGCAAACAGGCTGCCCAGATTGGCACAAGCGGCCAGCAGAATTAGTGCCGCCAGCAGCATCAATCCTGTAAGGAATGCCCGTATCGGCCCGCCCAACCAGTCGCCGGTAAGACCTGGACGCGTCAAGGAGAAGGTCATGTGGCCATCGTCTTTGGGGTAGGTGTTTTCCAGATACGAGCCAATGGAGTTGAGATCGGCAACAGCCTGTAACGGCGTGACTCCCGGCTTCAGATGCCCCATCACCATCAAAATGCCGCGGTTCCCGCGCGCATTCAGCACATCCATCCCCTCTACCTGCTCTTGGTTGACGATCGGCACCCAGAAATCGGGAAAGACAAACAACAAAGTTCCCCGGAACTCAGGCGGTGCTACGCCCAGAATAGTAAAAGGATGGTGGTTCAGCTGAACCGTACGGCCCACCACGCCGCGATCATCCTGAAAATGGCCATGCCAAAACACGTAGGTGAGCACGATATACGGAGCGCTGTTTGGACCTTGCTCATCGGCGCCATGGAAGAAACGGCCAAGATACGGGTGAATGCCTAATGCGTCGAAGTAGTTCCCGGTCACTTCGAGGATCCAGGCGCTGGATGGATTGTTTCCCGTATCCAGCCCTACCGGAACGACGTTATAAGCTGCCAGATCATCAAAGCTGCGGTTGCGCTCGCGCAGATCGAGATAGTCGGGATAGGACTGATTCACGGCCCTATCGCTCCCGCGCTCGATTCCCCAGAGGCTCTCCGCCTGAGGCACATTCAGCGGGCGCAGGATCAGCGCATTCAACACGCCAAAAACCACAGCGTTTGCGCCAATGGCCACGGCCAGGGTCACCACGGCAACAGCGGTAAAGCCGGGAGATTTGCGCAACATGCGGAGAGCGAAGCGCACGTCCCGCACCAAATTCTCGATCAATAGCAGGCCTCGCTCGGCTCGATAGTCTTGTTTCATCGCTTCCACCCCGCCAAATTTCAGCATGGCCTGGCGTCGGGCCTCAATGGGGGATAAACCTGCGCGAAGGTTTTCTTCGGTTTCGAGAGCGATGTGTTCCGCAATCTCTTCCCTCAATCGTTCGTCCTGTGCCCGCCTTGTCGCCAAGCTGGCCAGACGAGTGAAGAACCGCCTCAGAGATCTCACGACAAATCCTCCGCTTTGGCTTCGAAGAACCGACCAATAATCGCTGCCGTTTGTTCCCAACCTTGGGTCTCGACCTGTAACTGCTTGCGTCCTTGCTCGGTCAGTCGATAGAAGCGCGCCCTGCGATTATTCTCCGAGGCCCCCCACGCGGAGGCGATCGCGCCTTCTTGCTCCAGCCTCAATAGAACGGGATAGAGCGTCCCTTGATTTACGGCCAGCAGATCTCCGCTGATCTGCTCTATGCGCCGCGCGACTCCATAGCCGTGCAGCGGTCCCAGGACATCGAGAGTCTTGAGGACCATCAACGCCAATGTGCCTTGTAAGACGTCCGTTTTTTGAGGCTGGAGCAAGAAATTTTGGTTTCCAACAGGAAGGATGCCACACTTCCTTTTGGAAAACAACAGGAAAGTCATGCCTGCCGCCTGGTCGCGCGGTTCCCTGAATTCGTAGAGGCGGCCTCCCCGGCCAGCGGTGAGCGCGGGCATGGCCAGTTCGGAAGTATCTTCGCCGCCGGCTGTGGCAAACTGGCTTACACCCGGCCCCAAGTCATCTTCGCCGCCCCTCGCCCCATTCCCGACTGTGGCAACCCCTTGCAGCTCAGCCAGCCACACCAAATCGCTGTGAGCCCAGCACGCTGCGCCCCTTTTGTCGGAGTTCGCCCACCCGGAGCCGCCCGCTTATTTTTTTGCTTTTGGACCAGCCAGAAGGGAACCCGCTAGCGCCACCAACAAAATGCCCGCGACAATCCCCAACGAGATCTCCACCGTAATGTGCACCCAAGGCTCGACAATCATCTTCGCCCCAATAAACGCCAGCACAAAGGAAAGGCCCGGCGTCAAATACCGCAACCGCCCCAGGACCCCCGCCAAAAGAAAATACATCGAGCGCAAACCCAAAATCGCAAACACATTGGATGTGTACACAATAAAAGGGTCCCGCGTTATGCCAAACACCGCCGGAATCGAATCGACGGCCATGGTCATATCGGTGATCTCGACAATCAGCAACACCACAAACAAAGGCGTAGCAAACAGTTTTCCGCCATCCCGCGCAAAAAATTTACTTCCTTGGTACTCTTTCGTCACGCGCAGGTACTTTTTCGCGAATCGCGAAACGCGGTTCTCCTCGGGATGGATCTCCACTTTCTTCAGAAACAGCATGTGCAATCCTGCAAACACCAGAAAGGCGCCGAACACATACAGCACCCAGCTGAACCGCTCAATCAAACTCGCTCCCGCCGCAATCATCGCCCCGCGCATCACCAGCGCCCCGAGAATTCCCCATTCCAGAATGCGGTGCTGGACCTTTTCATCAACGGCAAACGCCCGGAAAATCACCAGAAACAGAAAGAGATTGTCCACGCTGAGGGCTTTTTCGATGACATACCCGGTGAAGAATTCCAGACCGCGTTGCGAGCCGGAGAAATGCAGCACGCTGAGCCCAAACGCAAGCGACAGCCCAATCCAGACGAGGGTCCAGGTCAGCGCTTCCCGCGTCTTCATTTTGTGGGGACGCCGGTGGAAGACACCAAGATCCAATACAATCGCGGCGAGTACGAAAAGATTAAAAACCAGCCAAAGGAGAGGTGTGCCCATGGCTGCGGCGTCCGGCGTGCCCTATGGCGTTGCCGCTGCCATGGTGTCGGCTGCGTTCAGGTTGGTGAGTTCGATGCGGAAAGCCTGCCCGGCTTGAATGGCAACCGGCACATCCCAGCGCACCCGGGCGTCACCGACGTTGGCGTCAAGGTTCAACGAACTGATCCAGTAGTTGCCCGGCGCCAGCTCCCGAATAAACGCATGTCCTTCCAAATCCGTCTCCACTTTGGCCGCCAGATATTTTGTCTGCGCGATTTCCGGAGCCAGCTTCTGCACGCGTCTCTTCTGATTGCTGGTGATCAGCACCCACTTCTTCTGCGGATTTACTGCGTCCAGCTCCAGCTCCACTCCAGAAACCGTCGACGGATTCGCCTGGATGAATTTTTTCAAGGCCGCGTAGTATGCCTGCTTGTCTTTTTCGTACTTCTCCGGATGTTCCGTTTTGTCCGCTTCCTTGAATTTTGGCTTGGGCATGCCGCTGGTCACGCCACCGCTGTTCGCTTGCTGGTAAGCCGCCAAAAACTCCGGCGTGTGAAGGATGTCATCCGGCGTCAGCATTTTGTCCATCTCAGGAATCGTCAGGTCAAGCGTTTCGTGAGCCTTCAGCCAGATCTTCAATTCCTTAGACACTTTCAATCCCTCGATGAATTCATCGCGCGGCGGGATGACGTCACCCCCTTCGACTTCCTTGGCGATGTCCGCGTAGCTCTTCGTCAGAATGTAGAACATGAATTGCCGCACCGGTTCCGGCCGCGCTGCCGTCGGCGTAATCCGCGCCGTAATATCCAAAGTGGCGGGGGAAGTCTGCGCGCTCGCCGAAGGCGCGAAATACACCAGAACGGCTAGGATAGCCCACGCAATACCAGTTGCTCGTCTCATGCCGGAAATCCTAACAGATTGTATATACCCCAGATAGCGGAAGCGGCGCTGGTGTTGCTTGAATCACTCACAACCGGGAGAACAGCTGGAAGAACATCCAGATCACCAAGCCTGCCAGGACTAGCCCGCCGAGCAAACGCGTCAGAAAAGATTCCGGCAGGGCCGACCGAAAACCCTGGAGCCTTCGAGGAGGACCCGGCGGATCAAGCACGCCAATCCCCTTCAGCTTGCGCGGCGGTCTGCCGCGCGCCGAGGACGGCAGCGGCTCTGGCTCTTCTTGCCACTCCCTAAATTCGTAAGGCATCGAGAAATGCTACTCCCGAGAGCGTTGGAGGTCCAGGGAATCAGCGGCTCTCTCGGGAGCTGCGCTCCTCGTTGAATCTATACCTGCCGTCGCCGGCTATGGTGACTTTCGGGGCGTGATGATCCTTCTCGAACAAGTCAAAGCCCTCGCGGAGATTGCTCCAAAACGCCAGCAATTCCCGCTGGTTCGGATGACTTCTTGCGAGCGATTTAAATCCATCTTCCGTCAGCTCTCCAGGAAATATCTCGATGGGAATATGCCGCTGGCCCGCTGCGTGAACCTCGACAGCGAGCCAGTAGACCTCTTTGATTCCTTCATCGGTGATGGGAATGCATCCAATGGTTACGCAATTTCCATGAAGGAAAATATCTCCCCCGGGATTCGCGTGCGAGCCGAGGATTCGGTCCGCGCTATTCGGGTAGCTGATGTGCAAGCTCAGAAAAAAATTGCTCTGTGGATTGAACCAATCGAGTTCGTAGAATCCCTCGGGCACCTGCACGTCGCCGAATTTTCGCTTCGGCCCAAGCACTCCAGAAGTAGCACAAATCGCGTAGGTGTCGATGAGAATGTAAGAATCTCCGGTATTGTGCAACGCCCAGAGTTCCAGGCGCGCCTCTCGCTTGAAGGCGCGGAACAAAATGGCACGCGGCGGATACGAAATCTTTTTTTCTTCACACCTGCGCCGAAGAACATGATCCTTTTCTTTGGCCGCGGCGCGGACGCGCGGGTATTGTAACTGCTGGTCGCGAAAGGAATTAGCTTCCTCGGAAGCGGCCATAGACCCGAGAAAAAGCAGAGCTACGGGCAAGAATCCCATGGGCTTCATGGTCAGAATTTATCAAGCACGGACAAAATTCCGTTCGTCGGAGGGGTCCCCGCGAGGATCCTCCACCGCCGCGCGAGCGTGCCGCACCAAAGTCAGAACAGGCGAAAGACGGCTTCGACGGTAACCCACGTGGCCACCGCATGCTTCGCTCCGTCTCGCGCCGGCGTAAATCTCCAGCCGCGCACGGTCTCGGCGGCGCGCTCATCCAGGCCAAAACCGATACCCTTGACGATGCGGACAGCTTGCGCCCGTCCATCCGCACCCACGAGAACCTGTAGCGTCACAGAACCCTGCACTTTGCCGTGCCGCGCTTCGTCGGTGTACGTAGGATACGGACAATACGCGCATGCCGGCGGAATGATCCCCGGCGCATAGGGACGGTTTGCAGTGCCATCGCCGACCGGCCCCATTCCACCATCGCCCATCGTAGGGCCATCGTTCGACCCGATGCCGTGTCCTTTCCCGGGACCTGGAGATGCCGTGTCTCGTAGCATCCAGGGCAAACCGATCCCTTCCGTTGGAGTCAAGAGGGGAGCGGCGTTCGCGTCGAAAATCGTTGGTGGCTCAGGAAGAACGTGGTCCTGATTCTGCGGGAGCGTGGGTTTGACGATCACCAGAGAGGAGTGCGGCGGAGGAGTTCCATGCGTTGCAAGAATGGGGTTTTCATCGCCGCCGCTGCCCCGTCCGCCGGAAGGCTGCGCGTTCGTAAGGGTAGAAAAAACGGCGGTGGGAAATGTGAGAGGACCGAGCGGCGTCAAATCATGGGGACCCGAACTCACCGTCACTCCCGGCCCATGGGCCACCAGAAAAAGGAGTAAAGCGAAAACCGCGCCGTGCGTAATCAGGGAAGCGCCCTGGGCGCGCGCCGGCCTCAGCGATTTATCAAACTTCAGGAGATGGATGGGAGCGCCGTTGGCCGAAGACGGCTTGAAATGCGAAGGAATAAGAAGCTGGCCCAGGTTTTCTCGAACTCTATTGAGCCAGGATTCTGTTGTGGGATCGTTGCCGGAAAAAGGGCCAAGAAATGGATCGTGCATGCGCAGGCCTCCGTCTCCGCCTCACGGTTCGGCCCGACAAAATCTGGAGGCGGGCACCAGTCGGTTAGTCAGAAGTCTTTTAACGGGCTTTGGTTGCCCGCAGTGAAGATCCTAAGCATTCCGCGAGAATTGCCAGGCGAGAACGAGCCATCAATTTGAAAGGCTGGAATTAATGCAACACGGGAAATCAATAGAGCCGGAAAGTCACTTCAATCGGCACTTGCACGGCGACAATCTTGCCGCTCGGTCCTGCCGCTGGTCGAAACTTCCAGGTGCGAACGGCCTCGACTGCTTTTTCCCCGAGGCCCATGCCGGGATCTTTAATGATGGAAATGTTGACGGCGCGACCATCGGCGGTGATGGTCACCTCCAGCACAACAATGCCCATGTATTTCGCTTTGCGCGCGTCATCCGAGTACATGGGCGACGGGCAATAGATGCATTCCGGCACGCCAACGCCATTGACGCCAGCGCGAAACGCGCCGCCGCCAGTGCCTCCACCCTCGCCAGGGCCCAAGCCGCCGCCCGTACCGCTGCCAATTCCCGTGCCATTGCCATGACCGAGAGAATCGCTCACGCCGTTGGCCAGCGGATCGCCAAAGTTTGCCGCATTCAGATTCGGCGCTTTCAGATCTGGCGGACCAAGCAGCGACGGGTCCATGGCCAGTTTGGGATCAAGATTCTGAATCTTCACTTGAGGCGGAGTGAACTGCGTCCACTGGAACTTGGGAATCTTGCCCCTGTTGACGGGAGTCAGCGTGTGATCGTTGGCACCGCCGCCACCGCCGGCTTTTTTTGCGCCCGCAGGAAGCTTGGACATGTAGGGAGAAATATCGAGCGGGGTCACGTCAACATTCTTGTTTTTTGCCTGGGTCGCCGACCCGAAATGCCAGAACAAGGGAATCAAAATGACCAGCGCGAAGACGCTGCCATGAATAGCGAAGGAAATAATCTGTGTCCAGCCAAAATTTTCGTCCTTCGTCCAAATGTCCTTCACCTTCACCGGCTTGCTGGTAAAGTTCGCAGGCGGGAGCTTCGCGGGAAAGAGAGCTTCTTTCAGCCGCGAGCCAAACCCACCGAAACTGGTGCCCCAGGAGACCGCCAGGCGGCTGTTTACAGGCCCTTTCGGAACCGCGCGCGAGCTGAAGAAATCTTTGAAATTGTCAAAAACGCCTGCGCCAAACGCCGTCTTGGTAAAGGGCGCGTCGGCGCGCTCCCTCACCGTGACCGGGCGTTCCGTCAGAAATTGCTTGAGATTCGACCAAAAATTATCGGGAATGAGCAGAGCAGGAGCGCCAAACTTGGGAACTGCCGATGCCGGTACTGGAACGGCCTGATGATCGCCGGAGGCAGACACGCCCGGCTTGGTTAGTTCAGGTGGAACGAGATTGACGATTAGGCCCGGCACCATCTTCCCCCTGATTAGACGCACATTCTCAGCGTTGGGTGTCCTAAATCGATATGATTCGACCGAGCCGGGAAAGGTTGCGCGACCCCAGCCGCTGACACCGACGCTCAATCATTGTAACATACGCAATTCCACCGCTTTCCGAAGTTTCTGGCGACATGCCTGAACCAGTGTACGGCAAACAAAGGACGGCTTTTTGAATTCGAGCGAGTTGATTTGCGGGCGCACACCTAAATGGCCGAACCTCTGGAACTTAAGAAAACACTGAACCTGCCTAAGACCGATTTTCCGATGAAGGCCGGGCTCCCGCTACAGGAGCCGAAACAGCTTGCGGCCTGGCAGGAATCGCGTCTCTACGAGCGCATTCTTGAAGCGCGCCAGGGGCAACCGTCATTTGTTTTGCACGATGGGCCGCCCTACCCAACGGGGACTATTCATCTGGGCACGGGCCTCAACAAGATATTGAAGGACATGATCGTCAAGTCCAAGAGCATGGCGGGGCATTATGCGCCGTACGTCCCAGGCTGGGATTGCCATGGTTTGCCGATCGAGACGCAGGTGGAAAAGGAGCTTGGAGGAAAAGGGAAAGTTGCGCCGGCAGAGTTTCGAAGGCTATGCCGGGAGTTTGCGACCCGTTACGTCGAGCAGCATAAGCGGGACTTCCAGCGATTGGGAGTTTTGGGCCGCTGGGATGATCCTTATTTGACCATGAGCCACGATTATGAGGCCGTTGTCGCGGGCGCTCTGCTTGATTTCATGGAGAAAGGATTCGCGTATCGCGGCCGCAAACCTGTTTATTGGTGCATTTACGATTCGACAGCGCTGGCTGAGGCCGAGGTCGAGTACCAAGATCACACCAGTCCTTCGGTTTGGGTGAAGTTCGGCATGACCGGCGGCGGCCAGATGGAGGCCCAGGGCATGCGTGATGTTAACGCGGTGATTTGGACGACCACCCCGTGGACTTTGCCCCACAACCGGGCCCTGGCTTTCCATCCTGATTTCAAATACGTGGTTGTGGAAACCGAGAAGGGGGCGCTGCTGCTTGCCGCGGAGCGCCTGGCGGCGTTGCAAGCGGAATGTGGAATCAACGAGGTGCGGGTGCGTTCCGATTGGAGAGGACCGGACTTTGAGGGCGTGAAATTCCGGCATCCGTTTTTGCCGATCGAAGTGCCGGGAATTCTGGCGGATTACGTGACCCTCGATCAGGGCAGCGGGATTGTGCATACCGCGCCGGGGCACGGCTCGGACGATTTTCTGTCGGGGCAAAAATACGGTTTGGAAATCTTCGCTCCGATTGATGACAAGGGCGTTTATCTCGAAGGCTTGCCAGAATATAAAGGAAAGCAGGTCTTCGAGGCCAACCCCATCATCGTGAAGCTGCTCGAAGATCGCGAAGCGCTTCTGGGAAATCACCGTTACACGCACAGCTATCCGCATTGCTGGCGTTGTCACCATCCGGTGATTTTCCGTGCCACGGAGCAATGGTTCATAAAGATGGACCAGGCATCACATGGAAAAGAAAAAACGTTGCGTGCGGAGGCGCTCGAGCAAGTTCACCGGGTGAAGTGGATCCCCGCATGGGGAGAAGAGCGAATTTACGAAATGATTGAGAAGCGACCGGACTGGTGCGTGTCGCGGCAGCGATTCTGGGGCGTGCCGATTATTGTTTTTTATTGCCAGGGATGCGGCGCGCGGCTCAAAGATTTTGCGGCGCTGCGCAATGTAGTGAAATGGTTCGAACGGGAAGGCGCGGACGCCTGGTACCAGCACACCGCGGAAGAGCTATTACCCGCCGGGACGAAATGCGCGTGCGGGGCGCGTGCGTGGCGAAAGGAGAATGACATTCTCGACGTGTGGTTTGACGCCGGGTCTTCGAATCTAGCGGTTCTCGAGAAACAGGAGTGGCCTGCCGATGTCTATCTCGAAGGGCCTGACCAGTACCGCGGGTGGTTTCAGAGTTCGTTGCTAATCGCGACGGGGTTGCGCGAGCGCGCGCCTTATCGAAGCGTGGTTACGCACGGGTGGACGCTCGATGAACACGGGCGGCCGATGTCCAAGTCGTTTGGGAATGTGGTGCTGCCGAGCGAGATTTGCGAAAAGTGGGGAGCGGATTTGCTGCGGTTGTGGGTAGCTTCGCAGGAGTATCAGGCTGACGTGAAAATGAGCGAGCGCGTGATGACCCAGCTGGGCGAGGCCTACCGGAAGATTCGCAACACGTTTCGATTTGCGCTGGGGAATCTGTTTGATTTCGAGCCCGGGCGAGATGCTCTTTCAGGCGAGGAGATGGAGGCCATCGACCGGTGGATGCTGGAGCGCACCGCGGAACTTGTCGAGAAATGCCGGGAGTGGTATGCGGCATACGAATTTCATCGCGCTTATCACGCGATTCACGATTATTGCGTGGTTGATCTGAGCGCGTTTTATTTTGACGTGTTGAAAGACCGGCTGTACACCAAGGCGGCGAGAAACCGATCGCGGCGCTCGGCCCAGACAGCAGTTTGGAAAATCACCAGCGCGCTTGTACGACTGGCTGCGCCCATCCTGGTTTTCACTTCAGAAGAGATTTGGGCTCACTTGCCAAAGTTGCCCGGCGAACCGGAGAGCGTGCATATCGACGTCTTTCCCAAAGAGCCGGCGCTGCGGTCAAATATTGATGCCAAGACCAAGCTGGAATGGGAAAAGCTGCATGCGTTGCGAGCGGAGGTGTTGCAAGACCTCGAGCGTGCACGCACCCAGAAATTCATCAATGCCTCGCTCGAAGCAAAGATATGCCTTCGTTCCAAGGGGCTCTACCTGGAGCTTCTCGAAAGACATGCAAAGGATTTGCCGGGACTGTTCATCGTTTCGCAAGTGGAGGTATTGCCCTTTGACGGGCCGGTCGATGGCGACCACGCGCAGCCGCTTCATGTGCAAGTGTTGCGCGCCGACGGAACGAAGTGCCAACGATGCTGGAACTACTCGACGCATGTGGGGGAGAATCCGCGCTACCCCGGCGTGTGCGAGCGGTGCAGCGAAGCGCTTGCGGAAATCGAAGGATGGGAGCTGGCCCGTTCATGAAATTGCCTTCGCGCCTGAAGTGGCTCTGGCTCACGCTGGGTATAGTGCTGGCGGACCGCGCGACTAAAGCGTGGTTTGAAACGCAAACCGACGAAAGCTGGCGGCATGAAGTGCTGCGGCACTTCATTTATCTGGTGCACAGTCGCAATCCGGGAATCGCCTTCAGTTTTTTTGCGGATTCGCATTCTCCGTGGCTCCGCATCGTTCTAGTCGGCGGCGCACTGGTGGTTATCTGCGCGCTCGCGTGGCTGCTAGTGGCGGGGCAAGGGGGGGCCGCGGCATGCGGGGGGGTGGCTCTTTTGCTGGGAGGAGCCACGGGAAACGTGACGGACAGGATTATCCACGGCGCCGTGACGGATTTTCTTGAAGTGTGGATCGGGAACTACCGGTGGCCGGCGTTTAATGTGGCGGATTCCGCGATCACCATCGGTGCGATTTTGCTGATACTGGATTTGATTTTCTCTCCCACGAAAACTACCGAGGGAAAATAGAAACTCGGGTCAACTCTCCTTGGGCTACTTGCTTTCGCGCGTGAGATCGAAGTTGACGAATACCGCCGCTTGAGCGTTTTCGGCTCGTAACCAAGCTAGCGGGGAACACGTCTCATTTGCTGAAGACAGATTCATAGCCGCAGCCAGCAACCTTTTACATTCTCGAGGTTGATGGATTCCAGAAAGGTAATGGGTATGTCGAAGTGCGACGCTACACGTGTGCCCAGCGAACGGAGGCTCTCATGCGAAAACACCAGCTGGTATCCTTCCCTAGTAAAATTCTGTCCATGGTGGCGCGACCGACAGTGGTGCTTCTCACCGCAGCTGTTGTCACCACAACGGTTCTGGGCACATCGCCGGCGTTTGCGCAGGTTCAAGCTGCCACGGCCCGGACGGCTGCGGGTTGCGGGCCGAGCCAGGTGCAATTCGATGTAAAGCTGGATGACACGCTGCACGTGCTGGCACAGCCCGAGGCCGGCAAGGCAATTGTATACGTGTTCGAAGATGATTTCACCGGCCCGACCATGCGCATTGGTGTCGATGGTTCCTGGGCCGGAGCAACCAACGGCAAGTCCTTTATCTACTTTTCCATTGCTCCCGGCGAGCACAACGTGTGCACGGAATGGCAGTCGAATGTGTTCAAGAAAACGTCGGAGAGAGTCGGCGGGGCTATTTCCCTGAACCTGGAAGCCGGAAAAGTCTACTACCTTCGAATGACCTTCGAGGAAGTCACAAAAGCTTCGGGAAGGATCAAGCTGGATCTTACCGACAACGCCGAAGGACAGTTTCTGCTTTCGTCTTCAGCTCTTAGCAATTCGCACCCCAAGAAGTAGGAGCGTTATCGTCCCGCGAGGCGGTGTGTAAACAGCTTTGTTTTCCGGCCCGGGCAAACTGCTAGAATCTTTCGGTGCCTTCGTCCACCAGACATAATCTCAAGGTCCGAGAGAGCGATTCTGGCCAGCGCCTGGATCGCTATTTGGCGTCGCAACTGCCGGAGCTGAGCCGTACCCGGATTCAAGAGCTGGTTGAAGCGGGGCTGGTGCTGGTCGACGGCCGGCCGTCGAAGGGCGCCCACCGATTGCGGGCTGGCGAGCCAATCGTTGTGGAAGCCCAAGCTCGGCCGCCCATGCGCGCCGAAGCAGAGGCCATTCCACTGGAAATTCTTTACGAGGACGACGACGTGATGGTGGTGAACAAAGCCGCGGGGATGACGGTTCACGCGGGAGCGGGGAATTCGCGGGGGACCTTGGTGAACGCGCTGCTGGGACTGGGGCAGACGCTTTCTCGGGGTGGCGATGCTTTGCGGCCGGGGATTGTGCACCGCTTGGACAAGGAGACTTCCGGCGTCATCCTGGTGGCCAAGAATGATTTCACGCACGCCAGGATTTCTGAGGCGTTTCGGCAACGTTTGGTGAAGAAGACGTACATCGCGCTGGTGGAAGGTCTGCTGAAGGAGAAGCAGGGTCGCATTGAATTGGCGATTGGACGCGATTTGCACCGGCGCACGCGGATGGCGGTTCACCGGGGAACGCCGGGGAGCGCACTGCGTGCCAAAACGGTCGGGAGCGAGGTCATTCGCAGCGGCGGCCTAGCCGGCCATGCCCGGGAGGCGCGGACGGATTGGCGGACGCTGGCGGAAGTGGATGGGACCACGCTGGTCGAAGTACAGCTGCATACCGGGCGGACGCATCAGATTCGCGTTCATTTTTCGGCGATCGCGCATCCCGTCGTCGGGGATACGCTTTACGGGGCAGCCTCCGAGATTCGCGTGAGCGCTCGAACCGAGCGCCATGCGTCAAAGGAGCGGGAGAGCGTTAGGATGCCCGTGCTAGGTCGGAATTTTCTGCACGCGGCGCGGCTGGGGTTTTCGCAGCCGCGAACCGGAGCTTGGGTTGAAGTGCGGGCGCCTCTGCCGGAGGCCTTGCACGAGTTCGCGAGAAAGCTTGCTGTCACTGCGGGAGAGGATTCGGAGCGAATTGACGCTGTGCTTGCTCCCTACCTATAATCAACTGACATGCCCAGGGCACTGATTTCCTTATTACTTGCAGCGGTTTTGCTCACCATGGCGGCGAGCGACCGTGCGCGGCAGGCACCGGCGAAAGCTGCGGCTCCGGCGCAATCCGCGCCACCTGCGGCCGCACCGCAGGCGGGCGAAAAGGTGGCCACGCCGCAGGCCCCTCAGAGAATCATTCAGGTCGTAAACCTGGTGGACGTGCTGTTCACGGTGCTCAACCGGCGCAACAAGCTCGTGCCCGATCTGCAAAAAGAAGACTTCCAGATTTTTGATGAAAAGTCTCCTCAAGAAATTCGTTACTTCAGCAAGCAGACCGACCTGCCCTTGCGTATCGGGATGCTCGTGGATACGTCGAACAGCATCCGCGACCGGATCAAGTTTGAGCAAGATGCTTCCATCAATTTCTTGTTCAGCGTCTTGCGTCACGGGAGAGATGAAGCGTTCGTGATGACTTTTGATGATGAGCCGCAAGTTGTGCAGGCGTTCACCAGCGATGCGGGGTTGCTGCGCGACCAGATTATGCAGACGCGGGCGGGCGGTGGAACGGCGATTTACGATGCGATTTACGATGCTTGCCAGAACCAGTTAAGCCATCCGCCGCGTCCGCCGGGGGATCAGCCGGACATTGTGCGGCGCGTCATGATTCTGATCAGTGATGGGGACGACAATCTTTCGACGCACACCCGGGGCGAGGCCATCGAGATGGCGCAACGGACTAGCGTGGTGATCTATACGATCAGCACCAGCACGCAGTGGATTCAGCTATCGCAGACCGATCCCGACAAATTGGCTAGCCGGAAGACGCACTTGACCGAAGGCGACAAGATTCTGCAGGACCTCGCGGATGAGACCGGAGGGCGAGCTTTCTTTCCCTATCATGTGGATGATCTGGATCAGTCCTTCCAGGATATTGGCGACGAGCTGCGGAATCAGTATTCTATTGCGTATATGCCTACGAACTACGTGCTCGATGGACGCTACCATAGGATTCGCATCGAAGTGCCCGAACACAAGGGGTATCAGGTGCGGGCGCGACGCGGGTATTTTGCGCGGGCCAATCGAGAAAACAATAGCCAGCGGCCGAGTCCCTCTGGGCCGGCGACTCCCTGAAGTGTTGTCAATCCGAGAATTTCTCACACGACTCTCCTTGCGCACGGTGTGGCTTCGGGTGTGTCCGGCAGATCAGTTCCCGAACTCAGAATGTCATGGCGTCCACGGTCGGGAGTGACAAGCCCCTCTCCTTCAGGCGTTTGCGGCTCACTAGTTTCTCCCGAGACGCGGCGCTAGCGAGTCGTGTCGCGGAGAAGGACGGCGTCGGATTCGTTGTGACCGCGTTCGATGGCGATTTTTGAGCCGTCTTTGGAGAAGCGGAACCTTTCGATTCCTTCGGAAGTGAAATGAGTGAGCTGACGGGGAGCGGAGCCGTCCAGCGGCTGCCTCCAGAGGTTGCCGACGCCTTTTTCGAGAACGCCGTAGACGACGGAGTTGCCGTCGGGAGCAAACCTGAGAGGCGCAGAGGCGCGTGGGTCGATGTCACGGTAGGTGACTTTTTTGTCGTCAATGGAGTAGAAATTGAGCACGAGTCTGTGGTCCATTTCACGAACTTCCAGGCCGACGATGGTCTTGCCGTCCGGAGAGATGTCCGAGGCGCCGTTGGCGGTGGCCAACACCGTTTCCGGTGAGCCGCCATTGATGGAGACGCGCCTTAGGGATTGCTTGTCAGCGAAATCAAGGTAATAAATCCACTGGCCGTCCAGCGAGCAGCGGGGATCGGATTCGGCGGCGCCAAAGGTGAGTTGTTTTAAATCCAGGCCGGAGGCGCTCATCCTCCAAAGGTTGAACGAGAGTTTGCCGGAGCGGCCTGCGGAACGAAACACGATGTAGGGCTGCGGGCCGCAAGACGTTAGTTGATCGGAGATGTGATCGGCGTCCGAGTAGACCAGGGTTTCGCCGCCCTCAGGCTTGACCATGCGGATGTCCGGGCCTTGTATAAAGACGATGCGACCGTCAGCAGTCCAATCCCAATTCCAAACAGCGCTGCTGGAAGAGAGCGGGACCGGGTGAACGTCATCAGGCTGGGCAACACTGGCGACTTCAATCTGGTACCTGGACTGCGACTGGTTGGCAGCGATGGTGCGGCCGTCAGCGGCAATGCTGGGGAAGAAATAGGAATTTGTGTCCGTGGTGAGGCGGCGGTAGTCGCCATGGGGATAGCTAACGATGCCCAGTTGAGAGTTCAAAGCACGGGCGTTACCAAACTCCGAGACCAGCAGACCTGAGCCGTCTGGCATCCAGACGGGATTGCGAAAAATCTTGGTGGTGGTGAACGGGATGATCTGGAGCTTGCCGGAGCCCACGTCAATGGAGAGCACCGCGGCTATGATGCCCCTAGCCAATTGGGACTCGGTGATGACGATGGTCTTGCCATCTGGGGACCAGGCGGGGCTATAGTTGCCCGGACCCTCAAGGGTCACGTCTTTGAAGAGCGTGCGATCGGGGGAACCATCGCTCTTGGCGACGATCAATTCATAAGTAGGGGAATCGTGGTCCTCGCGCAAGAAGGCGAAGCGCAGGCCGTCGGGGGAGAAGGAGATGGGGCTATCGACGTCCTTGATGAGCAGACGCGGTGTGCCCCCGAGCATGGGGGCGGAGTACAGCGAGGCCAGGGTGTGTTCTTCCTCGTCGCGGCGGACACAATAAATATAGTTGGCATCGGGGGAGAAAGTGAGCCCCGCATAGCGCGTGGCCGCGGGCGGAACAAGCTGGGTATTACTGGCCGAAGCGATGTGGCGGAGCCACAGGGACTGCAGGCCATTCTCATCGCGGACGTGGAGAAGATACTTGCCGTCAGGAGAAATGGCAGCGAGAGCGATATGGCCGTTGTTGGTGAGATTCTCGATGGAGAAAGTATCGAACGGCACGTGGCGGTTGCGTAGCACGATGGAATAGATGCCGTAGGCAGCAGCGGCAGCGATCAAGAGGACACCCAGAATACTAAGGCCGGTGCCGAATTTGTGTTTTCTTGCGGCTTCGACGATGACGGAACTGCCGGAGGGCGTCACTCTGGGTTTAGAGGAGGGCGGTTCGGAGGCGGCGGAGACGCGGGCGGCGGATCTTTGCGTGCTGGCGGGACGGCTGCCGGAATCGATTTCGCGCTGTAGTCTCTTAAGGTCGGCGCGCAATTCGGCGGCGACCTGGTACCGCATGTCGCGGTCTTTTTCGAGAGCTTTGTTGAGTATGCGCTCGAGTTCGGGGGGCACGTCGGGATTGAGAGTGACCGAGGGCACCGGGGCATTGCGAAGGATGTTGTCGAAAACGACGGCGCTGGTGGCGCCGGGGAAGGCCTGTTTGCCCGTCAACATCTGGTAGAGGACGGCCCCGAGGGAGAAGAGGTCGCTGCGGGCGTCGATCTCTTCGCCACGGGCTTGCTCGGGGGACATGTACTGGATGGTGCCGACGGCCATGCCAGGGCTGGTGAGCAGGGTGTTTACGGGAGAGTCGACGGTGTGGTCTGAACTATCGTCTGAGATTCGAGCGAGGATCTTAGCGAGGCCAAAATCGAGGATTTTGATTGTGCCAGTTTCCGTGACGAAAATATTCGCGGGCTTGATATCGCGATGGACGATGCCCTTCTTGTGAGCGGCATCCAGGGCGTCGGCGAGTTGGATGCCGATCTCGATAGTGCGATGGATAGGCAACGGACCGGATGGCAGGACTTTATCGAGGGAATCGCCGACGAGGAGCTCCATAGCGATGAAGGTGCGGCCGTCGTGCTCTTCGATGGCGTGGATGGTGCAGATTGCGGAATGGTTAAGAGCGGAGGCCGCGCGGGCTTCGCGAAGAAAGCGTTCGAGGGTTTGCGAGTCGCGCTCGTTCGCTTCCGGAATGAATTTGAGGGCCACGCGACGGCCGAGCTTGGTGTCTTCGGCTTCATAGACGACACCCATGCCGCCGGAGCCGAGTTTTCGGAGGATCCTATAGTGGGCGACGGTCTCGTTGATCATGATTTTGGGTGCAAAGTGGATGTTAGACGGTCGGGGAATTTCGGTCAATGCGTACGGAGAGCTCGGTTGTGTCTTAATTGCCCTCGATCAGAGAACTGTCGAGCGCACCACCAGGAAGCCGCAGGCCTGGCACAATTTGCGTGCTCTTCGCTACCCGGACGGCTCCCGGGATACGCTGGAAGAGGCCCTGCTATCGAATGGGGCAGGCTGGTGAAGCTTTGACGATTGAGAAGCAAGCGTTTGAGATTAATCCGCAAAACCCTGAGGTGCGGACACGTCTCGATCACTTCCGCGAAGCCGCGGAGCAGGCTACCCGACAAGCTTGCTCTCGCCAACCTTGAAGGCCTGTTCGGGTCCATCTCGCCGAGGGCGGGCCAGCCCCGCCCCAACAGGGTCTTACCGGCTTCGAGATGGTTCGGAGTCGCGCGGACGCTTCAGCTTTTGGGAGCGTAGTAGCCTTTGCGGGCCAGGACTTTTAGGTCGTGGTTGGCTAGGTCAATTTTGATTTTGCGAAATTTGCCGTCGCGGGCGGAGTTTGTTGGATAGTAGCCGAGGGTGTATTGGCTGCGGAGCTCTTCGGAGATTTGGTCGAAGGCTTCTTGCAGATGCTTTTCGGAATTGACGACGATCATGCGGCCGCCGGTTTCGTCGGTGATTTTTTTGGCGATGCTGGCGTTGGCGCCGTAGTGCGGGTCGTAGACGAGAAGGATGTGCACCACCGTGTCCGTGCGCTGTGCGGCTTCGATGGCTTCTTCAACACGGACTTTGCTGCCGTTGTCTTCGGCGTCGGTGAGGACGACGACGGCTTTGCGGCCGGCTTCTGTCGAGAGCTTTTCGTTGCAGGCGAGATACAGGGCGTCGTAGAAATTGGTGCCTTTGGAGCCCGATTGGGGGATCGTTCCGGGTGTGACCATGCCCCCTCCACCGCCTGTGTTGATTTGGGCTTTGCGAATAGCACGATTGAGCTGGGAGCGGTCGTCGGTGAAGTCGGAGAGCAGGTCCACGTCGAGGTCGAAGGTCATCACCATGGCTTCGTCGCCCTTGCGCATGACGCGGTTCAGGAAGCTGCTGGCTCCGTCCTGGATGGCGCCTATCATGTATTGTTCGCTGCCGGAGGTATCCATGAGCAACCCAAGAGTGATAGGGAGCGTCACTTCTTTAGAGAAGAAAGCGATCTTTTGGTCCTGATTGTCTTCGGCGACTTTAAAGTCGTCTTGCTTGAGGTCGGTGACGATGCGCTTGCTTTTGTCCCGGACGGTGACGAAGAGGTTGACCAGGTTAACGCTGGTCTTGATGGTGGGGCCTTGAGCGGTGGGCTCTTGCGGCAGCGCTGGGAGGGCCATGGCGGCGGCAAGAACGGGCGTGACGCACAGTGCTGCGAATTTCCTAAGAGAAGGCATGTATACTTTCCTCGACGAGAGTTTCCCGGCTGGAACTGGCAAGCTGGGTTCTTCGCCCGGTAAGATGCTAGCAAGAGGTACGATGGATGCGTCGCCGGGAGAGCGGGCGGCGGTGCCAGCGCTGACTCCGGGAGGAAGTTTGGCCCTAGGAATATGAAAAGTCTACGAAAAATCGCGGGTATGACCAGTGTTTTGTTCTTCGTGGCACCAGCTTTGTGGCTTGGATTTGCCGCGCGTACACGTCAAGAGGCGGCTCCGGTCGCTCAGGAGCCAGCCGCGCCGCCGCCGGACAATGCTCGGCTCAGTGAGGCGCGAGCGAAGATTACGGTCAACGCCAATTTGGTGGTGCTGCCGGTGACCGTGAAGGACCGGGCTGGAAGGCTTGTGCCTGATTTGGGCAAGGATGAGTTTCGTGTGCTCGAAGACGGCGTGGAGCAAAGAATCGACGTGTTTACGACGGAGGGTTTCCCGCTGTCGATGGTCATACTGATCGACAACGATCTGAAAAAAGGGGACGCCCAGGAGGTGCAAGACAGCCTCGACGCCATCGTGGGAACCATGAGTGACCTCGATGAGGCATTTGTTTGCCGCTTCGACCAGTTCTTTCACCCCGGCAAGGGATTTACCAGCGACCAGGACAAGCTGCTTACAGAACTCAGAAGGACCAAGCTGGATAGTCACAGCGGGGTGATGTCCCCTGGCGGACCGTTCAATGGGCCTACCATTAACGGGCACAATCCAGACGGTTCACCGCCGATCCCTGAATCCACACGGACCATCTTTGCGCAGCCGACCAAGGCGCTGGACGATGCCGTGTTCGGCGCGGCGGAGCTTTTGAAGAACCGTCCGCGCAACCGGCGCAAGATAATCTTTATCGTGAGCGATGGCGTCAACGGGGGAAAGAAGTACAACACCAATACTTACGACACTACCGTCAAGGAGGTACTGGGCCACAGCATCTCGGTGTTCGGAGTGGGTGTGGGAAGCGCGTTCTACGACCGCAGATTTGAGCGGCTCTCCGAATACGCGCACGCCACGGGTGGGGATGTGTATTACGCGGCGAAGAAGGAATCGCTGCAGGATCTTTACTCGAGGATAACGGAAGAGGCCCGCAACGAGTACACGCTGGCGTATGTGCCGCGGGAGACGAATAAGGCCAAGGACTACCACGACGTGGAAGTGCGCGTGAAGCGGGAAGGGCTGACGATTCTGACTCGCAACCGCTACTACACCGGCGGAATCGCGCAATAAGGAGAAAAGTTTAGCTGCGCGCCGGAATTCTCTTGACAGTGGCTCGCCGCACTCGTATACGGAGCGAGATGGCATGGCGGGCAGCGCTCGGCATGGCCTTAAGACTGCATACTCCGTGGTCCATGGGGACTGCGCGTGAAAGGAGCTTGACGATGAAGAAAAAGGGAAAGAAGGACGACGCTAAGGTACCGAAAAAGGGGAAGTAGGAGGTTTTCGACAAGATTCGGTTGGTTGGGGCGCCGCCCGGTGGGTGGTGCCCTTTTTTTATTGCTTCCGGGCCGCATGGTCGCGGCTATTCTCGAACGGGGGGGTTGCGGACTAACTGCTAAGTGCTTCTTCATGGGCGGGGCAAATCGATTTGTAAGCGCAGCTTCGGCAAAGGTAGCCCGGTTTCGGAGGGAAGTGGCCAGCGCGGATGTCGGCGGCGGCTTCCAGCACGATTTTTTGGGCCTCGTCGAGTTGTTTGGCGTCGCGAGTGGTTACCTGGATCTGGTTGTCTTGGAGGTAGTGGAACACCAGGCGGACGGGGTTCCATTCGAAGATCTCTTTGGCGGCCAGGGCGTACAGGCTGAGCTGCAGATCTTTTTTGGCGTCGACGTCTTTTTTGGGCTTGCCGGTTTTGTAGTCGATGATTTCGACGTCTTTGCGGCCGAGGGAATTTACCTGGTCCATTCGTCCGATGATGGTGACGTTGTCCTCCATCGGTAGCGCAAAGGATTTTTCCAGTTCGAGGACCCGCGGCGCGTCTTCGAGCAGTGCGGCGTGGAAAGTACGCAACTGTTCGAGGCCATCTTGCTGGTAGCCCTTTTCCTGGTAGTCGTCTTCAAAACCTGCGGACGTCCACTCGGTTTCGAAGATGCGCGCCACCTCTTCGAAGGGGAGTTTTATGCCTTTGCGGAAATGCTCGATGAAGCGCTTGATGGTGGTGTGCATCACGCTGCCGAAGCTGAGCACGGCCTTGGGGCCTTCTTTCAGGCCCCAGGAACGGCTGAAGAGATACTGTTGCGGGCAACTGCGGTAGCCGCTGACGGCCGATGGGCTCAACGTGAGCGGTTCGGGAGCGCGAGGGTGGAATTCCAGGGCCCAGTCGGCGATGCGAGAGAAAATTTTCGGAGGATCGGGGGAGACAGGAAAAAGTTCAAGTTCACCGGCAAATGAGGGTTCCTTTTTCCCGAAGGCCCGAGGTGCGGGCAGTTTTGGCTTCAGCTGCCGGATGTCGCGGCGCTTGATCGCGGGATCCATAAGGAGGTCTTCGATGAACACCGGTATCTTGCCCTTTTTTTCGGTGAGCGTTGTGAGCGTGAGGCGGTTTTTTGCGCGCGTTAGTGCGACGTAGAAGAGGCGGCGCTCTTCTTGAATGTGGAACTGCTCTGCGGGTTCGCCTTCTTTCATCAGAGCGGCGGGGAATTCGAAGACGCGGGAGCGTTCCGTTGTTGGAAACTTTTTGTTATTGATGCGCAGAAGGAAGACTTGCGGAAACTCGAGGCCTTTGGCTCCGTGGACCGTCATCAGCTGGACGGCATCGCCGGGGAAGTCTTCTTCTAGACTGATCACGCCGCCAGCTTGGGAGTAGTAGTCGAGATACTCGACAAATTCAGCGAGGCTTCGCGTGTCGCTCTTGCGCTCCCACTCTTTGGCGAACTCCGAGAGGCGCGTGACGTACTTACGGTCTTGCGGGCTGGCGCGTTCTGCTACTTCCAGCCACTCGAGAAGAGCAGCAAGAATTTCGCGGGCCGTGCGGCGGCGGAGCCGTTTGCGTTGCTCGAAGAGGAATTCAAGCAGTTGGGCCAACGCGCCGGGTGAGGAATCGAAAGGGAGTTGCGTCTGCGGAGCTTCGAGCATGTCATAGAGCGCTTTTTTCCCTTTTCTGGCGCGCTCGGCGAGGCGCACGAGGTCGACGGGTTCGAATCCCCAGGCGGGCGCCGCTAGCACCCGGGCGCAGGAAAGGTTGTCGAAGGGACTGGCAATCAGGCGCAAGTAGGCCAGGACGTCTTTGACCAGCGGGTGATCGAGGATAGAGAGGTTGCTGATGACGAAAGGGATTTTGTGGCGGGAGAGTTCTTCGACGAGATCGTCGCGGTGTGCATGCTGGCGGTAGAGGATGGCGAAGTCGCGCCACTTGCACCCAGCGGCGCGGAGGCGCTCGAGTTCGCTGACGAGCCAGCGGGCTTCGTCGTGTTCGGTTTCCAGCTCGACGAGGCGGATTTTTTCGCTCTCTTCTTTGTTGGCGTTCAGGACCTTTTTGGGGAAATCGGCGGTTGTCGTGTTCATCCCAATGACTTGCGTGGCTACCCGGAGAATGTTGGGAGTGGAACGATAATTCTCTAGGAGCGAGATACGGAATGGCGTGGAGTCCTGGCCTCCCTTCCAGCCGGCGAAGCGCTCCAGGAAGAGTTTGAAGCTGCCGAAAGAGGCGCCGCGGAAGCGGTAGATGGCTTGGTCATTGTCGCCGACGGCCACGATGTTTTTTCTGTCTCCGGCCAGAAGCTCGAGGAGGCGAAGCTGCGCGATGTTGGTGTCTTGAAATTCGTCGACCAGGATGAAGCGGTATTTTCCCTGGAGCGCGTCGCGCAGCGCGGCGTTGGTTTCGAGAAGCTCTACGGCACCGGTGATGAGCGAGCCAAAAGAAACGCGTTTTTTTTCGCGCAGCAAATCTTCGCTGGCGCGGTAGGCGCCGGCGATTTCCTGCTGGAGGGCGACTTCCTCGGCGCGTTCCTTGAAAGTGTCCTCGTCGAGAGCCGCGCGGTCGGTTTCTAGTTGAGCGGCTAAGCCGTCGGCGTAGCGCTGGTAGTCCCGACAGGAGACTAGCTCGTCTTGACAGCGCGAGAAGAATTCGACGAAGTCGTTTAAGAACTGGCCGGGATCGGCGAGGCGGCGGTACTTGTTGAGTTTGAGGCGCTCGAGATTGCGGCGGAGAAGAATCCAGTGATCGACTTTGTCGATCATCAGGCGTTCGGGCGCGGCTTCCTTCAGAAGGTTCTCGCAGAAGGCGTGGAAGGTGGCCAGGGTGACATTTTTTCCACGTTCGCCGGCGGCGCGTACGACGCGGGCTTTCATCTCCCCGGCTGCTTTGTTTGTGAAGGTGAGGCCGAGAATGTTCTCGCCGGAAAGGGCGTCGTCGGTTTCTAGGAGGTGGCGGATGCGTTCGATGATCACGCGAGTCTTGCCAGTCCCGGCGCCCGCAATGACCAGGAGGGGCCCCTCGCCGTGAGTGATGGCGCGGCGTTGGGCTTCGTTGAGCTTCAGCCCGGTTTCCGCCGGTGGATTGAGATCGAACAGAGTGGCCATGATTTAAGAAGGTTAGCCGATATTGGGGCAGACGGGAAACGGGGTCAGCAGTTTGGAGAATTCATTCTAAGATCGATTGTCGCGACACGCCTTTGTGATTCCTTACCTGCCTGGAGTTCTCGTTACTGTGCCAGCTTTCAATGTTCTGTGTGCGGAGACGGGAATACGCCCGGTGTGCTGGTGTTTCGAGCTGACGAATAATGTGACTTCCAGTTTGATGAACTTCGAGATAGCTCCATGCGCGCGAAGCAGCTTCTAGCCTCGCTACATTTGGTTTCAAGGCGCGTTCAGTTTTGTTTCGAAGCGAAAAGAGTAGAGCGCGCCGAGAGCGCACCGGCCGCAGTTTTGGCGTTAATCTCTGCGGATTTGCCGCGCGGTACGCTGAGTGATTCCCACTTTCCGGTTTTGCTGAAAGTAAGATGCTTGGCGAGAAACAAAATCTGGCCCACGTGATGAGCGTAGTGAGCGATCTGGCGGTTGATGGCTTGCATGACGGAGTGCGGCTCGCTACGAATCGTGACGGTTCGCGTGAGATCAGACTCCGCGAGCGGTTCGAGCGCATCGAAGAGATATTTCCAGCCGCGTTCCCACATTTCGATTACTTCGGTGCGGGTAGCGGGTGGAGTCTCAAATTCCGTGTCGCGGTTGCGGTCGGGTTTTTCGCCATCGGTGGTCAAGAAATCGAGCCAGCGCGAGCGCATGTTGCCGGACATGTGCTTCACAATGATGGCGATGGAATTGGATTCCGCGTCTAGGGTGATGAACAGGGCTTCGTCTGGGCACTGTGCCATGGCCCGGTCAGCCAACTTTTTGTAGTAACGAAATAGGCCGATGGAATCTTGCAAATAGGAGCTGTTGAGCTGGTGGGGCATGAGGAATATTCTGTTCTGTCGGGAGCGCTTGTCAACGACCATTCGAGGGAATGCGCTCACGCCGAAGGGTTCGCGCGCGGTGATCCCGAGGATGGGGTGGCGGAAAATAATGCTTGACATTTCGCCTTTTGTTCGCCTACTATTCTGGTTCTGAATTTCGATTCCGCATGGGAGGCCGACATGACCATTGGACAAACGATGCTGCCTGAATTTGACCAGGAGATGCAGAGCACGCGCAAGGTGCTCGAGCGCGTGCCCGACGACAAGTGGGATTGGAAGCCGCACGAGAAGTCCGGGACGCTGGGCTGGCTTGCGGGGCACGTCGGCACGGTACCTGAATGGATTGCGATGACCATCAAAACCGAAGAGCTGGATTACGCGCCTGTCGGCGGCCCGACGTACCAGCCGCCGAAGATCACCAATCGGGCGGAGCTCCTCGCGGCCTTTGAAAAAGGGAGTGCGGAAGCTCGAGCGGCTCTTGCCAGCGTGAGTGACCAGGACATCGTGAAGGGCTGGAAGCTGCTTGCGGGTGGCAAAGAAATCTTTACCTTGCCGAGGGTCGCTTGTATTCGGGGCATGTGCATGAATCACATGATTCATCATCGGGCCCAGTTGACGGTCTATTACCGATTGGTTGGCGTGCCGGTTCCCGGGCTATACGGCCCGAGCGCGGACGAAGGCATGCCGGATTCGACAGCGGCGGCCGCAAACTAAAAGCACCTTGAGCGAGACGGGTGTTGCCCGTCTCGCCTGTTCTTTCATCTTTTGCCCCCGCGACTGCTCCGGGCGCAACGTTGTATAATGGTGTGCGTTGTTCCTCCGGAGGTTTACCACGCACATGGAAACTCCTGTCATTCTCTCTGCTGTACGTACGCCCATCGGAAAATTCCAGGGCGGATTGGCTGGATTCTCGGCTATTGAGCTTGGCGGCAAAATTGTCGCCGAAGCTATACGGCGCGCGGGGATCGATCCCCAGGAAGTGGATGAGGCCATCCTCGGCAATGTGGTGCAGGCGGGACTCGGGCAAAATCCTGCGCGGCAGGCGGCGCTTAAGGGTGGCTGTGCTCCGCGCGTGGCCGCAATGACGATTAACAAAGTTTGCGGCTCGGGGTTGAAGTCGGTAGCGTTGGCCGCGCAGGCCGTACAGCTTGGTGAATCGGAAATGGTCGTGGCTGGCGGGATGGAGTCGATGTCCAATTGCCCGTATCTGCTCCCGCAAGCGCGGACGGGCTACAGAATCGGCGACGGCAAGCTCGTGGACTCGATGATCAACGACGGGTTGTGGGACGCGTATGAGAACTTTCACATGGGGATGACGGGCGAGCTGGTGGCCGAGAAATACGGGATCACTCGCGAGGAGCAGGACCGGTTTGCGGTGGAGAGCCACCAAAAGGCCATTCGCGCGCGAAAGTCCTGTTTTTTTGAAGGGCAGATTCTGCCGATCGAAGTGCCGCAGAAAAAGAGCGAGCCGAAGGTCATCAAGTACGACGAATCGCCGCGCGAAGACACTTCCATGGAAGCGCTGGCCAATTTGAAGCCGGCGTTCAAGAAAGACGGCACGGTGACCGCGGGGAATGCTCCTGGAACGAACGACGGAGCAGCGGCGTTGATGGTTACCAGCGAGCGGAACGCGGCCCGCCTGGGTAAGCAGCCGATCGCTCGGATCGTGGCGCAGGCGGTTAGCGGCGTGGAACCGAAATGGGTGATGATGGCGCCGGTGGACGCGGTGGAGAAATTGCTCGCGAAGACCGGCTGGGACCGCGACCAGGATGTGGACCTTATCGAGTTGAATGAGGCTTTTGCGGTTGCGGCGATTGCGGTGACGCGGCAACTGCGGCTTAATCCCGAGAAAGTGAACGTGAACGGTGGCGCGGTGGCCTTGGGCCATCCGATTGGAGCGAGTGGCGCACGCATCCTGGTAACCCTTCTTTATGAATTGCAGCGGCGCAACCTAAAGCGCGGCATCGCTGCGCTTTGCCTCGGCGGAGGCAACGCCGTCGCCGTCGCCGTGGAACGCTATTAGGATGAAATATTGCCCGTTATGTGCAGGCGAGTATCGCCGAGGCCACCAGGTATGCGCGAATTGTGCAGCACCTTTAGTAGACTCACTCGATGCGGCCGAAGTCGCGGACAACCGTGCCCGACTTTTTTGGATCGGCAAAGATCTGCAAGAATTTGAATTGGCCGCCGCCGCGCTCCGCGAAGCGGGAATTCCTGCAAACGGGGTGGAGGGCCTTAGGGGAATTGTTGGCGCCCTACTCAAGTCCGAGTCCAAGATTTATGTCCTCGAAGGAGATTTAGAGCGAGCATTGGAAGCTGCCACAAAGGCCATAGCAAGCCGCCAGCGTGGTTTTGGCTCCATCCAGACCTGTCATGCTTGCAGTGCAGATTGTTCTGCATCCTTAACTGTCTGTCCCAAGTGCAAAGCCGTTCTTTTCATTGAGCCGCAGAAAGACGCCATTAAGGGCTTGGTCGAGGAGACTCCTGCACCGAGCCGCATGAATTACTGTCCGCTATGCGATGCGGAATACACCGCCAGTCACACGCGCTGCACTGTTTGCGGAGTGGAACTCGTTTCTGAAGAGCTGCGCGGACGGCCTCTTGACGAACGTCAACAGAACGAGCGCATCGTGATGGTCTGGCGAGGAGGCGATCCGCTGGCCGTAAGCGAGGTGGTCAACCGTTTGCGCGAAGCCGGAATCCGCCATCACGTTCATGCCACCAATGATCACCTCGTTTTTGAACTGGGCATGCCTCGGCCGAAATACGCCGTCCGTGTGTTCGCCTCCGACGTATCCAAAACGACGGAACTCCTCGCGGACATTCGCGAGAGTCTTCCGTTTGGGCTCAGTTTCACGCCCGTCCCCGAGGAAGAACCAACGGCATTCAAAGGACGACCCACCGAACCCTGGAACCCCGCTGCTGCTACGGTGGAAATCTGGAGCGGTGAAGACGCTTCGCTGGGAGAACTGCTAGAGGCGTGCCTGAGAGAAAATCTCATCGGCGCTCGCTGCGCCGGGCGCGAACCCGGAACGCTGCGCTTGTTCGTGACGGCTCACGACGAAGTTGCCGCCCGTGAAATTATCCGCGAAGTCCGCGAAGCTACGCCCCCTGCTTGAGTGCCTCTCGGGCCGTTGGGGGTGGCACGGCAAAGATTAATTCGCTCGGCCGGGATGTGACACACTGCGGATTCTGTTCAGTAGCGCTACTAGATTTGGACAGTCTTGGTCAGAGATGGCGGTGAATTTCAAACCCAGTCCGCCGCTCGGAACCAGATGCCGCACTTCAGCCTCGACCCTTATGTTTCCTTCCTGGACGAGAAAATCAAGTTGGGCTTTCACGCCCACGGTTTGCGGAATTGGCGTGGAGAGAAACAGCCCGCCTACACTTAAATCGGAAATGCGCGAAATGTCTTCGGCCCCGCCACAGCGCCAATACGCCCACACCCCGTCCGGTATCGCGACGCGTGAACTGAGTCGTCTGGAATAGACTAATCTTGCAAGCGCGGCTCCCATGAATCACCTCGGGCTTGCGGAACCGTGAGCCTAGTGAAAAAAGCAAACAACCGGTCGCTAAGCCAGTCCAGAACCTAGTCGGTTCGAGGTGAGCAAGCCATCCGGTGAATACCTTAAAGTTTTTCGGAATTTGCCTGAGAATCGTGGAGGGGCGGTCGCCGCGATAAAACCATGCGCTCGGAACGTCCGACGCGCCGGGCATACGCGACACGCAGGCGTTACAAAGCGCATAAACTGGCTCGTCCCCAAAACGGACCTATGGGTGGGCAGCCCAAAAGTAAAACCTCTTCGTTGTCCTCCGCTGAGGTAGGGCGGTTGCGGGAGCAACCCACCGAAGAGACCGGACCAAGATCCGGCTCCCTGGCAATCCTCGCCTTTAAGGGCCTTTTGGGGCGAGGAGGATGTCAAAAGCTGGATTTCGGGACCGAAGGGAGCTCCGCGCTGCTGGGCGCCGGCGTTCCCAGCTCGTACGCGCAGTACGGGCAGAACTTGTCGGTTTCGACCACTTCGCGTTTGCAATTGGGGCAAGAGGGGTGGAGGTTGCATTTGCAGTTGGGGCAGAAGTTGAAACGCCCCCCTACACTCGTACCGCATTGCGGGCAGGGATAAGGCAGTGGCTCACGCATCAGAAAATAGACCATGAAGCCGATGATCAGGTAGCCCGGCAAAAGGATGATCGCGAGAAGCGTCCACAGAGCTGAGTTCATGCCGCGGCGCTTGGAGTCGCGGTTCACGTAAGCGATGAGAAAGATCACTGTGGCCAGGCACAAGGAAGCGGCGGTGATGATTCCGGCGAGCGCCAAAGAAGCGAGCGCCGGGTTATCTCGTAGTTCATACGGAAACATCACATTTCCGTACGGCTCGTGCCTTGCCGCCAGGTTTACATAGAGCGCGATGCCCTGCGCAATGAGGAAGAGCACGAAGACGCTCGCTACCAGCCAGCGCGGGATGATGCTGAACTCGTCCCAGAAGCGGAGGTTCTCCTTTCTCCGGCGGAGACGGTTGAGCCGCTTCCTCTCGTTGAACGAAGCGCTGACCTTTTGTTGGTAGTCCGACATACGATTTCCTCTCTCAAACTCCAGGGTTGGTGCTGTCAATCAGGCCGATCATTCTCGTGAGCCAATCTGAGGTTTTCCATCAGTACGACCGCCGCGGCGATTAAAGCGGGGATCGTCCACCAAAGACCAAAACCCATTTCCCAGACCAGCCGGGGCATGCCGAGGTGTTCTCCTGCCCACTCGAAAGCGCGCCAGACGTAAGGCGCCGCGGCGATGCCGAGCGCCCAGGACATAACGCACATGATCCAGAGGAGGCGGCGCCTGGGTTCGCGTTCGCGCATTTCTTGCGCACGCAATTGCACGCGGAACTGTGTGCGTTCGGCGAGTCCGCGAGGGAGGAGAACTGGCAGGCCTCGCAATGCGCGCAGAGCGGCGGTCGTTTGCTGCGCCACTTGGGCGCAGACCGGGCACTCGCCCAGATGTGCGGCGAGCCAGTCGCGCTCGGTTTGGGAGATTCCTTCGATGCGCTCTTGCGCGATCAGCTTTTCGGCGCGGTCATGGAGATTTTTGTTCATGCCGCGCCTCCTTGCATGGCGCCACGCAGCGCTTCGAGGCCGCGATAGAGGCGCGACTTTACAGTGGAGAGCGGTGCGGCTAGGACCCCGGCGATTTCTTCGAGTCCGAGGTCTTCCTGAAATCGGAGAACCAAAACTTCGCGATAGACGGTGGGAATGCGATCGAGTGAGGCGTGGACACCCGTTTTTTCTTCGGCGGTCAGGACCAGATGCAGAGGCGAGGGTTGATTCAACGCGGCAAACTCCATTGGCGCGCCTTCTTCCGGGTCGGTCAACGCGTCGAGGCTTTGCACTTTCTTCTGGCGCTGCCAATCGATCACCAGGTTGCGCGCAATGCGGAAAAGCCAGGCTTCAAATTTGTATTTGCCGTCGTATTGATGGCCGCGCTCGAGGACGCGGATCCAGGTCTCCTGGAAGAAGTCCTCCGCGCGCTCGCGGCTGGAAGTGAGATAGAGCAAATAGCGGAACAGGCGGTATTGATACTGCTCGATCAGTTGATCGAGGAGATCAGGGTCGCGGCGCTTTAGCCCTTGGGCGAGGGCTTTGTTGTCGTCGGCCATTCGTGTGGAGAAGAGAAGAATCGACCTCGCTGGTGCCGCGGTCAGGGTTGTAAATGTCGCGCTCATTCTACAGGGTATACGGCAGCGCGAGGCAAAAAGACGCATGGCCGGGCGGCCTTCCAACTCGCTTAGGTTTCAATGGGTTACCGGCCGCAGCGGGTATGGTCTGTCGGGCTGGACGCGGTGTAGTAGACTCTTCCCTCACTGCCATGTTCTGTCCCGTTTGCAAGGCCGAGTATCGACAAGGGTTTACGCGCTGCGCGGATTGCGACGTCGATCTTGTCTATGAATTGCCGGCTGCGGCCATCGTCCTCCTTGAAACCTTCGATCCAGGCAACCCCGAGGAAGATCCCTTCTGCTCTTTTTGGAAGGGTGATGATCCGAGAATTCATGCCGAACTCTGTGCCTTGCTTGGCGAGCAGGATATCCGCCATAAGACCATCCGGAGGCAAGACCATCTTTTCAATTGGAACACCAGGAGCGCATTCGAAATCGGCGTCCCGTTTTCGCAATTCGACCGGGCGGAAGGCGTAGTCAAAGACGCCTATGGTGGCGAAAACGAGCCAGTTTCCGAGGAGGTCCGAGTGCCCCTGGAGCTGCCGGAGCTCGTCGAACCAAGGGAATTGCGTCCGGCCTGGGATCCCAAGCGTTGGTATCCTGAAGACGCTACCGTAGAGATTTGGGAGGGCGACCAGCAGGAGATGGGGGAATTGCTGGTGGCGTCGCTGGTCGAGAATCGTATTCACGCGCGTGTGACAGAGACGAAGGGAGCGTATGGGCTGTTTGTCTTGCCCGGGGACGAAACGCGGGCCCGGGAAATTGTGCGCGAAGTGGTCGAGGGGGTTCCGCCGGAGGGAAGGCTGGGATGACGCTCGCTGCGCTTGCCGCCGTGGCCATTCCAGACCGGGGGGTTCTTAGTGCGCTTGCGTTCTGTTTCTGGGTCGTGATTGGATGTATCCTTAGCGCCTAATCAACGGTCGAAGCTGCTCGCATGGAGGAACTCATGACTTCAGGTCCGGGACCGCAAGGGTCGCTGATTATGTTGTGGGCGGGGGAAGACCCGGCGTTGCACTCGTCGTTGCTGGAGGAATTGGAGGCTGCGGGCATTCCGTTTGTCGACAAGCCCACCGGGGATGATGAAGTCGCACCGACGGCGGATACTCTTCCCATCGATTGGAAAGCGCGATTCGGGTTTGAAGTGGCCGTGCCCTCGTCGAATCTGGCTGCGGCCGAGAAGATTCTCGAAAAGCTGCTGGACGAAGAGCCCGTGGATATGGAGCTCTCGGCCGATAACTCCCTGGACCCCGACTCAGCGGAGCTGAAACCATCCCACTTGGGCGCGACTACTTGCGCAGTTTGGTCTGGCTCCGATGGAGCACGCGCTGGTTTCTTGAGCCAGGCGCTGAAGGAAAATGAAATTCCGGTGCGCCTCGAGACGCATGGAAGCGAAACAACTGTGTATGTTCCGCCGGAAGAGGAAATGCTGGCGCGGGAGATTATCCGAGAGATAGTCGAAGGCGCTCCGCCAGCGTGACGCGGTGTTCTGCCCTCTTTGCAAAGCCGAATTTCGGAGTGGCTTTACGCAGTGTAGCGATTGCCACATGCCTCTGGTTGTGACTAAGCAAGAAGCAGACCGGCAAAACGTAACGCGCGTGTGGAAAGGGGGCAACAAATCTGAATTCGAGTCTGTCCTTAGCGCATTACAGCAGGCGCAGATTCCGTTGCTATTTCGAGAGCACCTGAATGTTCGGTCTGCAGTTCCATCAACATTTCTCGGCCTCGCCCGTCGTCGCCGGCAGGCCACCTACGATAGTGAATTCGAGGTTAAGGTACTGGGAAGTGATGCTGACCGAGCCCAACGAGCGGTTCTCCGCGCCGTTCGCGAGACGGAAAACGTCTAGTGCCCGTTCGAGAGACACTCGGCTTGACCGCGACCGAGCGCAGAGAGCATCCTTTACTTCCTTAACTTCATTTACCTCATCTATTTCGGCTGTTCGGAGGCTTTGACCTTGTCGATCGAGGCAATCAAGACCGTGGCGGTGCTGGGCGCAGGAACGATGGGGAACGGCATCGCGCATGTGTTTGCGCGGTCGGGCTACAAAGTGATCTTGCGGGACCTCGAGCAGCGCTTCCTGGACCGCGGGTTGGAGACGATTGGCAAGAATCTGGACCGGGAGATTGAGAAGGGCAGGCTTGCCCAAGCCGAGAAGGGAACCGCGCTGGCGCGGTTGCAGCCCGTTACTGATATGGCGGCGATTGCGGCGGCTGATTTTGTAGTCGAAGCTGTGCCGGAGAAAATCGCGATCAAGCGGGCGGTGCTCGCCGAGGCGGATGGAATTTTGCGGCCGAATGTGATCCTTGCGAGCAACACGTCTTCCATTGCGATGACTACGCTTGCGGCGCTGACCAAGCGGCCCGACCGGTTTGTGGGCATGCACTTCATGAATCCTGTGCCGGTGATGGTGCTCGTCGAGGTGATTCGCGCGCTCCAGACGAGCGAAGTCACGTTTTCCATGACGATGGAGCTGGCCGCGAGGCTCGGCAAGACGCCCGTGGCGGTCAACGACGCGCCGGGGTTCGTCTCCAACCGCGTGCTGATGCCGCTCATCAATGAGGCGGTGTATTGCGTGCTGGAGGGCGTGGCGACTCCGCAAGCGGTCGATGCCGTGATGAAGCTGGGCATGAACCATCCTATGGGTCCGCTCGAGCTGGCCGATTTCATCGGACTCGATGTGTGCGTGGACATCATGCATGTGCTGCACGAAGGGCTCGGCGATCCGAAGTACCGGGCGTGTCCGCTGCTCAAGAAATACGTCGCCGCGGGATGGCTAGGGCGGAAGTCGGGCCGGGGCTTCTACAGCTACGCAAAATGAATTCGTCGAGGTGTCACCTCCATGGGCAACCGAGCAAGACTGGGGTTAGGTTGGTACATGCTCCTCTCTGTCGCTTCTCCGCCCTTTCCTCGGTGTCCCCATAATCTGCGGCGCGAGGGGACCGTCTGCTCGGGGATTGGATTTTAGAAAGGCTTTCTCCAGCATGCTGATTCCAGCAATCCCAAACCTTCGATGCCTGCCTTTG
>Ga0210403_10000659_pt1 | contig 35142 bp, 20 predicted proteins | sample IncBWC19MmetaG_FD_150863 | JGI IMG/M metagenome (GOLD analysis project Ga0210403, IMG submission 150863) | Forest soil microbial communities from Barre Woods Harvard Forest LTER site, Petersham, Massachusetts, United States - Inc-BW-C-19-M | ecosystem: Environmental > Terrestrial > Soil >...
AGAGCGGACGAAAGAGAATGGACGGGGCGGTGCAGCCGTCATGGGCGGCGCGAAGGTCCCGGAAAAGAGCCGCGAACAGCGGAGTGAAGAACGCTACCCGATGCAATCGGAGGTAGAGATTTTCGTGCCTGAAAGGGCGACGATGTTTCGGGGGCGGATCGCGAACTTCAGCCAGTCGGGTTGCTATGTGCAGACGGCTGCGTGGGTGCGCCTGCCGCCGACGACCGTGGTCGAGGTCGCGTTTGCCCTCAACGGGCGGATGGTGCGTGCTCGGGCCGAGGCCCGATTCGCGCAGTCGAGGACGGGAGTCGGACTGCGGTTTCTGACACAGGATGAGCAGACGCGGGCGAAGTTGGATGAGGTCCTAGCCGGTTTGCGCTCGTCGTCGGCCGAAGCGGGGGAGGGCGGAGAAACCGTTCCCACGGCTGTGGCAGCGTCGGCGAGTGCGGACGCTGGGGCCGCGGGCGTTGCGGGACCGGAGGCGGCGGCCGCTCCGGATGAGAGTATGACTGGCGAGATTCCCTCCTGAAGACAGTGGGGAGTCTGAGGGCGTTTCGGTCAGGAGGGCGGCTTTGCTGAGACGCTGCCCAGGACTCTCCCGTCAGGTGGTGTGGTCGACGACGATCCTCCAGCCGTTCGGGGTCTTTTCGAAGACGAGGGAGAAGAGGCCATCGGCGTTTCCGCCTGACTTCTTGGCGCGCTCGAGGTGGAAGCGGCCGATGCAGAGGGCGAAGCTGTCGCCCAGGGGATGGACCTCAAGGTCGGAGAAGGCGAGGGTGCCCATGCTGTCTTTGCTGGGGTAGTTGTGATGGTACTCGGCGAGCATGCTGTCGTAGCCGCGCTGGACATGGTTGTTGATGAAGAGGGTGTCGGGCGAGTTCTTGTAACCCTCGGCGTAGGCGTCGATGTCGCCCCGGTTCCAGGCGGCCTCCTGCCGGAGCAGCACCTTGATCACATCGAGTTCCAATTGGCTGGCAGTCTTGAGGTTGGGGGCCTGGGCATGCAGCCGGCAGGGGGGAGCTGCGGGGGCGAAGGCGAGAAGCAGCAACAGGGCCAGGGCGGCAGGGCGGATTTGGCTGGACATGCTGGGCATAGGGACCTCGAGTCGGAGTCGGAGCCGGGGATTGGGGTCGATTCGCGGTAGTGGATGCAGCATACAACGGCGCGTCCAGAATTGGCTGCGGGATTGGACTAGAATCGGCGATATGGGGAAAATTCCAGCCGAAGAGCAAAGCGCGGACGCGGCGACTGTGAAAACGGCGACCGGCGCGCTGTCCAGCGCTCCGGCTGCGTCGACCCGAGTGGTGCATGCCGTCTGCTCGCATGACTGCCCGGACTCCTGCGGCGTGCTGGTGACGGTCGAAACGAAGACGGGCGAGGCGGGAAGTGGCCGGGCGGTGAAGGTGCAGGGCGATCCGGCGCATCCGGTGACGCGGGGCTTTCTTTGCGGCAAGGTGGCGAAGTACCTGGACCGGGTGTACTCGCCGGAGCGGCTGCTGCATCCCATGCGGCGGCGGTCTGGGGTGGACAAGGGGCCGGTGCCTCCGGGACAGGAGGCCGAGGTCTTTGAGCAGATCACGTGGGACGAGGCGCTGGAGCTGATCGCCGGGCGGTTGACGGCGGTTGCGGCGGAGTTTGGGCCGGAGAGCGTGCTGCCGTACAGCTATGCGGGGACGATCGGGCAGCTGGGTTATGGGTCGATGGACCGGCGGTTCTTCCATCGCCTGGGAGCATCGCAGCTGGAGCGCACCATCTGCGCATCGGCGGGCGGGACGGCGCTGCTGAGCGTGTATGGGATCAAGCTGGGGACGGCCCCCGAGGACTTCGCGCAGGCGGGGCTGGTGATCGCATGGGGCGCGAATATCCATGGCAACAATATCCACCTGTGGCCGTTTATCGAGGAGGCGCGGCGGAAGGGGGCGCGGCTGATCGTGATCGACCCCTACCGGACGCGGACCGCGGCGCTGGCGGATGAGCATCTGGCGATCCATCCGGGAACGGATACGGCGCTGGCGCTGGCGATGATGCATGTGATCCTGCGTGAGGGGCTCGAGGACAAGGCGTATATCTCCGAGGCGACGCATGGGTTCGAGGAGCTGCGGGCGCATGCGTTGAAGCCGGAGCATGCTCCGGCGGCGGCGGCGGCGGTGACCGGGATCGATGCGGACACGATTGTGCGGTTGGCGCGGGCGTATGCCAACGTGATGCGCGAGACGGGCAGGCCAGCGGTGATCCGGATGAACTACGGGATTCAGCGCAGCGAGAACGGCGGCACGGCGGCGCGTGCGGTCTGCATGCTGCCGCTGCTGACCGGGGCGTGGAAGCATCCTGGCGGCGGGCTGCAGCTGTCGACCTCGGGATCGTTTCCGTTCAACTCCGAGGCGCTGCAGAGGCCGGAGCTGATGCTGGCAAGTCCGCTGAAGCGTCCAGCTCGAGTGGTGAATATGACGGAGCTGGGGCAGGCGTTGACGACGCTGGGCGATAAACAGGAAGACGAGCCTCCGGTGAAGGCGCTGTTTGTGTACAACTCCAATCCGGCTGCGGTGGCGCCGAACCAGAACGATGTTCTGCGTGGATTGCGGCGCGCGGACCTGTTCACGGTGGTGCATGAGCAGTTCTTTACGGATACGGCGGACTACGCGGATGTGCTGCTGCCGGCGCCGACCTTCCTCGAGACCAAGGACGTGCAGGGAGCGTACGGGCACCTGTTCGTGCAGCTGTCCCAGCAGGCGATTGCGCCGCTGGGCGAGGCGCGAAGCAATGTGGCGCTGTTTGGCGAGCTTGGGCAGCGGATGGGCTTTAAAGAAGAGTGCTTCAAGGACACGGTCGACGATCTGATCGATCAGGCGCTCGATACCAGGAACCACTGGTTCTCGGGAATCGACCGCGAGCAACTGGAGCGGGAGGGGCATGTTGGGCTGCGACTGCCGGTCGATGCGGAGGGGCGGGTGCTGCCGTTCAGTACGGCGGCGTGGTTCCGAACGCCGAGCGGGCGGGGTGAGCTCACGCCGGTGCCGGTGTTTCGTGCGCCGACCGAGTCGCGGGCGAACGCCGGGGTGTATCCGCTCGAGTTTCTGCCGCGCAAGGCCGACAACTATATGAACACGACGTTCGCCAACCATCCCGGGCACCAGCGGATGGAGGCGAGGACGGCGGGCGTTCTGGAGATGCATGAGGAGGACGCCAAAGTACGCGGGGTGGCGAGCGGGGATCTGGTCGAGGTCTTCAATGCGCGAGGCCGGCTGCGGCTGAAGGCGTTGGTGGACGGGCGGGTGCGGCCGGGAGTGGTGGCGGCGCGGATGGACTGGAGCAAGCTGGGCGGCGATCTGTCGGGTGCGGGTGCGAATGTGAATGCGCTGACCTCGGAGCGGCTGACGGATATTGGTGGTGGGGCGACGTTCTACTCCACTTTGGTAGAAGTGCGTAAGACGGCGGTAGAAGTGCGTAAGGCGGCAGCAGAGTGATTAGGAGAGTCGAGGGTTCATGGCTGAGGAGTTCGGGTTGGCAGAAGGGCTAGTCGAAGAGATCGTTTTACCGAGGTTGGAGGAGATCCGCCGGGCGGCGGAGGTGGTGTACCGGGCGATGCCGGCGACGCCGCAGTACACGTGGCCTCTGCTGAACCAGCGGGCCGGGGCCGAGGTGTGGGTGAAGCATGAGAATCACACCCCGGTGGGAGCGTTCAAGATTCGCGGCGGTCTGGTGTATATGGATTGGCTGCGGCGGGCGCGGCCGGAGGTAGAGACGGTCATCGCGGCGACCCGGGGCAATCATGGGCAGTCGATTGCGTTTGCCGCGGGGCAGGTGGGGGTGCGGGCGGTGATCGTGGTGCCTGAGGGGAACAGCCGCGAGAAGAATCACGCGATGCGCGCTCTGGGTGCAGAGCTGGTGGAGTTTGGGCAGGACTTTCAGGCGGCGAGCGAGCACGCGCTGGAGCTGGCGACAGTGAATGGCTGGCATCGCATCCCGAGCTTCGACCAGAAGCTGGTGGCGGGGGTGGCGACCTATGCACTGGAGTTTCTGACGGCCTGCCCGGAGCTGGAGACGGTGTATGTGCCGATCGGGATGGGCTCGGGGATTGCGGGGATGATGGCGGTGCGGGACGCTCTAGGGTTGAAGACGAAGATCGTTGGGGTGGTGTCGAGCCACGCGCCGGCGATGGCGCTGTCGTTTGCGGCGGGCGAGGTGATCGAACATGCGGCGACGACGGCGATCGCGGATGGCGTGGCCTGCCGCCGGCCGGATGCGACGTGCCTGGACTTTGTGCGGGCCGGGGTCGAGCGAATCGTGAGCGTAAGCGACGCCGAAGTGGAGAACGCTATGCGGGTTTACTTCTCGGATACGCACCAGGTGGCCGAGGGCGCGGGGGCCATCGGTCTGGGAGCGCTGCTGCAGGAGCGGGAGAACGGCCGTCTGGCGGCAGGGTCGCGGGCGGGAACGGTGCTCGGCGGAGGGAATGTGGACAGCGACATGTTCGCTGCGGTGCTCGGACATGGGACGCAGGCATGAACGGCGAGGACGAGATCGAGCGGGAGAGGATGGCTCGGCCGATCGCGGAGGGCATTCAAGGAGGTACTCCCATTTCCTTGCGCAGATTTGTTGGAGTTGCGGCGGTGACGAAGCCAGGCCGGGCGAGTCGGAGTAGTGAGCGGTATAGGAGAGCGGAGCTTTGTGATTCGGTTTGGCGGGAGGTCGCGGGATCTCGAAGGTAGTCCGATCCGCCGTCGTCTGGGGTCTTAATCCCAGAGGCGAGTTGACGGGAGGAGTGCGAATGTGCCGAACCCCGGGGCGAGCGGATAGAGTAAACATGGAAGTGACTCGCATCGGGCGAGTTGCTCCCATATAATCAGATTTTCCCAGAGGATCGGGCTGGATGCAGTTTGGGCGCGATTTCGACAGCAATGAGGGTGTGCGTATTTTTACCGTAAAGCGAGAGAGCGGAAGCTCCCTGATCAGTCAGACCAAGCCTGTGTGCACGCGCCCCGGCCGCATTCGCATTGCTGGTGCCGTGGCGATTCTTGCCCTTACCGCGCTGTCGGTTCCGAGTGGATACGGGCAAGTAACCCCGCTGCCGAAGGGCAACATTTTCTCGACCGGAGCACCGGCGACGCCGCAGATGTTGTGCGACCCGCAGGTCATCGGCAACCGACGCATTCCGAAGGAGTCGGTGCTGGCGCGGCTGTTCAGCCGCGAGGGCGATGCCTACGATCCGCTGACGGTGGAGCGCGACTTCAACTCGCTGTGGAACACCGGCTACTTCGAAAACGTCCAGATCGAAAAGGTGGAGACGCCCAAGTGCGTTCAGCTGGTGATCTACGTGAAGGAGAAGCCGACCATTCGCGAGATCGACTACAAGGGCGTGAACGCGGTCTCGCAGTCGGACATTCTCGAGCGGTTCAAGAAGGCGAAGGTCGGGCTGACCGTCGAGAGCCAGTACGATCCGACCAAGATTAAGCAGGCTGAGGTCACGCTGCGCGATCTGCTGGCCGAGCATGGGCACCAGTTTGCGACCATCCGCACCGAGGTGAAGAACATTCCTCCGGCGTCGGTGTCGCTGACCTTTGTGGTGAAGGAAGGTCCGACGGTGAAGGTGGGTAAGATCGCCTTCGACGGGAACGCGCATCTGAGCAACCGCACGCTGCGCAACGCGATGGTTAACCTGCGGCCGGTTGGCATCCCGCACTCGATCGTTCTGGAAAGTCTGTTTGCGAAGACGTTCGACGCGAGCAAGCTCGATGAGGACACGGCGCGGGTGCAGCAGGCGTATCGCGACCGCGGGTACTTCCAGGCGCGTACCAGCGACGCGACGACCCGAGTGCGCGATGCCGGCGGAATCAACTTCTTCACGCTGCGGCCCTCCACGGGCAAGCGCATCGACATCCTGATGCCGGTCGATGAGGGCGAGCGCTACCGGCTGGGCGGCATCACCTTTACCGGCAATAAAGCGGTGACGAACGTCAAGGTGCTGCGTGCCCAGTTTGCCCAGAAGGATGGCGACTACTTCAATGCCACCCTCTTCAGCAAGGGCTTGGACCAACTGCGCAAGGCATACGGCTCGTTGGGCTACATCAACTTTGTTGGCTCGCCGACGCCGCGCGTCGACGAGGCCAAGAAGCTGGTCTATCTGAACATCGAGATCGACGAGGGTGAGAAGTTCTTCGTGTCGCGGATCGAGTTCACCGGCAATACGGTGACCCGGGACAAGGTGATCCGTCGCGAACTGATGCTCGAAGAGGGCCAGGCGTACAACAGCCAGCTGTGGGAGCTCTCGATCCTGCGCCTGAATCAGCTGAACTACTTCGACGTGCTGAAGGCCGACCAGGACTCGGAGAGCCGGCAGAACACGGATAACCACACGGTCGATCTGCTGCTGAAACTGAAGGAGAAGGGTAAGAACTCCATCGGCCTGAACGGCGGCGTCAGCGGTCTTTCGGGCAGCTTCATCGGGTTGAACTACCAGACGAACAACTTCCTGGGTCTTGGGGAGACGCTTTCGCTGACCGCCAATATTGGCGATCTGGCGCGCACGGAGAGCTTCGGTTTCACCGAGCCCTACCTGCGCAACAAGCCGATCTCGGTTGGATTCCAGGTGTACGACAGCAAGCGTGACTACAACCCGGCGAAGGCCTATTCGATCACCAACGGCCAAAGCGCCAACCTGACGGCTGCGGAGCAGTCGCAGCTGCAGAACTACAATACGTCGACGGTGGGTACGACGCTTTCGGTCAGCGAGCCCTTGCGGCATCTGTTCAGCCACTCCGGTGTGGCGCGTATCGGTCTTTCGTACGGCCTGTCGCGCTCCTCGATTACGACGTTCAATACCAATACCCATAATGTCTTTCAGTCGCTGGCCTTCCGTTCCGGTATTCAGGGACAGAACCAGTTGACTGGCATTGTGACGTCGGTGTTCACGCCGAGCTTCACCTTCTCGACGCTGGACCGTGCGGTTGGACCGCACAGCGGCAAGGACTTCAACGCCGCGGTGCAGATCGCGGGTGCGGGCGGCAACGTCAAGTACTACCAGCCGGTCGTCAGCTATCGCCAGTTCTTCCCGATGAAGGGTCTGCGGGTGAACAAGGAAGGCCATAACGTCCTCGGGTATCGCATCCAGGTCTCGCATGTCGCCGGTTTTGCGGGCGATGTCGCACCTCCGATGAACCGCATCTACGGTGGCGGCGAAAACGATGTGCGCGGCTTCGACATTCGCGCCTCGTCGCCGTACACCTTTATCCCGAACAACATTCTGTTCAACCTGACCAACCCGGACGGGACCACGGTTCCGCGCGATCCGACCAACCCCAGCCTGGGGAACGTGCAGATTCCGCTGCCGATCTACCGGCTGGTGGCGATCGGCGGCGACACCAGCTTGACCTCGAATCTGGAGTACCGCATCCCGATCATCAATCAGGTGACGTTTGCCTTCTTCACGGACTTCGGCCTGGTGGGCGATCTGCGGAAGAGCCAGCTGCGTGAGAGCGTGGCGGGTGAATCGGCTGTGACCAGCGTTCTCTATGGCTGCCCTACGTTCGTCAATGGAGCGTGCTTTGGCGGGCAGAAGGTCAACTTCCCCTACCTGCCGGAGCTGAATACGGTGGCGGGCACCAACTTCGTTCCACGCATGTCGAACGGCGCCGAACTGCAGGTGATCCTGCCGGTCATCAATGCTCCGTTCCGGCTCTACTATGCGTATAACCCGCTGCGTCTGGAGCGCAATCTGCCGCAACAGCTGGCGGTGGACAACGCCACGTTCCGGAGCTTCTTCCCGAACACTGGCGCGGGCCAATACAGCTACCAGCAGGCGCTGCAGTACTACGGCGCGGACTATCAACTGCTGGAGCCGCGCAAGACCTTCCGCCTGACCGTCAGCACGACGTTCTAGGCTCTTCCACCGGCGCAGCGAACGAGGAGACTGTTCGCTGCGCCGGTCGGGATGGCGCTTTTTCCCATTGACGATACCTCCTTCCCCCCACTGAGCGGCGTTAAATTATTTATTTTCTGTGGTTTGCGCCGAGGGTGTCGTCGCAAACATTGATTCCAAATGCTTTATTTGTAAAAAATAGATTCGAAACGAGTTGCGACGAATTCTCCTCTCCTGCGTTCTTTTTTCTCCACTGTCTTAATTGTATGAAGCCAGAGATACCCTTTGCGCCAACTATTTTGGGGCGTGGGAGGGTGCGTCTTTGTTGGGGATTTGGAGTTTTGGAGGGAATTAGGGGCTTGACAGCCGATACCGGGGTGGCCGCGCATCCTCCCCTTCAAGAAGGGAGGCATACCCCAAGGGCTAAAGCCCGCGCTCTCCATGGGCCTGGATGCCAAGGCTAAAGCCTTGGCATACCTGGAAATGCCTAGATGCGTGATCCTCGGCAAGGCGGCCGACGGAACACCTTGCACTGGGGATACTAGTAGCTGCGTTGGTACATGCGGGAGATGCGGTCGTGCCAGCCCAGGCGATCGTCATCCAGGCAGGCCCAGAGAAAGCCGATGCCGAGCGGGCAGGCGGAGAGTAGAAGCGACCAGGTGCGGCGGCGCATGGCCGAGCGGTTCGGATTCTCGTCGGAGAAGGTGCACAGGGCGATGCGGGCGTAGCGCATGCCCGGGGTGGCCTCCGAGAGGGTGAAGAACAAGGTGCGATAGAGCAGGAAGAGAAGCAGCAGAACTCCCGCCGAGGCGATCGCGGCGGTAGGGCCGGTGGGCAGCCGGCCGGCGGTCAAGGCCACGGTGGCGACGAAGGCGAAGAAGGAGCCGGCGAGCAGGCTGGCGTCGACCGCAGCGGCCATAAGACGCAGGTTCAGGGCTGCGGGTTGCGGCGGCAGGAGAAACGGCGTCTCGTCGGCTTCGATGGTGGGTGCGGGCATGTTTTCGAGGCAGATCGAGGACCACTCCGGCAGTGCCGACTCGAATGCTGGCGTGGAGGAGATCTGGGTGGTTTCGACCTCGAAGATGCGCAGTTGGGCGGCTGCCGGAGCGGCGTCGGCCTCGTCGCGCAATGGTCCTTCGGCGAGACGGGGCCTAGCCCTGCGCGAGGCAACCAGCTGGCGGGGGAACTCGATGAGGTTCGCGGGCAGGGGCACCGAAGGAGTGCTGGGTTCCTCGAAGACGGGCGTCTGGCGGAATTCGATCTCTTCGTCGAGGGCCATATGCTCGGCTTCGTCGAAGGGGTCTTGAAGATGCAGAGGAGGCGACGTGAGTGCCGGCCTGGCAGCAACGATGGTTCCGGCGTCGCGAGCCAGATCTCCGTAGAGGCGCACGGTCAGGGCGGCAGCCTGATCGGAGGGCAGCGGTCTCGATGCAGTAGGAAGCGGCTCGGTCACTTGGCGGCGCGAGCGCACGGGCGCGAGCACAGGCCCCGGTAGAGGTGCGGGCGCGGGCGTGGGGACGAGTACGGGCGATAGGGCGATGGGAGCTTCGAGGAGGCTGAGCTCAGTCTGGGCTTCAGTCTGGGCCGCAGTCTGGGCCGTGATCTTGGCCTCAATGCTGGCTTCAAGCTGAGCCGCGGCCTGGGTTGCAATCTGGGCTTCGGTCTCGGCGGCGGCCCACTGGTCGAGGTCAGCGAGCAGTTGCTGCTGCGCGACGTGGACGGCGTGGGCGTTTCGGGCCGCGAGCTCAGCGGCGGCGTTGGCCTCGTCGATGGCGCGCTGGGCCTCGGCGGCGAGGTAGTCGCGATAGCTTTGCGAGCGCGCGTAGCGCTCGGCGACCGCGGCGGCGATGCGGTTGGCCCGGCTGTCGGCGGGGGATCGCTCGGGTGCGACGGGGGCGGGAGCGGAGCCGCGATCGCGGCGGGAACGATGGGCTGCCAGGCGCTCGGAGACCTGCTGCTTCAAAGGGCCGGCGGAGTCGCGCTCCGCCTCGCTGAGCGGTGTGTCTGGCGCAACCAGTCGAAATTCTGCGGACCTCATTGTGCTCACTTGATGCCCCGTGTGCGAGAAATCGGTTAGCCTCGAAAGGAGTGGCCCGTCCGTGAAGCGATCCAAAAGCGTCGAAGCAGGGGAACAGAGCAGGAGGTCGCGGCGACGTCCAACTCTGTGCATGCTCAGGTCGCAGTCCGGCGGGAGCGGCGCGTTGGCTGGCAATCTCGGAGAGTCTTACAGTAGAAGGATGCGTGAGGTCGTGCCTACCCCCAGCCGTTGCCTGCCAAGACTTCTTTTGAATGCCTTCCTTTTCATAAGTATCATGCTGTCCGGCGCCCGTCATGGGGATCTTGTGGCGCAGGAGGTGTCTCCGATGGCACCTCCGGCAGCTGCACAGGCTCGGGGGACCGGGGCTTCGTCCAGTGTGCCTGCTGAGCCGCTTCCCGATGCTCCGGAGGTTGCGCGGCAACTGCCCTATGCGGCAGCCCAGGTGGTGCCGCAGCCGGATGATCGGACTACGGTCGAGATCGAATCGACGAATCCGCAGGTCAAGACCGGAACGCACTACACGCTGGATAAGGACGTCGTGATTACGTATGGCGACCGGGTGATCCATGCCGACCATATCGAGTACGACAGCGATACCGGCGAGGTGACGGCAACCGGCCACCTCCTGGTGGAGGGCGGACCGAACCACGAGCACATTACGGCGAGCCATGGGAACTTGAATGTGCAGACGCAAACCGGCCGCTTCTACGATGCGGTGGGCTCGGTCGGGCTGAAGCAGTCGGGCAGCCGGGTGGTGTACGCCAACAGCAACCCATTCCTGTTCTCCGGAAAGATTGTGGTGAAGCGGGGCCCGACTGAGTACGACGTATACGACGGGACGGTAACCTCCTGCCAACTGGCGAGGCCGGACTGGCTGCTGTCGGCGGGCAAGTTCAGCGTCGACGGAGACAAGGCCCGGGGCAGCAACAGCATCTTTCATCTGCTGCACCTACCCCTGCTCTACCTTCCCTACGTCACGCTTCCGACCGACCCTGGGGCGCGCCAGAGCGGAGTTCTGATCCCGGAGTTCGGGGACTCATCCGACAAGGGTTTTTACGTCGGCGAACAGCTGTATTTCGTACTCAACCGAAGCATGGACATGACGCTCGGCACGATCTTCTATTCGCTGCGGGGCTGGTCCGAATCGGGGACGTTCCGTTACCGCGGAGTTGGCCAGGACTTCGCCACGGCCCATTTCAGCGCCTTGCAAGACCGTGGATATACGCCTCCGGGTGGGGTTTATACCTACCAGGGTGGGGAAGACGTGACACTCAAGGCGCGGCACGATATCTCGAACGAGACCCGCGTGGCCATGGATGCGGAGTATCTCAGCTCCTACATCTATCGCGAGGCGTTCACGAACAACTTCAATCAGGCGGTGACGACGGACATCCTCTCGGATGTCTATGGCGTACATAACCAGAATGGATCGTCGGCTTCTTTACGCATTGACCGCTATCAGGGCGAGAAGCCATTGCCGCAGACGCCGGCGCAGATCGCGTCGGGCGCCGCACCGACGCTTTCGCAGATTACGATCTTCCATATTCCATCGCTGAACTTCACGACGACGGACCATCTTCTGGGTGCGGGGCGGCTAGAGTGGAGCCTGGATTCCTCTGCTGCCGGGTTGAAGCGGACGCAGCCGAGTTTCACCACGGGCGGCGTCGGCCGGGTCGATTTGCACCCAGAGCTGGCGCTACCATTCGCGGTGAGCGGGTGGCATATCCGGCCCTCCGTCGCGCTGCGGGACACCTACTATAGCGATAGCAGAAACGGGACTTCGAAGGTGGGGCTGCCGCTTGAATCGACAGCGTTCATCAACCGGAGCGATGTGGAGGCAGAGGTTGATATCCGACCGCCGGTGGTGGAGCGGACCTTCGATTCGCCCTTCGTGCGCAAGATCTTCCGCGGTGAGGTGAAGCACACCATTGAGCCTGAGATCACCTATCGCTACGTGGCCGGAATCAACAATTTTCTGCAGATATTGCGCTTTGATGACGTGGACGTCGCGAGTGACACGAATGAGCTGGAGTATGGGGTGACGCAGCGGCTCTTCCTCCGGCCGGGCCGTTTCCATCCGTGCAAACCGGCGGAGATGGGCAAGCCGGCCGAGGTCGCCGATGTGAGCGATGACGATACGCAGCCTGACGATACGCCAAACGGCAAGCCGGCTCCCTCGACGCCCAGGTGCGGAACGCGCGAACTCTTCAGCTGGCGGGTGGCGCAGAAGTCCTTCTTCAACGAGAACTTTGGGGGCGCGATCGTCAATGGCCGCCGCAACATCTTCGAGACGACGCTGAACCTCTCCGGCATCGCGTTCCTCACTGAGCCGCGCAGTATTTCGCCGCTGATCTCGCGGCTGCGGATTCGTCCCTCCGACAACGTCGACGTGGAGTGGGACTTCGACTACGACACGGGTGCGAGCAAGTTCACGACAAACAACCTCTTTGTCGATGTACATCAGGGCGATACGTTCGCGGGCTTCAGCCTGGCACAGCTGAATGCACCGGGACGCTTCTATACCGATGGGCTGGCGTCATCGACCTCGAACTTCGACCAGATGCGGATCCTCCTCGGGGAGGGAAAGGGCAACAAGCCGGGGTTGAGCGCGGCGGCCAGTGGGGGGTTCGATCTGCGGCAGGGATCGCTGCAGTATGCCTCGGTGCAGGCCTCGTATAACTGGAACTGCTGTGGTTTCAATGTCGAGTACCGCAAGTATGAGCTGGGAGCGGTGCGCAACGAGAGCACCGAGACGTTCAGTTTCACCCTGGCCAACATTGGCTCGGCGGGAAACTTGCGGCGTGCCACAAGTCTGTTTTGACCGGTCGGCAACCGGCTCCCGGCCGGGGGTGGACATGCAATAATGAAGCCATTGTGTTTATCGCCTCATCGCCCCTTCGATCTGTTGTTCTCACGCTCACGCTGGCGGCTCTCGGCTGCCATGCGCAGATGGCGTCGAACTCCGCAGGCCCGGTGAATGGTTCAGCCGGCGCTCAGGCCAACGCTTCGAACGCGGGAGAGCTATCGCCCGAGCTGGCACGACGGGTCGAGGTGCTGATCCGCGCCCGGGCGAACGTTCCGCCGCAGTATCAGGTTCATATCGGACCGCGGCGGAAGAGCGACATGCCTGGGTTCAATGTGATCACTGTGGACTTCAGCGCGGACGGCAAGGCAAGTAAGCCGCTGGATTTTCTGCTGTCGCTCGATGGCAAGACGCTGGCCCAGTTCAAGACGTTCGACATCAGCCAGGATCCCAAGGATCTGATCCCCGCTGGCGATCGACCGGCCCGCGGCGGACCGGTGAACGCGCCCGTGCTGATCGTGGGATTTGACGATCTGGAATGCCCGTTCTGTGCGCGGATGAACGCGGCGCTGTTCCCGGCTATTTTGGATCGCTACAAGGATCAGGTACGGATCGTGTACCGGGATTTTCCGCTTGACCAACATCCGTGGGCGATGCGCGCGGCGGTCGACGTCAACTGCGTTGGCGCGCAGAGCGGGACGGGCTACTGGAATCTGGTGGATTACATTCACCAGCATGCCAGCGAGATCGGCGGCGCAACCGAGCAGGAGAAGACGGTTATCAAGGCCAACGAGATGCTCGACAAGTTGGCGCGTGACGAAGGCGAGCGGCAGAAGGTGAAGGCCGACCAACTCAACGCCTGCCTCACCAAACAGGACGCCGGTGCGGTGCGGAAGTCGATGCAGGAGGGAGAAGTGCTGGGAGTCGAAGCGACGCCTGCCCTGTTCATCAATGGCGAAAAGATTGAGGGAGCGCAGCCGCTGGAGTATGTGTATCGCATGATCGATGGTGCCCTGGTGGCGGCCGGTCAGAAGCCGCCCGCGCCGGTCGCACCTGAGATCAAGCCGCCGGCGGCTGCTCCAACGCCGGGCAAATAAACTTCGAATAAGAGGTTCGATGAAAGAGTCTGCAGAGACGCTGATGGCAGTAAGTTCGGATTTTGCACAACAACCAAAGGTTCGGCGTCCTCGGCTGCTTCCCGTCGTCCTCTTTGCCGGCTGTGTCCTCGCGGCCACAGCAGGCTGCAATCGCGCACCGCGCGCCGATGTTGCGGCCACCGTCAACGGCAAGCCGATCCTGCGTTCGGAGATGGACAAGGAGTACACGGCGCTGATTCAGCAGCAACAGCAGGCTCCTCCGTCGCCCGAGCAGGCCGATCTCGCGCGGCTGTCTGTCGTCCGCAATCTGATCGATGAGGAGATCATCGAGCAGAGAGCAGCGAAGATGAACTTGACGGCGACCAACGAAGAGGTCGACGCCAAGCTGGCGGGAATGAAGGCTCCTTATACCGAGGACCAGTTCAACGCACATCTCAAGGCGCAGAATCTGACGCTGGATCGACTGCGGCAGGACATTCGTCACTCGCTCACGATCAATAAGCTGCTGAACAAGGAGATCAACTCGAAGATCACGGTGTCGGACGCTGATATCGCGAGCTTTTACGCGCAGCATAAGGCCGAGTACAACCTGATCGAGACGCAGTACCGGCTGGCTGAGATTCGAGTGACCGGCGTGCCCTCGGCACAGCCTGGCAACCTGCAGGGTAGCAAGGCGATGAACGACATCGAGGCGAGGAAGAAGATCCAGGCACTTAAGGCGCGGCTGGACAGCGGCGAAGACTTTGGCGCGCTGGCCATGAACTTTTCGGAGCGGCCTGAAACCGCCTCGAGCGGCGGCGATATGGGCTTCGTGTCGGAGTCGAGCCTGCATGCCGATGCCAACGTCTACAGCGCCGTCATGAAATTGAAGCCGGGACAGATCACCGATATCCTGCCGGTTCTCGACGCGCAGACCAAGAAGCCGGTGGGCTATGCGATTTACAAGCTGACTTCAACAGAGTTGCCTGGACAGCACGATCTGAGCGATCCGATTGTGCAGCAGGGGATCCGGCAACAGCTGCACAACGACCGTTCTCAGCTGTTGAAGAATGCCTACTTCGAGATGTTGAAGGATCAGGCAAAGGTAGTGAACTACTATGCCGAGCAGATCTTCAAGAACGAAGCCAAGTAGCTCTTGAGGTGAACGCAAGCGAAAACGTAACCTTCAAACATGCAAGACCTGAATGTGGCGCCTCCGGTATTCCCGGTTGGCGCCACATCGTTTAGCCTAGCGCACGCTGACCGCGAGTTCGGCGGTGTGGTCATGATGCGATGATGCCAGCTCGCGCCTGGTTGCGGGTGTCTGCGGAAGGTAGTTCTTGTACACGCTGATATGGAAGCAGGCCTGCTGAAACTCCTCTTCGACGTCGACCTTCCCCTCCTGCACCAGCGGCAGCAGGTAGCCGCGCAGCCAGGCAATCTCGGTGAGGGAGAGACCGTGCTTTGCGATGTCGACTGCTTGGCCGGTCAGATGCGGTGAGGCGGTGTCGCCCTCTGCGGGCGCGGCGTTTCCGTTGGTGCGCATGAGGCGCTGCTGGAACTCCACGGTACGCACGGCTGAGTTGATCTGCAGTGGCGTTTGGAAGCGGGCATGATATTCGCGCGCGAGCTGCTCGAGAAAGATCGCAGTCCAGGGACGGCAGTAGCGGCGGTTTGCCGGCAGACGCTCGTCGCTGTGTATCGCGGCGTTGTCCGGGAGCGCGACCAGCAGGTGTTCGCGGCGCATGCGCTCGAGGTCGGCATCATCCTGGATGCGGGTGAGACCATCGCGATCGGCAACCTCGTTCTGGTGGAGCAGGATCTCGTGGGAACCCTTGAGCGGCGGGGGAACGATGAGGCGACCGCGCTTGTTGTAGAGGGTGGGAAGCAGAACCGGGGTTGCGGCGACCTCTTGCGTGGGCGCGAGCTGCGGGCGCGCTGCAACTGCGACTACGTTTTCGGCTGGCTGCGCTCCAGTTGCGGCCGGAACTGGCTGCGCTTGCTGGGCGTGCTGCTCGGCGGCGATGAAGGCGTGGACGCGATCGGCGGTGGCGGGATCGAGCGATGCCTGACTGCCGATTCGGGGCGTGGGAATGATGATGCGCGGTTTGTGTTGCGCTGGAGCGGTGCGCGGGCGCGGCTGGACGGTTTGCGCAGGTGCTGGTTTGCGGGCGGACTTGTGCTTCTGTCTGGTGCTCGCGTGGAGGTGAACAGGAAGCAGAGCGAGGCCGAGGAACGCGCTGAGCGCGAGCTGGGGAGCGTTGGGGTGGCGCATTGGGATGTAAGGGCGCGAAGGCACCAGAGCAACTCCTACTCTAGTGGATCGGCAAAAAGCCTGTAAGTAATGAGCTGGGTTCCGTATACTCCAAGCAACGGAGGAACAATGCGAGGGAAGCTTCTGGGAGTTGCTTTGCTGGGATTGGGGTCAGGCGTGGCGCTGGCGCAGGATCCGGGATCGGCGCAGTTCTATACCGAAAAGGTTGTGCCTGTTTTAGAAGCGAATTGCTATCGCTGCCATGGTGGAACCAGCCATCGCGGCGGGCTTACGATCGACACCAAGGCGGGGATGCTGAAGGGCGGGCACGATGGCCCGGTGCTGGTTCCCGGGCACCCGGAGTCGAGCCTGATCGTGAAGCTGATCCGGCATGAGGGTCCGGCGAACGATCCGATGCCGATGCCGCCGAACAAGCCCAAGCTCTCGGACGCGGATATCGCGGTGGTCGAGCAGTGGGTGAAGGCGGGAGCGATCACACCGGGAGACGTGACGGCGACGCACTAGATCTTCCGGCTAGTCTTCCGGCTAGCGGCGGGTTCCGCCGTGGTGCGTGGCCTGCATCCGCTCCAGTTCGGAGATGTCGAGTTGGCCGTCGTGGTTGGTGTCCAGGCGGTCGAACTCGGCGGCCATGTAGCGCATGAACTCCTCTTTGGAGACGCGGCCGCTCTTGTCGGTGTCCATCAGGACGAGGAGCTTCTTGGCCTCGGCCTCTCCGGCGGCGACGGCGGGCGAGGCGGGGGTGACGGGTTGAGGCTGCGGTTGCTGCTGGGCTGCGCCGACGGTTCTGGCAGCGCCTCCCATAGCGACCAGCGCTGCGATGGCCAGGGTGACGAGATATCTGAGCAGGTTTGCGCGCATGGTGCCGTCCTTTTCTAAGGACCTCTTCTAGGACCTCGCGGTCGCGGTCCTGAGTGCGGAACGATGGTACACCCGGTCGGGTATCGGCGGCTGCGCTTGCTTTTTGAGGGGTACCCCCCCTATTGCCCGGCGACAAATTATTTCGTTTCAGTAGGATGCAGCGTATATACGCTGCTCAATTATTGAAACGGTGTGGCTTGTCGCTAAAATTTGAAACTAAACGACTTATGCGCATGCGCAGCGTCGTCGCAGATGGCGGTGCCGGACTATTTCCCCACTCTTATTTAAGTTATAGAAGGTGGGACCGGTTTGGGGGGCCTGACACGCAGGGAGTAGGAGGACGGTTCGCGCGGGCGCGAATGCCCACCTTAGCCGCAAAAGCGCGGCGAAGATGGGGCACCCGGTGTCTGGGTGAGTCTGCGGTTGCTTTTGTGGGTGGTCGGGATTAGGGTGGGGTGTCCCTAAAAACGATTGAAAAGGAACACGATGCGGCGTCTTGTGGCGGGTCTGCTTGTGATGGTTTCTGCGTTGGGCAGTGTTGCCTATAGCCAGCAATTGGCGAGTCCGGCTCCTTCTCCTGCTCCGACTCCGGTTACTCCCAAGGCGCCACCGGCCCCGAACACCCTGCTCGATGGGACGGCGGTGAAACTGCGGCTGGCGGAGAATCTGAGTTCAGCGACGGCGAAGGCGGGGCAGAGTGTTCCGTTCGAGGTGCTCGAAGAGGTCGATGTCGAGGGTGTGCCGGTGATCGAGAAGGGCGCGCAGGCGTTGGCGACGGTGACGACGGCAGAGGCCAAGAAGAGCATGGGGCGGCCGGGGAAACTGGATGTGAATATCGACTCGGTGCGGCTGATCGACAACGAGAAGGCTGCGTTGAGCGCGACTCAGAATGCCAAGGGCGGCGGGCATACGGGTGCGATGACGGCGGGGATGGTGGGCACAGCGATTGTGTTCTTCCCGGCGGCTCCGCTGCTGTTGTTCATCCATGGGAAGGACATCACGATTCCGAAGGGCACCGAGGTGACGGCGTTTGTGGCGGGCGATATGAAGCTCGACATGGCGAAGTTCTCCCCGGCTGCGTCTGCTGCTGCGCCGGCGGCTGCGGCTTCGGGATTGACGATCGAAGCAAGCGTGGCGAACTGCGATATCGAGGTGGATGGGAGCTTTGTGGGGAACACGCCTTCGGTGTTGAACCTTGCTCCGGGGAAGCACGAGATTGTGGTGAAGAAGACCGGGTATCAGGACTGGTCGCGCAGCATGATGGTGGGCGGTGGGAGTGTGCGGCTGAGTGCGGAGATGGTGGCGAAGTAGGTAATTCGAGTGCCTGAACTAAAGAACGCTGGCGTAATCGTTTCGGCAAGCGAGGTTCGGTGAAAGAAGCAGAGAATCCTTATCGTAAATCGCAGGTGGGCCTCGAAGGATATAGGACTGTTCGGCACAACGAGGCTTCGCAGGACATTGCTGTCCATTACCTAGGTCCGGCAGTCGAAGAAGGTCGTATAGACCTGTTTGTGCTTTCTGACGGGCTAAGAGGCCTTGGAAGACTCACTAATCGCGTGAGTCACCTGATGTTTGGTTCCCGGTTCAACCATCGCATTGAACTCGACTCGCGCTTCGATCACGGTTCAATAGTCATTCCTCTGCACATTGCTTCAGAGGTGATGAAGGCCGCCGAGGATGCCCTTGCCTCGAAAGGGGCACAAGCTCTTTCAACGTTGATGAGCATTTTGGGATGGGGTGCTATTCCCGGGGGGCTTACTCTCTATTCACTCTTCAAGAAGAAGCAAGGTCGGCCAATTACAGAAAAGGATGATCTAAAGCAACTGCTTGAACGCTTGGAGGATATCGAAGCTCTGCTAATGGTAAAAATTTACAACGATTTAGAGGTCCAAGCGGCCCTTCGAGCGACGCTAAGACCTTTACGTGCTGAGGGTATCGAAGAATTCCAGACTAGGCGTCGGGATACCGTGATTGAAAGTGTAAGTAAGCGGCAACTCGCTGCCGCTGATGATGCGCAGACAAGTGTTATTGAGGAGAGAGATGAGAAGACGCTCGATATCGAAAAGGCTGCGCTCGTTCCCCATCTCGCTTGGCATTTCTCAGACGGAGGGAAACCGTTCGACGCGAAGATTTACGATACGCGCCTTTGGGATCGGATTGTAAAGGGTGAAAAATTTGGGCTAGGGGATCGAATGCGGGTTGTCCTGAAGACTTCATTTTTTCGTGACTCTGCCGGAAGGCTGACGGTGGAAAGGGAAATTCCAGAGGTCCTAGATGTGGAGCATGCAACGGTGGGTCAGCGAGGACTCCTGTGGCCCGATGAAGAATGGGAGCGGCCAGAATCGGGGATTGGGCAGGCATAGCTGGGTTGATGTGAGGTAGGGTGCGGGGGACGGAGGGCCGGGGTTGAGGCCTTGGCCTACCGCCCAGAGGGGCGGAGGCAAGGGGGGACGGACGAAGGTTATGCAGTTGTCGAGGCCTTCGTGCTTGCAGCGCTTCGGGTTGAGAGGCATGGGGGATTTGAGAGCGTCGGGTTCGCGCCCTCCGGCGCGAATGCCCACCTTAGGCGCGTTAAAGCTGCGCCGAAGATGGGACACCCAGATTTCTCGGGCTTGAATTTTGGAAGGGCGCTGGCGGGTAGGGAAGAAAAGAGGGCGCGGACTGAAGTCCGCGCCATGTCATTTTTGGGAGGTGGTTGTGGCACGGCTGAAGCCGTGCCCTTCCGTTTGCCGTGCGCCCTTCCGGTTTCCCGTGTACCCTTCGGTTTCCCTGAGGCTTGGTTGGGGTGGAAGGCTATTGGAGCAGGGTGCCTTCTTCGGGTTGGGTTTTGGCTTCCTCGGGGGGGATGACGACGGCGGCGGCGACCTTGTCCTGGGTGTCGAGGTCGAGCAGCTTGACGCCCATGGTGGAGCGGCCGGCGGCGCGGATGCTCTTGGTGTCGATGCGGATGATCTTGCCGAACTGGCTGATGACCATCAGCTCGGTGGTGTCGTTGACCAGGTTGATGCTGGTCACCTTGCCGATCTTGGGGGTGGTCTTCATGTTGATGACGCCGGTGCCGCCGCGCGATTGCAGGCGGTAGCGGTCGACGTCGGTGCGCTTGCCGAAGCCGTTCTCGCTGACGGAGAGGATGAGGCAGGAGGTGAGGCCGAGCTGTTTGTCGAGCTTGGTCAGCTTCTCCTCTGCATCGGGATCGGTGGTCTTGTCTTCGAGGTCGGAGCCGAGTATCTCCTGGCCGTCGGGGGCGGAGGAAGCAGGTCCTCCCGCTTCGCGGAAGGATGACAAGGTTGATGGGGTGGTGGCGGGGCCGATGAGGGCGTTGAGTTCGGCCGTGAGGTCGAGGGCTTCGGCGCGCTCGCGGCGCTGGGCGTTGCGGGCCTCGTCGGAGGGGGTGGCGGCGGCGCCGACCACGTAGTCTCCCTTGCGCAAGTTGATGCCCTTGTTGCCGTAGGCAGGGCGGCCCATGGGGCGAAGGTCCTGCTCGTCGAAGCGGATGGCCATGCCGTCGTGGGTGGCGAGGAAGATGACCTGCTTGCCGTCGGTGACGCGGGCGGTGATCAGTTCGTCGTCCTTGTCGATGCCGATGGCGATGATGCCGCGCGCCATGACGTTGGAGAAGTCCTTGAGCGGTGTCTTCTTGACCGTTCCATTTCTTGTGGCGAAGAGGATGTTCTTGCCCTCTTCGGTGAGGTCGCGGACGGGCAGGATGGTGACCACCTTCTCGCCGGGCTGGAGGTCGATGAGCGAGGCCATGGCCTTGCCCTTGCCGGCGGCGCCGACGTCGGGTACCTCGTAGACCTTGACCCAGTAGACGCGGCCGCTGTTGGTGAAGCAGAGCAGGTAGGCGTGGGTGGAGTCGATGATGAGCTGGGCGACGAAGTCCTCTTCGCGGGTCTTCATGCCCAGCCGACCGGTGCCGCCGCGGCGCTGCTGGCGGTAGATGGAGATGGGGGTGCGCTTGAGGTAGCCGGTGTTGGAGACGGTGACGGCGACCTGCTCGTCGGCGATGAGGTCCTCGAGCTGGAGCTCGGCGGTCTCGTCGATGATGGTCGTACGGCGGGCGTCGCCGTACTTGTCGCGGATCTCCTCGAGCTCCTTGATGATAACGGAGCGCAGCTTGGCCTGAGAGGCGAGGATGGATTCGAACTCGGCGATGTTGTCGCGCACCTGGCGGAGCTCGTTGAGCAGCTCGTCGATGGAGAGCTGGGTGAGACGGTACAGCTGCAGCTCGAGGATGGCGTCGACCTGACGGTAGCTGAGGATCAGCGTGCCGGTGGTGGAGAAGGTCATGTCGACGTTGTAGCGGGTGGGGTCGAGGGTGACGCCGGCGAGCTCGGTGCCGCGCAGATCGATGGTGCGGCCGGAGAAGTACTGGTAGAGGCGCTCGCGGGCCTCGGGACGGCTGCCGGACTGGCGGATGATGCGGATGACGGTGTCGAGGTGGTCGAGCGCAATCTGGTAGCCGAGCAGGATGTGCTCGCGGTCGCGGGCCTTCGCGAGGAGGAATGCAGTGCGGCGGCGGACTACGTCGACGCGGTGATCTAAAAATGCCCGAATGGCTTGGTCGAGCGGGAGCTCCTTCGGCTGGCCGTTGTGGACGGCCAGGAAGATCATGGAGAAGGACTCCTGCATCTGGGTGTGCTTGTGCAGCTGGTTGAGGACGATCTGGTGCTCGGCGCCGCGCTTGAGGCCGATGACGATGCGCATGCCGTCGCGGTCGGACTCGTCGCGGAACTCGTCGCGGGCGATGTCGGTGATGACGCCCTCGTTGACCAGCTCGGCGATGCGCTCGATCAGCTTGGCCTTGTTGACCTGGTAGGGGATCTCGGTGACGATGATGGCCTGGCGGCCGCCGGAGATGTTCTCGATGGCGCACTTGGCGCGCATCATGAAGCGGCCGCGGCCGGTGGCGTACGCCTGGCGGATGTTGGTGCGGCCGTGCAGGAAGCCGCCGGTGGGGAAGTCGGGACCAGTGACGTGCTCGAGGACGAGGTCGAGATCCGACCGATGATCCTGGGGGGACTTCGACAGCACCGCGATGGCGGCGTTGAGGACCTCGGTGAGGTTGTGCGGGGGGATGTTGGTGGCCATGCCGACGGCGATGCCGGAGCTGCCGTTGACGATGAGATTGGGGATGCGGGCGGGCAGGACCGAGGGCTCGAGCGAGGACTCGTCGTAGTTGGGGACGAAGTCGACGGTGTCGGAGTCGATGTCGGCGAGCATCTCGCCAGCGATGCGGGTCAGGCGGGATTCGGTGTAACGCATGGCGGCCGGTGGGTCGCCGTCGATGGAGCCGAAGTTGCCCTGGCCGTCGACGATGGGGTAGCGCAGGCTGAAGGGCTGGGCCATGCGCACCATGGTGTCGTAGATGGCGGAGTCGCCGTGGGGGTGGTAGTTGCCCATGACGTGGCCGACGACCTTGGCGCTCTTGGTGTATTTCTTGTTGAACTGGAGGCCCATCTCCTGCATGCCGTAGAGGATGCGGCGATGCACGGGCTTGAGGCCGTCGCGGACATCGGGCAGGGCGCGACCGATGATGACCGACATCGAGTAATCGAGGTAGCTGCGACGCATCTCGTCCTCGATGTTGATGGGGTGCAGGAAGGCGGCGCCGCGACCCTGCACGGTCGAGCCGGGGGTGTCGGGGGGCGATCCGGCCGGCGGGGGATTGTTGGAGCCGGCGTCTTGCGGATCGGGGGGGATGAGAGGAAGTCCGGGGTTCTGATCGTCAGCCATGGTTTATCCCTCTATTATAGAGGGTTTGGCTGGAGGGAGGGGGGGCGGAGGCAGTCGGTTTGGGGCACAAAAGGAAGAGGCGCCCCCAGGGCGCCTCTTCCTTTTGTTGGGTTTGGGTTAGAAGCTGAACTTCACCGCCAGCTGCATGGTGCGGGCGTTGCTGTGGAAGAGTAGCTGGGGCTGGTTGAAGGCAGGATTGCTGACCACCTGATCCTGCGTGGAGAGCGTGTTGGTCGCGTTGGTGTTGACGTTGTTCAACGATCCAGGAATGTACTGGGGGTGGTTGAACAGGTTGAAGGCCTGGGCCTGGAATTGGAAGACATAGCGATCGGAGATGTTGATGCGCTTGGTGGCGGTGGCATCAATATCGTCGATCGGGCGGATCGGGAGCGTGTTGCGGCCAGTGGTGGGAAGGGTTCCCAGTTGTGCCTGGATATAGTTGGCATTCGGGTTGATGGCGCTATAGCCGACGAGGTTACCCGCGCACTGGGGGACTCCAGTGGGGCAGTTGCCTACGAGGGTGGAGCTGTAGACCGGGATAACGCCCGAGCCAGTGCCCTTCACGCCGTTGGGGTTGAGGATGGGCCGGTCGATGCCCGAGGAGTCACCGTTGAGGTTCGAGTTGACGCCGGAGAGCGCCGTGATGTACTCGGGAGACTCATAGGTGTACATGGGAGCAAACTCCCAGTTTCCGACGAGGTTCTTGACGGCCCAGCTGGACTGCTTGAAGTAGGGCAGGTCGTAGACGGCCGCAATCGTCAGACGGTGAGTGCGGTCGAGGGCGGAGCGGCTGTAGTCGGCCTTGACGTCCTGCGAGTTCTGCGGACGACGCGGGGTGAGAACGGTGGAGAAGACCTCGGCCGTAGCATCGTCCATGGTCTTGCTCCAGGTGTAGGAGGCATTGAGGAGGAAGCCATGCTCGAAGCGGCGGGTGAGGTTGGTCTGCAGGCCGTTGTAGTTGGAGCTGGACTCGGGCTGGTAGGACGTGATGGGGGCAGTGAAGCCGGCAGCAGCATACTGCGGCAGGATGTTGGAGAGGCCCTGGATCGCCGCGAGGTTGCTGGCGTTCGGGGCGGTGGTAATCGTGGCGTAGTTTTGACCCGGGTCAGGCGCGATGGTGAGCGAGGTGAAGAGCTGGTTCTGCGCGGTCACGCGAGGCGTAACGTTGAGCTGAACCTGGGTTGGGAGGTGGATACCACGGGTGCCGACGTAGCGGACTTCGGCGGTGTAGTTTGACTTGATGACACGCTGGATGCCAAGCGACCATGTCTCTGCGTATGGAAGCTGCTGATTCGGCATATACGCGGAGGTGGCTGCGCGCTGGGCGGCGACGGTCGGGAAGGTTGCGAGGGTACCGGTCCCGGCAGGCAGACCGCCGTTGGCGAGGAAGTTCGGGGAGCCGGCGGCGGGTCCGTTGGTGCCGACGGTGTTGGTGGAGGAGTACTGCGGCGGGAAGGTGAGCAGGCCCAGGTTGTCGAAGAGCACATCGTAGGCGGTGCCGAAGCCGGCGCGGATGGAGGTCTTATCGTCCGGCGCCCAGTTGATGCCGATGCGCGGAGCGAAGTTCTTGTACTGGGGTTGGGGTGCGGCGAAGTTGATCAGGCCGGGAACGCTGGCTGCCGCGTTTAGGCTCTGCTCGCGCTCGCCCACTGGCACGGAGGTGAACTCGTAACGGACGCCGTAGTTGATGGTGATGCTGGGACGGAGGCGCCAGGTGTCGTTGAAGTAGCCGTAGAGTGCGGTCTGGTCGCCGTAGTAGACGAAGTTTCCGGTGGAGCGCTGTCCGAAGGAGGTTGGGGCAAGGTCGTGCAGAAACTCGGTGAGGTAGTCGTACTCGTAATCACCGCGGACGCGCTGGGTGAAGGTCTGAGGCGAGATGTACTTGCGTCCATCGAAGCCAATTTTGAAGAGATGCTTGCCCTTGGTCCAGCTGATGTTGTCGGTGAACTGGTAGGTGTTCTGGACGGTCGACTGGGGGGCGTTGGGATCGGGACCGTAGTTGAGGTAGTTCTGGTCATTGAAGACCAGGTTGGGGAAGGAGTCGAGCCCGGGGTAGCTGAAGTTGCCCGCCGGCGTGGTGTTCGCGTAGCGATTGAACCCGATGCGGGCCTCGTTGGTCAGGTTCGGCGTGAAGGTGTGGTATTCGCTGATGGCGATGAGGTGATAGCGGTAGGGGAGCGTCTGAAAGAACGTAGGCAGGTAAGCGGCGGTATCCTCGGTGCCTTCGGTGTTATAGATGTAGCGAAGACGGAGGTTATCCTTCGGGGAGATGTTCCAGTCGCCGCTGGTGGTCAGGGCGTCGAAGTTGGTGAAGTAAGGCGCGTTGACTACGTAGTTGCCGAGGGGAATGTTGACCGGGGCGCCCGAGCCATAGACCGCACCCTGATTGTTGCCGCCGGGATAGGGGGTGATGCCGACGTTCTGGGTTCCAGGATAGATGCTGAGGAACTGGGGGCCGGCAGCCTGGTTGTAGCAGGCTGCGTCGTTGGCCGCGCTGACCTGGCTTGGCGCGGCGGGCGTGTACTTGAGGTACTGCGCTACGTTGGTGGCGTTGAGGCCAGGGATGCCGGCGATGGTGCTGAGGCCAGCAGCGGTCGGAGTGCAGAGCTGGTACTGCAGGCTCTGGCCGGTGGTGTGGCGCTCATAGTTGACGAAGAAGAAGGCCTTGTCCTTGAGGACCGGACCGCCGATCTGGCCGCCGTAGCGGTTGTCGTCGTAGCGCGGATTGGGCAGGTGCTGGCCTGCGGGCAGGTTGGTGGCGTTGAGGTTCCGGTTCTGGAAGTACTCATAGGCCGCACCGTGGAAGGCGTTGGTTCCGCTCACCACGTTGGTGTTGAACTGACCGCCGGAGGAGTGGCCGAATTCGGGCGAGAACTGGTTGGTGACGAGAGAGAACTCACCGACGGCATCGTTCGGAATGTAGACGAGGGGACCGGTGACGCTCTTGTTGTTGTTGTCGACACCTTCGATGGTGAAGTTGTTGTTGCGCGGACGCTGGCCGCCGACCGAGGGGCCGACGCCGATGCCGATACCGCCCGAGGAGGCGACGCCAGGGCTCATCAGCGAGAGGTTCAGAACGCCATAGCCGGTGGTGGAGCTGGGAAGGGCGTTGACCTCCGTGGGCTCGAAGGTTTGGGTGAGATTGGTTGAGGTGGTGTCGAGCGCCACGGCCGCAGTGGCCGAGACTTCGACGACCTCAGCCGAAGTGGCGGTGGGGAGGGTCAGGGTCGCGCTCGAGGTCTTGTTGAGATCGATGCGCAGATTCTTCAAGGTGTAGGTTTCGAAGCCGCTGGCCGAGACCGCGATGTTGTAGTCGCCGGCGGGCAGATTGGCGAGGTGGATCTCTCCAGCGCCGGTGCCAACGCCTTTATAAGCGACACCGGTGGAGACATTGGTTGCAACCACGGCGGCGTTGGGGATCACGGCGCCGGATGCATCCTTCACAGTTCCAGCAAAGTCACCGCTTGTGATCTGGCCCAAAGCAAGTCCTGCGGACAGGAGAACGATAGAGAGAAAGCGTAACGGAAGAAGGCGAACACGCATCAAAAAGACATCCTCGTTGAAATCTGCCTGGAGGGGAGAAACACGTGCAGAACCCCGATGTAGCCACGGCAGCAATGGCGACGGGTCCAAGCGGTGTTTACGGTTGGTCAGAACAAAAGTGGTGAGGCTGCTTTGCCGTTCGGATGAGAGGCTGTCGACGGCTTCGCAGAGCTAGCCGAATCGCCGACGGTTGCATCACGAAGGACGGCACGAGACATCTCCACCAAGAACGCTCTTCGGTGGAGAATCTCTTCAGAATTTGGTTAGAGCCGCCGCCCGGGGTTGGGGGGCGATGTCGACGGTGAGTACCGGCCGGTCCCGGTCGATGCCGGTGGCCATGCGCGAGATGATGCTCCGCTGCAGAATGAGGAACTGAGTCATGAGGGGCCCTTTATCCTGATTACTTGAACTGCGTAACGTCGGTACTGATTGGTGCTGTGGAGATGAAACTCCTTAAGCACGTAGCGGGCCAGAGATGAATACACCGTGAAAATGGAGCAATGGGGCCTCTGCGGCAGTTTGAGGGCCGGGGAGATTATGTGATTTCCAATAGGCTGTTCCAGTTTGCCATACGGGAGTGTGGCGAACCATACGGCGATCGGCCGGAAATGAGGGGAGAACCGCGCACATCGTGCACATGAAGAAGGCGCCCCGGAGGGCGCCTTCTTGAGTTGGGATGGAAAAGGGTTAGAAGGATATCTTGCCGGATAGTTGCATGGACCGGGCGTTGTTGGTGAAGATCTTTTCAGGATGGTTGAAGAAGGCGCTTGTGACGGTCTGGAAGGCGAGGCTTGAGGTAAAGGCGGTCTGGTTGATGTTGTCGACGGTGCCGGCCGTGTACTGTGCATGATTCAGGAGATTGAAGGCCTGAGCGCCGAACTCGACGTTGTAATGCTCGAAGAAGGTGATCCGCTTGTAGGCCGCGAAATCGACATTGTCGATAGGCCGAATGGCAAGTGTATTGCGGCCTGCCGTGGGCAATGTACCGATGCCGGCCTGGATATAGTAGGCGTTGGGGTCATTGGCGACGTAGCCGACCAGGTTTGCGGAACATCGGGTTACGCCCGCACCGCAGAGACTGGCCAATGTGGAGCTATATTGCGCGGTAACGCCGCTGGCCGTGCCCTTGACTCCGTTCGGGTTGATGATGGGGCGATCGATGTACGTCCCGCTGTCTCCGTTGAGGTTGGAGTTGACGCCTGAGAGTGCGGTGGCGTACTCGGGCGACTCGTAGGTATAGATGGGAGAGAAGGTCCAGTTGCCTACGACGTTCTTGAGCAGGAAGTTGGAGTGCCTGAAGTAGGGCAGGTCGTACACGGCCTCGAGGGTGAGGCGGTGGGTGCGGTCCAGAGCCGAGCGGCTATAGTCGGCGCCAACGTTTTGCGAGTTCTGGGGCCGACGTGGGGTGAGGACGGTGGCAAAGACCTCCGCCGTCGCATCGTCCATGTCCTTGCTCCAGGTGTAAGAGAGGTTCATCTGGAGGCCGTTCTGGAACTGGCGTTGGAGGTTGGCGACGAGACTATTGTAGTTTGAACTGGAGTAGGGCTGGTAGGAGGTGATCTTGCTGGTGAAGCCCGCAGCCAAGAACCCGGGCACGATGTTGGAGAGTTTCTGAATCTGCGCGAGCGTGTTGGCGCTGGCAGAGGTGGCGATCGTCGACGCACCGGTCAGCGAGGTGGTGAGCTGGTTCGCGGCGGTGACGCGCGGCTGGACGTTGAGCTGATCCTGGGTTGGAAGGTGGATGCCTCGTGTTCCGATGTAACCGAGTTCAGCCGTATAGCTGGAGCCAATGGTGCGCTGGATGGTCAGGGTGTAGGTCTCCGCATAGGGCGTGACCTGGTCGGGGACAAAGGCCGAGGTCGCCGCTCGCTGCGCTGCGAGACCAGCCGTGGTGGAGGGGAAGGTGGCGATCCCACCCGTGCCTGCCGGGAGGCCTCCACTGGCCAGGAAGTTAGGGTCGCCAGGATTCTTGTTGGTACCGGAGCCGACGTCGTTGGTAGAGGAGTACTGGGGTGGGAAGGAGAGGAGTCCGAGGTTATCAAAGAGGACGTCATAGGCGACGCCAAAGCCGGCGCGAATGGAGGTCTTCGTGTCCGGCGCCCAGTTGATGCCGACGCGGGGCGCGAAGTTCTTGTAGGCCGGCTGCGGCGCGTGGAAGTTGATCAGGCCAGGGAAGCTGGCTGCGGCGTTGAGGCTCTGGGCGCGCTCTCCGACCGGAACGGAGGTGAACTCATAGCGGAGGCCTGCGTTGAGGGTGATGGTGGGCCGGGCGCGCCAGGTGTCGTTCACATAGCCATAAAGCGCCGTCTGGTCGCCGTAGTAGATGATGTTTCCGGTGGAGCGCTCACCGAATGCGGTCGGGGCCAGGTCGTGGAGGTATTCGCTGAGAATGTTCCACTGGTAATCGCCACGGACGCGCTGGGTGAAGGTCTGGGGCGAGATGTACTTGCGTCCGTCAAAGCCAATTTTGAGGGTGTGGTTGCCTTTGACGTAGCTGACGTTGTTTACCGCCTGGTAGAGGTTCTGGATGGTGGACTGGGGGGCGTTACTGTCGGGACCGAGATTGAGTCCGTTCTGATCATAGAAGGTGAGATTGGGGAACGAGTCCAGACCGGGGAAGCTGAAGTTGCCGGCGGGAGTGTTGTTGACATAGCGGTTGAAGCCGAGGCGGAACTCGTTGGTGAGGTTGGGGGTAAAGCTATGGAACTCGCTGAGCGAGACGAGGTGATAGCGATAGGGCTGGGTGGTAAAGAAGGCGGGGAGATACGCGGTGGTATCCTGTGCCCCCTCGGTGTTGTAGAGATAGCGGCCACGCAGGCTGTCCTTGCTGCTGATGGTGTAGTCCATGCTGGTGGTCAGGGCGTCGAAGTTCGAGAAGGTGGGGGCGGAGACGTGATAATTGCCGAGTGGAATGTTGGTCGTGCTTCCGGAGAGGTAGAGCCCGCTGCCTGCATCGAAGGTGGTTCCGGAGCCGACGGTGAGGTACTGAGGTCCGGAGGGCTGGTTGCCGCAGGCGAGGTCGTTGGCGTCGGTGACCTGAGCGCCGCCATAGTAGTTGGCCGCGGGCATGTACTTGGCGTACTGCGCCAGATTCGTTGAGTTGAATCCATAGTTGAGGCTGCCGAGGGTGCTGAGGCCGGCGGCGGTCGGGGTGCAGAGGAAGTAGTTCAGGCTCTGGCCGGTGGTTTGCCGCTCGAAGCCGCCGAAGAAGAACAGCTTGCTGGGGAGGATGAAGCCGCCGAGCTCGGCGCCGTAGCGATTGAAGTCGTAGCGGGGGTTTGGGGATTTCCCCCCGGCGGTACCGCTGGCGGCGTTTAGGTTGCGGTTATCGAAGTACTCGTAGAGCTTGCCATGAAAGTGATTGGTGCCGGAGAGTACGTTGGTGCTGAACTGTCCGCCCGAGGAGTGGCCGAACTCGGGTGCGAACTGGTTGGTGATGAGGGTGAAGCTGCCGACGGCGTCGTTGGGGATATAGACGAGGGGACCGGTGACGCTCTTGTTGTTGTTGTCGATGCCTTCGATGGTGAAGTTGTTATTGCGCGGCCGTTGTCCGCCGACGGAGGGGCCGATGCCGATGCCGATGCCGCCCGAGGAGGCGACGCCGGGGCTGAGCAGGGAGGCGTTCAACACGCCAAAGCCGACCGAGGCCGTGGGGAGAGTGGCGAGAGCCTGGGTGGAGAAGGTCTGGGAGAGATTGGTGCTGGTGGTGTCGAGGATGGCGCCGGACTCGGCGGTGACCTCGACCGACTGGCTTGCACCCACGGACAAGGTGACGTTCGCGGTGGAGGTCTTGTTCAACTCGACCAGTACGCCTTTCAGATCTAAGCGCTGGAACCCGGCGGCGCTGAAGACAAGGTCGTACTTGGCCGGAAGCAGATTGCTGGCCCGAAACTCACCGGTTGCGCTTCCTTGAACCGAGGAGACGACGCCGGTCGACTCGCTCGTGATGACGATGGTGGCGTTTGCGACGACCGCGCCGGTCGCATCCTTCACGGACCCCACCAGGTCGCCACTGGTGGTTTGGGCGAGGGTCGACGAATAGGTGCAGAGAGCGGCGAAGAAGGTGGAGGCGAGGACGACTTTGCGCCAGAAGGGCAGCTTATGCATGCGGAGGATCCTCATTCGGGACGGAATGACCTGCGGGGCCCTGTGCGACGTGTAGCGCTATGCGGTTGTACGGATGTGAACGTGGCAGCAGCTCGTGGGCCAAACATCAAAAAGTCAATAAAAATAGGCCAAAACCTACACCGCCGCTCTTCTTTTGGGCCGGAAAATACGAGATTACGGATAAAATTCTCTATGTTTTCATATTTGGGGGCCGGCAACGGCGGGGTCGGGACGAGGGCCTCGGCCCACGCCCGCTGAGGAGCGCCCGTCCTTCCCGCGGTCGAAGCGGCTGTATGGAGAAGAGTTGTGGGTGGGGAAGTTGCTCCGGGACGGCGGAAAGAATGCCGCCGGAAACGGTGAGATAGCGTTTGGAAGCTGGTTTGCATCCACACAAGGCAATTCGCCTACCATATATCACGTGGAAAGGCAAGGTGGGCCCGGAGGCATCCCGTGAGACATGCTCTTAAGGATGTTGTATTGGGAGTTGTTTTACTTGTTTTGAGCGGATCGTGGGGGCTCGCTCAAGTCGAAAGCGGTCGACTTGCGGGTACTGTAACCGACCCTTCGGGGGCCGTAGTTGCGGGCGCGACTGTGACGGTCAAGAACATTGGAACCAACGCCGAACGCTCGGCGCACACGGTGGCCAGCGGCGAGTATGTGGTGACCGCTCTGACGCCGGCGATGTATGAGGTGACGGTGCAGGCGACGGGGTTTGCGCCTTATATAGCCAGGCTAGAGATAACCGTCGGAGGTCATGTGACGCTCGATGCCAAGCTCGCCCTGACTGGGGCGACCTCGAATGTCGAGGTGGTGGCGGCGGGTGGAAACCAGGTGAATACTCAGACCCAGGAGCTGTCGCAGGTCGTCAATCAGGAGCAGGTCTCGCAGATGCCCAGTCTCTCGCGCAACCCCTATGATTTTGTTGCTTTGGCGGGCAACGTCTCCGCTGGCGATGCTGCCAGCAGCGGCGATTCGCGCTCCAACAACACCTACCAGAATGGTCCCAGCACGACCCGGGGCGTCGGCTACAGTATCAATGGCCAGCGCACCAGCGGCACGGAGGTGCTGTTGGACGGCGTGGAAAATATCACCGTCTTCACGGATGGGATTGGTGCCTATGTGCCGATCGATGCGGTGCAGGAGTTCCGGGTAACGACCAGTAACTTCGAAGCCCAGTATGGCCGCGCCTCGGGAGGCGTCGTGAACGTCACGACCAAGGTTGGCACGAATAGGTTGCACGGGGATCTGTGGGAGTTCAATCGCCTGTCTGCTTATACCTCCAATACTGAGACCAACGACCAGATCAACTCCGCGTTTCTGACTGGGGGTGGAACCGGCGCACTTCCGGCGCCCAAGGGGACATACGCCCGCAATCAGTTTGGCTTTGCGGTTGGAGGACCGATTCTTAGGGACAAGCTTTTCTTCTTCGGGAGCACGGAATGGACCCGCGTGCGCAGCGGCGCGACCTTGACCGCAGCCGTTCCCACGCCGCAGTTTCTCGCGCTCACGGCGCCCAACGTTCAGAACTATTTCACGACCTATAGTGGTGGCAAGACCTTTAATTTCATCCAGACCTTCCAGGCCGGCCCTGCTGGCATTGGGACTATCCCGGGGGTCCCGAATGGAACGCCCGTATTTGGCCTGGTCTCCTACAACGCTCCAGCAAATGCAGGCGGTGGAGTTCCGCAGAATACGTATAACGTCGTGGGGCGCTTCGACTACAACCTCGGCGACAAGACGCAGATGTTCTTCCGCTATGTCAACTACAACGAGGTGGACCAGGCGGGCAGCGCCTTCGCTTCGCCTTACTCTCAATACAATGTAGGCCAGGCTACCTTCAGCACCGCGTATCTTTTGAGTGTCTCGCACATCTTTAGCCCGAGCGTCGTGACCAACACCAAGTTGAGCTTCAGCCGGATCAACGTTCCCCTAACCTATAACACTGCGTTGCAGAATACGCCGACGCTGATCGCTTCGCTGAATGCCCAGGTGCCCGGGACCTCCACCTTTATCCAGATGCCGGGCTTCTACGATTTCAACCCTGGGGTCGGCGGTCTGCCCTTTGGCGGCCCCTCCAACACGATTCAGTGGAACCAGGATCTGAATTGGGCCAAAGGAAACCATTCCATGCAGTTCGGCGTGCAACTGATCTACATCCAGGACAACGAATCCTACGGTGCGTATGCCCAGGCGATCGAGCAGCTCAGCAGTACGTCGATTGGCGGCATACAGAATATGGTCACGGGGAACCTGGCTACGTTCCAGGCGGCGGTGAGTCCCAACGGTGCCCTCCCCTGTGTTGTGAATCCGTACACCGGAGCCTTTACGCAAACCCCCGGCTGCTCCGTCACGTTGCCCGCGCAAGCTCCGTCCTTTGCCCGCAGCGATCGCTTCCATGATTGGGCTGTCTATGCGCAGGACTCCTTCAAGTTGAACCCGAGGTTCACCTTCAACTACGGGGTGCGCTACGAGTACTACGGCGTGCAGCACAACAACAATAAGAACCTCGACTCCAACTTCTACTACGGTCCTGGAACCAACCTCTTCCAGCAGATTCGGAATGGTCAGGTCTTCACCACGCCGAATAGTCCAATCGGTGCTCTATGGAGCCCGCAGTACGGAACGGTTGCGCCGCGCATCGGATTTGCATATGACCTGTTCGGGAATGGCCGCACCTCCCTGCGTGGAGGATTCGGCATCAGCTACGAGCGCAACTTCGGCAACGTCACCTTCAATGTGATTCAAAATCCGCCCAACTATGCCGTCATCGTGCTCAATGGTTCGGCGACGAATCCGATCCCTGTGACCAGCTCGAACACCGGGCCGCTGTCGGGCTCCTCTGGAAGTGTTCCTCTGCCGCCCACCAGTCTGCGTAACGTGGATGAGAATATTCGTACCGCGCAGACGCAGTTCTACAGTCTCGCGCTGGAACGTGAGTTGGCGACCAATGTGGTTCTGTCGCTGGAGTATGCGGGCTCGCGCGGACTCCACTTGTACGACATCAAGAACTACAACGGTCTAGGCAGCGGCAATGTCTTCCTGGGAGATCCGCTCTCCGATGGGCTGGGAAATGTGGCGCTGACGCGTCTGAACAATCAGTACTCGAACATCAATAATCGCGGTTCGGGCGGTGATTCGTACTACCACGCTTTGAATATTCAATTCCAGGCGACGGACGTGCACCGCAGCGGTCTCAGCCTGGTGGCGAACTACACCCTGGCCCATGCCACCGACGAACTCAGCACCTCCTTCTCGGAGACGGCCAATGCCTTCAATCTCGGCTATACCAATCCCTTTTATCCGGCGTTGGACCACGGAAATGGGGATCTCGATATTCGGAATCGCCTGGTAATAGCACCGATCTATCGGACGCGGTACTTTGCCAGTGGGCATAGCGCGTTGAAGCAGGCGCTATTTGGTTGGCAGGTGGCTGGCATCTACACCGTCCGCACGGGCACGCCCTTTACCTACTTCGATACCTCCAACGATTCGCAGGCAGGCCAGGGATACAACATCCCTCGCTACGCTCCGACGACTGCCATCCCGCAACGCACGTTCACCACGACCAATGGGGCAAGCGGCCAGGGAATCAATGCCTACATCATCGGCCACCTGCCGGCGGCACTCTCCTTCACGAATCCTGCGCTGGTGATTCCGGGGTTCCCGAACGGCATCTCCGATTGGGGACCCTATCCGGCGGCGATGACCGCCCGCAACTCCTTCCGCGGGCCCGGCGCCTGGGCGTTCGACGCCTCGGTGAGCAAGACCATCCCCATCCATGAACAGATCAATCTGGTCTTCCGTGCCGAGGGCTTCGACCTGTTGAATCACCATAACCTCTACATCCAGGAGACGCGGGACGACGTCGGGAACGTGGGATATGGCGTTCCTGTTCCCATCACAGCCTCTAAAGGAGGCGTTGGCAATAACGGCGGCGCGAACGACGAGCGTCGGTTCGGACAGTTCTCGCTGGCGCTGAACTTCTAGGTTGTTTGGCAACGGCCGGCGGAGAAATCTAGAGGCTCACTGGAGGATTCCAGTGAGCCTTTTTTATGGGGTGCAATGCCCAGATAGATGACTTCGGTAACCACTTTAAAGGGGCAGTCTTCTCGTCCACAGCGACGCCGCGGAGGGAGAAAGGTTAGCCCAAGTTTCGGCTCAGTGCCACGGTCTCTGCCACATTCACGCGCTTCACGAGGAAATTTTTCGGGTCCGGGCCGACGACTGCCTGCCTTGTCTCATCTGTGGAAAAAAGGACGCCTCGGCCAATTTATCCGTTTTTTCATAAAAGCATTCACTATTCAGGATCGATGCGGTTTAGTTAAGTGTGGATATACATTCAGTTAAAACATTAGAGGTTTGTAACATATTGATTTTAGGAGGAAGTAACTTTTTCGTCTTCCAATTCTGCCTTTGGCCCACAAGTTGCATTTGAGACGGCCAGTGGTTTCAGGGTGTCGCGGCATGACGCGGCATGGGGGCTTGTCGCTGGATTTGGCAGGAGCTCGCCATCCCTGTGACTGCGTATCCAAGGGAGAAACGCAGTTAATGAAGAAGTTACATCGTGTAAGACCGACCGTTTGGCAGAGCATTCCTTCCCCCTCTTGGCGTTCCGCGCTTTTCGCTGTGACACTCGGTCTGGGCCCGGTCGTCACACTCCCCCTCTTTTCCACTTCGTTGCACGCGCAGACCATAACCTCCGGTGACATCGCCGGCGTGGTGACCGACGGCTCGGGTGCGGCGGTTCCCAACGCAAAGATTGTCGTCACCAGCACCGAGACGGGGGTCACGCAGACCCTGACCTCGAACTCTACCGGAGCCTACCGCGCCTCGCTGTTGAAGCCGGGCGTT
>Ga0210403_10000660_pt1 | contig 35073 bp, 54 predicted proteins | sample IncBWC19MmetaG_FD_150863 | JGI IMG/M metagenome (GOLD analysis project Ga0210403, IMG submission 150863) | Forest soil microbial communities from Barre Woods Harvard Forest LTER site, Petersham, Massachusetts, United States - Inc-BW-C-19-M | ecosystem: Environmental > Terrestrial > Soil >...
CGACGCCGCTTGATAAACGAACTGCGTAAAACTCCCGGTATTCGGCACGGTGAGCGTGGCGCCGATCTTCGTGCCGGCGGGAAATTCAAAATGCCATTTGCCAGGACTGTTTGGCGAAGCTACGCAGCCGCTGAGCGTATAGCCGCCTGCGGCGGGCACCGTCACAGAGAAATCCACGGTTTGCCCGGCAGTGATAAAGCCGATGATCCCCTGTGTGGGATAGCACGGCGCCGCTTGAAGCTGTACCGCGGGATTGCTGGCTACGATCGAGGAAGTTCCCGCAGGCGGCCCGATCGATCCGCCGCTGGCCGTGCCTGGCGGCCCTTGCGGCCCAGGTGGACCAGTATTCCCTGCTGGCCCTTGCGGCCCGATCGCGCCGGGCGGCCCAACGATGCCTTGAATCCCCGCCGGCCCTTGCGGCCCTGCATTTCCTGTAGCGCCCTGCGGTCCTGCTGGCCCTTGTGCGCCCTGTGGACCAGGCGGCCCGGCAATGCCAGCGCCGATATTGGCCACTGCGGTTTGCAGTGTCGCCACGTTTTGATTCAGCGTTTGAACATTCGAGAGCAGCCCTGTAGTGAGCGACGTGAGGCTGCAGTCTTGATCCGCCAGCCGCATAAGCGGATCCGTAAGATCGATGCCAAGTTTCGGAGTGAGCAGCGCGCCGGCGCCGGCCACGTCCTGCTGCTGCTGCTGCGTGAGGCAGGTGGAAACGTAAGGCGTTTGTGCAGCCAGGCTAGTGGCGCACAAGAGCAACGCGGCTAGAATTAGTTGTTTCATTGTACTCTCCGATAATCCGCCAATGCCATCAGCCAATGTGACCCGCCACTATCTGACCCGTCTGCGAGGCTGAAATACATAGAGCCAATATCGGGAGCTTCCACTGTGGCAATTTTATCTTCCACGGCAAAGATGCAAGAGGTTGCTTCGATTGTCCAGCCAGGTCCAGGGCGAAACAAGCCGCAACCCACGGCATTAGAGTTAGCAAAACTGATAAGCAAGTCACCCTTTTGTGGAACGACAGGGCGAGTCCACCAGTAAGGACAGTTCTGGCCGTCCGTGCAGTCTGTGAAAACATCGTTTGCGTTTGAGTAATCGCCTTGCGCCCCTTTGCTGTACGCCCAAACGCCTTCGTACAAAAGGATGAAGACATCCAGCCCTGCCCCCTTCCCGAAGCTCACTACCACGCCGGATGAATATGGGAGCGAAGTGAAAGCTAAATGGTAGATGGAATCCCCGGTAAAAGTATTCACGTAGTCCGGTTTAACGGTTTGCACGTTTCCATACCCTATTGTCACCGTGATGGGCTGCCCCGCTAATCGAGCCACAATGAAGGACGTATAGCCGTTACTGGCCAAAAATAAACAATTGCTTGCAGGACCAGAACATGCAATCGGCTTTTTAGCAGGGAGTGACACCTGCGCAGCGAGCGGAGATGCCAGCAGGAACAAACTAGCGATTAAACGTAATCTCACGCTTCACGCCTTTCAAAAGCTCATCGTTTGGCACTTCGATGGTCACGGAGTCTACTGGCCGATTGTCTTTGCCTTTCCAGACCAGCATCAGCACTGTGGGATTGCGCCACGTTGGGTCAATTTCCACCGTTGAAACAATTCGCCCGTTCACGTCTGTATCGCGGTGATTGTTCTCGTACCAGCCATCTTTAGTTCGCTTCTGAGCGAACTCGATGCGGCCTTCTAGTGGTTCTTTAGATTGCCCATACCAGTGCTTTGTTTCGATTGTGAACGTCAAATCAAACTTAATTTCCAGCAAATGCTTTGGGTCGGGTGGATGTGGGTAGATAGAAGCACTGCGCGCGATAGGACTTTCCTTTAAGGGTTCCGGCCCCTCAAGGCATATAGGCACACGCTCCCTGCCGAAGCCGGGAGGGTCGCCATGCTCAGAAGCGTGATAATTTTGAGGGCATTCCCAGTGCCCAATCCACTGCGGGTCGCCTGTGACGATACCGGGAGGGATAGTATCACGCACCCATTTAGCCGATGGCGGTTGTTGCGGTACAGCAAACAGAAAAAGAACTGCAAGAATTATTGTGCTATACATGAATATCCCACGTCATACGTAGAAGTAGAAACCGTGCTAACTGTCGTCAGAATGTTCACCGTGACAGCAGTTGTGGAAATGGCACTAGGAAAGGGCAATCCTATGCCTACTGGAGCAGCGGTAATCCATGAACCTGTCCCGGTGTTTTTAATCCAATAATTGCATGAAGGTGCAGCGCCGGAAGGCCCGGCATACGTTCCAGCGAAGTTATAGCTAAAGGATGGGTTTGTTGCCGTCGTTGTTCCCGCCGTGATACGAACCGTACCCTTTTCATTTGTACTGCCAGCCACAAGAGCGCATGTTCCATTGCCAGCCGATTCCGCGCAACTACCTGGCGCAAGCGTAGTGATTGAACCCGCCGCAAAGACAACGGTTGGGTCAGTGTAAACTATTGCATTCGTTCTAGAGACTGCGTTGAGAGTCCCGCCAACTATCGTGCCTACCCCTAGAATCAATTTCTGGCCTGCTACGTTCATAAAAATACCGTTGCTCGTAGCGCCAAGACAGTTCCATCGCCCGCCCTCAAGAATCACTAAGGCTCCAGCACCGCCCATTAAGATTCCCGATGAGTTTGTGGTGTTGCAGGTAAACAGATTGCTACCGATGCCGTGGTAGCGGCCTGAGATACTTAAAATCACTGTCAATCCAGCCCCGCCGTAATCGGAGCCAAAGTCGGTCAAGTCGGCACCAAGTGGAACGCCTAGATTCGGCCCATTCGTGTCGCCAAAGAAAGCATAGTAGAACTTGACGATAGAGCCATTTACCTGGCCTCCCACATTCCCGCAACCGTCAATGATTGGCGCTCCCCATCCACGAAAGCCAATGCCCATGTTAATGCCTGTAAGATTTGTGTCTGACCCTCCGGTTGCCATGCAAGCGACTTGTGTCCATTGAGAACCTAATTGTCCGGCTAGAAGATTTCTAGGGCTGGCGAGACCAGTATTGCCCCATCCAAAACCATTGAATTGCAAATCCTTGACGGTCGATTCGAGGTAGTTGAAGAAACACCCACCGTTGTTTGCTCCTGTAATGGGACAGCCCGCGAAGTTGAAACCCGTCGCTATGCCGAACATGGATACGCCGATGCCCTGCCCTGAGACTTGCGCCGTGTAGTCGGCTTGCGGTTCAGCACCCAAGCAGTTTGTGCCAGGGTTGTTGAAATGAGGCTGTAAGAGAGCAGTGATTCCAGCGGGGATGACTAATCCCTGACATTTGTTCGCTCCCGCCCAATCTGTTTCTGCGGCAGTGATGGCGGCATCGTCATTTGTAGCCCACCAGATTATCCAGTTGGCCCCAGAGCTTGCTATAAAGTTCTGTGAGGCCGTTGCATGAGTGGCGTCCTGTACAGACAGAATCGTTGTGCTTGTAGCTACTGGAGTGGCTGCTGTCCCAACAAAGTTGAACTGCACGCCGCAACAACTACCTATCGTAGCAGAAAGCTGCTTGCCCACGTCGGCAGCACTCAATCCCGCTCCCGTGCATGTGAAAGTCGCTAACCCACTCGTAAACGAACACGTATTTACGTTGGCAAAAAATACCTTCCCATCAAACTTCGCTCCATACTTCGGGTCGGCAACATTGATAGATTTAAGGATAGGAGTTTGGCCTGCAACGATTCCGTTAATACTTCCGGAACCAGAAATGTTGATCGAGCCGCCGCTACCTACCGTTACAGGCGTCGTGACAGGGAAGCCCGTGCCGCTGCCAGAGGTATTCGAAAGCGCCGGCGCGGAAGCGCTGAGCAGCGTGGAAATATCAATAACGTTGCTAGTGCAGGTGGCTGGCGTGTTCGTGCCGCAGTTGATAGCTGTGGTGACGGTGAAACTTTGCGGACCAGTGCCGGCGGGCGGTGCGATCCCAGGCGACATATTGACGGTGAAACGCCAGGTTGTGTTTGATGGGTTGATCACGCCGCTATCTGCCAGGCGCATCGCAAAGCTGCCAGGCGCGCCACTACCCGGTGATGTGGGGCAGCCGAGCGCGATCGGGGAAGTCTGCGTGGTAAAGCCGCCGCCATTCAGCGTTGGCGAAGCGCCGCCGGCCGTGACAAGCTGCGCGGAGATTGTTCCGCATGCGTATTTCAGCCCGTTGGGATCGGTGATCGTTCCGGTAACGGTGGTGAAGCCGCCCTGCGCACGCGCCAATGGCACAAAACTAGAAACAAGAAACGCGAAAAGAAAAGCGAAACGGACGGCCGCGATGGTCGAACCACCTATGGCAACCGTCCGTTTTGAGGTATCGACGCAAGAGCCTATCATAAGAGTTGCTCCTTATGGTGCAAAGAAGCCGTGGATCTCCACTACGGCCGTACCCGCCACGGCGCCCGCTTGCGTGGCACAGACGGCACTCTGCAGCGGAGCAATCAGCGGCGTGCGCATTCCGACAACACTGGTGAGATTGGCGACGGTATCCGCATACGTAATGGCGGAAAGGTTCGCCGTTCCCGTGCCGCAGTTCGATCCCGTACCTGTCTTGAGTTGAATGGAGCTGGTGGTGCCTGCCGTAGTGGTGTTGATTTGGATATCCGTTACGTAGGCGCGCACGGGCACATTGTTGATGGTGGTGGGCGGCGACTGGCATTGCGTAGTGGTGTTGGTGCTCAGCGTGACGTTGCAGACGAATTGATTCGGGAATTGCGCGTCCTGCGTGATGACTTGTCTGCCGGTAGCATCCGCCTGGAAGGAAATTGCGGGCTGCGTCAAGCCGGCGGTGGTGGTGCCCGTCAATTCCGCAGCCATCGCGCCCGCGGCCGTGCCGCTCGAGAGCGTAAACGTGATGACGTCCGCCGCGGCTGTCGAAAGCGTGCTTGAGGCCCACACGATCAATCCCGCAGCTTGATTGCCGTTATTGAACGTGAGCTGCGTGACGGGGAGCCAGGTGCCGCCTTGCGTATCTGTGACGCCGCTGACAACGCAGGGCGTGGCGCCGGAACAACGTATCGCAGCGATCTTCGTGCTGCCTGCCAGCGTGTTGCCGCTGTAAGAGATAATACCAACGCCGCTGGCAATGTTGCTCTGGCGCAACGTTGTGGTGGGCGAAGAAAAAAGCACGATCGCGGCAATATCCTGCCCCGCCGGCGTGGAGTTCAAAAATGTTCGCTGGAATTTCTGGCCGGCGGCCACGTTAGCCAGGAATGCTAGAGACATTTGCGGAGAACCGCCGCCGCAACTGCCAGCGAAGCCCGGCGCGCAAGCCCAGGGCGCAACGAGTGTTGTGTTGGAGAGATCTGATAGGTTTGCTTCGAAGGCTAGGCCAAATTCGCCACTAGCGCTAGGCGTGGGCACGGTGTCGACGGTGAAAGTGCCTGCACTGCCGGCGGGGATCCCCAGCGAACTGATATTGAAATTATCGATACCGGCCGTAAGAAAATTTGTGTTTACGGGAAGTTGCAGGCCGCCATCAATGATAGGAAAGACGCCGCCAGCGCTCTGCTGCTGCGGCACCACGCCCTGTACGTTACCCACTACGCCATTGCCGATGCTAACCGGCGTTCCACCTGTCGGACCAGCGATCGAGCTGAAAGCAGTCTGCGCGCCGGCGTAGCTGAGATTAAAGAAGCTGGCGGCCGTACAAGTAAGCGCGATTTTTACGATTGGATAGTAGCCAGCCCCCTGCACGATATAGGCATTGACCCCGCCACCGATGGCAAAAGAAATTTGCGGATTCGAAATGCGGTACTGACTGAAGAAACCGTCTCCGCCATCAATTTCCATCGTAAAGCTGGGAGCGTTCGTAAATGCAGATGCCTGGTGCGCGATTTGTCCGATGTTCTGGACGGTGAAGATCTGCAGCGCGCCGGTGCATTGCACGTTATTGGCGAGCACCTGGTTGACGGTTTGCAGCCCCACATCACCGATAAATTGCGCTCGAGCGGACTGTGGAGCCGCAAGGCCAAAGAGAGACACCGCCGCAGAGAATAAAAACGTTTTCAGTTTCATGGAACACACTCCAAACGAAAAAACAGATCCAGCCACGCTTCGAGCGTGCTAAATCCAAATGTTGCTGTCTTCGATATCCGTTGGATAGTTCCAGCCAACGAAGCGCGCGCCAACGCGCTGGCCGGCCACCACGATGCCGCCATTCGGCCCAGCGGGATTATTGAAGGCCACCAAAGTGAGCACCTGATTTTCGAAGATACGGAAACCGGGAATTTCTGTGGGACTGGCAGGATTCCCGAGCGAAGCCAGAATGCTGTCATACGAAACGGCGCCTGGTGGCGGCGTACCGTCCACCAAAATGCGCCAAATCAAATCGCCGGTGCCTTCCACCCATCCGCCACCTACGAAATTGTTGGCCACTTTATAAATGATCCCATTGCGGCCAGGTGGCACCACGTAAGAGATGATCACCACCGTACTGCCGATCGCCGGCACCAGCGCATAGTTATCCTGATCAATGTTTTCCCAATTCTGGATACCACGCGGGAAAGTGACATAGTTGATCCCGTCGATCTTCATCGTTTGCACTGGATCGGGCTGCTCGGAACTGTCCGGACCAGAGCCAACATCCGCGGTGGTATCCGTGGTGGTAGGCGGCATGGCCAGATCATCCAGCAAATCTTCGCAAGGGCTGCCATCGGCAAGCCCGGCAAGAGGCACACGCGGATTGAAACGGTGGCTGCGATCCCCTAGCCCGGCTAGCGGTACGCGCGGATTGAAGCGCTGCGATCGCGGCAAATGAAGGATGCTGCTCATTTTAGAGCCCCCTTAAAAGAAAGATACCGCCAATCACTAGCGCGGCGATCGGGAGCCAATCGCCAGACACTCCCGATGCCGCGGCTGCAGGTGTGGCGAACGAAGGCATAGAGCCGGTGGGCGCGGCCACGGTGTTGGGCGCACTTGGCGGTGCCGTCGACGGCGAATAGAAAGGTGCGTAGGAACTGGCTGGCGCAGCAGCCGCCGGCGCCGTGGTATTCGGCCGCGACGGCGTAACGATTTGCATTGGCTGCGCGGAAGCTGCGGCGGCCGCGGCGTTTGCCGCATCGATCATATCCTGGAACTGGCTTTCCATCACCAGGCAGATCGCTTCCAGTTCTTCGTACATCACGCAGGCCGCGTTGCAATCCTGGTAGATGGATCCCACTGCGCTGCGGAAATCGCCTTTCAACGATTCCAGTGCGCTGATGGCGTCTTGCGGCGTTACCATGCCGCTCGAGACGCCTTGCGCGATGATACTCAGATAATTGTTGGCTGCAGGGACGGCGGAACAGAGCACCGTCTGTTCTTTTCGCACAGCTTGCGCGTGATGATTGATCAGCGTGCTAAACAGTCCAACGATAGCCGAGACGGCGATCGAGATCCCGGCCGTCACCGGCCCGAGCGCCGCGCCGGTGGCCATCAGCCCCACGTTAACGCCTTGCAGCGCGAGGCCAGTGCTGGTTTGTACCAGTTTCAGATCATTCTGTGCGCCGGTGGGAACGCCTTGCGCGGCCGCACAGTCTACTGTGCCAGGGATGTACGCCACTTCGCCGCTGGCGCCCATCATTTGTAGCCGCAGCGCGGAATTCAGAATGGCGGCTTTGCCGGATGCCGTAACTTTAGATTCGGTTACTTGCGCCGCGGCCGCTGCGGGCGTCATCGCGCCTAGATGCCAATGGTATCCGCGCAGCGAACTGTCCTGGCATCCACAATCGTTTCCGCTGTCGCATCCGCATCGCATCGTTTTCCTTTAGTCTGGCCAGTTGAAGCGGCGCACCATGCCGAAAAGCGCAACCTGGCATTCATTGCTCGCGCCGCTCGTATCTTGATTCTGGATGATCACCAGCGCTTGCGAATTCGGCCCGCCAAAACAATACGGCTCGCGCAAAAAGAACGGCTGGCAGCTTAGCGTGGCGCTACCGCCGCCGCATTGTAGAGCGCCAAGCACGCCGCGGCCGGCAAGACGCACACCGGATTTTTCTGCTATGTCTCCGCAGATGCGCCGGCCAACATCCTTCCAGGTGTAATAGCGTTTTTTTTGATCGAACATCTGCATGCGGAATCCGCCGGCGAGCGTCGACGTTCCCGTTATGCCGAACAAATGGAATTCGCGCTGGAAATTGATGCGGAGCTGCGTAGTTTGCCGCGCGGGGAGCACCGCTGTGGCCACTTCCCAGCTTGGACAATAGCCATCTTCGAAGCCAGGCGGATGTTTTTCGCCCAAGCGATAGACGGCGTGCTGGTAACTGTCCAGCGGCAGCATGCGCGCCAGATAGTTCACCAGCACGTTGCGATCTTTGACGGGATTCATCGGCTGATGAAACGAATCCGAGCGCGCCGCAGCGTTTGCCGGCGTGTTCCCCGATGCTTGCGATTTGCCATCGCCTGCGTACATTCTATTTCCCCATTGTTACGTTATAACGGCCGATTCCTTCTACTGGACGCCTGGCCGCGGCCAGAGTTTGAATCCGCTGAAAACAATTTCGACAACGTTGGGCGCCGCGCTGGTATCCGTGAAGAAAAGCGAATAGACGCGCGTGGCCGGCATCACGTAGGGTACGGCCAGCGGAAACGAAGCGTTGAGCGTGGCTGTGCCGGCCCAATTATCGATGTTGATGCCGTTGAAGATGGTTCCGCCGGCTTGCGCTTGCGGCGATGTGCCGATAAAGTCGCGTCCGGTGGCTTGTTCCTTCATTAAAACCTTGAGCAAACTAGACGTGCGGCTGGCTAGCGTCCACCACCATTCGAAATCCGCATCGGAGAGAATTTGCAGCGCGTTGGGATCTTGTGTGGCCGAGGCCGGCACAGTGCGATCCAGAACATAGCTGAAATACTGCCGCTCGAATTGATCGTCTAAAGCTGAGTTCATGTGACTCTCTCCTGTTCCTGCTTAGTGCCTTTGCGCTTGTACCTATCTCGCCACCGCTGAAATCCCGATTCCGCTTTCGCCGCTACCGCGATCCCGTGCATATCGATCTCGCCGCTACTTTGAAATGCGTGCTGATAGCCGGCTGCTTTCAGTTTCTCCTTGATCTCTTCATAAGCTGCCGAACTAATTTCAAGAACTGCGTACGTATGCGTCACCGTTCACCAAAGAAAAGATTGAGATTGGCACCTAGCTACCGTGCGCCGGTTGCTGCCGCGCGCCAAGTTCGATCTCAATCGGTTAGAGGATCGCGCGTGCCAGTACCCCTTCGAGGTACACATGCGCGTTGATGCCGGTGCCGACAACGCCGCCAGTGCCCGCGGTTGGACCCGCAGCCACTGTGGTGAACGCCGCCACGCCGGTGATCGTGGGATCCAGGATCACTGAGAAATTCTGGTTCTGTTCGATGAGCTGCCCGAGAATGGGTTCCATCTGATCCAAACCAGGAATTTGCGGCATCGGATCGGTGATGCTTGCCACGTTCTGCGCGGACGGCCATCCATTGGCGCCAGAAAGAGACGTTTGACTGGTGCCCGCCGCGGTGGTGATCGCTGCGCCGCTGGCAAAAGCGCCAGCCCCCGCAGGCGTCTTGCTCACCACCGAGGACCAGTAATTCTTCCCCGAGATGAACAAATCAAACTGCGTCTGGCCAACGAAAGCATTTAGATCCGCTACCGCCACATCGGAGCGCACCAAAGTTGCCGGCGCCTTCACCAGAAACTTTTTCGGTGCATCCAACATGCCGTTTTGAACCAGGTTGGTGTGATAGCCGGTTTTGATGAACGCCGCGCCGCCCGTTGGCGTATACGATGAGCCTATCGCCGTGGCGAAGAGTTGTTGCTTCGACAAGAGCGTGGCCACCGCAACACCGTAAAAATCGAAGATCGGCTGTACAAGGTACTCGAGCTGACCTGCGACGATCGGGTTTTTGCGGAAGTTCACATATTTCGGCCGTCCCACTTCCCTTTCTTCCATCACGGGCAAATGCGCGTAACGCGATTCAAACCGTGTGTTTTGTTTACTGTTCATTTTGAAATCACCCCGCTTTCCGAACGTGAATTTCGAAGCCTGCCCGCGCACCTGACTCCGGTTAGGAGTCACTCTTACGAGTGAATGCGCGGGGACAGAAAACTACCCGCCGTACCCGCCTGCGTAGCGGCTGCGGAAACGGTGATACCCGAGTTTGCCGTGTGCAGGTGGTGCCACCAAAACAGGCCCGGACGGAGTTGCAATTAGCGTGCCGGCGCCGCGGTTTACCGGAACGTTTCCCGTGCTTGCGCGCAGGTACTGATCCGAAGCCGTGGGAATGCCGAACCAGCTCGGCGCATAAAGCCCCAAACCAGGCGTATTGATGCCCGCCTGTTTCAAAGCCTTTAGCACCGTGATGGCAAGCCCGCCTTTCAGCGCGTCGCCATTGTGGTCGCCGATCATTTTGCCCACGAAGCCCATGCCGATCGCTGCCGCCGCCGAAGCCGCCACGCCCGTCCAGCCAGTGCTGAAACTCGGCGCAACCATCCCCGGCAGTGCGGCGGCCCCGACTGCGCCCGCAGCCACAAATGCCGCTTCCTTCACGATCCCGCCGGAAAGGCCGAATGGATTCCTTCGGTGATGCCGGCGATGATGATGCTTTCTGTGATATGCCAAGTTCCTCACCCCCTCCCCTATCGCTAACTAACAAAAATCGATGAAACAAGTGTTTCTGAGCTGCTCGAGCTCGAGGCCCTGGCGAGCTCCGCCGGCGGAGCCGCTAACCGCATAAACACTGGATTTTCTTTCTTCATACAAATGTTGCACTTTCCTCTACGCAGCCATGAATGCGCCGCTGGCGAAATATGCTTCCAGGTTGCCTTCGCGATCCATCGGATCGGGATTCACAAGCAATGCCGCTTTCAAATGCGTAGCCGGATCCGTGATGCACTTGATCTTTCCGAATCCGCCTTTTTTTATGTCCTGTGATCCCACCATCACACAAAGTTCCGTCAACGGCTGGATCACAAGAAACCATTTTCCGCGGGAATCCCTGATGCGGCCGCAAGCCCGCGATTCAATTTTCTGCTCAATACGCGGCGCAATGTCCCCCGCTTTTTTCGGGATCCACAACGGATCCGGAATGCTTGGCAGCGGCGTAAGCCCTTGCGGCAGTAGCAAATCGTTTTTGTCTCGGCTGATGGCAATTTTCGGCCCGTTGCGATGTGTGAGCCAATCTAAAGTAAGGTTCACCCAGGTAGCGGCTTGCCATTCGGAAAACGGCGCCATCACACCAGATTGTTTCCCTTGACTGAAAATCTTTTCTTGCTCGAGACTCTGCCAACGCGGACGCGATTGGCTGATGCCGGCGGTGGGAAGTTGCCGCTCGATCACAATCGTGGTAAGGATCGCGAAATTCTGATACTCGCGGTTGCGGATGCGCTCTTGCTGGATGCGCAGTTTATCCGCTAGCCGAAACATCTGCGTGGGCACGATCACCGTTGGTGCTTGCGCTGCTGTCGCCATTTAACCCTTTCCCATTTCCTTCCGCCGCTGTTCTTCGGCATTTTCTGCCGCTAGATTCCGCTCGCACAGCGACGGCACAGGCGAAGTTTCCGAGCTCGCCCTAATTTCTTATCCACGGCCCTTCGATGCGATAGTCTCCGCCTTCGTAGAGTAGCCGTTTGGTGCGCGTGTCAAATAAAACTGTGGGCAATTCTCCGTTTTCTTCGCCGTGTTCGTGCTTCCACAGATCTTCGTCTGGTGAAGCCACATGTTCCTTGCGGCACTGATAATCGATGCGGCGCCCTTTGCCGAGCTCGACAATTCCGTTTCCTCTGTCAATGGCGCCGAACGCCGCAAGAGCTGCTGTCACATCCTGCGCACCGTCGACAAAATAGATTTGCCGCGCGCTCGAGTCACACACCACTAGCGGCGGTTTGCCGCCCCACGCTGCCGGGAATTCATGGCCCACGGCTTCCGCGGCGCCGATGCGTTGCACCTGGCCACCCTTTGCCGGCTTGATATAAAGCGCGATGAGCGGCCCGAGTTTCGCGTAACGGCCGCGCGGCATGTGCGGCTCGTTATAAATGTCCATGTACTCCACTTCGCGGCCGGTAAACTCTTCCACGATCTCTTCCGTGGGCGGATTCGGCGCGCTCACCACTTCCACACGGGGATTCGCGCCCATGATGAGCAGCTCTGCGGGATTAGGTTGTTGGCCATTGTTTCTTAGCTTACGAATCAGATGGCGAAATTCTGGCTTGATCGCTGCAATCGCTTCTGCTTTAGTACGGAAAATCGTTGCTAGGTTGCCAGGAATTCCCCATCGTATTTTTCCTTTGTCGTAGAGTGAATCTGTCGGGTTGTGGCTGCCGCCCTTCGCTCGAGTAATGGCTTCTTTCAGGCTACGCACAGCGGCGGCTTTAGATTCGCCAGTGCCCACCATATTCCCGTATTTCGATAGGTACTTATGCGCCATGTATTTCTGAATCGATGGATCGAACACAATGCGGCGAGGATTCCGGCCGCTGGCGGCGCGGATTTGCGCGGCGCGATCGCGAGTTTCGCGTTTCTTTTGCAATGCGCTCACATCGCGAGGGTTTATCCCGCTCGCTTCCGCCATACGAAGAATCTCTGGCCAGCTTTTCCCTTGTGCAAGTACTTCGGGATCCCGCTTCACGTAAGCACGGATCAGCTTCCCTGCTTTGCGACGATCGCCGGAAAACACGGCTTGCTGCAGCCACGTTTTAAGGTGTTTTTTGGTGAAAGCGTCCATATTGCGGCGGCGCTTCATGTGGCTTGCACCGCCGTGGGGTTTGATACTTCGATGTAAAGCGATTCGCTATGCCCGCCGATCGCGCTTCGCCAGCCTACATGCAACGCTTTCCAGGCCAGCCCTTCGGCGGCGTCCGCTTCCTCTGCCGTCAAGGCATAACCTTCGCCGGCAAGTGGCCCGCCCGTTTCGCGGAATCCTTTTTCCAGTGCATCGCACGCCGCCAGATAATCGCTGTGCTCATCTGGTACGGGAATGTTTCCCGTATAAAAGTCGATGATGTAAAAAAGATAGCTATGCGCGCGTTCCTGATCGTTCGATAGACGCACACTTAGATCTACTCTTGGCCCATAGTTCGTCTCTTTCATACGGTGGACGTGGCCGAGCTCGATAGACTTCACCGGCTTGCCGGCTTTCCAATCGTCCAGCGCTTTGAGCACATCGGCTTTGATCTTCGCACTCATCGTTAAATAGCTTTTCCGTTCACCGTGGTGTAACTCGTCGCGCCAGATTGTGCGGCGTTTTCCGCCGGCGTCTCGAGCGGCGTCATATCCGCCACGCTCGCGTGCTCCACATGCCCTTCGATTCCGTCGACGGCGATCTCTGCAAGTTTTCCGTCTTCTAAGAAATTTTTGATCGTGCCGGTAAGTTTCACGGCTTTGTTGCTCATACGCAGGAAACTAACTCGATCGCCTACTTTTGGATCGCTCATCGGCGGCGCCCCCCACTAAAAAGATTCGGCAGTACAATCAACGCGCCGGCGCCCACCGCCAGCCACATGGCATTCCCTGTTAGCCACGTCTCGAGCGCCGTCATTGGCGTGGCGCCAGTGGGCACAGCAGTTTTTTGCAACGTGGCGAGAATCGCATTCGCTGTTACGGTGTCACCCTTCGCCTGCGCATCTTTCAGCGCTACGATTAAACTAGCGTTCGTGGCAGCGGTGGAAGTCTGCTGCGCTGCACCTGTCTGCGCCACGATCGTTTGCACATTGATCGAAGCCTGCCACGTCTTAAATGCCTGATACGCGAAATACGCGCCCACAATAAAAACGGCCGCGCCGGCCACCCAAATCAGAACGGGCGCGATGCCCAAGCCAGAAAGCCCTGGCGGCGTGGATCCCATCATCATCGTGTAGAACTGCACAAATTGCGGCGTGATGGAATTGTATTGTGCGCGCTGCTGCACGATCTGCTGCCCGAGCTGAATAAACGCCTGATTGCCCGCTTGCGGCCCGGCCGCCTGGTACTGCGCTTCCAAAGTTTTTAGAGCGCTATTCCAGTCCTGCAACATGCCGGTGAAGCCAGACCAGGAATTCTGATCCGTGGGATCGATGCCGATCGCGTCCGTAAAAGACATAGAGCCGCTGGTGATCGCTTCGTGCTGCGCCAGCGTGATGGAACCATTCAGATAAAGTTCATCCGCCGCGGCGGCTGTAGTATCGGAAGCATCGCCCATATCCCCGAGGCCATGCAGTCCGGAAGGACGTTCGTACAGTTCCCAGGGATCGAACGGGCGATTAAATTCGTATTCACCAAGCCCATGCAGATGCCACGCGCTGGGAAGAAAAGGATTGTGCCCTTGATCGTCGCGCCAGCCGGAAAGCTGTGCGGCGCATTGCGCATTCGTGGCGCCGTAGGGACGAAAGCCCACTTTGCTGGCTGTGTCTGCTTCCATGTAGGCCATTATTTTGACCCCATCGCGAAGGCGGCAACGGCCGCGGCCGCGAGTAATACGAAATTCGGCACGCCGGGAATTACCGTGGCGGCTGTAAGAGGATTCGCAGCGCCAGGCACGGCCGGCACAGCTACCCGCGGCGATGGCGCCGTGGTTAAACCTTGTGCGGCTTTTGCGGTGTTCGCGCCAGCCGTCATCAGTTGCGCAATGGCGGATGTGGCTTGCGCCGGCGTCATCGTGCCGGAAGCTACGGAGTTTCTATAAAGAGTCGCTAGCGCTTGATCTTGCGGGCTGAGCGAGGAAACCGGTGCGACAAGGCCGCCAGTGGGATCGTACATCGATGGATCGATAGGCGTGACGGCGGGGATCGATGGCAGGAAAGGTACGCCATTATCACTAGCAAACGATGGCGGAATCAAATCGCCCGAGGGATCGTACATCGTGGGATCGCCACCATCCTGCCCAAGATGCCACTCGATCGCGCCGAGTCCGCGCATGTAAATCGGGATCGGTGAAGTCCTAACGGTGTGTGGATGGCCGGCGATCATCGGTGTTTACTCCCGCCCATCAGCATCGCAGCGGCAGCGGCAGCGGCGGCCACTAATCCCCAATTCGGGATAGACGGAAAGAGCGAGCTCGGTTGCTCAAGCCACGTCATTGCGCCGGCAGCAGTGAAGCCAGTGTTTGGCGCAGTGAGTTGCATAGTCGCCGGATTTTGCGCAACGGCAGACGCGGGAACGATCTGTCCGGTGGAAAGATTCATGTAATTGCCGCTACCATCGTTAAGCGGAATCACCTGGTTAGTAGCCACGGTGGGCGCCGGCGCAGGCGAAACCGGTGGCGCAGTGTAAACAGGAATGGCCGGCGAAGGCGGCGCCGGCGTGAGCGTGCCCGGCGGTTGATTCACCACGCTGGTGGCGCCCGTCGACGGTGCAAACCCCTCACCAGTACCCGAGCTGGCAGGCGTGGCTGGATATTTTGGTGCCACCGGTGCGGCTACGGTATTCGGTGGCGGCGCCGGCAAAACCGGCAACGGTCCAGGCATCGGCCCTTGATAGAAAATCGGCCCGCCGCGCAACGGCAGGCGAACTATGTCGCTACCGTTATCGATGAAAGCGGCACCGAGAAGGCTCGAAGCGATCTCGCCTGGCGTTGGCGTGAAGTAGCGCGGCATATTTTCCGCCAGCGAAAGAAAATCATCTTCGCCCGTCTCTTTGAAATCCGCGGGAAAGGATCCTGGCGCAACGGATTGGCCGGCATGATGCCGCGTCTGAGATCCGCGATAAGTGGCCGCCGATCCGGAAGCATTCGGCCGCGGCGGTACTTCCGCCGAGCTGCGATAAACGCCGCGAGGGTTGCGCCGCGAAGCGTGGACGGAATCGTGAGAAGACATACCATCGCCGCGATCCATTTCGTAATCGTCTTGAGGAAGTATCGTGGTGCCGGCGGCTTGTGTGTGTGTGAAGCCTTTCGAATGTCCACCAGCCGGCCCGCCTGGCAGAGTGAGCCGCCAACCTGGATACGCGAAGTCCACAACGGCTTGATAAGCGCCAATCGTCATCGGTGTTTTTCCATCATCATCGCTGCGCCGACAAGTAGCGCGCCCCACAGCAGCCAGTTGGAACTGCCCGACAATGCAATGGCTGGCTGCGGTGCAGCGTAACCCGCAGGAATCATTCCAGGGGAATACGCCGTTTGAAACGAAGCGTAAGGCCCGCTCGAGTAACTAAATGGACTGGCCGGCATGCCTTGCGATGCGCGAATGATATCCGCGAATCCCTGATCCACTGTAGCGATCGTGGAAGAGGTTATCTCTCCGGAAGCGGCGTCTCCCATCGTGCGGTGGCGATTCACGCTGCCATAAGTTCCTAAACCGCTTACATGCGATTTGAAACGCGGATAATTTCCGAGCAGCCCACGCAAATCCCCTTGCGAATTGTCGGAAAGACTCCACCAACGCGCTCGAGTGAACGCCGGCGGCGCAACTCCAAACTGCGAATCACTGCGCGCGGGATCCATCGGGATCCACTGGCCATCGATCTGCCCCTCTACGTACACATGCGAAAAATCATCGCCGTTTGCGGCCACCGTCATCAGCCGCGCGGGATATCCCACCGCCATCAGCAGCGTGCCGAGCAACATTGAGATATCGTCGCAATCCCCCGAGCGGATCTGCAGCAGCTCTGCCGGCGGATACAGCGTCTCTTTGTTGACGGGATCTTTCGTAAAACGGATGTTACTTCGCACCCAATCGTAAAGCGCGCGCGCTTCCGAATAATCATCGAAAGCAGGAACACCGCGCACGATATCTTTGGCGGCGCGGAGAATGGAAGGATCGCGCAGCGCTTCGTCTACCAAACCGCGCATTTGATCGATGGTTTGTGCCACGCCAGCATCGCCGTTTAGCAACGGCGCGCGATAAATCGGCGAAGGCGGAAAGGCGATCGGCATTTTTAACGCCTGCCTTTAGGTTCTTTGGCCACGGGCGTAACTGTCTCTTTTTTGCATCAAATGTGTCAATAAGTGTGGTGCGGCACCCGTAGTACTAGACACACGCACCACGTTGTACCGTCACGCACTATAGTTGACAGGTGCCAATTAGTGGGCAATAATCTGCCCATTAGTGGGCATCTGAAAGGCGCATACGTGGCAACTACTTCTAGTCCAGTCGTTGAAAAGGTTACAAGAACGCGCACAGTACCCCCCGCCGAGCTCGCAAAAGAAAACACGAACACAATGCCCGATTTTTGGGAGTACATCGAATCGCTCGAGCCATCGCAATGGGAGCGCGAAGATCATGTGGTGTATTTGTACCGCGAGGATCCTAAAGACTCGACATATTCCACGGAGCCGAGCTACGTTGACAAATTTTCAGGAACAATCGAAATCTTTCCAGGCGGCCCAAGCTATCAAATGAACGATCGCGGAATCATCGAACACGCGATTAAGGAAAAGCATGGCGGCAAAGCGTTTCGCCTGATCTGCAAGAAAGGAAAGCAGCGCATCGCGATCGGGAAATGCGTCAACGGCGCCCCGCCGAAATATCCGGACACGAATCCGCAGCGCTTACCATTGCCGCACGCCATGCCAACGGATGCCAGCGTGGCTTCGAAAGCGATCGATGCGATGGCCAATCAGCAGCCAGACGCCATGCGCCTGGCGATGGAAGTACTTCGCAGCGCTTCCGAAATTGTGATGCGCACGGCCAATCCACCAACGCAGACGCCCACGCCGCCGCAGCGCGATCCGTTAGTGGAAGCACTTTTGCAAAGAGCATTGAATCCGCCAGCGCCACCGGATCCGTTCGAGATGTTCGTAAAGTTTAAGAATCTGATGGGCGATAGCGGCGGTGGCATGGCCGGCAATCCGCAGCTAATGGATAAAGTGCTCAGCGCGGCCGTTGATAAGATCCTGAATCCCGTGGCGCCAGTAACCGGCCGCACCACGCTACTCGATATCGGCCGAGAATTTATTCCAGTGTTGGGGACAGTCATGCACGAATATCGTTTGTCTCGCGAAGCAGATGCACGCATCACGGAGATCCAACGCAGCGCCATGCCCGCACAGCCGGCGCCGGCTGTACCTGCGGCCGCTTTGCCGCCGGCACCTGCGCCGCAGCCCGTTCCCCAAGCCGCGCCGAATCCGCCAGCAGCACCTGCGCTAACATTTCCACAGATCGAAGCGCACATCACGAAAATCATCACGAATCTGCAATACACTACAGATGAAGCCGTGGACAAAGTTCTAGAATTTCTCTACGATACGGATCCGCGCATAGTGGCCGCACTGCTAAATCCGCCATCGATAAATGCGCAACTCAAGCCAGGCAAAGAGGGATTGCTAGTTCTTTTCCAAGTCGAGGCGGAATTGAATCCGTGCCTTAACAATGTCCCGCGGCTTTCTGAGTTCCTGGATAAATTCATCGCACAAGCCACGGAAGAGGAAGCCGCCGAAGCGCGCCTGCGCGCCGCGGCGCCGGCCCCCGGCACAAAACCCGCGTAACGCTTTACGCACAATCCACAGTTTTTCCAAGAGCGCAGTTGACACGCGCCGCCTTCGTGGCATACATTCCTCCGCGTTCCGCGTCGAGTGAGGGTTTCGCGCCGAGCGTTGAGCATGGCTTGCTGTAACGCTCGGCGTGCCCTTTTCGATGTGGCAGCAAGCCAAATGTCATCAGATCCCCGCTCACGAACTAGTGCCGATAATCCGCCGCCGCAAAATATAGACGCGGAGCGCGCCATACTCGGCACAATCCTGCAAAACAATGCCGCGCTTGCCTCTATCGCCAAAATTCTCTATTCCGGTGATTTTTTCCACCAGCATCACCAGGTGATCTTCCGCCACATGCTGCGCCTGGCCGATGCCGGCGCGCCTGTCGAGCTCGTTACGCTTTCGGATTCGCTACACCAAGAACATACGATCGAAACCGCCGGCGGCGATGCCTACTTGGCTTCGCTGGCCGATGGCATGATGCGTGTCTCGAACGTGGAGCACTACGCGAAGATAGTGAAAGAAAAATCCCGCCTGCGCGAAATCATCCGCGCCACTCACGATCTGCAGCAGCAAGCATGGGCGAAAGATGGCAGCTCCGTGCAGATCTTCGCGGACCTGGCCGAATTCCTGAAAATGTCCAGCAACGGCCACGGCGATAATTCTTTAATTGCCGTCGACGTTTTAGACTTTCTGCAGATGAAGCTGGATCCCATCGATTTTGTGATTGAGCCGATACTTCCCGTGAGCAACTCCGCCATGATCTTCGCGCCCACCGGCGTTGGTAAAACGTACATCATGCTGCACATGGCCTACTCTGTAGCAATCGGCGCGCTGAATTGTTTTGTTTGGGATATCCCGCATGCCCGGCCCGTGCTCTACGTCGACGGCGAAATGGATCAGCTCACCCTGCAGGAACGGCTTAACGAAATCGTGAAAGCGTTTCTGCCGGTGACGCCGCAGCACGGCTATATGAAAGTGATCACGCCAGATCAGCAGCCTAAGTTCCCGCCGCGGATCAACACCAAAGAAGGCCGCGCGCGGATCGAGGAGCATCTATCACCGGGCGCCTTCTGCATCCTGGATAACATTGTCACTCTTTGCCCTGGCGGCGATGAGAAAGAATCGGAAGACTGGTCTGTGATCCAGGAATGGATTTTGTATCTGCGGCGGAATCGCATCAGCTTATTTATGGTGCAGCACGCCGGCAAGAGCGGAGATCAGATCGGCACATCGAAAAAAGAAATTCAGCTTTCCTGTAACATCAAACTGCGCAATCAAAATCACTACACGCCAGAAGACGGGTTGCGCGTCGAGGCGCGGCTAACAAAACTGCGGCGCCGCGGCAAGGATGGCCGGTGGGATCCGCGGTGGGCACAGCCGTTTGAGATCGCCTATAAAGTGAACGAAGGCGCGGCAGAGTTCACCACGCGCCCGATGAAAGGCATCCTCAAAAAGCAAGCCGTGGAATTACTGGTGGCGGGCGCCCATCCCAAAGAAGTGATGGAAGCCACTGGGCTCGATCGCTTCGTGGTCTATCGCTTAAAGAAAACCCTCAAAGATCAAGGTATCGCCGCCGCGGAAGCGTCCGAATAGCGTTCGGATAGCGTATTCCCATATATATTTTTTCTCAAGATCAGGTGATTGTGCGCACCAGATCGCACGTGCGAAACGCACATACCCCTATGTGCGATTTGTCTCTGTAACTCCTTTAGAATCTATAACCCTTGTGCGATGTATGTGCGATGTATATACATTTTTTACGTGTAAGTGCTTTAGTTTCAGTAAAAGGTGCGTTTTTGTGTGCGAAGTGTGTGTGTGTGTACCCCCTAAATTTGCCCGAAACGCACATCCCTACCCCCCCCCGGTATACTGTCAGAATTATCTGGCAGTAGTAGGATGGAATGTTTTTTCACACTCTCCCGCACAAAAAGACTCTAACTCTTTTCTTTTCTTTAGAGAGCGTAAAACTACCGCACATCTTTCCGGCTAAACCCTTTGTTTCCGTAAGCCGCTCCGCCGATCCGCACAAGCCATTCGCACATCGCGCACATGCCTATGTATATTAGACTTAACGCCGAGATCAATTTTAATTGACGTGCGCGGCGAAAATAGTGCTTGACATTTAATCGTAAATATCGTATTGTTCGTATATGTCAAGAGGTAAGCAGGTGCGGGCGTTAAGGCCCGATCAAATCGCACGCCTGGCGGCTTTTAAGAAGGCGGCGCATCCAGAGCATGGCGCCCCTCACGGTTACAGCTATCCACAGCTACGGATGGCGATGGCGGCATCCTTCCGGTGGGAGACACTCAAGAAAGCGCTTGGCGGGCTTCCTGTGTGGGATCTGCACCATAGCTATATCGTTGACTGGATTGAGCGATACTTGCCCGCGGCGCCGGCCGCCGTCGACGGCAAAGCGGCTGCCAGTGGTGAACGTGAAACAGAAGAGGCATCGGGCGATGGCGAGCCAAACGAAGAGGAAGCCGGCACAACTGGAACTATTCGCGGGAGCCGGTGAAATCCACGCACTCGGATTGCTTGGATGGAAGGATGCAATATGGTCGAAACGAATCGAAATACCGCTACAGAACGGGAATTGCTTGACGCTAGATCTGGCAACTATACGCCGATCGCGCCAGGAACCATCACCATCAGCGGCCCCTGCATCGAATGCCGGCAAGAGACAGAATCCGTAGTCCGCGGGGATGTGAATAGCGTTGTCTTCCTCTGCCCGCCGTGCGGGAAAGCGATCCGCGAAGGGCGCCTGGCATGAGTGTCGAGCCGCGGCGCGGTTGTGGTTTTCGCAAAGTTGGCGGTCTGTACCTAGTATCGGGCGGCCGCGGCGTTTTTTGTGATCGGCTACCTATCGCGCTTGATGTGTGTCCTACGTGTTCGCACGGTATCAAGCAATCCCGCGGTTGGACGTGGGTAGACACTGCGGCGCTAGTCGGTGGTGTCCATCCTCAGTGTGAAGATACTTTTGCCTGCCCATTGTGCATGGCACCGCAAGATCTAGGCCGCTCTGGCCTACTGTGGATCGGCGAAAAGTTTTATAAATCCCCGTTAGACTTTGATCGAGAAGCTGCCGCATTAGGCGTGAGCCGTAGGATCGCCGCCATTCCGCGCGGTTTCAAAGTTGGAGAAAAGTGGATATTGCTCGCGCATCCCAAAGCAGTAATGCAAATGCAACGCTGTGAGTGTGGGCATTCCTACGCCGATCATTTTCATAATGGATTCGGCCCGTGTGGTGTTTGTCCAGCCGATAAATGCACACTTTTTCAAGCGGCATTGACACCCGGCATTTTCAAAGTGTGGCGGCCAGAACGGATCGAGAAGATCCTTGCGGAATCACAACGCGGATCCGCGGAAGCCTTAGAGCTGATCGAAAAAGGTATAACGTTGGTTTTTGTTCCGGACGATGATCCCGATCATCGAGGATCTGCGCACGATAAGTTGGGAGAAGAGGAAGACTAAACCATGAGCCCCACCACGAAACTCGCGCTGCGGCGGTTTGCGCTGCGATGGCTGCGGAAGCTGGTCGACGTTGCGGACGATCGCCTGCATGCCGCCGAAGTACAACTGCGAAACGATCTCTCTGGCCGTAATCAAGTACCTGCGAAGGCGGCATCCATTTGCGGGGAAAACCGTGATCTCAAGACCTGCCTCACCGAGCACCCGGTACGGCCAGAGAATTATATCCAATGGGAAGCGCGGCGCAGCGGTGTGGCGCCGATATCGAAGAAAACCGCCCGCCGGCAGCGGCAACGAATGACCGCGGCCGCCTTTGATCTCAGGTTCGCGCGATGAACGCCGAAGAGATCCGAAAGACGGAGCAGCCGAGCCACAAGAGCGATCCTCACACTGCCGCTGTTTTCTGGCTTCGCGAGATTGCCGCGCAGCTCGCAGAACTAAACGCGGGGAATGCTGCGAGCGCAATGCTAAAGAAGATCGAAGTGATATCCCTGCGGACGTGTAACTCAGAGCGAGACTTAGCAGTTACTCTGGAAAGTATCCGCCATTTATTCTACGAAAAACAAAGAGAGAACTATAGGACGTGAGCGGATCGATCCATCTTGGCTATGTGGTGGGCACAGGTGAGCCCGTGGAGATCCCGCTACGCCATACGGCCGTCACCGGGCAAACGCAGGAATCCGGAAAAACTACCACGCTCGAGGGATTGATCCATCGCTCTGGATTGCAGGCAGTGGCCTACGTCACCAAACGCGGTGAATCTAGTTTCCACGTGATGCGGCCGATCCCGCCCTACTTCCAGGAACGCGCAGACTGGAAATTCGTGCAATCACTGCTCGAGGCGTCCACCGAAACGAAATTAAAATTCGAACAGAGTTGGATCATGCGCGCCAGTGAAGGCGCCAAAACGCTGCAGGATGTGCAGACGAATATCAAGCGCTTTCTAGAAGGCGTCAAAGAGCCGCGCGCTTTGCCGCGCCGCGGGCGCAATCCAAACCGGACAGATCAGAAGGAAGTGAAAGAACGCTGGCTGCAAAAGCCGGCGCGCGGGCTTTCCGGCGATGTGTATTACGTCCTAAACAAATACCTGGACGATATCATGCCGCAGCTCGCCGAGATGCCGTACACCACCGCGCTCGAGCTGGCCGATGGGCTGAATGTGATGGATCTGCGCGATTATGAATTCCCCCTGCAAGCGCTGGTGATCCGTTCCGTCACCGATCGGATACGGCAGCACCTGGAAGGAACGATCAATATCATCCCCGAAGCGTGGAAGTTTGCGCCGAAGTTTCGTGGCTCGCCCGTGCGCCTGGCGGCGGAAGAATACGTGCGCGAAGCCGCGGCTATGAAAAACTTCCTCTGGATCGATTCGCAGGATCTGGCCGGCGTGGCGGATGTGCTGATGCGCCAGGTGGGCGTCTGGCTCTTTGGCGTGCAGCGCGCCACGCGGGAGATCTGGCGCGCGCTCGAGCACATGCCCGAGGGTTTGCCGGCAAAGCGGCCGCGGCCGGCGGATATCGCTACGCTCAGTAAAGGCCAGTTCTATGTTTGCTTTGGGAAAGAGATGTACAAAGTTTATGTGCAGCCGGCGTGGATGACGGCCGCACACGCGGAAGCGATCGCCCGCGGGGAAGAGGATGTGGAATCCGCCCGCGAGATTTTAAAGGAGTACGCACATGGTGCAAATCAAAAGCAAGCCGTGGCCGCCGCCCACAAGCGAAGCGGATCTGCGGAAGTGGTGCCGGCAAGCGAAGTGGTTTCAGTGTCTCGGCTGCAATCCGGTGAAGTTTCTGAAAGCGGATCAGGTGATCCCGCATTTAATGGCAACGCACAGCGTGGCGATGATCCAGCCGGTAGCGCCGAAAGCGAGGAAGCCATGTGGAAAGAAAAGTACGAAGAGTTAAAGAAAGAATTCGATCTTTTGACCGCGCGGATGCGTGTGGTGCCCGTGGGACCTCCAGCCAATGGCGCGCCCGTGATTCGCGGCGAAATGGCAGAATGGTTCGAAAAGTTTCCCGCTGATTCGCTTGAAGCCACATACCAGTACATTCGAAAACGGCTGCGCGAGGAGAATCCTCAAGATCTCCTGGCGATAATGAAAAAACCAGAGATGCGAGTCCAGATTGAACGGCCGGTGCTCACGATCGAAGGCAATACCCTGCAGGGACGGATGGCCCAACTGGTGAGTGAAGGATTTTTCAAACAAGCGCAAAGCGCGAAAGTTGCTACCGCGGAAGCGGTACGCCGCGGCTGGTGTCACCCGAAAACGCCGTTTATGCGTGTCCAGGATCCACTGGACAAACTAACCGGGATGGGCTTCCTCACACGCGAAGCCGATGGCTATCTGATCGTTCCAGGCATGAAAATCAACATCACGGAGGCGTGAGTGTATAGCATCCGCATGGAGCAAATAGTGGTGGATTCAGGAGGATCGAGTTACGAAGGAATTTTGTACGGCAGAGATCGCCACGGGAATGTATACGAATATATACGGGCGGAAAATGGCGAAGGCTGGCGCCCGTTGGTGATGAATGAAGTTGAGATAAAGCCTTCCGAAAATGAGGAAAAGGGAAAATGAAAGCATTTCTCTCAGGTATCAAACGCTGGTGGCTGCGGCGGTATCGCGGCATTGTGGTGCCGCCGGCACACGCCAAAGGCCACGGCACGATCTGGCAGCAATGGCCGGCATGGCGTACCACGTTCTTTTGCCCGTGCGGCCAGGGCGGGGAATTCCTTCCGCAAGATTATGTGATTCGCGAACAGAATCACGTCGACGGCTGCCCTGGATTGATCGATGCAAACACACACCACTTTGCGGATCTGAATAAAACGCCATTGATGGATCTGCGGCCGTGCCAATGCCCGGTAACAGATGCCCGGTATATCAAGATCTGTCTCAACTGCCGCCGCGGCCACTGGAAGCAAGCACAATGAGCACAATCTATAAAACGAAGACGGTAGCGATCCCTGGCAGCGGTGTTTCTTTGTTCCATCTTGTGAAGGAATGTCTAGTTCTTTCCGTCACCAGGGGCGAGCCTATCGAGTTTGAGTTTAACGGCACATCGATAGTGGTAGACGCCGACAAAGCTGCCGGCGAGATCATGCGGGATCAATACGACAACGCACGTCAAACAAAATGATCCGCGAGAACACATACAGTCACCGCTACTATGGCCAGCCAATTTCCATGAGGATCCGATGCGGTACGCATTCGCTCTACGTGGACAATCGCGAGCTGTACAGTACCTATCGGCTATACGATTTGTACGGACGGATCATTCTCTGCCATGCTGTTCGCACACCGGATCCGGTGCCCGTTCGCCCCGCTCAGATTATCCACGCACGCACGATCCCCTGGTTTATGTGGCTGTACTACGCGATCCGTGATGCCATCCGCCAGCATCGCGAAAATCGCGAATTAAACGAATGGTTAGAACTGGACCAGATCCGTAGGGAAGCCATCCAGAAAGCCGTTAAGGATCGCGGTTTAGGCCGTTTCGAAAGGAGATACAATCGATGAGCACACCAGCCCCGCCAGGAAGCACAATCCCAGCGCCACGGCCGCCGAATTGTCCGCATTGCGATGAGTTACTACCAGAGCTCGGCTTGTATGCCTACCAGGTAAGCGGTTTTAAGATCCTCAATTTGTGGTGCGTGCATTGCGGGAAAGCGCTGCATTTCCAAATCTTTCAGGCTCGGCCGGATGAAGACGGCCCAAAGGTGCATCTGCCATCGTGAAACGGCCGGCAAAAAAGCGGAAAGCGTTTCGAACGTCGCCATCGGTGCGGCTGCCGCGCGCGGCTGTCGAAAAGCTACAGTCTGAGCTCTGCCAGCGAAATATAGAGCTGCAGGCGGTGGGCAATGCGCTCGAGCGCGCGATCAACGCCTACGCGCGCCGGCACCAGATGCACTATGACGCGCTGCGGGATCTGATGGCCTATTTTGACAAAGTGAACGCCAGCCGCGGCGATTGGACTGTGGCCGATGTAAAGCGCATCGAAGAGATCCGCCTTCTTTCGATTGGAGTGTGAACCGTGGACAAAAATGCACTAGCAAGCAAACTACTCTCAAGCCGAAATCTTCCGCCGATCGAGCCCAACGGCGATAAGCCCGCAGTCTACGGATCGAAACTTAGTGAAGCCGGCAGCTATTTGAAGTCTGCGCGCATTTGCTTGCTCACATGGGTACGGCAGAACTATGTGAATGCGCCGAATGTAGACCATAACACGGATGATGTGCGCGAACTGCTGTCAATGGCGCAGGATCTGGAAGACGCGCGCGCGCGGCTGGATGTGAAAGTGAGCATTCTCGGAAAATAAAAATGGGTAAAACGTCGATCGAATGGACGGATGCAAGCTGGAATCCGATCGTAGGCTGTACGGAGATCTCTCCTGGCTGTGCCAACTGCTACGCTGCACGGCTGAGCGCTTCACGCCTGGCCCATAATCCTGCATACAATGGACTGGCCACGATCCAGACGGAAGGATCCTTGCGCGGCCAGCGGCATGTGCGCTGGACTGGCGAAGTGCGTTTCCTGCCCGAGCGGCTCGAGGAACCATTGCATTGGAAAAAGCCGCGGCGGATCTTCGTCTGCGATATGGGCGATCTTTTCCACGAAGACGTTGGCATCGATCAGATCGTAAAAGTTCTCGATGTAATCGATAAATGCCCGCAGCACACATTCCAGATTCTCACTAAGCGCGCCGATCGGATGAACGGGGTTATGCGGCACTATCCAGTGAAGCCCAACGGATGGCTCGGCGTGAGCGTGGAAAATCAGACGATGGCCGATAAGCGCATCCCTTATCTGCTCGATACGCCGGCGGCGGTGCGCTTTCTTTCCTGCGAGCCGCTGCTAGGACTAGTGAAAATCGCCGAGCGACTATCGGCGCCTTGTAACTGCGCTCTAAAGAATAGCTTTGGCGAGTATGCCAGGCATGCCCCTACATGCCACGTTCGCCGGCGAATCGATTGGATCATCGCCGGCGGAGAAAGCGGCCCGCACGCCAGGCCAATGCCGCCGGATGCAGTGCGATCGCTGCGTGATCAATGCCAGGCAGCCGGCATACCCTTCTTTTTTAAACAGTGGGGAGAATTCGCGCCCACTCGAGGCACGGAAAGCGGCCGCCTATTCGCCGGCGTGAATATCGGCGATCAGCTCATGCTGCGCTACGGCAAGAAAAGATCTGGCCGGCTGCTGGATGGAAGGGAATGGAATGAATTTCCTAAATAGATTGTTCTATGTCAATCGCGCGATTCTGGCGGTGCTGGCGATCGCGGTGTGGCCGGTCTGGCCGGCGGGGTTTCTGGCGTGGATCCATCTGCACCGCGAATTGATTCTCGGCATTCTGATCGGATCCGTGGCCGAGCTGCTGATAGTTTACGCTTCGCGCTGGACGTGGGATCGCGTCCAGTGGATGCGCTGGTTTTCTCATCAATGAAAATAAGGATCTTTTTCGATAGGAAAATTCTTCGGTGGATAGTGGTGCGCCAGGGAGAGAGATGGGTACAGGCATCTTCCCCTTTTCCCTGCTTTGCTTACGTGTGGCACTGTCTAAGGCTACATGCACCGCGGTTATCTAGCCATTTGCCAGGAATGTTTGGCGCATGAAAGCGCTTAGTCTATGGCAGCCGTGGGCATCGCTGATCGCGCTTGGCGAAAAGCGGATAGAGACACGCGAATGGAGCACGAAGCACCGCGGCTATCTCGCGATCCACGCGACGGCAAAACTACCTCCGCGGTGGCTTGGCGCATCGCGTCACTCGGAAATGTTTAGAAACGAATTAGCGGACGTTTTTAATGTTCGCCGTGATCATGTAGAAGCGGCCACGCGGAAACTGCCTCTAAGTTCTGTGCTTTGTATCGTTAACCTGGTGGATATTCAGGAAACCATCCACGTGCGTGAAATCCTCTGCGAGCGCGAGCTTATTTTTGGAAACTACAAAGATGGGCGTTATGCGTGGTTTTTAGAGATAGTGGAAGTCTTCGAAACGCCGATCCACGCAAAAGGGAATCGCTTGATCTGGAACTGGCAAAAATGAGAAAACCGATTCAGATGCGCGAAGCTGGCCCACATCCCTGGCGGATCGCTGAATCCAAAGGCGGAAAATTGTTTATCTACGCCGCCGGCGAATCACAGCCGATCCCGATCCTAAAAATGAAGAAACATCCCACCAGAAGGGAACTGGCTACCCTGCAACTGATCTGCGATGCCGTGAATTATTTCCGCGAGCGCAATCCACAATATCGATGAAAGCCGCTCAATCCTGTTCTATTTAAGTAGAAAAAAAAGGGAAGTGCGGTCCAACCCTGCACGCCCCGAAGGCGCCACGCACTTCCCTTTGCGTCTGGAACGTGTTGCCGCGAGTCTACCATTGCCGCGTGCAAAAGAAAAACGCGGAGCGCTTTGACGGAAGAAAGCGCCCCGCGTTGGGGGTTTGGGGATCGCTCTTGGGTAAAGAGCAATCCGCGAGAGATGGTAGCGGCGGCGGGAATCGAACCCGCTACAGCGAGGTTATGAATCTCGCCTGCATCCGGAGCAGCTCACCGCTTACAAACTACGGCGCCGGTACGAAGCTGGCGATAAGCGTATCGGGCACAGTTGGCGGTGGCACCACAGGCGCCACAACGTCAAAACTGGCCGGCGCGCTCACTAGCGGCGGTGTCTGGCTGTTATCCGTAACCACTACGGTGACGGTTCCCACGGCGCCAGTGCCGTTGGGCTTAAAATTCGTTGGCGTAGTCTGATCCGCGCTGCCCGGCGTCACGATCACGGTGTTATTCGGATCCTGTACGTCAAGCGTAAACGGCCCCGCTGTCAACGGGAATGGCTGGCCCTTAGCCGATTCAGCCAGTGCCAGATTCAGCCCCTTTAGATCGTTTGAATTGATCTGCATTGCGAATGTTCCTCCTGATCGAAAATCGTTGAGAGAGTAGCCGCCGCGGATGATCGATTCTGCAAGTACGGCAGAAAAGATTTGCCGGCTCACCGAGTTGATGCAAGCCGGCAGGAAGAATACAAATAATTCGCGCCGGTGTCTACCGTGATGATGAGGCCGGTGCCGCGGCTCGCGATGTTCCTTTTTAGACACAATTAGGCTGCCGCGGGCGGTGGGGTGGCCGGCGGATCCGTAGAAATGGGCGGTTGGCCGAGTTTCTCGAGCTCGGCATTGATGGCCGAGATATCATCTTCCGCCAGCTTGTGGATGGCATCCAGCTCGGCGCCATCGGTTTGAATCAGAATCTGGTAGTCCACAGTTTCGGCACCCGTGGCGATCGAGCGGATCTCTTTCACTAGGCCGATAGCCAGGGGAATAACCTGGCCGGCGACGGGGATCCCGATGCTGATAATCTGCCCCGCATCGCTCAGCGCGCCCAAAATGTTTTTTGTAGTGCTCATGGCTTGTTTTCTCCTCTTTCAAAGTCTAGCGGAAAGTGCCGTCTACACGGCTTGCCCTTCACTTTCCGCCAGGCGTGGCCACTTATCGGTTTATGGTTTAAGTGGATGCCTAAAATTTCTCTTCCTCAACGGCCGTTTCTTCATCTTCCTGCGTTTGTGGCCAGGTAACTTGCGGTGCCTGTGCCTTCGGTGCCGGCTCGAGCAAAATCAACGGCCGCGGGATCAACTCTTCAATCGCTTCGCGAGCCACATCTTCCGTACAGGGGATTAGCCGATAGATCGAACCTGGCCCGAGCAATTGCGAAGACGCAGCGCTAGCCAGCCGCTTCACTTTAGCGCCGGCTGGCGTCCAGTTACTATCGATCCCGTCTTTAGCTGTGGTATAGCCTGGCCGGGTGAGTGTGTATTCCCGCTCAGCAAGTGCTGGCGTATCCACGCGGAAAAGGCATGCCGATCCGTAGGCTTCCGTGGTGACAAAGCCGATCGCCTTCTGATGGCCAAAGATCTCGACAATGGCCCACCCTTCGAATGCGGCTTGTTTAGCTTCCATTTGCGGAAAATCCTCAGAGGGAAAGGATTAGGCCAACAATACTGGTTAGATCGCCTATCAGCTTGTTTACGGTTTGCAGTGAGTTGGGATTCTTGATCCCTGTGGCGCCCATAGCGTTTAGGTGCTGGATCTGCGTCGAAATATTTTGAACGTAGCCGGCCACTTGCTGCTTGGCGCTAGCGGAAAAATTTTGTGGGCTTTGCCGCAGTACAGCTTCCGCAGCCAATTCCGCTTGATCAATCCTTGCCAGTACGCGCAACGCATTGGCGTAATACGCATCTTCCAGCATAGTGCCGTTGTGCAAGTCAATCAGCGCTTGCCGTAGCGATGAAACCGTACTGGCCACTTTGTGCAAGTCCGCGATCGCGGAATCCCAATTCTGTGCTTGCTGCAGCGTAACGCCTGGCGGCAGGTTGGTGACGTTCTTTACTCGAGCGGCACATCCAGAAAAGAAAAGAGCGCTGCCGAGACATACAGCCAAAAGTTTCCGTGTCATTTTGTTTTCTCCTCAGTTGGGGACTGCGCGGGGACGGAAGTCGCTGTCAACTTATCCGGATTGCCGTTTCCACCGTTGGTGGTAGGCCGGGCGCCCACTGCACCGAGAAACGCGCCATTGACGGCGGAAAGGATACCCACCACGGTGGTCTGCACGGTAGGATCAAAATTCTTCCAATAGCGGATGAGCACCGCCACAAAAATCAAGTCTGTCATCCAGAGCAGCAAAAGTTGCCCGCCTTTGGATTCGAAGCTGTCCAGGAAGGATTGCCAGCCGGCCGCGCTTGGGTATTTGTTGCGGATGATCAGAGACAAGCCGATCGCCGCGCCAAATAGCGTAAGCGTATTTTCTTGGAACCATTGCCAAAGATTCATTTCAGCGCTTTCCGTCCTGCCGAGACTACCACATCGCCCCAGGTATGGCGAGTGAACCAGCGGAAGATGCCACGCACCGCCAGAAGAAAGAAAAGCACGGCGCCAATCAGGATCGCGAAGCTGGCCAGGACGATCGCGCCCACCAGAACGTTGGCTGCAGCGTTTTCGATGGCTGCCACGATCATGTTAGCGTAGTCCATAGATCCATCCGCCGCATCGCGTTGGGCACGTAGTTGGGATCGGCCGTCTCCGCCGTGGGATGCCCGCCATTCCAGCAGTGGAGCATCGCACTAAAATCCTTTGTTATGTCCAGTTGGAAGTGCGTAGCAAACTGCGCCAGCATGCGCGTACACATGGCCATGTGTAGCGCGGGATCCCGCAGCCCATCGATCGTTTTGGTGCTGCCGCCTTCCAGGATGTGATACCCCATTATCTGCGTAAGCCCCCAGCTTGACGCCAAAGCATCAGCACGCTGGAAGGCATCAGCGGGGAGATTGGCAGGGACGTTTGTGGTAGGTAGAGAAACACCCGCGATGTATCCGACCAGGCTAACTCTCGAGATGCTGCCGTAAGCCGTCTTTCGTCCCAGAAGTACTTCCCAGAGAGCTGCAAGCACGCCTTTTTCTAATCGTTTTGCATTTTCGTCGCCGCCAGATTCATTGGCAATTAAAGCCGCCAGAAACGCCGCCGGCACACTCGAGTTATCCGCGGCCGTGGCAATCACGGTGCCCCACTTGTACTTGATGGATTGCATCAGCTCGAGATCGGTCACGCCGGCACCGCCGTGAATCGCTTGAAACCGTTAACGAATTCCTGCCACTCTCCCCAGGATATTTTATTATTCGCGATCGCTACCAGATCGGCGTCGCTGATAGTCATTTTTCTACGATCCAACACAAAAGCGAAAGCGTAGCCCAAACAAAAAGCGATCCTAGAATTTCCAAGAGTTTCAGCATGAGCCAGGATATCCTGCGGGATTTTCGTGCTGCGGCCGGCGTATATCTCGCACGCCTCTGCGAAAGGCCCGTTGGAACCAAAATATTGATCTCGCATCATTTCGCTGTCCAGCGCACGTAAGCCATGAAGCCCGTGGCGCCAGTGATCAAGATCTGAATCACTGCCATTGGCCACATTTTAGCGGCCACCGCGATGATCACCGAAATGAAGGCTCCGAGACAGAGGATTGTCCAGGCAATAGCTAAGGTAAGTTGCATTTCGCGGAGAGATAAACACTACTTTAGGGGTTTGTCAACAAGTTTAATCCCGCCGCACGCCACGCTCGATGATCCCCGCCAGGCGTATGATCCAGCCAATAAACCACACCGAGCATCCGCACTGCGCATCCGTATCGCCGTCCACGGTGTTTTCGCAGCGTTTCCAGTGCATCCGGAAGGCATGGCCGCAGAATGGGCAGCAAAAGCGCCAGCCAAATGGCCCCGTTTCAATAAAAAATCTCATGTTTCGTTAAATAACCACAGAGCGGCCACGCCGAGTAATGCCCAAAGCGCCACGGTGCCAAAGGATGGCGTCGACGGCGCCGGCATGAGCAGGGAAGGATCCACGGCGGCATACATCGGCGGCGGAGCGGTATCCGTCACCGGCTGGCCCGTAGCCGCATCCAGGATTAGCGGCGCCGGCGCGGGCGGTTGCACCTGTGCCAGCATGGCCGGCGTTTCGTACATCCCGTATTCTCCGCTGGTGTAGGTGCTCCACGGATGAAAGCCTTCAACGGCGTAAAGTGAATAGGCGGCTGCGGCGTTGGTTTGCGGATCCATCAGGTTGGCGCCGGCGAATTCAGGATGTGCGGCCAGATAGATCTGCCAAAGGCCATACGATCCGCGGCCATCGCTCGAGCTCGAGCGGTTAAACTTCCCTGGCACGTCTTGCGGCTCTTTATTGTAGTTTGAGGAGTTGCCGCCCGATTCGGCCAGCGCGATCGCCACAGCCGTTACCAGATCGTTACCGGTGAATCCGGCCGCGGCCGCGTACTCTGCGATTTGTGCCGGTGAAAGATTCATATCGTCCCAATTCCACCCGTGAGCATATTCTTCATGGCTTGCCGTCTTCCGCCAGCAGCGCAGCCAGATCGCGCAGCGCTTTGCGCAGCGTCCCATCTGTCTTGGGCATACCGTTCGCATAGCGGTACATCGTAACTCGAGCGATGCCCGTGGCCCTGGCGAGATCCCTTATAGACCTGCAACGTATACGGCATTGGACGATCACCACAGCGCGGGAAAGCACCTGGCCATTATAGACTTTCGAAGTTTCGCGCGAAGCCTCAAAAATTTCTTCCCCGGTAAGCTGCGCATACTCTTCCGCCGCGCTCAGCGTTTCCGCTGCAGGAAACATCGCGAGTTTAGCGGCCGTCGCCATCAGAATAAACTCGGATTCTGGCGTTCACGTTCCAGCCGCTTGTGGAGTTGCTGCTGTTTCTTCGTTGCGTAGTCTGGATGGCATCCCATGCACGGCCCGAGATCGCCATTTTCATATTGTAAGCGAAGCGTTTTTCTCTGGCATGCTTCGCAGAATTTCAGCGCGAGCAATTCCGTGGTGCCTACTGTGGGGATGTGTGACGGTGCTTTCGGCATGTCACTCTTGCACCATATCGATCGTATCGTCTTCGGCGTCTTCCGCGCCGGCGAGGATCTCATCTAGCCACTCTTCCAGAGCATCGCCATCCGCCGGCGGCAGGCTATCGATCTCTCGAGCGTATTCGATCGTCTGATTTGTACGAAACGCCGGCCCAAACTTCGGGCAGATCTCGGCGTGCTGGCGCAGAGCGGCGTCCGCGGCCGTTTTCGTGGCACCAAAGAAGATGTGGCCCACGGAGACGCTGCCATCTGGATCGATCTTAAAAGAGAATACCGCGGTGGGCATCTTAGGGATTCTCCTGATAGAAGGCTGGACGATTCAGAAGGCTGGTAGGCACGCCGGCGGTTTTACTGCTGATAGCTACAGCGTGGTGTCTATGTTCTTCGCAAAAGCCGCGCTTGCCAATCTTATACATCGGTTTATTCGGGCAGCGTATGCCCGCAGCATTCACGATACAGCAGCGCTCTGGATCCTTGCTCATGCGGATGGTTCTACTCTACTTAACAAGAAACTTCAACACCAAAGCCAGCACGGCACTTAGCACCGATAATCCGATGGCCACATAGATCGCTCGCTGGCCGCTCACGCCATCGGCTAGCAGTTTGATCGCGTTGTCTCTAGACTTAAACTTTTCATCCGTCAGAGTACGCTCCGCGGCGATCGCGCGATCCACGAAATCTTTCGATACAGGTTCGCTCATCGGTGGCGCGATTCGAGATCATCCACTTTCGTTTCGATACGATCCAGCCGGCGTTCCAGCGCGTGCTGGCCGTCCTGATATTGATCGAGCGTGACGCCTGGCCGGGATTCGAGCGTTTGGATGCGGCGTTCGTTTTCGTTACTCTGTGCGCGTAGATCCGCGTATCCCATCACGCCAATGACCAGCCAGGAAACCAGAACTAGGATGACGTGCCAGTTTTTAACGGTAGCGATCGATTCCCCATTTGACACGCGCCACTCCCCTTCGGACCAGAGATCAAAAGCCACTGCGCTTCGCACTCTACACATTTCAAAAGTTCTGGCGGCTCGAGATTATCGAAATTAAGTTCACGGCCACAGCCAGGGCAAAAAGATATCTGCCCTTTCCTGCCCGGCTTTGTGATGGCCCACTGGCTCATCGTTCACGGCTCAGTCACTCCCGTTTTTGGCGGATCCGGTTTGGTGTTCCACCACGCCACGGCCATCGCGCCCATCCAAGCAGCGCCAATCAGTTTCAGGGATTCGAGCAGTGTAGACAGGCCGTGCGATGTAGGTTCTTCCACTTTGCCAATCCCGATCAGAGCGGACAGTACTTCGATACCGCCCACGATAAGCACCGCCAGCGTGAATCCCAGGATGATCTTTAGCCGTTCATCGCTCACTGCATGTTACCTCTATCGTCTTGCCCGGCTCACCATAAACCTTGATATAGCCGCGTTTGAATCCACCCTCTTGTACGTGCTTCCACTCCATCCCTGTGCCATCAGTGTGGCAAACCGGGCTTGCGGCAAACGCTTTGCGGAATGGGAAGATCACATGCCCCGCCGCGGGCACTACTTGGCTGAAAGTTTCGATGTGCGGCGCCGCCGGCGGTGCCTGCGTAATGGGCTGGCGAGCCGCACATCCGGATAGAAATACAGCGAAGATGACAAGAAATTTCATGGCGTATGATTGATCCCCGCAAAATTCATTCCTGCAGCTTCAAAAACTACGCGCACCGTGGACGTTCCGGCGGGCAGCGTGACGGCCGTCGACGCCGCTTGATAAACGAACTGCCTAAAACTCCCGGTATTCGGCACGGTGAGCGTGGCGCCGATCTTCGTGCCGGCGGGAAATTCAAAATGCCATTTGCCAGGACTGTTTGGCGAAGCTACGCAGCCGCTGAGCGTATAGCCGCCTGCGG
>Ga0210403_10000661_pt1 | contig 35034 bp, 28 predicted proteins | sample IncBWC19MmetaG_FD_150863 | JGI IMG/M metagenome (GOLD analysis project Ga0210403, IMG submission 150863) | Forest soil microbial communities from Barre Woods Harvard Forest LTER site, Petersham, Massachusetts, United States - Inc-BW-C-19-M | ecosystem: Environmental > Terrestrial > Soil >...
GAATTCGTGGCAGATCGTCTGGATGAATCGCAACCTCCCATCCCCGGCCCAAAGCTTGCTCTGCAGATAGACCCGTATAGTCCAGCCAGCGCTGATTGAAGAAGTCTGCGGAGCCGTTTGGACCAGCGGACCATGCCAACGTAGGGATGGTGTCGACTACAAGGCGAATGTCCTGTACATCTTCAGGTTCTTCGAAGCCATGGGCAAGGATGCCATAGGGATGCCATGCGCCGATTATAGAGCCTTATGGCGGACCAATCGGACCGAAATTGCGTTGTTCCTGCCCGCCAGGGGATGACGCGCAACCCTTACAAGATCTCGCTCCGAGGTCGCAGGGCGAAATGGTTCCCGGATTGTGGCCAACTGGAAGTTATCCAGCAACGCGCTTCGAGGAAGTTGACCGGATTGTTACCGTGAAGCCGCCATAGCTGGAGCGATCTGCCAAGCCTCACTCAATTGCAAATCCAGCGGTTTTCAGAACTTTTGGTTCAAAACTCGCGGTACAAGGACCGTGCAGCCAAAAACCGTTCCATCGTGTTCTCAGTCGTTCCTTACAGGGCATTGCAGAGCGACCGCTGCCTTGTAATTGCGGAAGTTCGCAACACGCCGCATGCCCGCACCCTGCTGGCGCGGGCCGTTGCCGCAAAGGCACAGCAGCTCGAACACCTTGCCCAAAAGACAAAAAAGCCGCTTCGATGACGCAGAAAGGTGTTTAGTCCTTCCTGCGTCATCAAAGCGGCTTCGGCGTCGCTTCCCGCTCGTTTGAGCGAGTTATGGATCTTCAAGACCTCGGAGGTTGCTAGTCCCGTTCTCTGAGGCGGTGGTGCATCGGCAACCAGCAGTGCTCATTGACACACGGCGGGCTGCATCTCAAGGCTGGTCGGTTGGTGTCTTATTTGAGTGCGGGACGTACCGGAATGGAAGACCTGTCCAGCCCAGATCTCCGCTATCAGAACTCGCGCGATGTCGGATGACGCAATAGAGTTCCCCGTAAGGGAACGGTCGTAATATAGGAGGAACTTCTTGTCGTTCAGGATATCGAGCTCGGCCAGTGTACTCCCCCGAAATCTTTGCCGGATTAGCGGGACAAGTTCACGCCTCAGCCAGAGTTGTTCGGGCACCAGAAAGCCTTGCTTATCGCGCCGCCAGCGAAGCGCAGGAGGCATTTCGGGAAGCGCGGCGCGCAGAATGTACTTGGTCCATCCCCGATGGATCTTTAATTCCGTGGGCAGGTTCACGACAAAGTTGACCAACCGGTGGTCTAGAAAAGGATGCCGAACCTCCAGGGAATGGGCACCGGAATTGCGGTCCTCATAGTGAGTTAATGCGGGCACCGAGTAGTAGCATATGTCGGCGATCTGTCGTGACCGAATGTCGCCGCATTGCCAGACGGGCATTCGCCGGCTGTCGCGCAGCATGGCGTGCCAGATGCCCCTCCCATCGTGCTGCAGATACCTGCGCGCTTCGGACATCCGGAATTGCGTCACGGCAGTGCGATGCAGAGCGCTTCTGGCAATGAGCTCCATGGCATCGAGATATTTCCCCGCCTTTAGCAGAAGCTGGACATGGAAGAAAAAGAATTTAAGGTATCCGAGCAATGTTTCGTCTCCACCCTGCCCGCTTAGCAGGACTGTGACATCGCTGTCGTTTTTGATAGCCGCGAAGAGTTGGTACTGCGCGATAACGCTGAATTCGGCAACCGGTTCATCACTGTAGTACAGCACCTGTTCGAGGCAATCCAGAACGTCACCCACGCGAAACGTGACTTTGCGATTGGGAACCCCGGTTTGGCACATTATGTCAATAAAGCGCCGTTCATCGTAGCCCTCGTGCTCGGAAACGATCGAATAGGTTTGCAACTGTTCTCCGCCAACTTGTCTCACGGCAGTGGTTACGGCCGAAGAGTCCAGCCCCCCACTGAGCAGGACCCCGACCTTGACGTCACTCCTGAGGCGGATACGGACACTGTCGAAGAACAGCGCCCGGAATTCCTCCACGAGATCTTTCGAGGAAGTGGAAGTCGAGCCCGTCGATTCGAAGCGCCAGTACTTTCTTTCTTCGATAGTGCCCGCGTCCAGCGAAATGATCACATTTGTCCCTGGCGGAACTCGGGTAATGCCGCGGAAGAAGGTCTCCACGTTATGATCGAGTAAGCCTTGCGCCAAGTATGCTGTCATGGCGTCGGCATTGAGTTCGAGCGAAGGCAGGAGCGGCAATAGTTGCTTGATCTCGCTGCCGAAATAGAGTTCGCTATTCGACTTGAACAGATACAGCGGCTTGATCGAAAAGCGATCCCGGCTTAATACGACCTTACGCGCACAGGTATCTACGATGGCAAATGCCCACATGCCATTCAAGCGGTCGAATCCGCTCTCACCATATTCGGAGTAAACATGCAGGATGACTTCGGTGTCAGTTCCAGTCCTGAATGTATGCCCGCGAGCTTCCAACTCGCGTCGCAGTTCGAGGTAATTGAAAATCTCACCGTTGTAGGTGATCCAGGATCCCTTGCCGTCTGACATCGGCATATGTCCGGACGAAGACAGGTCAATGATGGACAACCTGCGGTTGCCGAGGAATACGTCGAATAGCCGTTCGCGCCGCGAGTCAACCGGTTTGAGCGTGAGAGGGAGGTGACCGCAGTCGTCCGGTCCGCGGTACGCTACCAGGTTGGTAAATCCGACGAAACGGTCAAAATCCGGCCCGTCAAAGAATCCGGTTCTGTTAATCGCTCCAAAAATTCCGCACACTGCCTGCCTCTTTTATAGGATGTTTGTGTGGTGCGTGATGAGGTGTCTGCCTGCCGTTACTGGCATACTTTGAAGGTTTGCTACGCGACCGGAAGGCCGCAAAGCGTCTCGTGTGCTGCAGTTGTCGATCCGGGAGAGAAACCCACGGATTGATGCTCGCACGCGCGGGCGTCGGTGTCCGCAATAGAGTTCTCTCTAGTGGTCGATTCACTGATGCAGGATCTCAATTTGATTGCCAAGTCTTGGACAAACGGCTCTTCGACAAGCTGCGCGGGGTAAGAGGGCACACGGAAGACCTCCAGACCGCCAACAACCAATTCATCCCAGGCCATTTCAGGCCTGTTATATCTGGCGTATTGCCGCGCGGGACTGACGTGTAGAATTCGCCCCGAATACGCCTTCGGAACATAAGCACATGCGGCGCGTCTGTTACATTCAGCGAGTCCCGCTTCGTTCGCGAGCTCGTGAAATCGTGCTTGCAACGAGCTCAGCTTATTTCTGGAGCTCGTCGAAAAGAAGTGATGGCAACTGAACCACAATTTCTGAATATTAAAATAAAGGTCATGCAAGAACGTTCCCTTCATCATTCTCCAGTTATACGTATCTAACAAGGCTAACAAATCCACCCTTTGCCCCAGCCCGCTGAGTTGATGGGCCATCTCAAACGCTATAGTTCCACCCATGCAATATCCCGCCAGGAAGTAAGGCCCCTCTGGCTGAATGACTTGTATCTCCTTAATATAACGAGCTGCCATGTCTTCGATTCGCGTCAGCGGAGCTTGCTTGCCGTCCAGCCCTTGCGGCTGTAACCCATAGATCGGCTGATCCGGCCCCAAGTATCGCGCCAGACTGCGATACATTAGTAAATGTCCGGATTCGCCGTGAATGCAGAAGAGCGGCGGACGGTCTCCGCCGGGCTGAATTGTCACCAGGGATTGCCATGCGTCCGGCGAGCCGGGTAGGCGAATGACTTCGGCTAATTGTTTTATTGTCGGAGCCTGGACTAATGTAACTAAAGGAATCCTCAGCTTTAAGTCTTCCTCGATCTGCGCAAACAAGCGTGCGGCAATGAGAGACGTTCCGCCCAACTCAAAGAAATCGTCCTCGATACCTACTGGCTTGTCCAAAACCGATTCCCAGAGCTTAACCAGTTGCGATTCGACGCCGTCTCTCGGTCCCATGTAGGCTTGGGGTACGGCGTCGAGCCGCTGATGGTTACCGCTTTCGGTTTGCAGCCTCGCAATTACGAGTTCGCGAACCTGTGCTTCAGGGTTTTCCGACATGATACCCAACACGCTGACGTAGTCTTCCAATACCTGACGTACGGTATCCGCTTCAAACAAGTCCGAGTTGTATTGCAGGTCGATCTCGAGTTTCTCCTCTAGTCTTAGCCATACGATTAAGTCGAATGCCGTTGTTCCAACATCAAGCGTGAGGGGCCTTACATCCAGCCCAGGAAAGCTCCATTTGTCCTTTGGGGCCTCAGTTAGGACTAGGAGCGCCTGGAAGAGGTTATTTCGACTGGCGTCAGAATCAGTTTCCAATTGTTCGACCACGTTCCCAAACGGAAAATCCTGATACGAGTAGGCTGTAAGGGCTGTTTGGCGAACCTGATGAAGGACCTCACGAAGCGTTGAATTATCGGCGAGCCTCGTGCGAAAAATCACATGATTGCTGAAATGACCGACCATCCTCTCAACTTGAGAGGACTGCCGATTCGCAACACAGGATGCAACTCCTACGTCGTGTTGGCCGGAGTATCGGCAGAGCAAACATTGGAAAGCAGCGAGGAGCACCATGAATGGACTGACTTTTTCTTTCGGGCTCACTGCCTTCAGGGAATCCGTCAAGCTCCGATCCAGAGTCAGGCGTTCGTGCGCCCCGTGATACATCTGACGCTGAGGACGGGGATGGTCGGGCGGCACATAGTGGAAACCGTCTCTGTCGGCCAGTTGCTCCTTCCAGAAGGCAATGTATTCCGATTCCTTCTGCTCGAACCGTTTCTGCTGCTGTCGCACGTAGTCTCCGTATTGGCAAGAAACCTCGGCGAGGGGAGATGGTTGCCCGGCTGAAAAAGCCCCATAAACACGAGCGAGATCCCCAAGCAGAATTGCCATCGACCAATTATCGGAGACGATGTGATGGGTGGTCAGCAGCAGCAAGTGAACTTCAGGCCCGAGACACCACAACTTGGCGCGCAACAAGGGGTCGTGGCCCAAGTCAAACGGCCGATTGGCATCTGCTACGGCAAGCCGCAGTGCCTCTGTTTCGCGGCCAGACTCGCATACGTTGCTCAGATCCACAACCGACAATGGCAGAGATCGCGGCGGCAGTACGATCTGCATGAGGCGGCCCTTGACGATGCGAAACACTGACCGGAGAGGCTGATGCCGCCTTACAATTTCCTGGAGACTCCGCTCCAATGCGCTCCGGTCTAAAGGACCGCGCATGCGCAGCGCCAGCGGATAATTGTAGGCAGAGTTTTCCGGGTGCCATGGATTCTGAACCCACGACATTTGCTCGAAGTACCACTTCGGCGCCGGAAAGGAGTCCTCTGCGGTCAGACCGTGGTTATTTTGTAGAGGTTCGATCATGATCATTGTGCCGTTATGCCCGCACGTCCAATAGCTCGTGAGTTGCCACCGCTGGAGAACTCACCAGCACCTTCTGCATTGCCTGATACAGATCGTCAAATGAAACGGGGTAGGGGTGATAGAGCGCGTAAATCTCTTTGGCCGCAAGCGCTTGCCGTAGCGCATCGGGAAGCAAGGTGTGGACCTTCTCTAGAAACTCATTCTGCATTCCAGGAAACGCGAACTTGAACGCGCGATAGTGGGACATGAGCGACGTGAGTTCAAACTCCATGGCGCATGCAAGTTGATCAGCTACCGTGGCAGGCTCGGCAGGTTCGATCAGAACACGCTCATCGGAATGCACCATCCCAATGAAGATCTTGTCAGGATGTCCGGTGAGACTGACGCAGCGGTCACCAAAGATTGCTTTGGGTTCAACCCGAAAATTGAGTTGCCGGCGGAGCGCAGGTATGCCCTCGCGCAGAAGTTTCAATGGCCCGAAATTGGCCAACCCTTTAGGCATGGTCCGTTGCACGGCGTCCAGAAAACGAATCAGGCGAAATGTTCCAGCGTTGCCCGCAATATGTTGCAAGTGGGAAAGCTTCAGGCGCTGCCATTCCCACATGCGAAACGTGCCGGGCAGTCCATACATGGTGTTTCCATCGTAGCTGAGGAGCACCCACTCGCCGCCAACATACGTGGCTCCATGCTGAGAGAATGCCAGCAGCGCTTCACTCTTTCCGCTCTTCACCCAGCCCGTTACGAGCACGCCCGTGCCTTCGTGCGCGAACGCTGACGCGTGGATCGGCACACAGCGATGCTTTTTGAGCGCAGTAAGATTAATGATTGGAATCAGAAGAGGGATCCATCCCACGCGGTGCTCGCAGAAGATTTCACAGTCCGAGCCAACCTGCTCGAAAGGGATGCTCACTCTGCCTTCGCCATCTCCTTCGGGGAACACGATGAAACCTGCTTTCGAAGATGCGGTCTTGCCTAAGTCCACGTAACGCAGCGTCCCGGTGGGAAGGTGATCCACATAGCGGACGACGATGTCAGGACGTCGCAGCATGCGGGAGGAAGGCGGCCCGATTTGGGCGCTCACAGCTGCAACGTTGTTTGGGGAAGGTGCAACCAAGCGCACACCCACTAGTCCGTGGATGTCGAAATCCACCGCATTGCCGGAGTCAGTTCTTACTTCGCACGTTTGTAGGAAAGGCGACGTCATTCTGGCCTAGGCCTTCCCTGACAGCACCAGGCACGCGCGGAGCCAGTTCGGCATCTTCGAAATCTCGTGATACCAGACTTGGGACGCGCCAAAGGCACGAAAAAACCTCTCCACGGCGGGAATCTGGGAACCTTCGAAATCGAAGACGGCCGAGCGACCGGAGGAGAACTGCATCATTTTCCACAGGAGCAGAGCGGTTGCGCCGCTGGTTCGCAGGGTGGGATCGCCCCCTCCGGCCAGGTAGTAGGCTCTCTTTCGGTCCCACACGAGCATAGCGGCGGCATGCACTCTCCCATTGGCGTCACGAGCGGAGAAACATTCCCCGGCGTCGTTCTGTTGGGCGGCCTGGTGAATGAGGCGCAAAAGATGAGCCTTCGCGGGAGACTGAAGACCTTGTCGGCCATACGTTTTCGCCAGGTTTTGGGCTACGATTTCGGAGTCGCAGCGTTCCACAACGATTCCGCGCTTTTCGGCCTTTCTTATCTCACGACGCTGGTTCTCCCGCATCTCAGCCCACACGCGATCGAGGTCGCATAGATACTCGATCACGTACGTCACGCGGGAGACCTGCCGGAAGCCTTGCCAGTGGAATGGCAGGAAGTTGACGATTGTGGGGTGAAAACGCTGCAAGAAAACTTGTTCCCCAGCGAGGTGGCGAGCAAAGATTGTAAGAATCTCCTGCTGCCGGGTTATCTGATGCACCGGTTTGCCTTCTATCGGTTCGATCACGACGCCCCACGTTTGCGTCAGACTCGGCATCGCGCAAAACCTGACGCCGAGTCGCTTCTTGAAAAACAGAGGAATGCCCGCGATAAGTCGGCCTCGGTCGAAGTAACCCAAGACGCGGATATCAGGATCGGCCACCTTCAACCACCAGGAACGACAGAACAGCGAACCTTGAGGCGATGCTTCTACGAGTTCGTCCCATTGCTGGTGTTCCTCTGCGGACAAATAGCGCAGTCCCTCTCTTTGCTCTACACTCGCCTCTGCGGGTGACGAGTTCTCGAGCTTTTCGACCGGGACAGGGCCTCGAATCTTAACCTCGCTGGACCCTGAATTGCAGGAATCGAGAACCTGTTTCACGGAAGCGGGCTCCGCGTTTGGGAATCACTTACAAGAGGCTGAACATCGCTTTGTCTGAACAGTCGCCAACCGCGGCGCATCAGATCCCGAACGGGCGTCCACCAGTCCAGCAGAAAAGGCAAGGGATCGCTCCAGGAGAACACGGCATCACGTTTGTGTCCCCGCAGCGAACGCGCCCACTGTCCGAGCGTAAGTTCGCCCTTCTGCCAGTAGTACCAGGAAGACTCAAGATCCTTCTTGAAGTAAATCCATTTTGCCCCCTGATATGTCTGTTCTCGCTGGGCGGGAAGTGGAAGACCGGAAAGGTCACAGTACATCGAGTAGATCAGCGGTACTCCGCCCGCTTCGGCAATAGCGGAACGCCCCGTTGGGCGACCGATGTTAGGTTCGATAATGCGGTACTGCCCGGAATGCGCGTCCCGCTTCATTTCCAGATAGCCCAGACCACGCAGGCGCACGCTCGTGAACAGCTTGACGGTTTCCTTCAACACGTTGTCGTTCCGACACTCCTGGCCAGAAGCACTCACACCGAGAATGGGTGGATTCTGTCGTAGCTTGCGGGCAACAAACGTAATGACGGGCTTCGAGTTTGCGTCGAAGTAGCAATTACAGGAGTACAAATCGGAGTCCCTGCCTCGGACCCACTCCTGGGCCACGATCGATTCCGCCCAGGAACTGCACCGGTCGTAGGCCGCGAGGAACTCTTGTGAAGAGGAGAGCAAATAGGCCTTCGCTCCCGCCGCATTTCTTTCCCAGCTCGGGGTCTTGAACCCCGGCTTCATGATGCAAGGAAAATGTATCTGCTTTGAAGCGGCGATCGCTTCGGCTCTGGTTCGCAAAAAGAACGTAGCCGGCACTGGCAGACCATGTTCTCGCGCAAAGCGAAAGAAGCTGGTCTTGTCCATCAACATCTCAAGCGTCTCAGGCTCCGGGAGCGCGATGTGATAATGCTGCTGAAGCACTTCTCTATTACGCGAAACAAGCAGCACACTGGCGTCAGTGCAAGGATACAGAACCGCCTTTTGATCGAGCTGCGAGCTTACGCCCTCAAGTGCGGACATCAATTCGTTCTGACTAAGCTTGGCGAACAAAATCGCGTCGCAGGTGTTGGTGTGAGAAAACGGATGGTTTGGATCACGGGCGATTCCGATGAGTGGAACGCCATTCTCCGCCAAAATTCGCGCGGTCTGGATACCGGGTAGACAATCCAAACCGATGATTACGGCGGGGGCGCGTTGGCCTCGCACGTGATGCAAGGCTGACGTGGCAGTAGATCTTTTCGTTCTCATAGGGAGGAGGAATTTAGGGGACTAATATCTGCCGCGACTGGATATGCTGAAACAGCGGGCTTGCCGTTTGAAGGGACGGGACCCGCCAAAACCGGCGGACGGGCAGGCAGATATCGCAACTCCGCAGCCTCAAGCTCAGCGGCATTCTGCAAGCGGAAGATCTCCTTGACGGACACGATGTGTTCCTGCACAGCCGCCACAGATCCAGTCTGGTAGATGATTGAAGCCACGCTTTGCATGGCTGCGGTAGAGGCTCGCAAAAGATGATTGGCCCAGATCACGATACTCACTCCTGCGCGATCGAAGACCTCCGGCGGTGTCTGGTAGTAAGTGGTCGGGACGATGACTACGGGACATTTCTCTCTCCATTGACTCATGAATGCCAGTATCTGGTCGGGAGAAGAGAGTTTGCTGTGGACGAGGATCGCGTCGGCTCCCGCGGCGCAGTAAGCATGGGCCCGATCCAAGGTTTCGTTTAGACCCAAGCCGAGGATGAAAGCTTCAATGCGGGCGACGACAGAGAAGTCGCTGTCCTGTTGCGTATCCTTTGCCGCCTTGATCTTGCCGGCAAATTCTTCGGTATCGGCAAGGAGTTGATGTCTCTCTTTGAGGAACGAATTCGTCTTCGGAAACACCTTGTCCTCGATGCACATGGCCGGGATATTGCGCTGCTCAAGCTTGCGCACCAAGCGGCGCACATTGTTGAAGTTTCCATATCCTGTGTCAGCGTCCAGGAGGATTGGAATGCTGCTGGCATCGCTCATCAGTTCCACGACCTCCAGCACCTGGGTCCAACTGGCTTCATTGCTGTCGCGCACTCCCATGGAGGCGGACAAAGTAAGACCACTGGCCCAAATCCCTTTGAAGCCCGCTTCTTCGACCAACTTCGCAGTCAGGCCGTTATGGGCTTCCATCAGAAACTCCAACTTCCCGGAATGCAGAAGTCGCTTGAACTGAGTCGTCTTTTTGATCATATGCGCACCATTTCATTGGAGAGCGCGCCTGCCGTGACTCTGATGTCGGGCTCGCAACGCGCCGCTGTCATCGTTTGATGGACGGATTGTTGTTCTGATTGTTGGACGAATGCTTCGACGATCTCGACCACACGCGCTCCGATCTGTTGTTGCGTCTCGACCGTCGATGCGCCGATGTGAGGAGTAAGGACCACATTAGGCAGTTGTGCCAGCGGTGAGATCTGGCCTTGACCTTCGTGTTGGTGGACGTCCAGCGCCGCACCGCAAAGCCGGCCAGTCGCCAAAGCGGCATATAGCGCCGTTTCATCCACTACCCCACCACGAGCGAGATTGATTAGATAACTGCCTTTCTTCATCAATGAAAGTGCTCTCCCGTTGATGAGATTCCGTGTTGAGTCATTTAGAGGAACATGAACGCTAACAAAATCGGCGGCGGAGAGGACCGTGCGAAAGGCCGCGACTGTGATGCCCTTGTCGCGGAGGGTTTGAACAACGGCTGGAGTCGAGTCGGTAATGCAACCCATCGGCTCCATGCCAACGGAGGAGGCTAGCACTCCAAGACGGGAGCCGATGTTGCCTGCCCCCACAATTCCCAGAACTTTGCCGGCGAGCAGATGACCTTCCAGCGTATCCTTCGCCCATTGGCCACGTCGCAGCATGGCATCGGCTTGTCGAATATTGCGGGCGAGCGCAAACATTAAGGCCAGAGCCATTTCTGCGACCGCCTGCGCTGCTGGTTCGGGAATCCTTCGCAGCACGATCCCGCGCTTACGAACGTATTCACAATCCAGGTTGTCCAGGCCGCATCCGGCACGCACCAGGAGCTTTAAATCGGTAGCGCAGTCCAGGAGTGCCTGCGTAATCTCAACCCCACTGCGAAACACCAAGACCTCGCGATCACGGACCAGCGAAGGCAGGTCTGCGGTCGGCTGATCGAATGTGCAAATTACGTCGTGGCGTTGCAGTAGTTGACGGATGGCTGACTGTTCCAAATGACTTGCGACCAGGATTTTCATGTGCTTTATATCACTGTTTTTATAGTGCGGGGGGAGTTTCGACTTGGGCTTGTGAGCCAGCCTCATACTTGGCGGAGGCCTGCCGGATGATGAAGCCCACAACATCATCCAAGCTGTTGTCTGTTACATTCACTTTCAAGTGGTCGATGTGACAGTAAGCCAGCACGTTCGATATCTTCTCGTCCAGGCTGCGCAAGCGTTCGGGGGTGAACTCCTTCTTCCGTTCATAGATCTGCTGGTAGTCGCCGGTGAGCCAAAATGTAAGATCTACCCGCCGATCGTAAAGGTGGAAGAAATAGTTGTTGATTCGGTGTTTTAGCAATGACGGCCTGGTGTTGATCTGCTCCAGCGGATGGCGATCATAGATAACCATCCAACCGAAACATCCAAGACAGAATCCCAGCCAGCGCCGCAGCATGCGTTCGCAGTGCGCAGCCAACTGCGCCACAGGTGAGGGAAAGAACCTTTCGAGCATCGGCAAACATCGAAAATGCGCCGACCCCATAGTGATCACTTTGACGGGACGAGTGAGACGACTGAAGGCGTTAGCAACACTTGTTTTTCCCGTGCCGTCCACTCCGAGAAGCGCAATCTCTAGCCCAGGTTTGCGGGGTCGTGTGGTGGCGGGGCTTTGCCCCGCGAGGACGGGGCGGAGCCCCGTCACCACACGGGGGACGATTCCCTTCGATTTCACGGTGTGAGGGTTCGCCGACTCTCGTTGCAGAGCGGTTGCCGGTCCGACCATAACACTCGTTGCGCTCCTTATTGTTTCTTGGGATACAGGGAATTCGAAATTGATCAGGCAATCTCGTTAAGTGGAGCCGAATCTCGCGGCGAGCGCAATGACGCGCTCCAGCGCGCACGCTTAACGTAATCAAGCAATTGCGAGCCTGTCAGCCAGATACCCAACAGAGCGGTCCCGCCCCACGCGAGAGATATCAGTCCCAATGCGACGAGATCATCCTTGCGGCTGCCATGCAGCGGAATGGCCTGTGACGCGCCCCACGCGGTCAGTCCGGCAAAGCTTGCAACCGCCATAACTTTTCCGATTTCCAGCCAGCGGAGCTCAGTCAAGCGGACCAGATGGCGCCGGTGTAACAGCACAGCGAGAACAGTCGTGTCCAGCACGATCGCGATATCTGACGCGATCACCAACCCAACGATCGAAAACATTCTGAACATTACCGCGTAGATCGGGAACGCGATGACGGTGACAATGGTCGACGCAACCATCGGTGTCAGCGAGTTTCCAGCCGCAAAGAATGCGCGAGCGTAAAGCACCTGTGTCGCCCAAAACCCTAGTGCGAGAGAGAAACAGAGCAGGTATACGGCAGTTTGCTGTGAGTCGGAAAACTGGAATCGGCCACGGCGGTAAACGAGATCGACGACCGGAAGCGCCGCAGACATGAACCACGCTGTGCACAAAATTGAAAGTGTGAAGATACCCGTTACCGCCTTGTTTACGGTAGCTCCGAACTCCTTGCTCCGCTTTTCACCGAAGAGACGCGCAAAGAATGGTAAGGATGCTTGCCCGGCTGTCTGTCCGAGAATTGCCAGTGGGACGGTGAAAAGCTGTTTGGCATAGTAGAGGCGCGAGATGTCTCCCGGACTGCCGGAGGCGAAATATCGCTGGTACAACGAATCAGCCATCAAGATGCTAATGCCAAGTCCCAGGGGGACGGAAAGACGAACCCATTCGCGGAAGGCAGGATTATGAATGTCGAGCGATGGACGAAAACGGAAACCAGTTCGACCGGCAGAGATGGCATTCAGAAAAAAATGACCGATGAACAATCCAGCCACCACGCCGAAAGCCAAAGAAGTGATGCCGAAGCGTCGCGCTGCCACTACGCCCGACAGAATGATACAGACGTTGTAGAGAAGAGGTACGGTAGACGGTACCAGAAACCAGCGACGCGAGAGGAGCACAGCGGCATATACGCCACCAAAATAATAAAAGATTTTGCCAGGTAGTAAAATGCGCGTGATCCTCGCGCAAAGCTCGAGTTGCGCCGGCGTAAAGTTGGGGAACATGTACGGCTCGATCTTCGACGCCGTCAGTTCGAGAACCGTGATGCCCAGGGCCAGGATCATGACTATCACGGTCATCATCACGTTTATGCCCTGCTGTGCCACCTCCTCACGGTTTTCGGCACGATACCGCGTCAGAATAGACGTGACTGTTATACCAACCGATCCCGCTGCGAGCATGCAGGAAAACGTGTCTGGAAGAGTGAAGGCGGCAACATACGCATCTGTGTTTGCGCCTGCACCGAACACCGAGGCGACATATGCCTCGCGCACATAGCCTAGCAGTCGCGAGACACACAAAGCCGACACCAGCAGCATGGCGGCCGAAATTGGCGTGTGCTCATGAGAAGGCCGTAGCAGGCCTGCAAACCGGGACCATTGGGTCTTTGGAATTGGATCCGTGGGGATTGCGGTAAGGTTAGTGGCTACTGACATGATTCGGTAAAAACCGGAAGAAAAACGTGGGGATCAGCGCCGGTAAATTGCTACTCCGACAGCAGCCTGCAATATGGCCTCCATGCTTCGAGTCGCGGCATTCTTCCCCGCGCTACCGGGGATGAACAGGATATCTTCGGCTTGCAGTCGGACATCTTTGTTACGGCCATCCAGAATTTTTTTGACTGAGATAGGAACGGACTCGCGGGCGCCTTTGACTTGGCGAACGATCTGGGCCCGATCCAGAGCGGCCATAGGACTATTTCCGCCGGCGAGCGCTAAGGCCTGAAGCACAGTGATTTGGTTGTCAGTCATGGGATACCCCCCCGGCTTATTGACATTTCCGATCACATACACCACTCCCGCGGTGGCGACGACGATCGTATCCCCTGTCTGAATTCGGGGGTTCGACGTCGCGGCGAGCTCAGGATCTGACGAGAGGGTGACGACGCTCGGAGTGTTCTGGCCTGCATGCGTGACGGAAACGGACTTCGAGGCATTGGGTGTAAGCCCGCCTGCTTGAGAAAGCAAATCCAACAAGTGACGGTCGGCCAGCAGTGGATACACACCCGGATTTTTCACCTCCCCTAAGATTGAAACCCCCTGCGTGACGTATTCCTTCTCGAACACGGATACTCGGGGCTCGCGGTAGAAGCCTCCTTCGACCAGTTGGCGCTCAATCGATTGTTCGGCTTCGGAGGTACTCATGCCGGCGACATGAACCAGGCCGAGGGGCGGCAGGGATATATTTCCGGAAGAGCTGACCCGGAAATCAGCGTTGAAATCCTGGGTCCCAAACATGGTGATCTGCAGAAGATCCCCGATTCCAATGTGAAGGTCCTGAAGCTTCCCCGTAGCGGCAGCTTCTTGCACAAGCCCATTTGGCGTTTGGGAGGTTACGGTGATAGGGTCCCGGGTCAGCGGACCGCTCGCGGTTTGTGCGCGCAGCCCTTCGTGGACAAAGGGTAATGTCGTCAATATCAGTATCAGTCTGCCGGTCCTGTCTATGCTAAGCATGGCTTGTCAACCTCCCGTGGTACTTGTTGGGATCACTGGGCAGAAGTAGAGCATTCCGTCGTACACGAGATACTGATATCCGTGCGCGTGGAAATGGGCACTAATCCGTTCTCGCCAAGTCGATAGTCGCACTGGCAATGCGGGCAGCTTAGAACGCCCTCCACTGCCGTCCTCGGGATGCGCTGAGCGCAGACACACATCCAGCCGATCTGCCGTGCTGGATTACCCACCACCAGCGCAAAATCCGGGACCGAACGAATGACCACAGCACCTGCGCCGATGAACGCGTACCGTCCAATGGTGACTCCGCAGACGATGGTGGCATTGGCGCCTATGGTGGCGTTGCTGCGGATCAGGGTCTCGACCAGCGAATCCGCTGACTTCTTGATATACGCACGAGGATTCGGATCGTTGGTAAGTACGCAGTTGGGACCGAGAAATACGTTGTCTTCGACCGTCACACCCGTCCATACGTTGACCCCGTTCTTTACTGTGACGTTGTTGCCCAGCGTGACGCCTTGTTCGATGTAACACTGTTCACCGATATTGCACCCCCGCCCGACGCGCGCATCTTTCATGACATGGGCGAAAGCCCAGATGCCCGTGTCTTCGCCGATCTCATCGGACTCAACCAAGGCGAGGGGATGGGCCATATATGACCGGCCAGATTGCACGGCAGTCGTCGGAGTCGGAGTCCCAGTCATTAGGCCACGCCTTCCAGTTCCACCAGTGTCGGTGTCAGCGTCGGCGGCCGCACGCTTAACGAACGCTTGGCAACGTCTTCCAGGACTTGAACCACTCTCAGCCCGAACGCGCCGTCAGTGCGCGGCCGCCGACCGCTGGCGCTGCAGTCGATGAAGTGTTCGATTTCGACGAGTAAGGGTTCGACATTGCTGAGATTGGGAGCCACCATGTCGCCGAGTCGATAAGTAAGTTGGTGCTCTCCGAAAGATTCGGGCTGCTTTACCACTACGCCGCGGTCATAGATCTTTATCTTTTCGCTGGGCTCGGTATCGTCATACACGATCATGCGCTTGGAGCCGACGATGGACGTGCGGCGCATCTTCTGCGGAGACAGCCAACTGATTTCGATGGATGCCACCACGCCGCTGGGGAACTGGAGCCAGATGAAGGCCACATCGTTCTTGTCCTTCTGCACGCAGGCACGCCCGAAGGAACTCCCCCAAACTGGCATTTCGTTAAGCCAATGCAGCAGGATCGACACATCGTGCACCGCCAGATCCCAGATGACATCAACATCTTTCTGGTAGAGGCCGAGATTCACGCGAGACAAGCTGATGTAATGGATGTCGCCCAACGTCCCATCTTCAATGAGGTTCTTCACCACGTTTACGGGTGGGCTGTAAATAAAGGTGTGGCCGGTCATGAGGGTGCATCTTTGCCGCGCTGCCAGTTCGACGAGTTCTTCGGCAAGGCGCGAGCTGTGGGCAAGTGGTTTTTCGACCATCAAATGCTTGCCGCGGAGCAGGGCTTCGCGGGCGAGTTCGAAATGGGTGGCGATTGGGGTTGCAATCACTACCGCGTCCACGCTGTCCCAGAGCTCGTTCGCCGACGAGAATCCCTTCAGCGAAGGATAAGAGCGTACGGCCTTGCCAAGGCTTCTTGGGTTGGCATCGCAGCAAGCGACGAATTCACATTTCTCCGTCTGGTTCAGGGCCCGCGCGAGATTAGGCCCCCAGTAACCGTAACCGATCAGTCCGACTCTCATATTTATCCTGCCTTTGCCAGGGAATTTAGGAGGGCTTGCTCTTTCTTTGCGTTTGACGCGACTACCGCATCCAGAAACTGTGACTGGATGCGTTCTTGCAGCAACTCAATATTCGGCATGACACAATGTCCGCCGATCCAGCCTGGAAAAACGTGTGAGGGAAGAAAATCAACTTCCTTGATGAAGGCGTTCATCTCGTCGAACGAAGCGTCATAAGATTCGGCAAAGCGCTCCACCTCCTGAGCCCATCCGATGAGCATGCCCAGCCACGTAGTCTCGACTAGCTTGGCAAGCTCGCCAATCTCTGGCGTGCGGAAGATATCAGTGCGGAAACCGGCGGCGCGGAGGTGCGCCAGCGCCAGGGTGGTGGCGATATTATCGATGCCACCCACGAACTTCTTGTAGCGAAGCAGGTCCTCTTCCATCCGCACATGCTTGCCGCGTGCCGGGCTGTAGGCAACCTTGACGCCTGATTCCTCGTATACGCGGCGAGTCGTACCGGGAACAACCGTGCTGTGGATAATTGTCAGTTCTGGTTTGTATTTGCGAATATAGGCAACGGTCGTACCCGCAAAATCGGGGATCTGGTATGGGTAGCAGATGTGCATCGTCGAGCAAGGTTTGGCAACTTCGATGGGCTCAATATCAACCCCGACGCATTGATGAAAGCGACTAAGGATTTTCTGAAGCGGTTTTCCAATTTCCCCTTGGCCCACAACAACGACAACTTGGTCAGTCACGAGAGTTTCTCCTGATTTGTAGCTGGAGCGTTTGGTTTGGAGTTGGATTATTTCGGCGGAATCAACACTGGCCGCTGCTCAAAGCTTGTTTCCAATCGAACGCAGGGGTAAACTTTAGCGCGTCCAACACCGTCTGGTAGGCGCGGCCATAATTCGGATCGAGCAGGCTCCGGTTGTGCCAGAGCAGAGTGAACACGCCGCCCACAATCTTGCAACGGTGCGCGCACTGCAATAGCAGCGCCACCGATTCTTCCGGAGTTAGACACATGTAATAAGCCAAGGTGACATCCATGGCCAATAGCGGAATCTCCAATAGATCGATCTCGCGATTCAGTTCCAGCGACCACGGACGATATGGCACACAAGTGCCCGCGCGGAAACCGATATGATCGGAAAAGCCCACTGTGCTGTCGTATGCCAAGCCGCACTTTTCCCAGTCGTGCCAGGTACGCGGGTGCCAGCGTAAGAAGTGCTGACGGCCTCCGACTCTGCGGTCGTCGATCACTTCACAAATGTGCTCTACCTCATCGCCGAGTCGGGGCAGATTATTAAAAGTGTAATAGCTGGGATGAACGCCCAGTTCCACCCCTTCGTTCTTCAAGCGGGAGACAAATTCGTGGACATGCTTCATGGATAAGTCATAACCGCTGTCCCACTCGCTCTTGGGGGAATTCTTCCAGTACAACGCCGAGGCCAATCCGTGGCCCTTCGACAGTTCCGTAATCCGATATATCGCTTCGAGCAAGCTGGGCCTGAATCCGAAGGCGGGACCAAGCAAATCACGCAACGTGGCGAATGGCTTGTGTCGTTTGACGGTGTGTCCCAGCGAGTAGATGAGATCAAGAGGAACGCCTATCTCGTCCACGTCGTGGGAGAGTTTGACGCGCAATTCGCGCTCGGGTGGCCGCCAGCCCGGCAGCAGCGACTCGATCACTTGCTGGAGGGCCAGACCGTATTCGTCCACGATGGGACGATGCAGGAAGTTATGTCTGAGCGCCACACTCTGCGCTGCGAGGAAGCGTCCGTGCATGTCTCTTTCGTCCGACTGCAACTCCTCGAAGCGGCTCAGAGTCAGAAACATCGACGCAAGCAGATCAATCGGACACTCCCACGTGTTCCCGCTGTTCTTCACAAAAAGTGGTCCAGCGTATGGCCGATCCATAAACGGAACGATAAAGTTTGGAACAAGGATGGAGAGCGGGCCCATCTGTGGATATGGCCACGCAGTGCGCATCACGTGATAATCCCCGTTACCAAGGTCGTGCCAAAATGTTGCCGGCGCATTTCGGAAGCGAATTCTTGCATCGCGACTTAGCGTCAAAACTGTGGCATCATTGTCTACTTCCACCCTCCACGATTTGAACAGTTCATGAGGGATTGCGGCTCGATGCGCCAACTGCCGGAGCGCATACAGTCTGGCCGCGGGGCTGATGCCGCGTTCCAGTTGGATTTTGAAAGACGAACACGGCGAATTTGCCTCCGCGAGATCTACAGGCGGCACTTGGAGGCGCAACGCGTGCGAATCATACAACGCCTCCTGGGGCGTCGCTGAACCCTCAAGCCCGGAGATTTGTTTTGCGAGACTCATCGCGTTGCAAAAACATTCCGCGGGCCAGCCGTGGACTGGTAGGCTCCGATGTCAATTCCGGAGCCAGATCGGGATCGGTCCTCAATGTCGTCCGCTGGCGCTCCTTCGGTACTTCCTGAACGAAGAGCGGGGCTACCTGGCTTCAGCCGGTAGTCGCCGCGGGAATCGCCCGTGTAGTTCACGAATTGGGGGTCAGCGTTGATAGTGTCGGCGGCCACGTTGCCGTTTTGAAGCTGGAAAGGCCCGAGTTTGTTCTCATAAGTCAGGTTCTTGAAATAGCGGTTATGGGTACCGGTGTTTCCGGATTCCACAAAGCCGTACCGGCTGTTGTACGCCAGAATGTTGTTGGAGACGAGGCAACTGTCGGCTCGGTTTCCCTTAGGTTTGTCACCGGCACCGACGACCAAACCGGAAGAGCCATTGTTGAAGACCGTATTGCCGGAAATCACAACGTCGGATGCGGCATGCCACAGGTGAATGCCATAGGCACGGTTGTGGTATACGAGGTTGTTGAGAATATGGCCGCCCCGGTTGGCATGGTAGATGCCATGCACCTGGCTGCCCGAAGTGGCACATCGAGAAGCGTTGGTCCAACCGATATCGTGGACTCGATTGCCAATCGTGTCATCATCGGAACCGGAGTAGTTGCCGTGAAAAATCCCCGCGCCACCGTTGTCGCAGAGGGAGGAAGTCGGTCCATCGATATCGTGCACATGGTTGGCAATGAATCTGACGTGCGAGCCGTCGTTGTAGAGCCCGGTTCGCCCGATACCGCTTACATCGAAACCAATAATATCCACGTAATCGCCCCGGTTATCCCAGGCGCTGCGATCAATGACGTCGCCGATGATGCGGGCTCCCCATTTCTGGTCCGAAATGTAAGTGACGCGGGCATCCGCGGCGCCTGAAGCAGCGGTGGCAATTCTTCCCCTGTAGACACCCGGGCGTACGTGCACGGTGTCACCCGGAAGCAACCACGTTGCTGCGTACTCAATCGTCGCCCAAGGGCGCTTCAAAGAGCCCGCATTGCGATTGCTTCCGTTAGGCGAGACGTAATAGTTTCGACCGTCCGCTGGCGCACGGCTTTCTGTGGATCGCTGTCCATGCGCGCCAATGCTCAACAGCAAGATGCTGGACAGAATGGCCGTGGGGATTCTGGAGAGCATCGCGTTAAGGTTTCGCGACATGTTGAGCTGTGCAAACCACACTGTTCTAAGGGACATCGTGATGCGACCATTCAGCCAAGGAACTGCACGTACTCCAGCCAAGGAACCGCATGTACTTCCGATTCTTTAAATAAGCCGCCGCGCCATAGATAATTGGTCAATCGCATCTGCAGACCGCGCCAGCGCCACGTCCTCTGATTGAACCAAAATCCAAAGCTAATCAATGGGGAAGGAATCGATAATGTCTAAAGCTTACAAAATAACTTGTCTATTTTTCTTACTAGCGCGCGTCGGAACGATCTCCGCGCAGAGCGTGGGCGACACCCTTAGTAGCGTCAGTGCGAGCGTTTCGGGCGTAAATGCCAACGTCGGTCAATACTACGTGTCACCAACCGGCCGCGATTCCAACGATGGCTCCACGGCCCACCCATGGGCGACCATCACGCACGCGGCGACAATGATTGGGCCTGGCGCCATTGTTCACGTGGCTCCCGGAACGTATACGGGGTATATCACCAGTTACGCCAATGGCACATCGTCGTTGCGAATTACGTATATATCTGACGTGCAATGGGCAGCGAAGATCATCGGCAACCGGGTGGACCATAGCACCTGGCACAATTATGGAAATTACGTTGACATTATGGGATTTGAATTGACCTCGGTTGGGCGCATAGGCCTGTACAACGATGGATCGTATGTGCGCTACATCGGAAACCATGTCCACGATATCGCAGGTCCAACTTCCGCAACGTGTGACTTGGGTGGAGCTGGAATCATGCATGGCAATTACTCGGCGTCACATGACCAGATGATTGGAAATTTCGTTCATGATATAGGTCTGGTTAATTCCGCTCAGTGCCCCGGATACGTCACCGTTCATGGACTTTATCACGCGAATCGGCGAGGACAAATCGTCAATAATCTGGTCATTCATGCCAGGGACTACGGTATTCACCTTTACCACTCAGCGACCGCCGTAATCGTCGCAGATAATACATCTCTGAACAACGGGTCGAGTGGGTTGGTAGTGGGCAACTCCAACGGAGGCTCGGACAACAATACGATCGTTACAAACAACATCTTTGCTTATAACAACGATTATGGTTTCCGCGACGACAGCGGCACGACCGGGCCAAATAACAAGTACGACAACAACATAACCTTCAAGAATGGCGATGGAACCTACGTTGCCACTGGCGGCACTGTCAGCGGCAACATCAGCAGTGATCCACGATTTGTCAACTACACGGGAACCGCCCTCGGCAACTACCAGCTACAGGCTACGAGTCCCGCCATCAAGTCAGGAACGACGCTCAACGTTCCCAGCATTGATTTCGACGGAGGCGTACGCTCGGCCGCTAAGGGCTACGATATCGGATGCTATGAATATGGCGCGACCCCAGGGACTTGGCCCTGGTACTGACTTTGAGGGCCCACAGCCGCCATCAACTCCTGTGGGCTCTCTTTTTCCCCAGGAGCACCCGTCTCGAGCAACTCAGAATAGAACTTGAGCAGCACGCGCTCTTGACTATTCCAGTTGTAGAGCTCGCAGGCCGCCTGCCGTCCGCGGCGTCCCATATCTTCGGCCTCAGCGTCATGGCTGAGCAAGTATTCCATAGCGCGCGTAATCGCCAGCGGATCCTTCGGATCCACCAGAAGGCCGCATCCGGCATGCCCGATAATCTGCCTCCACAAGGGAAAGTCTGACGCGATCACCGGAATACCCGCGGCCATGTACTCGAACAGCTTGATGGGCATTGCATTACAGAAGTTTGGCTCCGGCCGCAGCACCAGAAGGCCCACGCGCACGCGGGAAAGCAGGTTTGCAACTGATGGCCGGTCGAGCACCCGGAGATATTTCACACGGGCCCAGCCCGGTAGTCTCATAAGGCCTGTGCGCAGCTCTGCCGGAGAAAAGGGGCCGGCCAGCATCATTTGAGCCGGGTTATCGGAGGGAAGTAGAGCGAGTGCCTGTAATATCTCGCGAATACCTCGTCTCTCGCTGATCGAGCCTATGTAGGCCACTGCCGGAGGGCGCTCGTTCCAGGGCAACGCCTCGTTGGGCGCGATCTCATCAAGCATCGGAAAGTTGTGCACCACAACCGTGTTTGGGTTGATCGAACAAAAGCGGTTGGCAATTGTGGGAGTAGCCGCAATCAGCCCAGAAAAGCGGCGGCAGGCTGCATCCTCCAATTTCCGCACAGACCACGTCAGCGGCCGGCGCAGAGGACGGGGAATATAGTCCTTGTGCAATATATCGGCGGGCGCATCCTCATGGATGTCATAAACCACGGTCTTTCCGCGTGCCGCCAGCAACAACCCCAGAGGTATAAGTTCGGGATCGTGGAAGTGGTACACGTCTCCGTTCTGTCGCAGCGCTTCTCTATATAAGGACCACGCTGTGCGGGTCATGCGAACGATGCGTCCTCCACCGGTCTGGATGCCTTTGACTTCGACCGAGTCCACTACTTCATCCCGCCGGTGCGGAACAATAAGGACCACGTGCTTGCCCGACCGCGCCAAAGACTTGCACTCCTTGTGAAACACGCGTACGTCGAACGCCGGGTGCACCGAGGTGAGATGGACAATTTTAGGTTGCTGATGCATGGATGATGGATGCTGGCTGCAAAGTATCCGGGATTGGTCCCGCGAAGTTTAAGACGGCATCGATCGTATATTCGATTTGCTCGTCAGTGAGCTCCGCATACATGGGAAGGCTGAGAATTTCTTCGGCAAGCTGTTCCGCCGTTGGCAGGGAACCCTTCCCCGGATAACCGAGTTGTTGGTAGGCCTCGGTCAGATGCAGGGGAACGGGATAGTGAATCCCTGTTCCAATTCCATTGGCACGGAGGTAGTTGCGCAGCGCGTTGCGTTGCGGCGACCGAACCACAAACAAATGGAACACATGTTCCCCGTCAGCCGGTATTTCTGGCGGTATGACGGTGGAATCTGCAAGCGCTGACGCCATTTGTGCAGCATGTTCGCGGCGGAGGCGGTTCCACTCATCAAGCTGGCCCAGCTTGACGGAGAGTATCGCTGCCTGGATGCTATCCAGGCGGGCATTCGTGCCAATGACCGAATGCTCATACTTCGCCGGACTTCCATGATCGCGAAGCAGACGCAATTTGCGCGCTTCGTCAGAATCGTTCGTGGTCACAGCGCCTGCATCTCCGTACGCCCCCAGATTTTTGCCAGGATAGAAACTGAAGCAGGTAAGCCGTCCCGCCGCCCCAACCTTGGCGCCGTCGTGTGTGCTTCCATGAGCCTGGGCAGCATCTTCGATAATCTGTAGCCGGTAAGCAGCCGCGAATTCGGCGACCTTCGTGAGATCCATTGCTCGGCCGTAGAGGTGCACGGGGATGATCGCCCGCGTGCGAGAGGTAATCATCCTTTCTGCAGAGTTAATGTCGAGGTGGAAGGAGGCGGCATCCACGTCAGTAAAGACCGGCTTGGCTCCCACGTTGCTGACCGCTTCCGCTGTCGCAAAGAAAGAATTTGCAGGCACTAAAACTTCATCACCCGGCCCGATGCCGGCCACCTTCAATGCGAGTTCCAGGGCCGATGTTCCTGAGGAAACTCCGACGGCGTACCTCGCCCCGATGTAGGAGGCAAACTCCTGTTCAAAGTTCTCGACGAACGCTCCGCCCACGAATTGTGCGGATTCCAGCACACTTGTAACTGCACTGTTAATCTCGGGCGCGAGTTCACGATATTGGGCCTTCAAGTCGAGGAATGGGACTTCGAGTGTCAAGGTTGGGTTCACGACTTCACAGCCTCCAATTGATGTTGTGCTTGTGTTTCGCTCAAACGGATCCGGCCGGCGAGGTCGTGAAACCAGCGGTCCACCAGCAATGGCCACGACAGATTCGCTTCGATGAACTTGCGACCGTTCTCGCCCAGACTCTCCGCCAGTCGGGGGTCGGCGGCGAGCTGACAAATAGCTTCCGCAATAGCATTCGGGTCTCCCTGTCCAAGCACGAATCCTGCGTTGGCGTTCTTCACTAACCGGCCACCTTCTCCTGGTCCTATGTACACGACCGGCCTGCCACAGCTCATTGCGGTCAAGCTCTTTACCGGACGGGTGTGTTGGGAGGTCGAACTCTCATTCAGGCTGACGATACCGCACAAGGCAATCGAAAAGAGTCTCCTCACCTGCTCAGCGGGTACCGGATCAAGAAAACTCACATTGTGTATCCCAAGCTTTTTAGCCTGACGGACTATGACCGGCTTGGCGGAACCGTCGCCAACAAAGACGAAATGGCATTGCGGACGCCGCTTCTGCAATACTCTCGCTGCCTGCAGGATTCGCTCCATGCCGTGCGCATAGCCATGGGTGCCGGCGTAAAGAACGATCTCCTTGTTTTGCAAACCCAATTCGTACCTGAGGCCGTCATCAGGCTGCATGGGAGCGAATTGGTCGAGATCTACTCCGTTGGGCAAGAAGAGCAGCTTGCTTTGAGGCACGCCCTTACCCTTTAGTTCAGAGAGAATTCCTTCAGTAACAGCGCAGACGTAGTCGGCCTTGCGGTATGACCAGAGTTCCAGCGCGCGGGCAAATTTCAGGACGATTCCCTCTCTATTCAGCTCAAGGTTGTCGCGTACCGCGTCCGGCCACAAGTCTGCGATGTAGAAAATGAAGGGCACGTCTCGTAATCTTGAATAAAAGAACGCAGGTACCGACAGGGAAAGTGGAGGGGATTCGACAAAGAGGCAATCCGCCTTGCCTGCCCGCATAAGGCCAAAGAACGATAGCAACGTAAACGTAAGGTAGTTGAGATAGCGCCGCCATCCCTTACCGACAGCGGCGTAAAGCCAGACGCGGTGTACCCGCACACCTTCCCAAATTTCGCAGGTATAAAACTTGCCTCGATAGCCGTCGAAGATGCGCCCCACCGGGTAATTGGGCATTGCGGTCACGACCTCGACGTCATGCCCCAGCCGCCGCAATTGACGAATAATCGCCGCAAGCCGTATTGGTGCGGCGCTGGCCTCGGGTGCGAAGTACTGGGTTAGAAACAGAAATTTCACCGTTAGCCTCTATGAGTCCAAAGAACCGAGAAGGCTGTTCGCAGCAGAATGCGGCAGTCGGTCAAGAAAGTCGCGCGCTCTGCATAGTCCAGATCCATTCGGACCTTTTGCGGCAGCAGGCTGCTGATGTAGAACTGTTCCATTTCTGATGGCGGGACTTTGGCTAATTCCTGTTCTTCGTTGCGGAACCTCAAACTGGCGGGACTGGTGATTCCGGGGCGAAAGTACTGAATGTTGCGATCGTGCCCGGTCAGCGTCTGCATGTATTCCAACATGTCGGGTCGATGACCTACCAGGCTCATCTCGCCCTTGAGAACATTGAGGAACTGAGGCAACTCATCGAGCTTCCATTTTCGCAACCATCTGCCCACCGGGGTAATCCGGCTGTCTCCGGAACGTGTGACGAGCGGTCCTGAGTTCGTTCGGCTGTGAGAGTACATGGTTCGAAATTTCAAGACTGGAAATTCTTCGCCGTTCTTTCCGACCCGATTCTGCCGGAATAAAAAGGGCCCTCGGGAGCTAGCTTTTACTGCTAGCGCAAGCATGACCATCATCGGCGCGGCTGCGGTGCAAAGCACAATCGCGCAGCAGATATCAAATAATCGTTTGCTCCCAGAGAGCGCCCACGGCGCCGCCTTAGGAAGTGCCGAGGCGAAAGCGGTTGGGGTTGTATTTTCCATGATGCTGAGATGTGATGAATTTCCGTGGCAGCTGCCAGGCGCGTCAGGAGTAAACGGAGTAATCCCTGAGGGGCAAACGGCTAAGTCCGAAAGTGTTAGTCGGCAATGCCAGCCACTCCACTGTTTTACTCTCATGTACCCGTCGCCGCACGATTCCGGCAAGGGCGAAGATCATGCCGCACCACAACCACAATGGTCGGTTCACATTGATGTCACCACTGGTCATGGTGGCTAGAAGCGAGAACGCGAAAACTGGAGCGATGAAGCTCAAGTCCGGAGAACTTCGCCAGATGCGCCGGAGGGCCAAAAAAACGGTAAGTAAAAGACTTCCGAGGGCGGCCAAGCCCAGCACGCCCTCTTCGGCAGCTATCTCGAGCACGAGGTTGTGGGGATAAGCGGGGACATCGCGATCGAGAGCATAATAACTCCAGCCACCCAGTCCCCATCCCGTCAACGGCTTTTGTGCAAACATCTCGAGCGCCCAGCGGTAAAGGGTCAACCTTCGTCCTGCCGTGTAGGTTGGAGTTGAGGAACCGCGAAGCACTTCCTCGATCTCACCTCTTTTCGTCGCAAACTTTGCCTGTGCCGACTCCTGCTGCTGCAGCCAGTCCAGGGATGCAGCAAATGCCAGAAGACCACCTAATAGGACGGGCAACCAGACATTAGTCGCAGTCACCGCGGCCCTTACACCACGCAAACACAAGAAAGGAACAAGCACGGCCACGAAGAAAAGTATTGGACCCCGTGCCACGGAAGCAATCAGCGCGGCACATAGCAGAGGGACCGATATCAACAAGGAGAGCCGGCGCAAACTGTAGTGAGTGCAGAACAGCAGCCAAAGCAAACCGAAGCCCACCGCTTGACCCGCCCCGATCTGCGTAACCTCGCGACTCTCGGATGTAAGAGTATGACCGGTGGCATCGAACAAGGATGCGTCGTTGATTCCGTAGAGCAGCTTAATGCTCAACAGAATTGCGCATATCAGCATTGCCAGCGTGAAGTGACGTAGATCGTCCGTTTTCCTGATAAGGACTAGAGGCGCGAAAAACAAGACGCCCGAAATTACGAGGAATCGAGTCAGTTTATCCCAGCCATACGATGGGGCCGGGGAGTAGAGGTAGCTAACGGCTGTCATTGCGGCCAGAGCGCCGAACGAGGCAACACCTTTCCATTGGGTCAAGAGTCCTCGCTGCCAATGGTGGTCATTCTTGGTAATCGCGAGGAGTAAGTCGAGCAGGATCGATCCACAAAGCAGCAGCAAAGCGACGAGGGTGGGATCGGCGAGGCTGAAGCCTTTCGATTCCGCGGTCTTAAGATAGCCCACGAAGATAAGTGGCGGGATGAACGCAGCTCGGAATTTGCGCATCGCAACCAGCAGCAATGGCGCTAATGCCAGTGCCGCCAATGCCCAAAGCAGTCCACCAGACTGTAAGGCGTTCGGCAATTCGATACCGGCACTTATGCCGCTGAAAGCCGCTAACGTTGTGACCGCGATGGCCATAGCTGGAAGACTAGCTCGAATAATTGTAATAACTGTACTCAGGCGCGTTCAGGTCCGCACCATTCAGTACTACGCCGAGCACGGGAGCCTTCACGTCCGCCAGAATCTCCACGCTTCGGGTCAACGCCTCGCCGGTGGTTGTGCCACAACGGCCTACAAGAATCACGCTATCGACCAACTTCGACAGGACGCGGCCCTCAGGATAGGAAATGATCGGGGGGCAGTCTACCACCACAAATCGAAACTTTTGGCGTAGCGCTGCAATCGTTTTTTCCATTGCGGGCGAGTTTGCGATCTCCACCACCTTGTCGCCCGTTGCGCGTGGCGGCAAGAGGCTAAGCCCCGGTACATCCGGTACCTTGATCAGAGCCTGTTCCAGAGGAACTACCTGCGCCAGAACATCCTTCAGTCCCTTCTCAGGAAACAACCCCAAAGTGCTTGCCGCCCGCGGTCTTCGGATGTCGGCATCAAGCAGGCAGGTTTCCTCGTGCTCAGCTAAAACTGAAGCCAAATTGACGGACAACATGGTCTTGCCCTCACCGGCGCTGGACGAGACAACGAGGATGACCAAACTCGATTGCTTCGTTTTTGCCATCAAGATAGAGGATTTCAAGCTGCGCACCGCCTCTGCTTGCGGCGACCAGGGATTGGCTAGAGTGAAGACCATGTCGCGGTTCTGCGCCGGCAGCGCCTTAGCCGGAAGCACCTTAACCGGAAACAAGGGAATAGGCATGTGCAATCCGAACCGCCTGGGCTCGACGGAGCGAAGCAAAGGAACGATCGACATCGGAGACTGGCCGGTAAACCTCTTGACTTCTTCGGGCGTGCGGATCGTTCGGTCCAGCCCCTCGCTGACAAACGCCAGCACCACACCGCCGAAAATTGCCGCAAACATTCCAATTGCCAGGTTCAACAGCGTATTTGGACTGGTGGGATTTTCGAGAACTCTCGCCTTGCTCACAATTTGTATATTGCTTGATTTTGATGCAGCGGCAATAGATGCTTCCTTCACGCTAGTATATAGTTTGTTATAGACATCGTTGTTCGTCGCCGCTTCTTTCTTGAGTACGCTGGACGCAGCTAACTTGTTCAAATCCTTCCGCATCGCGTCGAGCCGATGGCCTACCTCCAGCTGGCGGCTTTCAGCGGCGATAGCATTAGTTTTCAGTGCGCCTACGACCCTCTGCTTTTCAGCTGACAATGAAGCGCTCAGATCATCGACTTGACTCTGTAGTTGTTTGGCCTTGATATGGTTGGGTCCATAAACGGCTAACCCCTGCGAAAGGTCGGCCTGAGCCTGAGCCAGCTTCTGCTTAAGGGCAAGGATGACTTGGTTGTCTTCGACTTGAGGCAGTGAATCTTCTTCGCCGAGACTCGCTTTACTAAGAAAACTCTGATACTGCACCCGATCCATCTCCGCCTGCGTCAACTGGCGATTGAGTTCCGCAACGCGCTGCGTAAATGTGTTTTGCTGTTCATCCAGGTCCGTGATTCCGCTGGACCGCTGGAAGCGAACCAGCGCCTGATTCGACTCCTCCATTTTTTGCCGGATGTCGTCCAGTTGGTGCTCAATCCATTGATACGATTGCATAATGGCTTCATGGCGGGAACGATAGTAATGGTTTACAAAATTAAGGACTAACGCGTTCGTGACCCGGGCCGCCAGGTGCGGATCCCGGCTGGCAAAGCTCACGCCGACAATGCGACTGTTGCCGAGCCGCCTTACCTCCAATTGGCGTTTGAAAAACTCGAGCGCGCGGGATTCTTGCGGAGTCAACTGCAGCTCATCGGGGTTCTGACTCGCAGTTTCATTGCGCGGACGAGGCTTCAGCCATCCCAAGAGCGGCAGATGCCGTGTAGCAATAAATTCCGGATTCTGGTCGAGATGTAACTCCCGGATGGTGACTATGGCCAGCGACTCACTAAGCAGATTCAGGACCTGCGTCTCGACATAGTCGTTATCGCTAGCGGCCAGATCGTCATGGATAATCGAAAAGGCCTCGGAACCAGGAGGTCCAATCTCAATCCTGACGTCCGGCGCGTACAGCGGTGTCGCGAACAACGTCATCAGAACGGTAAGCGCCATGATGATGCCAGCGAATCGGGCCGCGGTACGCCAGCGTCTGCGAAATACGCGAACCACCGCCACCAGATCTGATTCGTCCTCACGGCCCTCTGCGGTAAGCAAGCGTGGCAGACGCTTTGGGTCGTGCGACAAACGTGTCAATCCATTGGTGGGCATGCTTTCAGAGGAATCTTTGCCTTCCCCAGCCAAACGCAGACGATTAGATTTTCGACTCATGTTTTTTACCGGAGTTTCTCAGCATCTAGCTTGTGCTGATTGAGAAAGTACGCAAAAGCGAGCCTACGAGAATACTTGAACCAGCACTTCACGCCGCCATGGGCTCGGCAAACGCGCTTCGTATTGCGAATCCCACCCGCTCGATATCACTATCGGTCATACGGGGAAAGAACGGGAGGGAGACAATCTGGTTGAAAACGCTTTCGGCAACCGGGAAGTCCCCCACCTGATAACCGAAGCGACGCTGGTAATACGACATCAGGTGAAGCGGGATAAAGTGAACGCTGGTCCCGATATTCGCGACGCGCAGACTGGCGATAAGCTGGTCCCGACTAAGCCGCGGAGACCGTACCTGTACGGGGTACAAATGCCAGGCAGATTCAACTTGAGGTAACACCGTTGGGTGCTTCAGTGGCAGATGGGCCAGTAAACTTTCATATTGCTCCGCGATCTCCATACGCCGCTTCAAGAAACGTGGCAGCTTCTCCAATTGATGTATGCCAAGCGCTGCTGCGAGGTCGGTCATGTTGTATTTGAAGCCGGCGGCGAGAATGTCGTATCGCCACGAACCATCCGGCCCATAGCGCTTCCAGGCATCCCGGCTGATGCCATGAAGGCTCAGTACGCGCACACGCTGCGCCAACTCGGGATCCTGCGTAGTGAACATGCCGCCTTCCCCGGTGCTGATGTTTTTCGTGGGATAGAAGCTGAAACAAGCCATGTCGGCAAGAGTACCTACTTTGCGGCCGAAGTAGGTTGCTCCGAGAGCATGCGCGGCATCTTCGATTACCGTCATGCGAAAATCGCGGGCGCAGGCGTTAATCTTGTTCATGTCGCATGGGTGGCCTGCGTAGTGTACGGCGATGATGGCCCGAACCCGCTTGTTGGTCTTCTTTACGTACAGATACCGATTCCGTGGGTCCCACCGGCACTGTGCTTGAATGAATCTGACGAGTTTGTCGGGATCAAGGTTGTAAGTGTCCGGATCGATGTCTATGAAGATCGGCTGAGCACCTTGATGGACGATCACATTCGCAGTGGCAGCAAAGGTCAATGGGCTGGTAATAACTGCGTCTCTCGGGCCCACACCGATTGCGGCCAATGCCAAGTGCAGGGCCGCAGTACACGAACTGACTGCCACCGCTTCGCCCGAGCCGATGTAGTCGGCAAATTTTGTTTCAAACGCCTTGGTGCGCGGCCCGGTTGTGATCCAATCTGAATCGAGAGTTTGCAGGACCTCGTTCTTTTCTTCGTCTCCGAACCACGGGGCAGAAAACGGCAGGAAAGCTTGTTGCTGTGCCTCCTCCTGTGCCATAGGGGTAACGATTTCCGTTGCCATCTTCTATTTCTTGTTAGTTAAGGTAAGCGGCTTGTTTGTGAACGACGATCAGTTTCAGGCGCATTCTGCCAGGTTTTGCAGCATGCGCAGAGTGGATTGCTGCGCGGCTGCGGTCTGCGCGAACTCGCGAATCATCGCCTGGTTATTAAACTCCGGCGCTGCTGACAGATCAGTGGTGTGATTGGGCTTGATCCACTCGTACAACTCGCGGACTCCTTGTTCCAGAGTGATCTCGGTTCGGAACCCGAGGCGGGAATGGATCTTGTCGAAGGAGACGCGGTAGTTTCGCTGGTCGCCGTTGTCGACGTGCGCGACTTCAACATGAGGCACAATGCTGGCGACCATCTCGGAAACTTCCGTCAAACGATGGTTCAGGTTATAGTCGCCGACGTTGAAGATCTCGCCGGCCACGACCGCGGGCTCGGCTTCCATGCATACCATAAATGCGCGCGCAGCATCCCTGACGTGCAGGAAAGGCCTCCACTGCTGACCGTTAAAGACGGTGATCTTACCGGTCGCGGCCGCTCGAGCGGTCAGCAGGTTGACCACCAGGTCAAACCGGGGGCGGGGAGAGAGTCCGAACAACGTCCCCAGGCGAAGAATAGTAGGGTGAAAGTCGCGAGAAGCCACCTCGAGCAGCAATTTTTCCGAGTCCACCTTAGTCTGCGCGTAGGTAGAGATAGGGGAAGGCGCGGAGAACTCGTCCATCAGAAACTGGGACGCGCCGTATACGCTGCAACTTGAAGCAAACAGGAAACGCTTTACGCCATAACCACGGGCGATGTCGATCAGCATGCGGGTGGCGGCGCGGTTGATCTCCACGGCAAGGCGCCGATTTTCGTCGCAGGCGGGATCGCCTACGATTGCGGCCAGGTCGACCACCGCCTCACAGTCCCTCATGGCATCAACCACGGAATGAATTTCCCTGACGTCCCCTTTGAGTACTTCGAAGTCTGGATGACTTCTGAGGCCCGCTATGGACGCGTCTCCGTATACGAACGAATCCAGCAGCCGTACCTTATAGCCCTTGTCCAGCAACTTCGGCATAAGGGCCGATCCCAGGTATCCGGCGCCGCCCAGCACCAGGACGCGTTTCACCTTGGACGGCGGCGCAACTCGCGGTTCGATCTTGTACATCGAAACAATCAGGTCCTTGCCCAGGCGGATACCGCCAACACTCAAAAGCATTAGAAACCAACCCAGCACAGCCACGGCGCGCGAGAAGTCGCCTGCCAGGAAAAAGTGATCGATCACGATGAACACGGCGATAACCAAGCTGACGGCTCGACCAATCACCAAGGCCTTGTAGCGGTTCGCATAGCCACGAGTTCGGGTGTAGAAACCGTGGAGATGGAAAATCGTTATGGACAGGACAGACCACAACAGCACATAGGTGAACAGTGAAGTCTTCCCACCAGTGATAAGTCGGACGGCGCCAGGATTCTCCGAAAAGAACGCGGGTTTGAAAATAGCCCAGATTACCGCTGCGCCAAGCATGGAGCCATTGGTCAGAACAAGATCAACGGCCACACGCGAGATCGCCTCTTTCCACGGCAGTGGAAGCACTTCCCGTTTAGCGCCTTGACGATTCCACTGGAAATGGCTTTTAAGGGAACGAAATGGTTCGCGCAATTTCTCCATAGGGGGCTCCAATTAATCGAGAGATACGCAAGGGACTTCTAGCTTTTTGTGATGTTTTGCTTCCGCAGGGCATGCGCGTCTGGCGGAGACGATTTGTTACGAGAATTTGAAGCCGTGGATGACACGCCATCCTTCATTCTGGCCGCGATCTTGCCACGGAATCAGTAGCCATCGGGGCGGAAACTGGCGACTGACTTTCGTCTTGCTGCATCAGCGACTTGCTGCCTAATTAACGGTTGATTCCAGATCGGTAGCGTCCAAATCGAAAATGATCGACCGCTGAATGGCTTCGACGCTAACCACCAGACGCATCCTGCCCTTCCGCCGAAGGACTGTTCCTTCAACTCCCGCCAGTGGGCCCGATTTGACGCGGACGCGTCTGCCAGCGACGAGAAACGGGAAGGGCTCGGCCTTTCCCATCTCCAAAGCGGCTCGCAACCGCTCGATTTCGCCGTCAGCCAAGGGCGCGGGCTTTCCGCCGAACGTGACTAAACGAAGCACACTTGGATGTTCCAGGACCCGAATGCGCTCGCCGGCCGATATACGAACAAACACGTAGCCTGGGAAGAGTGGTAATTGAACGAGGGCGCGACGCCCAGCCCATCGCCTCGCGCTTAGGTAAAGCGGCAAGTAGGTCTCCACCTGCCTGAGCGCGAGGTGTTCCGCGACTGCTTTCTCGTGGCGAGGAAGGGTGTAAACCGCATGCCAAGGTGGCGAGTCAGCGCTTGGCGCCAAGTCTAAATTCGGAATCGGGCAAGGCTTCGCCTCGGTCAACGACACCGCAGTCTCCTTGTAAACTACTGTAAAACAATAAGTTACTGCAAATTCCTAGCTCCGCGACTCAAATCTCGTTGACCCGATCAGGAAGACCCATCCAGTCGGACACGGAATCCTCGGAAAACAGCCGCATGTCGCCAAATACCGCAAACCCACGTCGTTTACCACTCTGGCTATCCTCGACGCGCACAACCCGGCCCGAAGCTTTGATCTGTAAAGACCCTGCGCTTCGGGAGCGCGGCGCTGTGACCTCGCAAGTAAGCTGTGCGTTGCAGGGAGGACAATTCTCACTGAAAACAAACATTCCCTCAGCGCTGATGTCGCGGGTTGAACCAGTTCCGAAATAGTCTTGGCCGTCATTGGTCCACTGAAACGTCACCCCCAAGTCCAAGGGGTAGCGAGACGTCCTTCTCAGCTCCACGGATCACCTGCCGCACGCGAATTCTACAAATGGAGCTCGCGGATTTCTTCTACCGCAGGCACTCCCTAAGATGTCAAAGGAGTAAGAATCGAGCAATGTCGGAAAGTGTGAAGGCAGAGCAGACCTTAGTTTGGTGGGCCCGGCCGAGGTGACGCTGACAGGACCCACCCAATTTGCGACTCTACCGGATGGAGACATTCGACTCTGTCGTGGGAGAAAGAGGTCTCTCGTTACAGCGCTTCCCTAGGGTATTAAGGATGAGCAATCTACATTCAAGTCCCGATTCCGCGGAACAAGGATAGACGCTAATAACTAGAAGCAGTACGGCCCCCCAGGGGATCACTCGTTCGGACGACCCGCGCCACGTGGCCGACGATGTCTCAATTCGGGTTTTGATTGGCGATGCCTCCCGCATGGCTTCGCAACTGATTGCCGCGCAGCTGAGGAGTAGCCGCAGCCCACGGTTTGAAACCATCCTGCCCAGTGGCTTCGCTTCCAAGACAATAGCGGACGAAATCATCAGCACACGACCAGACGTCGCGCTGATAAGCGGGGTCCTGCAAGACAGCTCGTTCGCCGGCTACTCCGTGCTGCGCACTATCCAGCCGCTGAACCTTGCCACGCGTCCTATTCTGCTGCTGGAAGACTGCGAACATGATCTTGTGGTGGATGCTTTCCGCTCTGGAGCCCGCGGCGTATTCTCGCGAGCCGAATCCAGTGAACGGCTGTCCAAGTGTATTTATACGGTTCATAAAGGCCAAATTTGGGCTAGCGCTCGCGAGATGGAATACATTCTTAAAGAGCTGGTGGCGACGCGCCCGCTTCGGATAATCGATGCTCACGGATACAGTCTGTTGTCCAAGCGCGAAGAAGAAGTTGTCGCCTTGGTAGCTGACGGCTTGACGAACCGCCAGATTTCCGAGCAATTGAAGCTTAGCGAGCATACCGTGAAGAATTATCTGTTCAAGGTCTTCGAGAAACTGGGGATCTCCACCCGGGTCGAACTCGTACTCTACGCCTTGTCCCAAAATCACCGGAGTGACCCTGCCATTGCGCCCGTGCGCATACCGCAACCGACAAGACGGCAATCGGCGACGTTACCGTTGGTGGCCGGACGGATCGGGACCTGAGGCCTGACAAGGGGCGTTTGCGCTGAGGGAAGAATCCCGCCGAGAAAGTCTCAGAGACAGCTTGAGATCAGAATCAACGCATGAGTGTAAATGCCAAGCCTGAGGTTCGATCCAGGAGCGTGTCCGAATCGCTCCTGGCGGATTCTTCATGGGTGCAGGTCTTGTAGTCCGTTCTCAATCGTGGCGCACATTGCGTTAAGCCTGTTAAGCGACAGCGAGATAGATGTACCGCAGAATGAAAAGAGCGGTGAGAACCCAGATCAGCGTGGTAATTTCACGAAATTTGCCAATAGCGATTTTGACCACCGTATAGGAGATTAGCCCCAAGCTGATACCGGTGGCGATGCTAAAGGTCAACGGAGTCGCGAGCATGGTGATGAAGGACGGAACCGCCTCGCTGAACTCGCTCCATTTGATGTGCGAAATGGATTGCGTCATGAGCGCGCCTACCAGGATCAGCGCGGGCGCCGTAGCATAGGCAGGAATCGCAGTGGCCAGAGGCGAGCAGAAAGTGGCCATCAAGAACAGACCGGCGACGGCAACATTGCTCAGGCCGGTGCGCGCTCCCGCCGCGACACCGGCCACGCTTTCGATAT
>Ga0210403_10000662_pt1 | contig 34996 bp, 33 predicted proteins | sample IncBWC19MmetaG_FD_150863 | JGI IMG/M metagenome (GOLD analysis project Ga0210403, IMG submission 150863) | Forest soil microbial communities from Barre Woods Harvard Forest LTER site, Petersham, Massachusetts, United States - Inc-BW-C-19-M | ecosystem: Environmental > Terrestrial > Soil >...
AACGGAGTCATGGTCGAACCATTAAGGCACCGCCAAACGAAAGGGGCGGCAACAGATATGTTCTACCTAACGCCACCGCGCCACATCTCGACTCTACCCCGGCTCGCGCTTCGCTTGGCCGGGACGACAGGGCGAGACAGCCGTTTGAAAATTGAAACAGGAACCGCTAACCACTCACGCAGGCACAGTCGGCGGCGACGACGTCTGCTGCATGCGGTGGAAGCGCAGCACCTGCTGGGCGGTGGACGGGCGCAGGCGCTCGTAGGTGTCGCGGCAGGCATTGATATCCGTCGGCTCGCCGCCGGAGAGATCGTCGCGCAGATTGATGATCGTCTTCACCGTCGACCACGACATGCCGGCGACCTTGCACAGGATCATCACGCCCTCGGCGCGGGTTTCGATCATCATGTTCTCGGCGATCGTCATCGATACATTGGCGAGCGCGGCAATGGCCGCATTGGTCTCGTCGAACTTGCCGCTTTCGGCGAATTGCGCCACCTGGTGCTCGTCGAGCCGGCCGTCCTCGAACAGCGACTTGACCAGCGCATGGGCGATCTCGGTCTGCTCCATCGCGGCCGATTTGGCCGAGCGGGCGCGGCGCGTCGCCTCGCGCACGGCAAGCGGGATCTCGGCGGCCCGTTTCGGGTTGGCGGCCTCGAGCCGCTGGCGCACGGTGTCGGACGCCTTCGCCAGCAGTTTTAGGTACAGATGCCGCGGCAAATTGGGTCGGAGGCCAACGCAGGTCGCAAGATCATCGTCGCCCTCGGCGCGGCCGACCAGCCGGGTAAAGCCGCGCTCGGAAAATTCGGCGCCGGCATTGTTGACGGTGCTCTGCACCACCGCGTCATTGCCGCGCTGTACCAGCGCATCGGTGACGGCATCTGAGAGCACCTTGCGTTTCGAGATCGCCATCAGATGCGCCTGGCTCTTGCTGCGCGCGGTCTCGATCAGCGTCTCGTCGTCGACACGCATCGACAGCGACAGCACGGGGCCCGCGACCTCGATCACATCGTCGAGCGCCAGCGTGCGGATGGTCTGCGGCGGCGCGGTGTCGATCGGCGCGAGGCGATTGGAGAGCAGGGCCTTGGCCGAAATCTCGATATGCTGGATCAGGCACTGGAACACGTCGTCGAACAGGCCGATTTGTTCGTCGGAATAATCCACCGCGCCGTTGATGAAGAGGTCGGTGACGCGGCGCAGCGTCTCGACGCGGCGCGCCACGGTGCCGTGCGCAAGCGTCGATTGCAACTCGTCGAGCAGGTTTTCGGGGGCAAGGGCAGCTTTCGAATTCATTGTCTCTATCCTGGAGCGTTAGGCCGGCGGCACCTTCCTGGCCGCCGGAATTCAAAATGGCTTTTGGTGTCAGGCACTGGTGATGCGATTGCGGCCTCTCGCCTTGGCGGCGTAAAGCGCCTTGTCGGCGCGCGCGAGAAAATTGTCGGAAGTTTCATTTGGGCGCAGCGTCGCGACCCCGGCGGAAATCGTGACCCGCATGCCCGGCGAGAACGCGCTCCAGTCGAGCTCGGCGATGATGGTGCACAGCCGGTCCAGCATCCGCGCCGCGCTCTGCTCGGTGGTGTCGGGCAGCACCAGCAAGAATTCCTCGCCGCCATAGCGGCCGAAGCGGTCAATGGTGCGGATGTTGGCGAAGCTGGTGATGGCGAAGGTGCGCAGCACCTCGTCGCCGGTCGGATGGCCGTAGGCGTCGTTGATGCGCTTGAAATGATCGAGGTCGATCAGCGCAATGGAGCACGGCGAGTTGTGGCGCTCGCTGCGGGAAATCTCCTCTTCGAGCACGCGCATGATGCAGCGGCGGTTGAATGCGCCGGTCAGCTCGTCGAGCTCGGCCAGCTCCTCGATACGGCGATAGGCCTCCTTCAGCTTCTGCCCGCTCTGGTACAGCGAGTGCCGCATCGAGCTCGAGAAGATGCCGACGAACATGCAGCGCCCGATGGCCAGCGCGAACATCAGCATGGTCGCCAGCCGCTCCGGCATGTTGCCGGTGGGCATGCCGATCGGCTTGTCGGTGAACAGGAACAGGGCGGCAAGGCCCGCGGCCATCACCATCCACAGCGCGGCGGATTGCCGCGACGTCGAACGCAGCGAGCCGAAATTGAAGACCAAAAACAGCGTGCAGAGGAACATCACGCCGACTTCCGGCGCGATGTAGGTGAAGACCAGCATGATCGCCAGACTGACGAACAGCTGCGGCACCACGAAATAATGGTCCTTGAACCGCTCGGTGATGCCGGTCTCGGACAGCATCAGGTAGACCGCCACGCTCAGGAGGCCCGAGGCGACAAAGGCCGGCCCAACGGTTTGTGGGATGGTGCCCGCATAGGCGTAGAGCGAGAGCAGTGCGCCGTCGATCAGGTAGCTGGCGGCGATCATTCCCTGGATCTGGCGGCGTTGCCTCGCCCGGCGCGACAGCACCTTGGCGGTCGGTGCGGGACCGACGCCTTCCAGCTCTGCCGCAATCGGATTGAGGAACGGCGACGCCGTTGTGCCCATGTCTTCGCCACCGGTGCAAAATCAGCAGCAAAAATCTACGTGGTAAAGCCTTTAGGTTTGGTATCTTTTGGAACCCGAATCCGGCATCCGGCCAGGGTAACCCTAGTCTTTGATCGGCAAGGGGAATTTGCGGTAACCGGGAACGGCAGGCGGCGCGGAAAGGGGCAGTCCGCAACGCCCGTACTACTACTGTCTCGAAGCCTTTGCCTCCGATGTGTCGCGCGCCAATGCCGGCGCGAAGTGTGAGTAGTCGTATACCATGATACCGTCTTCGTCGTATTTTCCATCACCGCGCTACCGATTTTTCACGAAATGCCCGCCTTTGTGCGGTAAGTCACATATGTTGGCAGAGCATAGGGATAACCTAAAGAATCTTGCCTTTACTATCGAACCGCTAGCCAATCCCATCCGACCAACCCTGCGAGACGGCCATTGAGCGCTACTGCCGCTACGGACGAAGTCCTGATCGCCAGGATCGCGCAAGGCGACCGCCTCGCCATGCAGGTGCTGTACGGAAGGCACCATGTCAGGGTGTTTCGTTTCGGACTTCGAGTCGTCCGGGACGAACAGATTGCGGAAGACCTCATCAGCGAAGTCTTTCTCGATGTGTGGCGTCAGGCTGGAAAGTTCGAAGGCCGCTCCGCCGTCTCCACCTGGCTCCTGGCAATTACCCGGTTCAAGGCCCTCTCGGCGCTCCGGCGCCGGAAGGATGCCGAGCTGGACGACGAGGCCGCCAACGCGATCGAGGATACGTCCGACGATCCCGAAGTGGCGGTGGCGAAGAAGGATACGGGTGCAGCGTTGCGTAAGTGCCTGTCGGCACTATCGGCGGAACATCGGGAGATCATCGATCTTGTCTACTACCACGAGAAGTCCGTGGAAGAGGTGGCCAAGATCGTCGAGATTCCGGAGAACACGGTGAAGACGCGCCTGTTTTACGCGCGCAAGAAATTGGCTGAGCTGCTGAAAGCGGCCGGCGTGGAACGAGGCTGGCCATGATGGCATTGAGCAAGAAAATGCTGGAACGAGAGCCCAGTGAGATCGAGATGCTGCTGCCCTGGCATGCGGCCGGCACCTTGAACGCGCGCGATGCGCGCCGGGTCGAGGAGGCTCTCGCCCGCGATCCCGAGCTCGCCCGGCACTACGCGGTGATCCGCGAGGAATTTGCCGAGACCATCGGCCTGAACGAGAGCTTGGGTGCGCCCTCGGCGCGTGCGATGCAAAAGCTGTTCGCGGCGATCGACGCGGAGCCGGCGCGCAAGCCCTCCGCCTTCTCGAGCCTGTCTACGCGGATCTCCGGTTTTTTCGCTAGCCTGTCGCCGCGCACGCTGGCCTGGTCGGCGAGCCTTGGCGCGCTGGCACTGCTGCTGCAGGCGGGCGTAATCGGCGCGGTGCTGATCAAGAACCAGTCCTCGACCTTCGAGACCGCCTCGCTCAGCATGAACGAGCCGATCACACGCAATCTGGCCGGTGACGTCCGGCCGCCGCGCGCGCTGGTGCGCTTCACACCGGACGCGCGCATTTCCGATATCACGGCGCTGCTCGACAGCTATCGGGCCTCGATCGTCGACGCCAAGGGCGGCCTGTTCCGCCTGCAATTCGGCGACAGGGCGATGAGCAAGGACGAGGTCGCGGGCCTGATCTCCAGGCTGCAGGGCGAGAAGATCGTCAATCTTGCGGTGGCGGCGCAGTAAGGTTTTTGTCGCGCCAGGTTTTTCGCTGCGGCCCAGGCGAAGTGCGAGGTCCCATGCTGCGTGATCGTGCAAACTGGCGGATCAAGATGCGCCGCGCGGGGTGGGCAGCGACCGCTCTCGCGCTGTCGGTGGCCGCGGCCTCCGCGGCTCACGCGCAGGCGATCATGCGCGGACCCAACATCAACATCGGCGCGCGCGCGCCGGTCATCAATCCGCGTGTCGGCGACATCGGCCATAACGTCGTCATCAATACCACCGTCGCCCCCCGTGCACCGATGATCCGTACGCCGACGCTGACCGGGCGGCTTGCGGTGCGCCCGCAGTTTCCCTATCTGCGCACCTCGCCGAACCTCTATCCCGCCTGCGGCGGAGCAAGCCGTGGTGCCGACGGCGAGTGCGTTGATGTGCTCGTCACGGGCGACGGCAATGGCACTCCGCCCGGCAAGGGCAAAGGCAAAAGCGGCGGCCCGGGCCGCAACGCGGTGCAGGCGGCCGCCAATTTGCTCACGATCCCCAACGAGCTCGTCGCCGAAATCGAGAGCACCGAGGCGCAGGCCGACGAGATCGCCCGCCGTCACGGGCTGAGGCGCGTCGAGTCCCAGAACTTTCCGCTGATCGGCGCGACCATCGGCTTGTTCCGCATCACCGACCGCCGCAGTGTGGATGTGGTGCGCCGTGAATTTGCCGCCGAGGCCAGCGTCCACTCGGTGCAGCCGAACTACCGCTATGTCCTGCAGGAGCAGAAGGCGGCGTTGAGCGAAAAAGACTCCGTGCAATATGCGCTGGAGAAGCTGCACCTGCCCGAGGCGCATGCGCTCGCGCACGGCGCCAATATCAGGATTGCCGTCATCGATTCCGCAATCGACATCCGCCACCCCGAGCTCGCCAACTCGATCGTGGAAAGTTTTGACGCGCTCGGCAGCAGCGACGGTCCACATGTACACGGCACCGGCATTGCCGGCGCCATCGTTGCCCATGCGCGGCTGACGGGAAGCGCGCCCGCCGCGCAAATCCTGGCTATCCGCGCCTTCGGGGCAGGGACGGGCGGCGCGCAGAGCAATTCCTACGTCATCCTGAAGGCGCTCAATTACGCCGTGGTCAAGGGCGCGCAGGTCGTCAATATGAGCTTTGCCGGCCCGAAGGATGCGATCATCGAACGCGGGATCACGGCCGTCGCCATGCACAACATCGTGATGGTGGCCGCTGCCGGTAATGCCGGCGCGAAGTCGCCGCCGCTGTATCCCGCCGCCAATCCCAACGTGATCGCTGTCAGCGCCACCGACGCGCAGGATCATCTGTTCAGCGCCTCGAATCGCGGCGGCTACATCGCAGTCGCGGCCCCCGGCGTCGACGTCTTCCTGCCGGCACCGGATGACAAATACCAGATGACGTCAGGTACCTCGTTTTCCGCGGCCTATGTCAGCGGGCTTGCCGCGCTGATGCTGGAGCGCAATCCGGCATTGAAGCCGGACGATCTGCGCGCGACGCTGACGAAGACGGCGCGCGACTTGGGTTCACCAGGTCGTGATGATTTGTTCGGTGCCGGTGAAGCGGATGCCTTTGCCGCGGTCCAGGCGGTCACAGCCGAGCCTGCGCCGGTCGCGAACACGCCAGCCTCGCAAAACGCGTCAGAACGGCAGGAAAACCCGCCGGTTCGCGCGTTGGCGCCGCAGGTCTCCACGGTGGCGTCGGAAAAACCGGCCGCAAGTGAGCCCACTCAGGGCGCCGCACAGTAGCGTTTTGGGTCGAAAAGTTCCCTTCCCAAAAGTTAAAAAAATCGACCGTCGCTTTGAACGGGAGGAGTGCCTTCGGCGACCAATCCTGTGTGGGAGCGGAAATTCTCTCCCCATGGCTGTATCAGGCGCGAGCGCCCATCCACCCCAAGCGCCCATATGGCTTGACCCGTCCGGTTGTCCCCCCGGACGGGTCTTTTATTTTCGGCGCTGTGAACAGCCAGGAAAACCCGGAGAACTACGGGCCTCGCGCGCAAATTGCACAAGCTCACTGGACAACGAAAAACTTTTCCACAAAATAATCTCGTCACGAGCCGTTGATTCGTTGCGTTGCTGTTGCGTCCGTTTTTTCTCTTACGGGCAGATTTATGACACATCGCAGGGACGCAACGAGCCACGTGCTCGATCGCTGGCGCATGCTTGCAGAGCAGCGCCTGGAGCACCTTACCGAATTGTTCGAGAGCGGCCGCTGGCGCCGCTATCACAGCGAACGGACCTTTCTCGAAAACATCAAGGAAGCAAAGGACGCGGTGGAAACCTGGCGCAGCCTCGCCATCCCGAAGCCGATCCCGCCGCGCGCCGCCTCGCGGCCCGCGCCGGCGCCGCCGATCCAGCTTCGCAAGATCGAGCAGGCAGCCGCGATTGCGCGCAGGCCGATCGAATTGCTTGTCGCCACGGAAACCGAGATCGTTCCCTCGATGGAGGAGACGGTCGCGCCGGTGATCGATCTGCTCGCGCTGGAGCGGGCGCTCGAGGTTCCCGCGCTGGATTTTGCGGCGATCGAGCGGCGCTACCCGCTGCTCCGCAACGCGCTCTAATTTAGTCTAAATTAGCGCCGCACCGCGTTGCTGCCGATCACGATTTGGGCGTAGCGCTGCGCGCCGTCAGCCGAGAGGTCGGTCGTGACCGCGCGGCCATGATCGTGGCCCACCACCGCGCCGCGCGGCGTCTCCGAGATCATGTTGTTGTTGACGAGCGCGGTGCCGGCACCCGCCGCCACCGACACGCCGATACCGGCAAAAGTCTTGCGGATCACGTTGCCTGATATCGCGACGTCGCGCAGATAGTTGCCCCAGCCGGCGACGATGCCGAAGGAGGGGGCGTTCTCGATGACGTTGCCGGTCACCGACGTATCCGCTTCGACATAGATGCCGATGCCGGCGTCGTCGTCGGGCGCGGTCCCGGCCGGGCGCTTGGCAATGAGATTGCGGATGATGTTGCCCTGCACGACCGCAATCCGGCCGCCTTCGTTGAAATTGCAAACCGACACCCCAAATGCCGCGCCATCGACGGTGTTGTTGGCGATGACAGCACCCTCGAAGGAAAATTCCGAATAGAGTGCGACCTCGCGGACGTCGCTGACGCTGTTGCCGGTGATCTGGATGTTGGAGGCCGAATTGCCCCGCACCGCCGAATAATCGCAATTCCTGATGCGATTGTTGCGTACGATCACATTGCCGGCACGAAACGCGTTGATGGCGTTGCCATATTGCCCGGACCCGCCGGGGCCGGCCTTGATGTCCTCGATGCGGTTGTCGGCGACCAGCGTGCCGTCATCGCCGATCGCGGTGCGCAGGATCTCGATGCCGTTGTCGGCCGTCGCCCGAATGGTGTTGCGCGAGACGATCAGGCCCTGCGCGTCGAACGACACGATCGCGGTCCCGGCGATGCCGGTGATGATATTGTTGGAGATGTCGCCGGAGACCTGCTCGATCCAGATGCCGTTGCCGCCGCTATTGATGATCTCGCAATCGGTGATGCGGATGTCGCGGCCGCCGAGGCAATGGATCAGCCCGTGCCGCTGCGGCAGGGGAATATTGCCGCCGTCGAGCGTGATGCCGCCGAGACCGATATGGCCGGCGCCTTCGCCCAGAAACATCGCGCCGCCGCCGCCGAACAGAAGCTTCGTCGCGCCGCGAACGCCAACGAGTTGCGCGCCTTCCGCAAGGCGCAGCATGCCGGTGCGATAGATGCCTGGTGGTAGCGCCAGCGGCATGCCAGCACGCGCGGCCTCGTCGATGGCGCGCTGCAGGGCGCGGGTCTGGTCGTCGGGACTGCCGGGCCGCACGCCATATTGCGTGGCGTCGCGCCCGAGCGCGGAGGTGAGTTGCGCCGCGCGCGCAGCCTCGGGCGAGGCGGCGAGCGCGCCCGCGACGCCGGCGGCGGAAGCTCCGATGAGATGGCGGCGATTGAGGTCCATGACCGTCTTCCCGCGGCTAAAAGCGATGGGGGGAGTATCCCAGAAATGTCGACGCACGCTGCCAAAGCCAGCCGCGGTCCGCGCGTTTGTTGGGGGTAGGGTTAACGGGCCGTCAGGCCGAGGCAGCCTCGCGCACCGCGCTTCGCGTAAGCTTCACGAGTTCCGCGAGCATGGCCTCGCCGGCATCGACCAGCTCTTCCAGCGCGATGCGGCCCGGCTTCGCCGCGCCATCGCGTGCAAGCAGGGGAATGTGGATGAACGCGGCGAGTCGAGGGCCGCCATCCCTCCGCGTCGCCTCGATCGCGCGCCAGCTCAGATAATTGCAGAGATAGGCCCCGGCATCGCGCGAGGCACGCGCGTCGATCCCGGTCGAAAGCGCCGCGCGCAGCAGTTTTGCGGTGTGCGGGCCGAACATCTGGGCGTCGCGGTCGCCCGCGATCGATCCCTTGCCTATGCGCGTGCCGTCGGCGTCGGGAAAGATAGTCGTGACCGCGTTGCGGGCACGCGTCTCGATGCGCAGATGCGCGGTCCGATCGGCGAGGCCGAACATCAACAGCGCATGAGGCCGCCGCTTTGCCAGCAGTTGCGGCAGCTCGCGATCGACCGTGGCGTAGGTGACATGAAAAATGTGGCTGGAGAGTTCGATGTCGTCGAAGGCGGGACGGCGCAGGCGCAACAGCCGCTCGACCAGCGGCATGGTCGGATTATGGGGCGCGCCGGGAAACGGACCGAAGCCCGTGACGAGAATGCGCAGCCTGTCGGCCATCACAACAACTCCATGATCTGCTCGGCAGCAACGGCCGGCGTGAGGCGGCCATCGGCGACCTCACTCTCGATCTTCTTCACCCTGGCGCGGGTGGAGGCGTCGGCGCGCAGCCGCGACAGCATCCGCTGCTCCAGCATCGACCACATCCACTTCACCTGCTGCTCGCGCCGCCTTGCCGCGAAATCGCCCGACGCGTTCATCGCAGTGCGATGGTCGAGGATCTTCTGCCAGAGTTTTGCGATGCCGTCGCCGGTCAGTGCCGAGTAGGTCTCGACTGGTGGCTGCCAGTGCTGCGAGCGCGGCGTCAGGATATGCAGCGCGCTGCGATAGTCGGCGGCCGCATGTTGCGCGCGCTTGAGATTGTCGCCGTCGGCCTTGTTGATCGCGATCATGTCGGCGAGTTCGACCAGGCCCTTCTTGATGCCCTGCAATTCGTCGCCCGCGCCCGGCAGCATCAGCGCCAGGAAGAAGTCGGTCATGTCAGAGACCGCGGTCTCGGACTGGCCGATGCCCACGGTCTCGACCAGGATCACGTCGAAGCCCGCCGCCTCGCACAACAGCATGGCCTCGCGGGTCTTCGCGGCGACGCCGCCGAGCGTACCGGACGAAGGCGAGGGGCGGATGTAGGCGTGATCGGAAGCCGCGAGCCGCGCCATCCGCGTCTTGTCGCCGAGGATCGAGCCGCCGGTGCGGGCCGAGGAGGGGTCGACCGCCAGCACCGCAACCTTGTGGTCCTGCTCGATCAGATACATGCCGAGCACATCGACGGTGGTCGATTTGCCCACGCCAGGCGAGCCGGTGATGCCGACCCGGATCGCGTTGCCGGTTACCGGCAGCAACGCCTGCACCAGGTCGCGCGCGGAAGCCTGGTGGTCCGCGCGGCGGCTCTCGATCAGCGTAATCGCGCGCGCGAGCGCAGCGCGGCTGCCGGCGCGAAGGTCCTTGGCAAGGGCTTTGATACTGGGAGCCTTTGGCGGGGTCATGGCTTGGTGTACACCGGGGATGCGACGCAGGCGAGGGGCCCGCAACAGAGCTATCCCCTATCATTTTCGCGGTCGGGAATCGGGTGGGCTGTCCGTCGTGATGGCAGCAAGATCGGGCTCCAACTTCTGGAGCCGACATGACTCAAGCCTATTATAGCGCCGTGCTGGATCATCCGCTGAAAACCGTGTGGGCCTTGATCCGCGACTTCAACAACTACCCCGCCTATATCGAGGGGGTGAGCGAAAGCGTGATCGAGGACGACAGGCGTGGCGATGAGGTCGGCGCCATCAGGCGCTTTTGTTATCGCGGCAACTGGGTCCGGCAGCGCCTGGACGGCCATTCCGACGAACTATATTTCATGGCTTACGCCGGCATCGAACCACTTCCGTTTCCGCCCGGGCCGCTGCCGGATCAGCCGTCGCCGACGCGTTACGAAGGCACGATACATCTTCTGGAGATCGTCGAAGACAACCGGACTCTCATTGAGTGGGCGGTCGATCTCGACACTGAGCCGCAGGATGCGGCTCGTCGGCGAGCGCAGTTTCAGTCTTGGATACCCGAATGGACCCACTCCCTGCGGCGGGCCTTGGCGCGACAGGCCGGCGATACGCAATAAAGCAAATCTACTGGTCGTCTGCGTCGCCCTTCGGACGCGCGCCGCCGAAAATCCGCGCGCCCTCCGGCGTCAGATAGGGCTTTAGCGTCTCCCACGGCACGAAGGCGACATACTGGCCTTCGGCATAGGGGCCGACAGCATAGGGCGGATAATGGAAGGTCAGGCCGGAGCTCTTGCCGGCTTCGGTTGAGGGCGCGAGCGTCACCGCGCCGATCTTGAGCAGTTTGGGCTCGACGCCCTTGAACCATTCCGCGGTCGCGGTCTCGCTGGCATCGCGCTTCTTCTTCTCGATCCTGAGCGAGGCGATGATCGCCTTCTGCAGCGCCGTCATGGTCGGGCCGTTGTCGGCGGACTCGGTGAAGAACGGGCGGATGCTGATGCGCTTGTTCTCGGCTTTGTCCCACAGGATGGTGTTGACGTCGGTGTTGGGATGCGCGCCGTGGGTGTCCATGTAGTCGTCGCGGACAACGCTGACATAGCGCTCGGCGACCATGGAACGGATGTTGTATTTGCGCTCGAACGCCCAGGCGCCGTCGCGGAAGAGCTGCGGATCGTCCTTCTTGTCCTTGGCGGCATCGGCGGCATTCTTGTCCAGCCACTTCCTGCCTTCGGCAAGGCAATCCGCTGATAGCGCGGGATCGGCCTTGATCTTGTCGTCGAGGAAGACATTGGCCTCGACCAGCTTGTTCTTGAGCGCGGCATCCGGCTTGGGGTCGGCGGCCTGCAATGGCGACCACAGGGCCATCGCCGCAAGAAGTCCAATGGCGGCAATCCGTATCAATCCCGTCCGCTGCATGTTCACGTGGTCCTGCTTTCCCGTCAGTTCATCCGCTTGGCGGATTCAGCATTCATTTGCTGAACTTCCGCTGAATGTCCAATCCGGCGGGTGCAGGTCCTCATGAAAGCTTATTCGGCCGCCTCGCTATGGCCGAGCCGGGCGTTGAGCTTGTGGATCAGCTCCTCGGCGGCGTCCGAGATCACGGTACCGGGGGGGTAGATCGCCTCCGCGCCGGCCTTGTAGAGCGCGTCGTAATCCTGCGGCGGCACCACGCCGCCGACGATGATCATGATGTCCTCGCGGCCCTGCTTCTTCAGCGCGGCCTTCAGCTCCGGCACCGCGGTGAGGTGGGCGGCAGCGAGCGACGATACGCCGAGGATATGCACGTCGTTCTCGACCGCCTGGCGGGCGGCTTCGTCCGCGGTCGCAAACAGCGGTCCGATATCGACATCGAAGCCGACATCGGCAAAGGCCGATGCAATCACCTTCTGGCCACGGTCGTGGCCGTCCTGGCCGATCTTGGCGACGAGGATGCGCGGCCTGCGTCCCTCCGCCTCCTCGAAGGCGTCGATCAGCGCCTGAACCTTCTCAACCTTGTTCGACATCGCGGACGCCTCCCGCTTGTAGACGCCGGTGATGGATTTGATCTCGGCGCGGTGGCGGCCGAACACCTTTTCCATCGCGTCGGAAATTTCGCCGACCGTTGCCTTGGCGCGCGCCGCGTCGATCGCGAGCGCCAGCAAATTGCCTTCGCCACCGGCCGCGCGGGTCAGCGACGCCAGAGCCGCGTCGACATCCTTCTGGTTGCGCTCGCCGCGCAACCGCTTCAGCTTGTCGATCTGCAGCCGGCGCACGGTGGAATTTTCGACCTTCAGAATTTCGATCGCCGCCTCGTCTGATGGCTTGTACTTGTTGACGCCGATCACCGCCTGCCGGCCGGCGTCGATACGCGCCTGCGTCTTGGCGGAAGCTTCCTCGATGCGCAGCTTCGGCACGCCGGCCTCGATTGCTTTCGCCATGCCGCCGAGCTCTTCGACTTCCTGGATGTGGCCCCAGGCTTTGCCGGCGAGGTCGCGGGTCAGCCGCTCGACATAATAGGAGCCACCCCAGGGATCGATGATCCTTGTGGTGCCGCTTTCCTGCTGCAGGAACAGTTGCGTGTTGCGGGCGATGCGCGCCGAGAAATCGGTCGGCAGCGCCAGCGCCTCGTCGAGCGCATTGGTGTGCAGCGACTGGGTGTGGCCCTGGGTTGCCGCCATCGCCTCGATCGTGGTGCGCACGACATTGTTGAAGACGTCCTGCGCGGTGAGCGACCAGCCCGAGGTCTGGCAATGCGTGCGCAGCGACAGCGAGCGCGGGTCCTTCGGGTTGAACGGTTTCAGCAGCTTCGCCCAGAGCAGCCGCGCCGCCCGCATCTTGGCGACTTCCATGAAAAAATTCATGCCGATCGCCCAGAAGAACGACAGCCGCGGCGCGAAGCGGTCGACGTCGAGACCGGCGGCGAGGCCGGCGCGCAGATATTCGACGCCGTCGGCGAGCGTATAGGCGAGCTCGAGGTCCTGCGTCGCACCAGCCTCCTGCATGTGATAGCCGGAGATCGAGATCGAATTGAATTTCGGCATCCGCTGCGAGGTGTAGGCGAAGATGTCGGAGATGATCCGCATCGAGGGCGAGGGCGGATAGATATAGGTGTTGCGCACCATGAACTCTTTCAGAATGTCGTTCTGAATGGTGCCCGACAATTTCTCCGGCGGCACGCCCTGTTCCTCGGCGGCGACCACGAACAGTGCGAGGATCGGCAACACCGCGCCGTTCATGGTCATCGACACGCTCATCCGGTCGAGCGGGATGCCGGCGAACAGCGTGCGCATGTCGTAGATCGAGTCGATCGCGACGCCGGCCATGCCGACGTCGCCGGAGACGCGCGGATGATCGGAATCATAGCCACGGTGGGTGGCGAGGTCGAACGCCACCGACAGGCCCTTCTGGCCAGCGGCGAGGTTGCGACGGTAGAAGGCGTTGGAATCTTCGGCCGTGGAGAAGCCGGCATATTGCCGGACGGTCCAGGGCTGGTTGACATACATGGTCGGATAGGGGCCGCGCAGGTAGGGCGCGATCCCCGGCCAGGTCTCGAGGAAGTCGACGCCTTCGAGATCAGCCTCGCCGTAGGCCGGCTTGACCAAAATGCCTTCCGGCGTGAGCCAGGGTTGTGCGTCGCCCGCGGGCATCCCGGCAGCGGCTTTTTCGAAGGCGATATCGGCAAAGTTCGGAATGCGGCTCATAGCGTTCATCTTATCATATTCGGAAGCAGCGCTACCCCGTTAATCATGATCCGGGTGCTGGTGGCTGACGATGGTTGCCATCTTCTCCGGGCCGTAATTCTGCATCGTGGTGTGGCTCGGCAGATTGGAGATGCCCACGACCCAGCCGAGCCGGGATTCGGTGCCATATTGCAGCGTCGGGATCACCCGGTCCGGCCGGTCGAAGGCGCCGGTCATGATCTCGATCCGCGGGCCGTCGATGCGGCGGAAGCTCAAGGGGGTGCCACAGTCCGCGCAGAAATCGCGCTCGGCGATCGACGAGGATTTGAACGCCGCCGGCTTGCCCTTGGTCCAAACGAAGTCGGCGTGCTCGATGTCGGCAAAGGAGGCGAACGGCGCGCCTGCCGCCTTCTGGCACATCCGGCAATGGCAGATGCTGACCCGGGCGGGAACCGCCTTCAGGGCAAAGCGGATCGCGCCGCATTGGCAGCCACCGGTCAGAACGGGCTTGGTGTCCGCATTCATATCCGCTCCATCAGCTCATAGGCCTTTTGCAGCAGGGGAAGCGCATCGCCGCCGGCAACGATGAAATCGCCAACGCCGGCTTCGCGCAACGCCGCCTCCTGTTCACCAGGCCGGCCTGCCAGATAGATATGCTTGCTTCCGGCGGCTTGAAGAGCCTGCGCCGCTTTGACGGCGTGCTGGGCATAGACCTTGTCGGAGGAACAGAGGCAGACGAGCGCGCTACCCGAGGCCTTGCAGGCCGCGGCGAGCGACGCGGGATCGGAAAATCCCTCGCTGTCGATCGCGGCGATGCCGCCAGCCTCGAAGAAGCTCTTGGCAAAGGTCGCGCGCGCGGTGAAGTCGGCCGCAGTGCCGAGATTGGCAAGGAACACGCATGGCCGCTTGCCGGTACTTTTCAGAATCTGATCCGAGCGGTCGCGCAAGAGTTCGAAGGGCGCGGCCAGCCGCAGCGCCGCGAGTGGTTCGAACTTGATCGGCTCGCTTGGAGGGGTGAACACAATGGGCTGCACCTTCTCCACCGCAACCTGTGCCTCGTGGAGATTGGGAAACTCGCTGGCGCCGGTCAGCACGTCCTTGCGTCTCGAAACATTGGCCTCGCGTGCCTTGCGCGTTGCGGCGACCTTGCCCTGGATCAAGCCTTGTTGGAGCGCGGCGAAGGCGCCGCCGGCCTTTTCGATCTCCTGGAACAACGACCAGGCGGCTTCACACAGCTCTTGTGTCAGGCTTTCGATGCCGCCCGAGCCCGCCGCGGGATCGGAGACCTTGGCGAGGTTGGATTCTTCCAGCAGCACCAGCTGCGTGTTGCGCGCCACCCGACGCGCAAAGGCATCCGGCAATCCCAGTGCAAGGGTGTGCGGCAGCACGGTGATGGCATTGGCACTGGCCAAGCCCGCCGAGAAGGTCGCCATGGTCGCGCGCAGCATATTCACGTAGGGGTCGCGCTGGGTCAGCGTGCGCCACGCGGTTTCGGCGGCGACGAAGACCGGCTTCGGCGCGAGCCCGCAGGCTTGCTCGACCCGCGCCCACAGAGGCCGTAGCGCGCGGAACTTCGCCATGGTCAGGAACTGGTCGGCATCCGCGATCAAACGGAACGAAATCCCCGCGCGCGCCGCATCGAGCGCGATGCCACCGGCTTCCAGCAGGCGCAGGTAAGCGACCGCGAGCGAAAGCGCGAACGCCAATTCCTGTGCTTCCGAGCCGCCGGCATCATGCACCGGGCGTCCATCGGCGAGGACGAACGGCCCCTTGAAGCCGCGGCTCATCAATCCGCTCACCACCCCGGCAAAGGCCTTTTCCATCTCGCGCCAATCGGAAGGGGCACTGCCGCGCACGGCCATGGTGGAGAGGGCCTGATAGTTGAAGCGCGCCTCGACCTTGGCGGGATCGACGCGTTGCTGTTCGATGAGATCGGCAAAACTCTCGCCGGCATTGCCGCGACCGAGCACCGGATGCAGCGCGATCGAAATCCCGGCATCGAGGATGACGCCGTCGAACAGCCGCTTCATCGTTTCGCGCGCGTTATCGGCGACACCAAAGCCGCGTGCGCCCGGTCCACCGGCAAACTCGATCTCAAGCCCGGTTGCGCCGTTCTCGAGTTCATTCACGGCGATCGCGTTGGCTTTTGCCGCATCGGGATGATCGATCCGTTGTATGATCTGCCAGGGCGCGGCCGCGGCGCGGCCGGCGACGAGCCCGGCGCCTTTGGCGCGGGTGTAGATCGGTTCGATCTTCAACCCGTCATAGGTCTTGGCAACAAGCTTTTCGAAGGGCGCGCCCTTCAGCACGCCATCGACCAGCTTGCGCCAATCATCCTCCGTCGCTGGCGGGAAGTCGGCGGCGAGCCGCAGATCGTCAGTCGCAGATGTCATCAGCCCAATGGTCTCCCGCCGCGCCATTCTGATTGGTCTTTGTTGGCGCATGATCTACCCGGAAAAACCGGTACCCACTTTTCCGGATCATGCGCTGGCCGGAAATTGCCACGTCGCCGCGGCCAAGCCAAACCCTGTTTTCGGCCCTAATCCATATCCGGCAACCGCTCGATCCCCTCGGTCGAGAGATCCCTGAGCGCGTCGTCGACGCGGCGGCCGCGGATCACGCGATCGGGCGCGATCTCGGCGAGCGGCACCAGCACGAAGGCGCGTTCGAACAGGCGAGGGTGCGGCAGCGTCAGTTCCGGCTTGTCGATCGAGACGCTGTCATAGGCGATCATGTCGAGGTCGAGCGTGCGCGGGCCCCAGCGCCGCTCCTTCGCGCGGTCGCGGCCGAATTTCTGCTCGACCTTGTGCAGAACGAACAGAAGCGCATGCGGATCGAGGCTGGTGTCGATCTCGATGCAGGCATTGATGAAGCGCGCCTGGTCCTCTTCGCCCCACGGCGGGGTCGCGTAATCGGAGGAGCGCGCCAGCAGCGCCGCCTGTGCCATGCCGCAGATATTCGCAATCGCCTTTTTGAACGTCGCGCGGACGTCGCCGACATTGCCGCCGAGCGCGATGAGTGCGCTAGCCATGCGTGGGTGGATGCCGGTTGCGCGTCAGCACGACGCCGACATCCTCGAAGATCGCGGCGATCGGCGCGTGCGGCTTGTGCACGGTGACCTTGACCGCGCGGATGCGGGGAAAGGCGGCGAGGATCGCGTCCGCGACCGCGCCGGCGGCGCGCTCCAACAGCTTGTAATTGGTGCCCCTGAAGGCCTCGGTCGCGGTCGCGACCACGTTGGAATAGGACACGGTGTCGGCGAGGCGATCGGTGCGCGAGGATTCGGACAGGTCGGTGAACAGCTCGATGTCGATGACAAAGCGCTGACCAACCTCGGTCTCGTGCTCCATCACGCCATGGCGGGCATGGATGACGATCCCGGTGATGAAGATCGTGTCCGTCATCGCTTGTCCTCGATGGCGGCGGCGACGCGCAGCGCCTGCACGGTTTCGGCCACGTCATGGGTACGGATGATCCGTGCGCCGCGCTGGGCCGCGATCACATGCGCTGCGATCGAGCCCGGAAGCCTTTGATGCGGCTCCGACGGCGAGACCGACGCGATGAATACCTTGCGCGAGGCACCGACAAGGATTGGCAGGCCAAAGGCCTCGAGATCGCCGAGCCGAGCCAGCGCGATCAGGCTCTGCTCCTGGGTCTTGCCGAACCCGATGCCAGGATCGAGCACGACGTTCTCGCGGGCGATGCCGGCGCGCGTGGCGATGTCGAGCGAGCGGGTGAAGAAGGCGGCGATCTCCTGCATGATGTCGATGGAGGGGTCGGCGCGCTCGCGGTTATGCATCACGATCACGGGCGCATGGCGCGCGGCAAGCAGGCTCGCCATGCCGCTGTCGCGCTGCAAGCCCCAGACGTCATTGGCGATCACGGCGCCCCGGTCGAGCGCCCAGGCCACCACCTCGGGCTTCATGCTGTCGATGGAGACGGGAATGCCGAGCGCGACAATGTCGGCAAACACCGGCTGCAGCCGCCGCAATTCCATGTCGGCGGAGACGGGTTGCGCCCCGCCATAGGGGCGGGTGGATTCGGCGCCGATATCGATGATGTCGGCGCCCTCGGCGACCAGGCGCTGGGCCTGCGCAAGGGCGCGGTCGGGTGACAGGAATTTGCCGCCATCGGAAAACGAATCCGGCGTCACGTTGAGCACGCCCATCACGGCCGGCATCGGCCGCGACAATAGCTTCCGCAGCACCGGGTGAAACACGGGGGCGGCCGCGACAGCGTGTCTGGACGTCGCTTTGACCATGGAGTCGCTTTGCGCGGTCCCCGCATGGGAGTCAAGACCGGCCGTAGCCAGTGCTAATAACTGATTTTCGGCTGCAGCTTGCGCGCCTGCGCGATCAACTGCTCGACCGACTTTTCGGAGGGCAAAACGCGGACCAGTTTTCGCTTGGTGTTCACTTCTTTCATATTTTGCGCAAGCCGCGCCGGGTTGCGCAGCGCCAGTTCGCGAACCGTGGTGACGCCGGCCGCGCGCACCAGCCCGACCTTGGCCTTGCCCATGCCGGGAATCCGCATGTAGTCGGACACATTCGCCCATTCCAGAAACTGCTGTTCGCTGATGCCGGTCTTGGCCGCGAGCGCCTTGCGTCCCTTCACGGTACGGGCGGCCTCGAGCAGCGCGTCGGTGGTGCGAATGCCAAGCGATTTGAGCTTGGTTGCGGAAAAGGCAGTCATGCCTTCAATCTCGGAGATTGGATATGTCATGATTCTCGGTATGGAAAGAAGGTGCTTTAAGCGAATTGGCTGAGCCCCGGTGTCCCCGCGATGATCTCGCCCATTTGATCCGCTCCGATTTTGTCCCGGCCGAATCTGAAAAGTTCACGGGCGATACTTTGAATCTCTCCCATGCCAAGTCCAAGACCCATCAGCCTGGTGCCTACCGCCATCAGGCCGCCACCCATTAATCTGGCGAGACCACCGCTGTTGTTCGAAGCCACAATTGCTGCTTCGGCACCCGGTATGATGTCAATCAGTGCCTGAACTTTGTCGGAAGGCCCTTCGTTGCGAAGGAAGTTCAGGATAATGCCGACGGTTTTTTCAGCGACAGCACTATCGATGCCGGCCTTTGTGGCCAGCCGCCCAATCAACTCGTCCATCTTTTCCCCGCCATCAACCGGTTAATTTACCGGGTCTTACTCAGCCAAAAACATCTTGAGCTTCAAAAAAACGAAATACAAGCGATCCTCACAAATGTGGCCGCGATTCATCTTCAATCGATTGCGAGTGTTGCACCAATGCAAGATCAGTGTTGAAAACGATAGCGATTGGTGGTGTACGAGGCGGTCGCTTCGACTTTCGCCGCAAAAAGCACACGATGCTTTTATGCTGCGCGGCAAAGAACCGCCCGTTAGAGGGGATATTGACCGGTTCAATCGCGTTGCGAGATGAAGTATAAGCATATTCTCAACTGCCAGGTTGAGAACGGACGGAGCAGGATGGTAGCGTCGAACAACAATGTGGCGGATACCGCCGACAAAATCTTCGTCGGCAAGGGCGATGAGACGGCTTGGCTGACGCTTGCGCTTGCAAACCGCCATGGGCTGGTGACCGGCGCGACCGGAACCGGCAAGACGGTCACCTTGCAGATCATGGCGGAAGGTTTTGCGCGCGCCGGTGTTCCTGTCTTCGCCGCGGATATCAAGGGAGACCTCTCCGGCATCTCCGAAGTGGGAGAGCCGAAGGATTTCATCCTCAAGCGCGCCGCCGAGATGGGCCTGACCTTCCAGGCCGATCAGTTCTCGACGGTATTTTGGGACGTGTTCGGCGAGCAGGGGCATCCCGTGCGCGCTACCGTCACCGAGATGGGACCGCTATTGCTGGCGCGCATGCTCGATCTCAACGATGTGCAGGAGGGCGTGCTCAACGTCGCCTTCCGCGTCGCCGACGACAATGGGCTCGCGCTGATCGACATGAAGGATCTGCGCGCGCTGCTCGATGCGATCGTGCCCGAGGCCGGCAAGAAGGCGGCCGATGCAGAGAACGATCCGCTGGCGCCGATCCGGAAAGCCGCGCAGGGTTTTGGCAATGTCACCCGCGCCACCGTCGGCACCATCCAGCGCCAGCTCTTGGTGTTGGAAAACCAGGGCGGCACCAAATTCTTCGGCGAGCCGGCGCTGACGCTGAAGGACTTCATGCGCACCGACCCCGACGGCCGTGGCATGGTCAATATCCTGGTGGCTGACAAGCTGCTGCAGAACCCGCGGCTCTATGCGACCTTCCTGCTCTGGATGCTGTCGGAGCTATTCGAGGAGCTGCCTGAGGCGGGCGACCTGCCGAAGCCGAAACTGGTGTTCTTTTTCGACGAGGCGCATCTGTTGTTCAACGATGCGCCGAAGGCGCTCATGGACAAGATCGAGCAGGTGGTGCGGCTGATCCGCTCCAAGGGCGTCGGCGTCTATTTCGTCACGCAGAATCCGATCGACGTGCCGGACCGCGTGCTCGGCCAGCTCGGCAACCGCGTGCAGCATGCGCTGCGCGCCTTCACTCCGCGCGACCAGAAGGCGGTCGCGGCCGCGGCGCAGACATTCCGGCCCAATCCGAAGCTCGATACCACCAAGGTCATCATGGAGTTGGGGAAGGGCGAGGCGCTGGTCTCGTTCCTGGAAGGCAATGGCACGCCGGCGATGGTCGAGCGCGTGATGGTGCGTCCGCCGTCAGCGCGGATCGGGCCGATCACGTCGCAGGAGCGCAAGGCAATCATGGACGCGAGCCCGGTGAAGGGCAAATACGACACCGCTGTTGATGCGGAGTCCGCCTACGAGATCCTGCAGAAGCGCGTCGCAGGAACGGCGGCGACGGCGGAGGACGGCGCGTCCGACGGCGGAATCTGGGGCCATGTCGGCGCGATCGTCAGCACGATCTTCGGCACCAATGTGAAGCGTGGCCGGCTGTCGACGGGTCAGTTGATCACGCGCAATATCACGCGCTCCGTCACCGACAAGGTGGTCGGCGGAATGGTCGCCGATGTTGGCAAGTCGATCGGCGGACAGCTCGGCGGCTCGATCGGCCGCTCGCTGGTGCGCGGCGCGCTCGGCGGCCTGTTGCGGCGATGAGCGCTATCGCCAGGCTCATCGTCGCGTGACACCCAATCAATCGAAGGTGCTGAGATGGCCGTCGCTGCGCGCGCCGCTCGAAGTGCTGTTCCTGTTCTGCTGCATCGTGCTGACCGCCTTCGTGCTCGTGCCGGAGATTTTTGGCAGCGGCAAGACCAAGGACTATCCGCTCTGGTACTGGGCCGGACAGCAGGTGCTGCACGGTCAGCGCCTCTATCCCGTCGATAGCCGCTATTTCGAGTTCATCTATCCGCCGCTGTCGGCGGTGCTGCTTGCGATCCCGGCCTGGTTCGGCAAGGTCGCGCTTTATCTCTGCCTCTGCCTCATGAACGTGATCGCGTGGTGGGTGACGATCCTCTACGTCAACGCCATGGCCGGATCACCGCGCACGCCCGGCATGTGGCTGTTCGCGCTGCCGGGATTTGCCACCGTTACTTTCGTGTTCGACATGTTCGATCTCGGCCAACCCAACCTCGTGCTGCTCGCCTTGATGCTGTACGGCTTCTGGTCGATGCAGCATGGAAGGCCCTGGATGGCGGGCTGCATGTTTGCGCTCGCCACCGCCATCAAGGTGTTTCCGGTCGCGGTGCTGCCCTATCTGGTCTGGCGCCGGCAATGGGTGGCGCTCGCGAGCATGCTGGTCTTTCTCGGCGTGTTTCTGTTCGTCGTCCCTGCGCCGGTGCGCGGCTTCCAGAACAACATTGCGGAGCTGAAGACCTGGTATCAGGGCATGGTCGCCTCGAGCTCGGAGAAGGGTTTTGGCCAGCGCGACGAGCAGAACTGGTCCTGGGTCAATCAGTCCATCATCGCGATGACCCATCGCCTGACCCGGCCGATCAATTACAACCAGGACGATCCGACGCGGCCGGTGCGGACGATGAATGTCGTCGATATCTCCTTCAAGGCGACGAACTGGCTGGTGGCGCTGATCTCGCTTGCGATCGGGCTGGGCTATGTGGCTGTCATGCCGCCGGCCTCGCGCCGGACGGCGCGTTCGGATGCCGAGGAGATCTGCCTCTTGTTCTGCCTGATGACAGTGGCGTCGCCACTCGCGCGACAATATTACTTCATGTGGCTGATCTTCCCGATGACCGTGCTGATGCACCGCGGCGCCTATGATGCGCGGCCGAGGGTGCGGCTCTGGACCTGGCTCGCGCTCGGCGCCGCCGGCCTTCTGATGGCGCTGTCGTTTCCGGTGTTCCCGCGGGACTTGCAGGCCTGGGGCAACAATTTTGCCGCCACCGTGATCATCGCCGGCACCTTGGCCTGGCACCTTCTGCACCCGCTCCCGCAGGATGCGGCTAGCTCGCCGCCTCCGGCAGAGCTAAAACCCACTTCATAGAAACCCGTCAGGGGAACGAGAAAATGCCGAACGCCCAGACTCAGAAGGTGCTCGACCGCATCGACGCCGATTTCGACAACAGCCTTGAGCGGCTGTTCACGCTGTTGCGGATCAAGTCGATCTCGGCCGACCCAGCGTTTGCGCAGGACTGCAAGGCCGCCGCCGAACACCTTGCGAAGGACTTCGCCTCGCTCGGCTTCGAAGCCGAGGTGCGGCCGACCGCAGGCCACCCCGCGATCCTGGCCAAAAGCAATGGCAAGGGTAACGGCAAGACGCAGCCGCATGTGCTGTTCTACGGGCACTATGATGTGCAGCCGGTCGACCCGCTCAATCTCTGGCATCGTCCGCCGTTCGAGCCTGCGGTGACCGACCATGCCGACGGCCGCAAGATCATCGTCGCGCGCGGTGCCGAGGACGACAAGGGCCAACTCATGACCTTTGTCGAGGCCTGCCGCGCCTGGAAGTCGGTCACGGGCTCGCTGCCGCTCGACGTCACCATGCTGATCGAAGGCGAGGAGGAGGTCGGCTCGAAGAATTTCGTGCCGTTCCTCGAGGCCAACAAGGAAGAGCTGAAAGCCGATTACGCCCTGGTCTGCGACACCGGCATGTGGGACCAGGATACGCCGGCGATCACCACCTCGCTGCGCGGGCTCGTCTATGACGAGGTCAAGATCAAGGCCGCGAACCGCGACCTGCATTCCGGCGTGTTCGGCGGCGGCGCGCGCAATCCGATCCGCGTGCTGACCTACATTCTCGGCGGCCTGTTCGACGACAACGGCCACATCACCATTCCCGGCTTCTATGACGGCGTGAAGGATCTGCCGCCGGATATCTTGGAGCAGCGCAAGAAACTGAACCTCACACCCGAGACATTCCTGAAACCCATCGGGCTTTCAATTCCGGCCGGCGAGAAGGATCGCCTCCTGGTCGAGCAGCTCTCCTCGCGTCCGACCTGCGACATCAACGGCATTGTCGGCGGCTATATCGGCGAGGGCTCCAAGACGGTGATTCCCGCGGAAGCCTCGGCAAAGGTCTCGTTCCGCCTGGTGGAGGGCCAGGACCCCGCAAAGATCCGCAAGGCCTTCCGCGACTATGTCACCGCGCGCATTCCCGGCGATTGCAAGGTCGAGTTCGGCGACCATTCGTCCGCGCCCGCGATCGCTCTGCCCTGGGACATGAAGGCGCTCGCCGCCGCCAGGAAGGCGCTGACGGAGGAATGGGGCAGGGAGGCGCTCGTGGTCGGCTCCGGCGCCTCGATCCCGATCGTCGCCGATTTCAAAAAGACGCTCGGCCTCGACTCCCTCCTGGTCGGCTTTGGTCTCGACGACGACAACATCCATTCGCCGAACGAGAAGTACGACCTGAAGAGCTTCCACAAGGGCATCCGCTCCTGGGCGCGGATCCTGGCGGAGCTCGCGGAACTGCCGCGCTAGTTGCGAATAGTGAAGCCGATTCGTAGGATGGGTTGAGCGCAGCGAAACCCATCATCTCTCGCCCGGGTCGCATGACCAGTTATCGTCGCAATTTTGTCGCCGGAGGTAGTTTCTTCTTCACCGTCAATTTGGCGGATCGACGGCTTTCCCTATTGACGGAACATGTCGACGAGTTGCGCGCAGCATTTCGTGAGACACGCCAGCGCCATCCGTTCACGACCGATGCGATCGTCGTGCTGCCCGATCATCTCCACGTGGTTTGGACGTTGCCCGAGGGGGACGCCAATTTTGCGACGCGCTGGCGACTCATTAAATCGACTTTTTCGCGCAGCATCCCGGCAGGCGAGTCGATTTCAAATAGCCGCCTCATCAAAGGTGAACGGGGCATCTGGCAGCGGCGCTTTTGGGAACATACAATTCGCGATGAAGACGATTTTGCGCGCCACGTCGACTACATCCCCATATCAATCCGGTCAAACATGGGCTTGTGACGCGGGTCCAGGATTGGCCCTATTCTTCGTTTCATCGCATGGTGAAGCTGGGCGTTTATCCGGAGGATTGGGCGGGCGACGTCTCGCCGAAAAATGGAGGCTTTGGAGAGCGTAGTTAGCGCTGGCGATGGGTTTCGCTGCGCTCAACCCATCCTACGGGTTCGCGGTCGCCCCGGACCGCAAACGAAAAAACGCCGCCCGGAATTGGGCGGCGTTTGATTCCGGAAAATGTAGAGGGTGTGTGAACCACACCTACCGCATTTGGGCGGATTCGTCCACGCCTTTCACTCCACTGGATAGGGTCCCTCGCTGAAGACACGGTCGTGATAGCCCTTGGCGCCGATCTCGCGCGCCAAGGGGCTGAGGACATCGCCGTCCGCCTTGAGCTGTGCGACGATGCTACGGAAATCGTGGCGCGGTTGCCAGCCGAGCTCGGCGCGGGCCTTGTCGTTGACATAGACGCGGTCGATGCCGGGGATCATCTTCCAGCCGCGGCGCGCATATTCAGCCTCGTAGTCCGGGACGCAGCGGCGGACCACTTGCGGCGCGGCGTTGCGCAGCTCCGCTAGATCATCGCGCGAGAACGGCGTTGTGGCACTGATGATGTATTTCGCGAAACCGACCGATGGCGCGCGCGTGGCCGCTGCGAGATGCGCGCTGACCACGTCCTCGATATCGACGCGGCGATGGAGAAGCTCGTTGGCCTTGCTGTTGGCGTCGGCATAGGCCTCGCGCACCGCGCGGCTGTCGTCCTCCTCGGGAAAGAAGCGCGACGTGCGCAGCACGATGGTGCGGAGCGGATGATTGCGCGCAAACAGCTGGCAAAGGTCCTCGGCCGCCGCCTTGGTGGCGCCGTAGATGTTCTTCGGCACCGGCGTGACGTCCTCGGTCACCCAGGCGGCCGGTTCGCCCGGCGGCGGCACCAAGGCATCGCCGAACACGCTGGTGGTGCTGGTGTAGACGAATGCCGTGACGCCTTCGCTCGCGGCTTCCTCCAGCAGATTGAGCGTGCCGGTGATGTTGACGTCGACAAAATCCTGCCGGCTGTGGGTCGCCACATGCGGCTTGTGCAGCGTCGCCGCATGCAGCACCGTCAACGCGCCCTTCATGCAGCGGCGCACAAGAGCACGATCGGCGATCGAGCCCACCCGATGGGTGAACGCGCCGGGCAGAATGTCTACGCCGACCACCTCGCGCCGTTGTCCCTGGAGGGTGCGAACCAGCGCCTCGCCGAGATGGCCGGAACTGCCGGTCACCAGAACTGTCACGGCAACAACCTGTCGGGTTTGCGGCCCGCCTCGGCTCAGGTCTTGTAGCTCGGATCGATGCGATCGAGCTTGCGCAGGAGCGCCGGCCAGACCAGTTGCGTGGAGCGCATTTCCATGCGCTCGGCGTTGTGGAACAGCTCCTCGTTCTTGTCGATCACGCTTCTCTCGACCGGGTAGGCCGGACCCATCATCATGGTGCGCACCTGCATCGAGCAGGCCCGTTCCAGATGATACATCCGCTCGAAGGCGGAAGCGACCGAGCGGCCGACGGTCAGCGTGCCGTGGTTGCGCAGGATCAGATGGTTCCTGTCGCCGACATCCTTCTGCAGCCGCGGCCGCTCGTCATGGTCCAGCGCCACGCCTTCGTAGTCGTGATAAGCGAGGTCGTGGGTGACGAAATGCGCGGTCTGGTTCAGCGGCAACAGGCCCTGCGGACAGCTCGACACCGCGGTGCCGTCGACCGTGTGCAGATGGAGCACGCAGCCGGCGTCCTCGCGCGCCTCGTGGATCGCCGAATGGATGGTGAAGCCCGCCGGGTTGATGCTGTACTCGCTCTTGCTGAGCTGGTTGCCGTCGAGATCGACCTTCACCAGGCTCGACGCCGTGATCTCGTCGAACATCAACCCGTAGGGATTGATCAGAAAATGATGCTCGGGCCCGGGCACGCGGGCGGAGATGTGGGTATCGACCAGGTCGTCCCAGGCATGCAGCGCGACCAGCCGATAGCAGGCCGCGAGATTGATCCGCTGTTCCCATTCCGCCGCAGATATATCCGACGGCATTTCCTTCAGGCGCGCTTCTGCTGGCGACATGGCCGGTCTCCCGTGAATTGATGGCTTTCTTCAAGCCTAGACCGGCGCCTTGCGGGCAGCAAGACGCCGGTCAGGACATGGCCGATATGCTTTCTGAACCTCAAGGCGCCGGGATCGACAGCAGGCTGGAGATGCTGCGGCCGCGAATGTCGTAGACGCGCGCAAACACGACGTCGTCGCGCTTGATCTCGACCATCACGGGTGCGGTCAGGCCCTTGCAGTAGAACTCGCCGAGCGTCATCGCGAAGTCGGCGGCATGGCTGTCCCAGCCGATGGTGAAGTCCGGGCCGAGCGCAACCTGCGCCGGGCGCTGCGGGCCGCACACCGCGACCTTCCATTTGCGGCCGTGGGGCGGCACTTCCTGCCGCTCATCGAGCTGCTCGCGCAGGCCGTCCGAAGCCTGCTTCAGCGCGAGCCCCCAATAGTCCAGCATGAAGCGGTCGTCGGCGCCGCGCACGGTGCCGGCGATGTGGTTGAAGTGGGTGTATTGATAGGGATGCAGGCGGATCATCTCGCCGAGCGGCAAGAGCAGGCCGAAGATAAAGACCGCGAGCACGGCGGGCTGCCAGTTCCGCCGGTTATTTCCGAGCCAGTTCATGATCCAGGCGAAGCTGACGCCGGCAAGGATCGTCATCGGCGGGATCACGAAGACGAAATGGCGAATGCCGTTATAAAGCGCCGGGCGCTTCACGATCGCGATCGCGATCGGCAGCGTGGCGGCGAGCGTGAGCATCAGCAGGACGGTCTTGCGACGTGCGGCGACATCCTTGCGCGGCAACACCACGAGCGTGCCCCCGATGCCGGTGATCAACAGCGCCAGCAGCACTTCCGGAAGCTGCAGCGCGAACAGCGTCGGCAGATAGGACCATGGCATGTCCGGCACTGACACCAGCGCGCCGTCGAACATCTCCTTCCACGGCTTCTCGAAGAAATGCGAGAAGTAGGTCAGCGCGCGGAAGGGATTGTCGAACTCGATGATCGACCACGGCCAGATCAGCCCCATGATGAGGTAGCCAAGCACGAGGCCTGGCAACAGCACGTAGACGACATGGACGAAGCGATGCAGCGCCTCGCGCGCGCCTTCGACGCGAACTTCCTCGATGAACAGCGGCACGAAGCCGACCAGCGCATAGACCAGCGCGAGACCGCCCAGGATGCGCGAGCCGATCGAGAGCCCGGCGCCAATGCCGACAATCAGCACCGTGCGCGGCGAGGGGCGCGGATATTCTTCGGCGAGCCGCACGAGGCCCATCATCAGGACCACCATCGCGACCGCGAATGGCGCATCCTTTGGGTTCATGAACATGTGGCCGTAGAAGATCGGGCACAGCGCCAGCAACAGCAGCGCCACCAGTCCGGCGATAGGGCCGCCGATCCGGCGGCCAAGCCGCCACGTCACGGCAAGCCCGATCACGCCGACGACGGCGCCGACCAGGCGGCGCGTTTCGAACAGCTCGAGCGGAATGATCTTGTGCAGCAGCGCTGCGACCATGTCGAAGCCGCCGCCATACATGTAGAGATTGGCGAACGAGAGCGCGCCGGTGTCCTTGAAACCGGACCCGTACATGCGCAACAGAAGATCGGCATATTCGGCGTGGGTGTAATCGTCCCAGCCGAGCCCGTAGTCGCGGAAGGTCAAACCTGCGATCAAGGCTACAGCCCCCAGCACCAGAAGGGCGAGGTCGTCGCAGGTTCGTTCCAACGAGCGCCGCGCTGGCGTTTCGATGGCCGAAGTCGTGATGGATGACATGGCTATTGGTAACCCGGTGTCCCCTGGTGGCCCAGCTTTTGGCGCTTTTGGGGCCTCGTTCCCCGGCATCCATATAGCGCAGTTCAGTTTCCAAGTAATTGGCAATTGTGGCGTAATTGCCTTCTTTGCCATAATGCGATGCAGCATCATAGGCAGCTAAGCGTGCGCTTGCCCTCCGGTGTCCAGTCACCGCGATTAACTTAAGTTACGGATTGCACTCCTTTTCTGGGCGGGCGCGGCAAATGGCGATTGGCCATGCATACAGTATGACGGTATCGTGGCAAGGCGAGGGGCGCGAGTTATGCGCTAGGTGGATTGGATGATCATCGTCTTGCAAGTCGCCGGCGTCCTCGCCGTGCTGGTCGGCCTGGTGGCGATCGCCGTCGGGATACCGGTCAAGGAGTTCAGCTTCGGCAACACCCTGATTCTGTCGGGCACGCTCGGGCTGTGCACCGGGATGATTCTGCTGGGGCTGTCGGTCGTAGCCTGGGAGCTGCGGCTCGTGGCTCGCCGGCTTGCCGCGGCGCCACGACCAGCCGCCGACCCGCGTGCCAGGACGGCGCTCCCGCCGTTCCCGGCACAGCCGGGTATGGCCGCGGGCGAAAACGGCCCGGTATTCTCGCGCGAGCCGCCTAACGCCGGCCAGGTCGATCCCCCTTTGGCACCGCCTCCGCTCGATGTTGAAGCGGCCGCTTCCGCGCTGCCTCAGCCGCCCAAGCAGCGGCGCAACCTCATGTTCTCTTCATCCGTTCGCAAGGATCGCGAGTGGCCGCCGACGCGTCCTGGGGATCCCTCAGCACCCGATCTCCGTGCACCGCCGGTACCAGCTGCGGAACCGGGTGAAGTCCCGCCGGCAAGTTTCGAGGATGCCTGGCCAAGACCGGACCGCACCCGATCCTCGGAACTACCGCCGCAGCGGCGCGGGAGCCGGCTGGCTCCGGCCGAATCAACGGCCGGCGCCGCGGCAGAGCGATCGCCTCCACCTGCCGAACCGCCGCCGACCGTGACGGTGCTCAAATCCGGCGTCGTCGACGGCATGGCCTATTCGCTGTACTCCGACGGTTCCATCGAAGCGCAGATGCCGGAAGGCATGATGCGGTTTGCCTCGATCGAAGAGCTCAGGGCGCATCTCGAGCAGCGTCCGTAACACACCTTCGTCCACAGACGATCAAAATATAGTGCTGTTGTTCTTGTCACCTCGACAGTCATCCGCTCATATCTGATCAAATGCGGAAGTCTTCGCGGATGTATTGGCGCCGCTGGATACTGTGCGGTCTGAACTGATGCTTTCGCGATGACGAGCTTGAAGGGGCCAGTCCATGAATGATGCCAGCGGAAAGAGCTTCATCGACCTGACCGCGAATATCGTGTCGGCCTATCTTTCCAACAATCCGACGCCTGCGTCCGAAATCCCGAATCTGATCAGCCAGATCCACGCGGCGTTGATGCGCGTCTCCAGCGGCCGCAGCGAGACGCCGGCCGAGCCGGCAAAGCCCGCGGTGTCGCTGAAGAAGTCGATCAATCCCGATTATCTCGTTTGTCTCGAGGACGGCAAACGTTTCAAGTCGCTGAAGCGCCATCTGCGCACGCAGTACAACATGACGCCGGAGCAATACCGCGACAAATGGGGCTTGCCGGCCGACTATCCGATGGTGGCGCCGAACTACGCGGTGGCGCGTTCGCAGCTTGCCAAGAAGATGGGATTGGGCCAGCAGCGGCCAGGGAAGAAGTAGCTCTTTATTGTTTTGCAGTGTTTGCGCATGATCTCTTCGGAAATCCGGTTCCCGCGTTTCCGGATCAAGCGCCAGCTTCCGCCAGCGCGGCACGCGCATCGGTGCGGATGCGCTCGACCATCGACCGCAGGCCGTTGGAGCGCTGCGGTGTCAGGTGATCGCGAAAACCGAATTCGTCGAATACTGCCGTCGCGTCGGTGGAGAGAATTTGCTGCGGCGTGCGGCCGGAATAGAGCGTGAGCAGGATCGCGATCAGGCCGCGCACGATATGCGCGTCGCTGTCGCCGATATATTTCAGCACCGGACCGTTGCCGCCGCTGCGGTCGAGCTGCTTCGACAGCCAGACCTGGCTGGCGCAGCCCTGCACCTTGTTCTGCGGCGAATGCTCGGCTTCCGGCATCGGCTCCAGCATGCGGCCAAGCTCGATGACGTACCGGTAGCGGTCGTCCCACTCATCCAGCAACGCGAAATTGTCCCTGATTTCGTCGATCGTCGTCATAATGGCCCGAGTTGATCCCATCCGCCTATATAGGATCGCACGCGGCCGAAAGCGATATCTGATGTAAGGAAGTTCCGGCCGAATGCTTACGGCATCGGCGGCAGCCGCCAGTCCACCGCCAGGTCGTCCGGCGTCAGCGTGTCGCGCGGCGCCATGTCGGAAAGCGTGCCATCATCATTGTCCGCGACGCTGATCGAGCCGGTGTGATCGGGCGACTTCTTGTCGACCGCCGACTTCTTGTCGTCGGGCTTCTTGTCATCCGTTTTCTTGTCGTCGGGTTTCTTGTCGGTGATCGACCGGTAGATCTTGCGGGCGCCATCCTCGGCGCGCGTGCCGATCACGGTCGCGGCCTGGCCGCCGACCTCGCAGGCCTGCGGCTGGCGTTTGCAGAATTGGCCCATGTCGGAAACGGCGGCAGTCGCAGCCTGCACGGCATCGCCGACGCTGATCTGCGGCAGTTTCTCCGATTCGGGTGTCTTCTCCCTCGGCAACAGCACGAGCACCAGCCCGAGCCAGAATGCCATGCGCAGCAGAAAGAACATCTTGCGATCCCGGTCGTCTTTTCGAGGCCTTTGCAGTCGATCCCGCCATCGGGTTTCACCTGGCTACTCTCGTTAAATCGCAAGTCATTGCATTGGACTTAATTCGGAGAAGAATCGCCAAAAATTTGGCTAATTTGATTCGCTGTAAATTTTCGACTGACGCGCAATTTTGGCGCAACCGGAGCCGGGTTCCGTGTCCACCAATTCGAAACCATAAAAGCGGGCCCTGGAAACCTGCGATTCACCATTTGCGCGTGCGAAAAGCGCAAATCGGCGGTGAAGCCATGGTGTTTTGCCGCCCTCCGTGCCGCCTTAGCGTTCGTTTAATTTCGCTCTGACACGGTGGCGCAACGACAAGGGGGCGTTCCGGCGCGTCTTTTTTCGACGGAAAAGCCGAAGCGCGAGAGCCGTGACTGTGTTGAATATCATCCGCGATTGTCTCGATGCGCTGTTGCATCCGTCGGCGCGTTACGACGCGTTGACCCGCGCGCGGCATCGCGCCTTCATGGCACCCCGGCTGATCGGCAGTCTGGCGGCGTTTGCGGTGTTCCCGGTCTATCTCGCCATGCGCGGCGCGCCCGGCGCGCTCGAGGTCTCGGCGCTGGCCTGGCTGATCGCGCCGATCCTTCTTTCATGGTTCCTGTCACGCACCGGCCACTACGAAGGCGCGCATGTGCTGTCCTCGATCGCGCTCGCGGGCCTCGTCATGGCGGTTGCGATCACCACCGGCGGCATCGAATCCTTTGCGGCGGTCTGGCTCGTCGTCATCCCGATCGAATCGGCGCTGTCGGCGTCGCGCCGCGTGGTCGGCTTGGCGTCCGCGCTGGCGCTCTCCTGCGCCGCGATCCTGATCGCGCTCGGACATCTCGGCCTCTTGCCGCCGCCTGAAATCAACCCCGCGCTGCGCTCTCTCTGCACGGCATTTGGCGTCGCGTCCGCAACCCTCTATGCCGCGGGCCTCGCCTTCGGCGCCGAGTCGCTGGCGCGCACCGGCGTCGCGCTGCTTTCGGTGGAAGAAGACCGCTATCGCCTGCTGGCGCGCAACATGAGCGACGTGATCTCGCGCCATCGCCGCAACGGCGCGGTCGAGTTCATTTCGCCCGCGGCCGAAGCCATGCTGGGGACGCCGTCCGCGCTGCTGCTTGGCCACGGCCTGTTCGACCGCGTCCATGTCGTCGATCGTCCGGCCTATCTCACCGCGCTGTCGGATGCCGCCCGCGGCGGCGAAGCGCGCAGTGTCGAGTTCCGCCTGAAGCGCGATGTGCCGCGCGCCGAGCGCGCGGTGAGCGGAGCGGTCGATTTCATCTGGGTCGAAATGCGCTGCCGCCCGCTCGAACAGGCTTCGCGTTCTTCCGCATCCGAGGTCGTCGCCGTCATGCGCGACGTCACCGACCGCAAGGTTCAGGAGCAGGCGCTCGATCTCGCCCGCAGTGCTGCGGAAGCAGCGGACGCCGCCAAGACACGTTTCCTCGCCACCATGAGCCACGAGCTGCGCACGCCGTTGAATGCGATCATCGGTTTCTCCGAGATGATCGTCCAGGAACAGATGCTGATGCTCGATGCCGCGCGCCGCAGGGAATATGCGCAGCTCATCAACGATTCCGGTCAGCATCTGTTGTCGGTCGTCAACGGCATCCTCGACATGTCGAAGATGGAGACCGGAAATTTCGAAATTTCGCCGGAGCCGTTCGCGCCGCGGGCGGCGCTGGTCAATTGCTGCAATCTGCTCGCGCTGAAGGCGCGCGAAGGCGGCGTCGATCTCGCCACCGATGCACCGCACGACCTGCCGCTCATCACCGGCGATCCGCGCGCGTTCAAGCAGATCGTGCTCAACCTCGTCTCCAACGCGATCAAGTTCACCGAGCGCGGCGGCAAGGTCACCGCCTCAGCCGAAGTCGAGGGATCGCAGCTCGTGCTGCGCATCTGCGATACCGGCGTTGGCATCGCTGCCGACGACCTGAAGCGGATCGGCGATCCCTTCTTCCAGGCCGGCAAGACCTATCAGCGCCGCCACGAAGGCACCGGGCTTGGCCTTTCGATCGTTAAAAGCCTGGTCGGCCTTCATGCCGGCGAAATAACGGTGCAAAGCAGGATCGACGAGGGGACGACCGTCACGGTGACGTTGCCGCTCGCCTTCACGAGGCCGGAAGTGCCGCAATCCCAGAGCAAGATCACGGCGTTGACGCCGGCCTCGCGACCGACATCCGAGGTTCAGCCAATCCAGGTGAAGAGAAGTGCCTAGAAAAGCCATTGCAGACGACGATGACGAGATGCCGCCGCCGCGCCGCCGCCGTGGCGCCGCCGCAGCCGCCATCGAGGCGGATGACGAGCGCGGTCTCGTGATGCGCGTGCTGCTGCACAGTCCGAAGGACACGGTTGCGGGATTGCTGGCGTTTGCAGCCGCGGCAGCCATCATCGCCAACGCGGTGTTCCTTCAGCACGGCCCGCATCCGGCGCCGATGTTCGGCTCGGTGGTCCATATTCCGCCTGCGAATCCAAACGTGAGCCTGCTGCCGCGGCCGCGTCCGGTGGAGGCCGACGTGGCAGCATCGGAGCCGCGATTGCTCGAGCCGCACGCGAATGAAGTTCGCGCGCCCGGTCCCAGGGTTGCCGATCAGAGGTCGATCGATCCGCTCGGCAATCTGGTGAAAACGACGACGACCGCGTCATTGCCGCCGGCGGTGGCCACGCCGCCTGCGTCGAACGTGCTGCGGCCGCCGGCGCCAATTCCGGCCGTGCAGATCACCGGTTCGCGCCGCGTGGCGGCCGTGCAACGTGCGCTGACCGAATATGGCTACGGCCAGTTGAAGGCGACCGGCACCGTCGGTGCGGATACCCAGGCCGCGATCCAGAAATTCGAGCGCGATCGAAAGCTGCCGGTGACGGGCCAGGTATCGGACCGCCTGGTGCGCGAGCTCACCGTGATGATCGGCCATCCCGTCGACTGACGTGACTGGCGCTCGCTCGAGCGCTGGCCTATCGTCTCATCCATGCGATTGAAATCAAGCATCCCAAACCGGCAAGAAAAAACCCCTGTTTGCAGGGGTTTTGGTCGATGTTGGTAACCGATTGGTAACCTATCGGGTCTCGGCAACATCCTTCTGCCAGTCCGGATGATGATGTCCGTAGACACGCGATAACATCTCCAGCGACATCCCCAACGCCTTGGCGGCCTCCCATGGGTCCTTGCGTTGTTGCATCATATTCGTCGCACGCGTGTGCCTGAGGACGTGTGGCGTGATGTACGCGGGAAGCTTGGCCTTCTTGCGGGCTTGATCCCATGTCCGCACTGGACGCTTGATCGGCTTGCCCTTGAAGGTGATGACGAACTCTGCGCCCTTGCCGTCCATGCGCTTCCAGCGCTTTAGGTGAGCCATCAGCCGTTGTCCCATCCTGAGCGGAGGGGCTTTCTTGTTCTTGGCCTCCGTCTCTCCCTGAGGGGTGCGCAACATGATCTTGGATTTGAAGTCTACCATGGACCATCGCAGGCTGAGGATTTTCCCCCGCCGTGTCCCGGTATACCAGCCAATGATGAAGAACCGGGCTAGGTGAGGGGTCTTGCGAGCCACCCATAGGAAACGGGCGGCTTCCTCTCGTGTCATCCAGTGTGCGCGAGGGGGCGGCGCTGGCGGTAGGACCACAGCCGGGACTGACTTCAACGGCCCATGTTCTGCGTGCCAATGCTTCACGGCTGCGCCCAGAAAGGCCAGTTCTCGCCGTGCTGAGACAATACCGTTACGATCGCGGACATAGGCCTTGCAGTTCGCCGAGTTGATATCCGCGATGGGCTTCATGCCCCACCACTTATTCAGGTGCGCGATATCATAGAGGATGTGTCCCTCACTCCGCTTCCCTGCCAAGTGCTCATCCGCATATGAGCTTAGGACATCAGATAGGAATGGATTAGGCCCATCTACGACCGTATGCTTGGACGCGATGTAGTCTGCAAGAGCCTTCTCCGCTCCTTCAACTTCATCTCGGTTGAAGCCTGTGCGGCTGCGCCTGCGGCCGTCGATAATGGTGAAGTTCTGGCGGGCTTCGTCAAACCAAAGATGCGGCCCGGCTGATTTACGTGGCATGGTTTCACCCTCTCCCTCAAAGTTTCCTCGATGCGAATAATGTCGGCCGGTCGAAAAATCTTATCTCGGCCGATGGGCGTATAGAACGGCTGGCCATGGGCATCTGTCGGATGAACCCGCAGCCAATCCTGCAACCAACGTTTTGATTTTCTAAGTTCTGCGGCGGCCTCCGCCAAGGTGAAGTTGGTCACTGTGGATCATCTCGGCCTCCCGGGATGTTTTGGCCTAGCGGTGCTTGCTGGGCTGTCCGCCGTTGCCCTCCGTGGTTCTCGCGTGCGATGGTTGGCCACCGCCGATTCCGCCGTCCAGAAAAATTTTGCGTGGCGGGATCAATGGCCCGGATGAATCCGAAGGATTCAAAATTTCGTGAATCGAAGCGGGAGGCATTCCCTTGGTTGGTACTTGGGACAATGCCAGTTTGGCCTCTGAACCGT